>OOBO01001452.1_pt1 | contig 16106 bp, 16 predicted proteins | sample 1671031 | NCBI WGS metagenome assembly OOBO01 (sample SAMN06348115, study PRJEB24527) | human gut metagenome | biome: human gut; feature: ankylosing spondylitis patient; material: feces | host: Homo sapiens | place: China | collected 2015-10 | reverse complement strand
ACTCTTTAGAGGCTTATCGGAATGTCCGGCGAACAGGAACATCATATTTGTCTGTACCGTTTTTCTTTTTCATTACATATAAAATCAAGACTTGTGAAAGAAAACAGAAACTATTATAATATTTGATAGGAGCAACGAAATATTGCAGCGCAGAGGGAGAAGGGTGAAATATGTTTGAACTGATATTTATTATTATTGTGATCGCAGTGATCGTGTCAAAGGTAAAGGCACAGAATCAGGGAGCAAATCGAAACAATACTACCTATATAAATGGAAAACCGGTAAAGAATAACCGCCAACAAGTTTATGGAGCCGGGCAGATGAACCGTCAGCCACAGAACTATAGTGCAGGACAGTCAAGCCGTCAGGCACAGCCGTACAGAGGGGCACAGTCAAATCGACAGGCACAGCCATACAGACCACAGCCGTCCGGACGTCCGGTGCAAAATCCTTGGTCACAGACGAATAGAGGAACGGCGCAGTCACGTCCACAGAAAAATCAGGATATTTTAAGCCGTGCAAAACAGAATGTGCAGGAAAATGATGAGGATCTATTAAAAGAGGCAGACAGAATGCAGCATGAGGCTGCAAGAGGAGCAGCAGACACACCAGTTTTGACACCGAGTGAAAAAGTTGCAATGCAGGGGGTAAAACCTGTTGGTCAGCAGATTGGAGCCGATTTTGATGATGACTGTGACATCATGCAGAAATTGAACGATCTCATGATCATGGGCTATAGTGGTAATCTGGAATTCGACAGAGATTTTATTGCAGAAGGCGTGGATATGTTGAACAGCTATCAGGAATTTGGAAACAATTTATAGATTTCTGACAGTGCAGTTCATTGGAAAAAGCAGTTTACATAATTTGTGGCAGAAAAGAGGAAAACAGCGTGCGGCAATTACCAAAAAGCGGAGAATTTTACCGGCATTTCAAAAATAAATTATATCAGATCATTGCGGTGGCAAAGCATTCTGAGACGGGTGAGCAGCTTGTGATTTATCAGGCACTCTACGGAGATTTTGGTGTGTATGCAAGACCATTGGAAATGTTTATGAGTGAAGTCGACCACGAAAAATATCCGGATGTGACACAGAAATACCGGTTTGAGCGGGTTGAATTATCCTCGGATGTGCCGGCAGAAGCGCAAAAGGAAACAAGTGTGCAGAGTGAATACGAGGGCGGTATCAATCCAAAGGTTCTGGAATTTCTGGATTCCGAAGACTTTGATGAGCGCTATAATATTCTGGTTGCACTGCGGGATGAAATCGATGACCAGATAATCAATACGCTGGCGGTTGCATTGGATGTTGTGATCCCGGAAGGTAACATTGACGATCGCTATGATCAGCTGAAGATGTGCCTTCGAACGAGACAGCGGTACGAGAGTAACCGTCTGAGATAAAAGAGGCAGCACAGTGTCGTTATAAAGTCATGAAAAAAGCATTTAGAAAAACAGTGCGCCTAGTGTTTGCTGAGCGTACTGTTATGATATTTGGAGGAAAATGTGACATCCTCCCCAAACCATGCAGGCGGGACGAAATGTTCTGCCTCTTCTTTTGTCTCAAATTCTACTTCGGCAAGCTGTAAAGGCGCAAGTTCCCCTTCAAAGACATCAAGTTCAATGGTCAGCTTATCGGTAAGTGGAATCAGGTATCTGCGCTTTTGGATGAGGATTCCATCAATTTTTTCTTTTAAGTGGGCAAACGCTTCTGCGTTTAACGGAAGATTATATTCCTCGCGGCACATCAGTCCTGCACCTTTGTAAGTCAATGTATATTTGTCATTTGATTTTCGGATGCGGACAACAGGATCTGTATTCAGATAACCCTGTTCAATGTGTTTACATTCGTATTGTTCCAAATTTTCCGGGAGCCGGTCAATTAAATATTTACGTTCGATTTCCATGAAGAGTTCCTTTCGTTATCATAAGATTCAGTGATACTGTAGTTATCATAGGCTAATTGTCTGCATTTTGCAATGCGTAAGTGATATTGACGTGGAGAGAGCATCCTTTTATAATAAATGAGGACAGATTATGTTTAGAAATCGCAGAAATAACGTTTTGTTGTTTGGCAGCAGAAGACTATTTTCTGCGAAAAAGATAGTTTTGACACAGACAAAATGGAGGATAAACGGCATGAAAAAAGTTGGTATTTTTATGGCAGACGGATGCGAAGAGATTGAGGGACTGACAGTTGTTGATATTGTGCGCAGGGCAAAGTTAGAGATGACAACCATTTCTATCACAGATAAAAAAGAAGTGACCAGTTCCCATAATGTCACATTTTTGACAGACGCACTTGCATCAGAAGTTGATTTTGACGGATTTGATGCAATTGTTCTTCCGGGAGGAATGCCTGGAACATTGAATCTTGGAGCAAGCGACATGGTCAATAAAGTGATTAAAAAGTTTGCAGGCGAGGGAAAAATTGTTGCAGCAATCTGTGCAGCACCGAGTGTTTTAGGGGCAGCAGGATTGTTGGAAGGAAGACATGCGACCTGCCATCCGGGATTTGAGGAAAAACTGACCGGTGCGATCACGAGTGAGGATGCAGTTGTTGTGGACGGAAACATTATCACAAGCCGTGGAATGGGAACCGCAATCGATTTTGGATTAGCAATCGTGGATTGCCTGACAGATTTTGATGAGGAAGTCGTAGAGCATGTGAAAAAAGGAATTGTCTATCGCAATTTTGAAGAAGTATAATCCTGATACAGAATATGCAAAAAGGGTTTTGCAATAAATAATTCATGACAATAGAATGTTCGTAGAGCGTGCATTCTATTGTTTTCAGATTTACATAATGATGCACAAAAAAGCCACCGCAGATCTTGGGAAGATACCTAAGATGTGCAGTGGCTTTTTCCTAATGGCTAGTTTTTCATCTGTTCTTCCTGCTTCATGATCATTTTTTTGACCATTTCACCACCAATGCTTCCAGCCTGTGCAGAAGTTAAGTCACCATTGTAACCATCTTTTAATGGTACACCGATTTCGCCTGCTACCTCATATTTGAAACGGTCTAAGGCACTCTTTGCTTCTGGAACGGCTGCTCTGTTAGATGAACGATTTGACATAGTTGTCCTCCTTTGTTTTTCGAAGAAAAATGCGACTGCCCTTGCAGGAGCAGAGGACATTTCCTCCTTTGTTTTTCTGTTTTGGGTACTTTTTCTGCTCTGGTATATTTTTAAGAACATTCAAAAAATTCTTTTTGTCTGTTCAGTGATAGTATGTGATTTTTTGTGGGGAATACACATGCAGTTTTTTGCAATAATGCCAATTATTTCTTTAAAATGGGTAAACATTTACAAAATATGTTTACAAAGAGGCACACGTTGCTTAGTATGAGTCTAGGAGGAAGTAAAGTAGAATGAAACGTTATTTTGATTTTGACATGAATGATTATAAAGACAAAAAATGTAATTTTCATTCGCACACAGTGCGCTGCCAGCATGCAGTGGGAGAGGAACGGGAATATGTCGAGGAGGCAATAAAGGAAGGCTTTGAGGTGATCGGCTTTTCCGACCATTCCCCTTATTTATTCAAAAATGGATAAGTGTCAAGGATTCGTATGACAATGTCACAGTTGGAAGATTATGTAAAAACCATTGAGGCATTGAAAAAAGAATATCGGGATGACATCACGATTTTTTTGGCATTGGAGATGGAATATTTTCCGGGGATCTTCGAGCCGACAATCGAAGAAATCCGGCAGTATCCGATGGATTATCTGCTTCTGGCACAGCATTTCTTCTATGAAAATGAGAGTTTTCATGGCACAAGATTTGGCTTGGCGGACGAGGCTCATCTGAAAACGTACGTGGAACTGCTTATGACGGCGTTAGATACCGGATATTTTAACATGGTGGGACATCCGGATATTGTGAATTATACCGGAGATGATGCATTGTATACAAAGTACATGAAACAGCTTGTGGATCGTCTGAAGCAGGAGCGTATTCCAATCGAGATTAATGTGAACGGATTCCGTGAGGGTTATAATTATCCGGACAAAAAGTTTGTGAAACTAGGCGTGGAAAACGGAAATGAATTTATTGTAGGTGTAGACGCACATAATCCAAATGAGTATCATGATCTTGATTCTTACAAGGGATGTATCAAAATGGCAGAAGATTTCGGAGGAAAGGTATTCTGGAAATAAAAAATATCGTAGGGGTTGTGCCTCCCCCTACGATATTTTTTTAATCCGAAACCAGCGTCAGCCCTGAAATGTCCGGATGGATGGTCAGGGAGTAGTTTGTGTAGTACACGACAAATCCCGGCGCGGCCCCGTTTGGTTTCTTGACATTTTTTTTCTGTAAATAATCAATCTCCACTTTCTCATCTTCGCGTCCTTTGGAGTAATATCCGGCAAGCATTCCGGCTTCCTCAAACACGCGGTCCGGCAATTCTTCATTGTTGGATTTTACGATGACGTGGGAACCAGGCATTCCTTTTGCATGAAACCACCAGTCATTTCCGGTTGCAAACTTGAAAGTGAGTTCATCGTTCTGGTAGTTATTTTTTCCAACATAAATATCATAGCCGTCGGTGGAGCGGTAGTGGAACGGTCTGCTTTTGATTTTTGCTTTTTTATCGGTCTTTTTCCGCTTGATATAGCCAAATTCAATCAGTTCCTCTTTGATCTGTACGAGATCGTCTTCTGTCAGGGCAATGTCTAAAGCGGTAGAGATACTTTCGAGATGTTCAATCTCTGTTTTTGTCTCCTCTGTCAGCTTGATGAGTGCCTCATAAGTACGTTTTAATTTGTTATATCTGTCAAAATATTTCTGCGCATTTCCCTTGGCATCTAACTGTGAGTCGAGTGGAATGGTGATCATCTCGTTGGTGTAATAGTTCAGTGCCTCTAACTTTTTCGCACCTTCCTCTAAACCATAGCCGTAGGTGTGGATCAGCTCACCGTATACTTTATATTTATCCCGTTTTTCTGTGTCTTTCAACTGCTTTTCCTGCAATTGGTATTTCTTGCGGTTACGGTCTAAAGCAGTGGAAACGATTTTTCTCAAATCAACGGATTTCTGACGGATTCTTGTATACACATTTTTGGAAGCATAATATTCCTCCAAAACCTGTGAGATGGAATCAAAATTTTTGGCATCATAGTCCGAAAACTGTGTGAGCTCGATGCAGGAAAAATCAATCGGTTCTTTTCCTTTAAAAATAATGTTTGGTTTGTAGGTATGATTTTTCACATCCTCTGCAATCCAGGTGAGATTGTTAAATAAATGCTTTTTGCCGTCGTCATCCAGCGAGTCGACCGGCATATCTCCGTCAATGGAACTGCGGTGGCAGATTTCGGAGGCAAGCAGGGGACTTAAGCCTGTAAAAGAAGAGTAGAGAGCCTTTGTGATGGAGGTCGGTTTCTTCATAACCATATCCATAAAGGCTTCTTCCGTGACTTCGAGCGGGTTTAAACGGTCATCCTGTGTGGCAGGAATGCAGTAGTCGCGCCCCGGAAGCACTTCACGCAGGGAACTCATCATCGATGAGATATGTTTGATGCTGTCAATAATTTTTCCATCACTGTTACAGAAAATGATATTGCTGTGTTTTCCCATCAGCTCTACAATCAGCGTTTTCTGGCAGAGATCGCCCATTTCATCCAGATGTTCAATATCGAAGTGAATGATACGTTCCATATGCGGCTGGTAAATCTTTATGATCCTTCCATTTGCAATATGCTTGCGCAGCACCATACAGAAGTTTGGTGCGGTCATAGGGCTTGGTTTATTCTGATCCGTCAGATATAGAAAAGGCAGAGATGCGCTTGCGGACATGGCAAGGCGGAACTGTCCGTTACTTCCTTTACAGGTGAAGAGCAGTTCGTCGTTTTCCGGTTGCGCAATCTTGCTGATCTTTGCGTTTAAAATTGTCTGGTTTAATTCATATACGATATTGGAAATCACAAATCCATCAAGAGCCATTTTGTGCACCTCTTATTCTAAAAAAATTTGCCTGGAATTACCGGGCACATGGTTCATTATAACGGATTCTACGAAATCTGCATAGATGCAATATATAATTTCAAAAGCCGGATTGCATAATCACGCTGTTGCTTGGAGCAGCGTGAAAGAATATGGATCACAGCAAGTTCATCATTTTCCTGTCGTTTTGCCTCTTCGTCCGTCTGCTCTCCAAACATCATATAATCAAGACTGATATCGAGACAGTCAGAAATAGCAAGCATTGTTTCCGTGGACATTCCACAGGTGCCGCGCTCAATATCCGAACAGTATTTCGGTGCACGGTCTATTCTCTCTGCAACCTCGTCCTGTGAAAACCCTAACTGGATTCTTTTTTTTCGAATACGGTCGCCAACGGCCAAACGGTCATACGCTTCTCTTTTTCGGTTCATAAAAACGCCCCTTTCTCATTTGTTTCTTATTGTGTGTGATTCTCTGTATCATATTCTTGCGAAAAAAACGTAGAAATAAAACACAATGGAAACGTAATTTAATAGTGAGTTTAAAAGGTATATGCGAGATACGTTTTAAATGTGATATTGAACAAAAAACAAGAAAGATATGTCAGAAAACTGTAAGTTTCTTCTGTTGACATAATCAACGGACATGTGTATGATAGAAAATGTTTAAAGCACGAAAATAAAATATGTTTATAACGCATAAGGGTAAAGTTATGAAAAACAAAAGAAATCAGAAAAATATAATATGGAAGATACTGCTTATCATTTTCAGTATCGTTCTTATCATATGTCTCATAATCATTGGAATCCAAAAATATCAGCAGAAAAAGCAGCAGGAGTATTACGAAGCCTTATTGGAAAATGAGAGCACCCAGACTCAGGCGACTGAGGGGGTGCCGGAGCCGGAAACGGAAGAAGCACCGGACATTTTAAAAAGCCTTGGAATTGAAATCCCGGAAAAAGACATTGATTTCGCAGCATTAAAAGAAGAGAACAGCGATGTGTATGCCTGGATTTATGTGCCGGGAACTAATGTTGATTACCCGGTGTTACAGCACCCGACGGATGATGCCTATTATCTGGAACATAATATGGACGGCTCAAAAGGGCTTCCGGGCTGCATTTACACGGAAAGCGTGAACACGAAAGATTTTACGGATCCGAACACTGTTTTATACGGTCACAACATGAAAAACGGAAGCATGTTTGCTTCTTTGCATAATTTTGAAGACCGGCAGGTGTTTGAGGAAAACCCTTACTTCTATATCTATACGGAAGACAAAACCTATGTGTATGAAATTTTTGCCGCTTACAAATACAATGCAATCCATCTGATCTACAACTTTGATCTTGCTAATCCGGAGATTTTCCAGAATTACCTCGACCAGATTTTTGAGGTACGTGATATGAGTGCGAACATCAGACGGGATGTTACGGTCAATGCAGACAACCGCATTGTCACATTGTCGACCTGCGTTTCCGGTGAGAAAAACATGCGTTATCTTGTACAGGGAGTTTTACTGAATGAATAAACAAAAAAGTACAGAACAGACAAAAAAACAACAGAAAACATGGATGAAAGTTTTAAAAATCGTGGGAATTGTACTGTTATGCCTGATTCTTTTTGCACTTATCGCATTTGGAGTGTTAAGGGCACTTGGAAAAAGTGGAATCAAAAAAAATATTTCCGGTGAAGCACCGGTGTTGGAATCTACGGAATCAACCGAAGAGGGCTGGCAGGACGGCTGGGTCCGCTATAATGGTCAGATCTATGCCTACAATGAAGATATCATGACATTTCTCGTCATGGGTGTTGACAATGACGATGTTGTAAAAAAGGCAAAAAACGGTCTGAGCGGCGGACAGGCTGACGCAATGTTTCTGGCAGTCATGAATCCGCATGATAAATCTGTTTCCATTATTGCGGTCAACCGCAATGCGATGGCGCTTGTGGATGTCTATGATGAGGATGGCGTTTACATGGGACAGTATACCAAGCAGATCACTTTGCAGCACGGTTATGGTGACGGCATGGAATTAAGCTGTGAGCGCAGTGTGGCGGCGGTGTCGAGACTTTTTTACAATCTTCCGATCAGCGGTTATGCGGCAATCAACATGGGAGCAATCCCGGCTTTAAACGATGCAGTTGGCGGCGTACAGGTGACGGTTTTAGATGATGTCATATACCCGGAATACGATATGGATCTCCATCAGGGGGATGAAGTGACGCTGACCGGACATCAGGCGTACTGGTATGTGCGCGGAAGAAATGAAAATGTGTTTAACAGCTCTTCCCTGCGTTTAGAGCGCCAGAAACAATTCCTAACCACGTTTATTGCACAGGCAAAAAACAAGGCGGTCACCAATCCGTCCATTGCGGTAGATTTATACAACACCATATCCAAATACATGGTGACAGACATTGACATTACGAAATTTACATACCTCGCTTCTGAGGCTTTGGGATACAACTTTGATATCAGCCATTTATACACCATGCAGGGTGAGACACTGATGGGAGATAAATATGAGGAATTTTATGTCGATGACGATGCGCTGTACCAGCTCATCATTGACGTGTTCTACGAACCGGTAGAATCAGAGGATATTAAGTAAGGAAATTCCTTATTTAATATAGAAACCACATGGAATACGTGAGGAAAGGAGGAAAACAAGTTATGAAGAAAAAAATCGCAGTCGTACTTACAGCATTAATGGTTATGGCTATGGGAACAACAGCTTTCGCTGCAACAAGCCCAACAACCAAAACATCTGAGACAACTACAGCAGAGGCTACTGCTTATGCTAACGTTACAGTAGCAGCAGACGGCATCGTAATCGATGGCGTAGCTTCCTCAGCAGCTCCAACTGTAAAAGCTGTTACAACAGCTCAGGTTGAAGCAGCTCAGACACAGGCAGTTGCAAGCGTAGCTCCTACAGCTAAAGTTTTACAGATGATCGATGTAACTCTTCCTGTTTCTTTCGAGAAAGCACAGTTGACATTCTCTGTTAACGGTGTGACAGCAGGACAGAAAATCGCTGTTTTACATCAGAAACATGACGGAAGCTGGGAAGTTATCAACCCGGATTCAGTTGGAAACGGAACTGTAACAGCTACATTTACATCTCTTTCTCCAATCGCATTTGTTGCATACAATGCATCAGCTCAGACAGGAGAAACAACACCTGTTTTACCAATTATTGTGCTTATCTGTGCAGCAGGTATCGCAGTATGCGGAGCAAAAGTTAAATTTAACAACTAATTTTATGAATCTTAAGATTTATAAAAAGAAAAGAATGAACATGTGGTAGTTCCTGCAAAAGCAGGAATAACAGGCGGTCTGTGTCATGCAGACCGCCGGAAAAAGAACTGACAGGATGAAGTAAAATGAAGCATGCATTAATAATCACAACCATCAGCGGATTTGTACCGCAATTTGAAATGAATGATGTGAGAATCTTACAGGAGAATGGTTATACGGTTCATTATGCATCCGATTTTGAAAATCCGATTTACAATATCGATCAAACCCAGTTGAAAAGAGACGGACTGATTTTACATCATATCGATATCAGAAAAAGTCCGTTTCAGATCACAAAAAATACAAAAGCATTTTTACAGTTAAAACAGATCATCAGAAAAGAACAGATCAGTCTGGTACACTGCCACAATCCAATGGGGGGCGTGGTGGGAAGGCTTGCCGCAAAAGCTTCCGGAAGAGAACCATATGTTGTTTACACGGCACATGGATTTCATTTTTATGAGGGGGCTCCGAAGAAAAACTGGCTGCTCTACTATACGGCAGAGAGATTTCTGGCAACATTTACCGACCGGATCATTACAATCAACAGAGAAGATTACGAGAGAGCTAACCGCTTTCGTTTAAAAGAGCATGGATGCGTGGAACAGATTCCGGGCGTCGGTGTGAATATAGAGAAGTTCCGGAAGAAACCGGAACTGAGAGAAATAAAAAGAAAAGAACTGGACATCCCGCCAGATGGATTTCACATCGTTTCGGTGGGAGAACTGGTGGAAAATAAAAATCATGCAGTCGTGATCGAGGCAGTTGCCCGGTTACACGACGAAAACATTTATTACAGTATCTGTGGCAAAGGTCCTTACAGGGAAACATTAGAACATCTGATCCAGAAACATCATCTGGAAAAGCAGGTCAGATTGTTAGGATATCGCAATGATGTGCAGGATGTTCTGCAGAGTGCAGACTGCTTTGCATTTCCATCTAAGAGAGAGGGACTTGGGATTGCAGCCATCGAGGCGCTGGCATGTGAAGTCCCGGTGATCGCATCGGATAACCGCGGAAGCAGGGAGTACATGTGTCATCTGGAAAATGGCATTGTCTGTCAGGCAGATAAAGTGGCAGATTTCATGCATGCGATCTGCCGTATGAGACAGTCCGGGCAGCTACGCAGGGAAATGGGAGAGCATGGGAGAAGGACAGCAGAAAGATTCAGCATAGAGGCAACAGATAAAATAATGCGCCGTGTCTATCAGGAGATCAGCGTGACGCAGGAAAGAAAGCGATAAAAGCGTATGGGGGCAGAGTTTGAAAAACAAGTCTCTGTGATCATGGGAGTTTACAACCAGTGGAACAGAGAGGCACTGCAAAAGGCAGTAAAGTCCATATTGAACCAGACACTCACGGATTTCGAGTTCATCATTTACGATGACGGTTCCGATCCGGAGGTGGCAGGTTATATCAGAGAATTAGAAAAGCTTGACGAGAGGATTGTCCTGATTGGAAAAGAGGAGAATCACGGTCTGGCTTTTTCCTTAAATATGTGTATTGGCGTTGCAAAAGGAAAATACATTGCCCGCATGGATGCAGACGATATCGCACTGCCGGAGCGTCTGCAGGTGCAGTATGATTTTATGGAGCAGCACAAGGAATATGCGTGGTGTGGCTGCAATACGAGATTATTTGATGAAAACGGTGTCTGGGGAGAACGCAAAATGCCGGAACTTCCGTCCGATAAAGACTATCTGCCGTTTTCTCCCTTCATACATCCAACGGTCATGTACCGCAGAAAACTATTTGAAAAAAACGAGGGCTATCATGTTTCCCCGGAAACATTGCGCTGTGAAGATTATGAGATATTCATGCGTCTGCATCAGCTCGGTTATCAGGGGTACAACATTCAGCAATATCTGTTTGCGTACCGGGAGGACAAGCAGTCTTTTCAGAAACGCAGATTTCACTTCCGGATCAACGAGGCAAAACTCCGCTACCGGAATTTTAAAGCCATGCATCTGTTGTTTCCAGTTGGCTGGCTCTATGTGATCCGTCCGGTTGTGGGCGGTCTGATCCCGCCGGGGATTGTTGCGTTATTAAAACGCAGTGAGACATGGTGGAGAACTCAAAAAGAACAGATACCCGAAAATGCCAGATTGGAGTATAGCAGTTATGAATCCGACCGACCGTAGAGAACAGAGACTACAATCTTATAAAAAAGCCAGATCCGAGAAAGAAATCTATGAGCGTGTGCTTGCACCGACACTTTATGAATTTGTGGTGTGGGTTTTGCAGGAGGCATTACAAAGCGGAACAAAACGGCTTTACTTTCTGGCAAGGGACGGTTATCAGATGTATCTTGCCGCACGGCAGCTCTGTAAACAATATGATCTGGACATCGAGTGCAGATATCTCAAAGTGTCAAGATATGCGGTGCGTGTGCCGGAATATCATCTTCTCGGGGAACGCTGTCTGGAACGCATCTGTGTCGGAGGAATTGATGTGACCTTTGAAAAAATCATGCAGCGTGCGGCACTGACAGACAAAGAGGCAGAGGAGATCGCAGCGCTTGCCGGGTACACGGAGAATTACAGAAAAGTCATCAATTATCACGAGGTCATGCAGTTGAAAGACCGCTTAAAAAAGATACCGCTCTTATTTCATTATATAGACAGCCATTCGAAGGAAGCTTATGGGACGGCAATCGGTTATCTCACACAGGAAGGACTGCTGGAACCGGTTCCTTATGCACTGGTAGACAGCGGCTGGATCGGTACGATCCAGCAGAGCATTGAACATCTGCTCCGTCAGAAACAGCCGGACAGAAAGCTCGAAGGATACTATTTTGGTCTGTATGAGATCCCGGAAGGGGAGAGAAAGGAAAACTATCACAGTTTTTACTTCACGCCGTGGGGTGAGATCAAAAGAAAAGTGCATTTCAGTAACAGCCTGTTTGAGGCAGTGTTTTCTGCACCGGAGGGCATGACATTATCCTACAGGACAGAGGGGGAGAAAGACAAAATCAGCTATGTTCCGGTGACAGACAGCAGGGAGAACCTGAACCGGGAACGCATCAGCCGGTATATCTGCTGGCTGGAAGAGTTTCTGCAGGAGAAAAAGCAATCATTGCCGCAGGCGGACAGCGGGTACGTGGAGGAACTTTTATCACCCTTTATGGGAAACCCGACACAGTTTGAGGCAGAGGCATACGGAAGCCTGCTATTCTCGGATGATGTGAGAGAGGATAACAATCAGAAAGTGTCCGCAGATTTTTCGGAGCAGGAAATCAAAAACCATCATTTGCTCAACCATCTGCTCATCATGACAGGCGTCCGGAAAAAGGTACTCCATGAGAGTGCGTGGATCGAGGGCAGTATCGCAACGTGCAGAACACTGAATGAGAGAGGCAGGGCGAGAAACCGCTGGCATGCAGTTTTTTATAAATATATCATTTATATGCGCAAATGGATGAAACAAAGAAACAGATAAAAACACAGTCTGCATTGGCTGGAAAACAGAAAATAAAAAGACAGGAAAATGACGGTTGTGAGAAAGAATAGAGAAGAGTTAAAACAATATTATTTTGTCATCAAACAACTGGTGGACAGAGAAATCAAAAGAAAATATGCGAGGTCTTTTCTCGGAGTCATCTGGAGTGTGTTAAATCCGCTGATGACCATGGCAGTTATGTCCATGATCTTCAGCACGATCTTTAAACGTACGATTGAAAACTATCCAATCTACTATCTGACCGGAACGATTTTCTGGCAGCTCTTTTCCGGTGCGACAAACTCCGCAATGACGGCGCTCATCGATAACCGGACGCTGCTGTTAAAAGTAAAACTTCCAAAACAGACATTTGTTCTGGCAAGGATCTATACCGCACTGACCAACTTTGGATACACCTGTGTCGCCTATGTGCTCATGCTTGTCGTGTTTCAGATCAAAATCAGCCCGACGATGTTACTGTTTCCAATCGATGTATTTTTCTGCCTGCTGTTCTCCATGGGAATCGGGTATGTGCTCTCGATTTTATACGTGTTTTTTGCGGATATCAAATACCTGTATTCGATTGTCCTGACACTCTGGATGTACATGTCGGCAATCTTTTATCCGTATGAGAGCACGACGCTGATGATGCAGAAAGTCATCGGAAACAATCCGGTGTTTGTCTATATCGCATTTGCAAGGGACTGCGTCATGTATCAGAAATGGCCGGAGACGGATCTATGGATCAAAATGATCTTGTGGGGCATTGCAAGTTTTCTGATCGGTTATTACGTGTTCTCGAAAAAAGAAAACAATGTGATGCAGAAAATATAATGGTTAGATACAGAAGAAAAAATCCGTGAAGGAACAGTACAAGGAAAAAGCAGAGATTGGAGTGAAGATACAAAAGTGAGATTAAAAATCTGGGAAAAATGGAAAAGGATAATACTCCTGGGCACATTCTTTGTGTTGGCAATAGGAATACCGTGGGAAATCCGTGCGGAAAATGCAACTGTCACGTTCGGCTCTAATTACTATACGGCAACCGACAATGAGACATTTCCGATTGGCGTATACCTGAATGGGGATTCGAGGATCGGAACCTATGAGGTCAAAATATCCTACGATAACAGGCGTCTGGAGTACACCGGGGGTGGTGATTCCGAGGAAAACGGAGTTATCACGTTAAGTGGAACCGGAGTCAATGCGCAGGTCAAATACATGTTAAAGTTCCAGACACGAAGCGGTGGAACGGCAGATATAAAAATAGAGAGTGCAGTGATCCACACTGCCGGAGAGAATGCAGAAGAGTTTGATGTGGCAACTCTGGCATCCACCTATGTCACGATTTCCGGTGAAGATACGGTTGGGGATGCTCCGCAGGAGGAAAGTCAGGAGACGGAAACTGAAGAAGAGAATCCGGTTTCGGATATTCCGACAGTGATGGAAGTGCCAGTGGAAGAGCAGACCTACTATCTGGTGGATCTCTCCCAGTACACGCCGGAGAACATTGATTTCCAGTATGATACCGGAACCATCACCTATCAGGGAACAGAAGTAGCTGCATATCTGTCAGCAAATGGAGATATCAGTTTTGTGTATCTGGCGGACAGTCAAAAAAACCTTTACCTGTACGCTTACAGCAGTGAAAAAGATAAACTGTATCCCTGCAATTCCATCACAGTCAACGGAGAAAAATATTACTTCATGTCTCCGTATGTGTGCAGCGAGTGGCCACAGGAACTGACACTTGACATCATCCAGAGTGAGTCCATCGTCTATGCGATGGATTTAGAAGGTCAGACCGGATTTTATAAGATCACGACCGGAAATAAGCTGGAAACCTGGAATCCGAATGAAGGTCAGGAGAACTTTCAGAATCAGATGAAAATATTGATCATCATTCTGGCTGTGACATTAATGATCATGTTTCTTGCAATTCTTCTGGTTATCCATATGGATAAAAATAAACAGAGGCAGGATGGTACATCTGTATCCGGGAAAACAAATAATCGGATTAAAATCAGAATAAACAAATTAAAACAAGGAGAATCCGAAACTTCCTCTGAAACAAATGCGGCAGAAGATTTTGAGATAGAAGATCTGGCACTGGATATCTCCGAGGAGGAGATCCGCGCATGGCGGGCGGAACTGGAACAGTCTGACGGAGATGATAATTCATCCGATAAAAAGAATTCTGATGGACAAAATGCTGCTGAAAAGTATTCCAATACGGCTGTGCCGGAAGAACGTGCAGGTGAAGAACCTGTGATTGCAGTGAAGGATGTCACGATGCAGTTCCGAATTGCAATGAACAATGTCTCCGGTATCAAAGAGTATGTGATCCAGCTTTTGAAAAAACAGATCAGTTACCGGGAACTGCTTGCGTTAGATCATGTGTCATTCAATGTATACAAGGGAGAGGTTGTAGGAATCATCGGAACCAACGGTTCCGGTAAAAGTACACTTCTTAAAATAGTGTCCGGAGCTTTAAAACCGAGCAGCGGAGAAGTGCAGTGCGACCGCCAGAAAGTGCAGCTGCTGACGCTTGGAACCGGTTTTGATGTGGAACTGACCGCAAAGGAAAATGTGTATTTAAACGGTGCTATCATCGGTTATTCCAAAGAATTTATCGATTCCAAATATGACGAGATCGTCAGGTTCGCAGAACTCGAAGGCTTTATGGAAGAGAAAGTAAAAAACTTTTCCTCCGGTATGGTCAGCCGTCTCGGTTTTGCAATCGCAACAATCGGCGAAACCGCAGAAATCCTCATTTTAGATGAGGTGCTTTCGGTCGGGGATGAATTTTTCCGCAAGAAGAGTTTGAAGCGCGTGAAAGAGATGATCCACGGTGGAGCAACAGTTTTGATTGTTTCACATGACATGGACACTATCATTGAAAATTGTTCAAAAGTTGTATGGATTGAAAAGGGAAAATCGAAGATGATTGGTGATTCGAAATATGTTTGTACAGAGTATAAAGAAATGAAGAAATGCGAATAAAAAGGAGATAAATAATGAAATATTCAATAAATGCAGTAGTTGTGACATGTAATAGATGTGAATTGCTTAAGCAAACAATAGATGCGTTATTAAATCAAACATATCCACTAAATAAAATTGTTATTATAAATAATGCGAGTACTGATGGAACAAAAGAATATCTAGATAGTGTGATTGATAATAGATTAATTGTTATCCATAAGGAAACAAACGAAGGTGGTGCTGGTGGATTTTATTATGGAACAAAGGAGGCATACAGAGAAGGCTGTGATTTTGTCTGGATAATGGACGATGATACAATATGTTTCCCAGATTCATTAGAAAAAATGATGGATAGTTATTCTGTTATACAGGATAGAAACGTTGGATTTATGGCCAGTAATGTTTTGTATAAAGATGGAACACCGTGTTTTAT
>OOBO01001433.1_pt1 | contig 16232 bp, 10 predicted proteins | sample 1671031 | NCBI WGS metagenome assembly OOBO01 (sample SAMN06348115, study PRJEB24527) | human gut metagenome | biome: human gut; feature: ankylosing spondylitis patient; material: feces | host: Homo sapiens | place: China | collected 2015-10 | reverse complement strand
AATACGTGTGCGACGTCAACTACGACGGACAGACTGTATTGCTGCTCAAGGGCGGACGCGGCGGATTGGGCAACTTCCAGTTCCGCACAGCCACCAACCAGGCTCCTCGCTACGCACAGCCGGGCGAACCGATGGAGGAGATGACCATCATCCTCGAGCTCAAGCTGCTTGCCGACGTCGGACTGGTAGGTCTGCCCAACGCCGGAAAGTCCACCCTGCTCTCGTCGCTTTCGAGCGCACGGCCCAAGATAGCCAACTATCCCTTTACCACCCTCGAACCCTCGTTGGGCATCGTAGACTATCATGACCACCAGTCGTTTGTCATGGCCGACATCCCCGGCATCATCGAGGGAGCCAGCGAGGGCAAGGGACTGGGACTGCGCTTCCTCCGCCACATCGAGCGCAACTCGCTGCTGCTCTTCATGGTGCCCGGCGACACCGACGATATCAAGCGCGAATATGAAGTGCTGCTCAAGGAGTTGCAGCAGTTCAACCCTGAGATGCTCGACAAGCACCGCGTGCTGGCGGTCACCAAGTGCGACCTGCTCGACGACGAGCTTATCGACATGCTGCGCGAGACTCTGCCCGACGATCTCCCCGTGGTGTTCATCTCTGCCGTCACCGGCAAGGGACTGCCCGAGCTCAAGGATATCCTGTGGCGTGAGCTCAACAGCGAGAGCAACAAGCTGGCAGACATCACCGCCGAAGACACGCTGGTGCACCGCGACAAGGATATGAGCCGCTTTGCCGAAGAGCTCCACGACGAGGGCGAGGATATCGAGTTTGTCGATGAAGACGACATCGAAGATATCGAAGACCTGGAAGATTTCGAATACGACGAGGAGGACTATGATGACCAGCAAGACTGAACCCCGTCTGCTCTGCTATGACCTCGGCGAAGGGGTCACAGCCTTCTCCACCACCCGACATGACGGCGTGAGTGAGGCAAACTACGCCTCGTTCAACATCAACCCCTACTGCGGAGACAGCGCCGACCACGTGGCACGCAACCGCCAGCTGCTGGCCGACAGGCTCGGACTGCCCGCCTCCCACATCGTCCTCCCCCACCAGGTCCACGGAATCGAGCACCGCGCCGTGGCGCCCGAACTGCTCGACATGAGCGACGCCGTGCGCGACAAGATACTCGACGGAGTAGACATGGTGACGACCTCGATGACCGGCGTGTGCATCGGAGTCTCCACCGCCGACTGCATCCCCGTATTGCTCTACGACCCCGTGGCCCGCGCCACCGCCGCCATCCATGCCGGATGGCGCGGCACCCTGCAGCGCATCTGCCAGCGTGCCGTCATGGCCATGCAGCTCCACTACGGCACCACCCCCGACAGGCTGCTCGCCGTGGTAGGACCAGGCATCTCGCTCGCCAACTTTGAAGTGGGACAGGAGGTCTACGACCAGTTCTTGCAGGCCGGCTTCGACCTCACCGAGACCGCCGAGTGGCACACCAAGTGGCACCTTGACCTGCCCGGCATCAATATCCGGGAGCTCATCGGTTGCGGCGTGGTGCCCGAGCATATCCACCATGCCGGCATCTGTACCTTCGACCATGCCGACGACTACTTCTCGGCGCGCCGTCTCGGCATCGACTCCGGACGCATCTACACCGGCATCCTGATGCAATGACATTCCACACCCCGACCATTAACCCTTACTCCTAAAAGTCTACCTTTATATATATGAACATCAAGCATACACTGACATGGGCCCTGCTGGCGACATTGCTGTCGGCATCCACCCCAGCCAACATCAAGTTCACCCCAGCCGAAACCCAGCAGATAAGCATCAGCACCCCCGGACTCTTTGACAAGAGCAAAGCCTTCAGCATCGACTTCACCAGCATGGGCGACCGAGCCTACAGCTTCCCGCTGCCCGTGGGCAAGGCTACGCTCTCTGACAAGGAAGACCGACTGGAAATCACCTCCAAGAAGGGCGATGCCGTCAAGGCCATGTTTGACGGCTGCGTACGACTCGCGCGAAAGATGGACCGCCACGGCAATGTCATCGTGATACGCCACGACAATGGTCTGGAGACTGTCTATGAAAACAATGCGCAGAACCTGGTGCAGAGCGGACAGACGGTAAAGGCCGGACAGACCATCGCCATCATCGGCAACGACGGCGAGCAGGGTCTCTGCCGCTTCTTCATCATGGTCAACGGCTCACGCGTCAACCCCGCCACCATCGTCAATGCCCGCAACCACCGACTCTACCGTCAGGTGCTGGCGTTCGAGAAGCGCGGCGCCAATATCCGTATAACCCACATCGACGGAGAGAGCAACGAGAAGCGCGGACTGACCCTCGACCCCGACGAGGAAACCAACCCGTTTGAAAACAGCAGCAGCTTCGAGCTCGACCTTACCCAGATAGAGGAGGAGCACTGGGCCTACCCGCTCCTGGGTGCCAAGGTCATCAGCCCCTATGGCGGCAGACGGCGCCACAGTGGCGTAGACCTCAAGACCAAGCCCAAAGACAACATCGTGGCTGCTTTCGACGGCGTCGTCACCCGCTCCGCCCCCTTCTCGGGCTATGGCAACTGCATCATCATCCGCCACGCTTTCGGTTTTGAGACGCTCTACTCCCACCAGTACAAGAACCTGGTCAAGGTAGGAGACAAGGTCAAGGCCGGAGACGTCATCGGACTCACGGGGCGCACGGGGCGGGCCACCACCGAGCACCTGCACTTCGAGGTCAAGTACCGTGGCGTGCGCATCAATCCGTCCACCATCTTCGACCATACCAAGCGCAGTCTGAAAGCCACCACCCTCGTACTGGGAAAGAACGGCAGCGTGAAGACCAAGAAATAACAGCCCGCTACCCTACACCTCCGTCCCGCCCGCCATCACCCCGCCGACGGCAGCGACGCCACCTGGCTGAGCATCCATAGTCTCTATACCACAGCAGCAATAAAGGCAAGCACCCATGACAGAGGTGCTTGCCTTTATTGTTATTGCTGCGATTTCGGGGGGGCGAGCCTGGCCCTTGGCATACCTCTCGTTACAGAGGCAGCCACTATCGCCATGACCGCGGCATCAGTCTTCAGTGGTCCATTTCACCATCTTGGTCAGTTGCAGGAAATAGTCGTTTGACCAGATGTCAAGTTCCTTGGGGTTGCGGACAAAGGGAAACACGTCTGCCTTGACCTGCTTGATGTCTGCCGATGCCAGTCGCTCGCTCAGCTTGTCCAGAAACGACTCCTTGGTGATATCCTCCTGATTGAACTGTAAAGCCCGTTCATGCAGGTGGGCAAAGTCAAGAGGAATATTGTGGCGAACGTACCATTCGAAGTCATACCAGTCACGGCCTTTCACCCTATTCTTCCACACCCGATACAGCAATGCGTGCATCTTGCCTGCAAACAAGTCTGGAAGTGTAAAACAACGGGTCATAAATGAATGTGGCTGAAGCAATAGCTTTTATTTTGTATTGAAGTTCAACGGTGGACAAGTATCTACTTCAATCTTTATCTTTATTGACTTCTCTGTTTGGGAGCCTTTAGTTATTTAATATGCCATCTAAAACGCATAAAAATGGATGTATCATAATGGTTTGTCATGGCGACTCGAAGTTTTACAGTCATAGCATCAACTTTATCCGCACATTCATCTTCCAGATCGAACAGTTGGCGTTGTTTCTGACGTAATTGCTTTGCTATTTTAGCTTCGTTCTCCTGAAGTTCAAGTTTCAATTTTGCATTTCTTTCTTTACGAATTTGTCTTTTCAAGGCTTCATCTTCCTTGCGAAGAGCAATAACTTCATTCTCTGGTGAGTAAACTTGATCTTCTGCCCAAGCTTGGTACTTATCAATCTCAAAACTAACGTATTCTTCAGATCTGCTATAAACATCATGTTTCAAGTCATACAATTGTTGCTCATATGATTCGGTCAGCTGCTCTTCAACATTGTCTCCAAACCATTTCGATTCATTAATAGCGTTTGCTTCAAACAATTTTTTAAGAAAATCTGGTGAAAGATTCTCTCCATCATCAGTTTTGCTACAGAAAAGAAGATGTTCATGTGAATCTAATTCATTGTAAGCCTTTACTTTATATACGACAGCTACACCTGATTTTCCCTTATACTTTTCCAGCAAAACTTGTCTAGAGGATAAATTGTCTACTTCAAATTCAATACTAGCATCAGGAACAGGGGTCTCTAATGCTCTGCTTATAATATATTCGCCAAGAGGATGCGTTACTCTTAACTGATGAAAATCTCCATGATCTTTGTTTAATATGTAAGTACCGGAAGGTATATTGCTTTTTAGTGATACTGGTAAAACAAAAGTAAGATTTTCATCATCAATGTCAGTAATTAAATCTTTCAAAACACTCTTGGCTAGTCGCCAAAAATGACGATTATAAGAATTTACTCTATCACGATCTTCGCTTTGTCGAATCTTCAGCTTATCAACAACCTCTTCATCAAAATTTTCAAGTAAAGACTTTTTGGTATCTTTAATTCGTTGCTGTATAATCTCTTCCAATTCAGACTGAAGTTGATTAAATGCAGCCTCAATTTCTCTTTCTGTACGACAAGTTTGGTAAATATGATTAAGCTTCTTCTCAAAATCAACTCCAGACTCCAATGAGCCTAAGACTTCGTCACTACTACCAAATACGCCTTCAAAAAGATTAAACTTCTCATTCAGCAATTCATAGACTCTACAGTCTGCGTAATTCAACTGATTTACAAAATTCACTACAACCACATCGAATTTTTGTCCATATCTGTGGCAACGTCCTATTCGCTGTTCTATTCTTTGAGGATTCCACGGCATGTCATAGTTGACAAGAAGTGAGCAGAATTGCAGGTTGATACCTTCAGCACCTGATTCTGTTGCAATCATGATTTCGGCATCTGTCCTAAAATGGTCAACCAATGCTTGTTTTCTATCTATAATTGTTCTTCCTGATATACGTTTAGAACCTGCATATAGAGATAGCCATTTTCGATAGATAGATTTAGAATCATCATCATTGTTTGAGCCATTAAAGCAAACGACTTTTTCTTTGTATCCGTTATTCTGAAGAAAAGATTTTAAATACTCTTGAGTTCTACGACTTTCAGTAAAAATTAAAGCCTTTTTGGGTGCTCCAAGCATCTCATTTTTATGGAATGTCTTTTCTAGAGCAACGAGTAATTGCTTTGCCTTAGTCTCATTTACAATAGACTTTGCCTGTTCCTGATACATACGTAATTCAGCTATCTCCAAATCAATCGCATCAGAAATTGCAGGATTCAGTCCTTCGTTGATTTCGTCTTTCTCTTCATCGAGTGTTACTTCGTAGTCGTTTTCTACCGTTGACATGGCCGATAACAATTCACCAGTAACTTTGTAATGTTCTAGTCTTTCGACAAAACGCTGTAAAGTAAAACTTAACGCATATGCAGAAGAAGACATTATCTTTCTGACAATTAATGACAACATAGGCCTTACCTTCTCAGGAATGCCATATGTTCCTGGCCTTTGAAGGTATTCGCTTATATTTTCATACAATTGTACTTCTTCAGGAGAAGCTTCATATTCTTGTACAAATGCAGTTCTCTTAGTGTAGTTGACATATTCTTTGACCTGTTGACGCAGTGTTCTATGTACAATATGAGACAGTCTACCTTTGAGTTCTCCAAACTTAGCAGAGTCTCTGGTAGTAATCATATTGTATTGCTCATTAAACGAATCAACTGTAGAAAAGAAATGTGGATCTATAATGCTTATTAAGCCATATAGTTCCTTTAGGTTGTTCTGTAATGGCGTTGCAGTTAACAAAATCTTTTTATAATGCTTAAAGGTATTCATCATTGTGTTACCAATGATATTACCTTTTTTGTAGACATTACGCATTTTGTGAGCTTCGTCAAATACGACCAAATCCCAATCAACCAACTGAAGTTCTTCTGAATGCTTTATTGCGAAATTATATGAGCAGATTATGATATGTCTACCATCTTCAAAGAGATTAGTGTCCAACTCCTTAATTTCCTTATAGCTTTCATTTTCGAGAATCACTGATGGTAAGTAAAATTTCTCCATCAATTCCAAATTCCACTGGTTTCTCAGAGATGCAGGAACAACAATAATAATTCGCCTCTTATGTTCTGCCCATAGTTCTGAAAGAATAATGCCAGCTTCAATAGTTTTACCCAAACCAACCTCGTCCGCTAAAATAGCACCTTTACTTAGTGGAGATTTGAATGCAAACAAAGCTGCTTCAACTTGGTGAGGATTCATATCAACTTTAGCTTCAGACAATACGCCAGTAAATCGACTATCGTCACTGGTCGATTTCTTATGCGATAAATCCCATGCATAATAAAGTTGTTGAGCAGGAGTTATACTATTTTTCATCTTACTTCTTTTCTATCTTAATAGAATATTCTGGTGACAATGCATCGAATTGTTCAATCTTTGCACCTCTCCAATACTTCTTGGCAATTTTCAAACAATCCTCTTTGAGTCTTTCGTCAATCATAGGATTTGCTTCTTTACCATAAATATCTCTTATTCTTTCATACGATTTCTGCAAATCCAAGTCGTTTAATGATATTCGAACTATATGGTATTTCTCATTGGGATGCTTTTGCATAAAAGTATTTTGAGATTTATGTAAATAGAATGGAGCAGTACCATCTTTAAGACTATACAATGTTGTTTTAACATCGACATAAATCCTGTCTGTAATATTATGGAAGTCATAATCTCCAATACCTTCTATTGCAGCATACTTATAATCCTTACCTTGGGCCAATAGATATTGCTCATAAATAAGTTCACCAATATATCCAATTGTTTGACGAACTTGCGACTCTTGAGTTTCATCATCAACCTCTTGCATTTCATGAAGAATCTCTAATATCATGTCTTTCTTATCAGCAAGTTCCATCAATTCATCTGCATCAAATGATTCAGCCAACTCTTTAATATTGTCAAGTTTATCTTCATCGACCTTTAAGTTCGCATCATTATCACCTGTATTACTAATTGATTTTTCTGAAGTTTGAACTATCGTAGCGATATCTGTTCCTTTTTCCTCTGCAATTTGCTCAAGTTTTTCCAATTGGTCTACATATAGTCCTTGCAATACAATAAAAGGTTGCTGGAAGAACTCCATATCGGCAATATGTTTCTCTATCATCTTTATTGCAGAGATTTTTTCTGCATTAGGATATTGAACAACTACCAAACCATTAGTGTCATAACCAAATTCCTTGTTATCTATTGCTTTTGAGAAAACCTGTTCCCTATTTTTGAGCATTGTAAAGTTTATACCAATAGGTTTCTTTGATGTTTTAATCAAGATACCTCTAGATTCGGGCATATTCTTCCAAATCTGATATGGTTCTGTTGCAATTTCATTATAATCTCCTTCATGAGCCTTAACAGAAACCTCTAGTTTAGGAGATTTATGTAGTTTATGTTTAGAAAGTAATTCTAATCCTTCATAAGCAAACACGACTTCATTTACAAAGAAATTCTGCACCTTCTTGTCATTCATCAACATATCCAAGAATATTGGCGTCCAAGAATAAATAGATAAGAAACATGATTCTTTATCATATTTTTCAAGAGTAAATGTAGGGCAAATAGAGTCAAGTGACTTATCACGACATTCGACATTACCAGTATACCTTAAGAATACCATGTTAACAATGCCTTCTGGTAGTCTATCGATTATACGTTTTATATTCTTGTAGGCATTATCTCCATAAACGTATATAAGTTCAGCATTCAACAACCAGTTTATTGTTGATTCAGTTTTATCTGGGTCTTCAAAATCAGGAATAGCTATAGCTTCTTCGTTATCACGAATGAGTCTTCTTACAGAAATGTATGATTCACTGTCGGTTCTGATATTCTCAAACAAATTGATAGCATCAACATTCTGTTCCAACCATTTCTGCATTTCGTTGGGAAGCTTTTCTTCGTCATTAAGTAAAGATTGCTCTGCAAATACTTGGGTCTCTGAATCAAAATCAGAAATCTTGAAATACTCATCAAACCCTCTATACTGGTTAGTCTTAATCATTGTCAAAGCCTCGCTAAGACTCTCTTCTTTACCTATTTCAAGATTGTAATAATCAGGCCCATCATTAAGTGAATAGTCAAGACAGAAGCGGAGTTGCTCTATTGTGAGATGTTTATCTTTTATCTCGTCATAGATTTCTTTGCAAGAAACGTTCTCCTTCTTGTCTCCATAAAATTGTTCCTTAAACCACTCTGCATCATTATCTGAAGGAAGACAATCCAGGAATGAATCGATATGTTCATTCTCTTCTTGATAATCACCATTTAAGGCATACAGACTATACTCATGATCATAAGCAATGAAAACACTATCCTTTATTGTCTCTGGAAGTCCTTCATTATTATGTCTGATACAATTAAATATGGTTTTTCTAAATTCATTCTCTTCAGTATCACGTGACACGGCAAATTTAATAATCTGCCAACGAATATCAGAATCTGTAATCTTATGGTCGATAGATATTATAGACAACGAATTGATATAATGTTCCACAACAGCAGAGCTACAATTTCTGATAAGGGGGAATATTAGATTCTTATCTGAAATCTTATCTACAACAGAATTTGCAAAGTCGTCCCGAGTGATATTGAAAGCATTTGTATCTGATGGAATAAGAGTTTGTACCTTTTGAGGTATATAGTAAAATCCAATCTCTAACAAAGCACTTCTCAAATCCGTGTCAAGGTCATTAGTATAGTTTTTCCCACCATTAAGGGCCTGAACTATAAAGCTATTATCATTACCTATAACCCTGTATTTAAGCAAGAATCCATCAGATGATATCTTCGACAAAATAGCCAATGTATCAAAGTCTATAAACTGATTAGGGTCAATCAAGTCGTAGACATATAAGGTATTCATCATGAATGGTGCAGAACTCAACACCTTTTCGTACTTATATGGCACAAAATTATAATCAGAATATGAAGCTTGAAGTTTTTCATATTCTGCTTCAGATAACTTATCGAAGTTTTCTACATTCTGACATGATTCATCTGTAGGTTTACCATTTTTGTCAAGATATAATCTAAGTAATGAACCTGCAACAGATGTTCCACCTGCCTTGTAAGCATTCTGTATATCTCTTAGATATGCATCTGTGTTGTCGCCCCAGCCATCTTCTTGCTTTATATCATCGAAATGATTTACGATCCAATTCCACAGTGCTGTATTGTCGCCTTGTTTGTCAATAAGCCAATCTCGATGTTTAATACATTCAGGTATACTACCTTTGATGCGGAAATTGTCAAACAAAATAGTCCCGTCCAAACGCTCTTCAAACAGTTCAGAGAATGGCAAATAATCACCACGCCAGTTCTGAAGAACAGTGATTCCATTTATAATTTCATCTTCGTAATCAGATTCATTTTCAGCAATCATACAGAGCGTTTGACATACAGCATCTCTGCCCATAGAAGTTTCTCTCAATTCTGCAAGATTTGCTTTTATCTTACCGAAAAGATTTGAATAATCATCTTCATCATATTCCTCACACATAGGTTCTACTATATACTCTTGACCTACAAATATTGGTTGTGTCGTCTGAGCCATATAGTAAACATTAATATCGGACTTCAATTCCCCCCATGAATATAAATTATTCTCATTTGAACGGAATAATTGTATTGTTTCAATATCTGAGATACAATCAAGACAATTGGTATGGAATAGTCTATAATCCTCCTTAGACATACACTTTATCCATGCGGACAATTTTTCCATGTCTGCCATTTGAAGCATCTCAGCAAAACGTAAAACACGAACCTTTTTATCAAAGTGGAAAGAATATTTTTTTCTGCTTTCATTGTCAATCCAATGTAAATCAGTTATACCAATATCTTTCAATAAAACATTCGTTTCCTTTTCTTCCTCACATACTTGTTCAAAAGGTACGTAAGTACCCTCAGATGTATAAGCATATTCCTTCAAGAATGGACGAATAACATCATAGAATGCTTTACGGATCTTCTGTTCATCTTCAGAGTTATCTTCTGGGCGTGACGATATCAAGGACTGATAGATATAATCAAACTTTTCTCTATTTGTAACCAAAAGCGACTTCAATTCATCAACCAAATGTGTATAGGCAAGACGCAATTGATCACAAGTTTTTTCTGTATCGCTTATACGCTGACGGCTATCATCTACCTCTAAAATCTGGCTGTCCAAAATAAAACCAAATCGATATTTTGTTTGTAGAATAGGCAATCCCTTAAAGAAGTTAACCACATTTTTTTCAGCGAATATTGGATTGAAAGCAAAGTGATAATGGAATTTATTCCCTTCTTCTACAAAATCAACAAATAATGAACTAACAGGATGCTGCTCTACTTCTTTACCCATCACATATATATGTTTAAGTGATTTGCCTACATTACGCTCTTGAGCAGCTGTGATGGAAGCAAAAACGCCTAAACGTGCACGAACATTCTCAAGGTTGTTTTCTTCAATGATCGCATCATACTTACCCTTTCCTAAGGGTATAATTAAAGCCGTTCCCTTAGTCAAGAACGATTTATTTCTTGGCGGATCAACTAATTCATTGAATGCCTTAATTGCTCTTTGTGCTTCTTCATTGCTAAATCTTTCTAAATCTTGACCTGGTGCTATTGGATAATAGCTCATAAGAATTTTCGCAAACAGTATATGGTTCTCTACATCGTCTGCTTGAGCAGGAATCCACTCATCATCATTAATAAGCCAAGCATCCAACTGGGACATATTGTGCCAACTAACAAGATATGGTCCTTTTTTGTTATTAATGATGGCATCTTTAAGAAGTTCTTCTGTATTGACGTTATGATTTATATCTGCCAAAAGTGTATAAAGCAACTTGGAACCTTGACCATACTTACCTAGTTTGTCATCATCGTTTAACTTCAAGGATTTGCCTTTTGCTAAAAAATTATATAACTGACCATCTCTAGGCTCTTCGCCTTCAGGAAGATCAAAAATATTGAGGTCAGTAAAGAACGGTTCTCCGTTATTTAGTACTATCAAGAACTCTTCATTAGCATAGAAGAATAAAGAATCTGCACTTGCATCATACGCATTCTGCACAAATTCATAGAACAACTGTTCTTTTGCATTATTTGCAAAACTGGCTGCACCTGTTATGAGAGCATCGACTTTTTGTCCCTGCCCACTCATCATATTCAAAAAGTATTCTTTATTCGAACCTACTAGTTCAAGGGTTTCATTACCTTTTGAAATTGATTTTATATATTGTCTGAGGTCTCTTACTTTCATAATTCCTCTACTTTATTTGATGTAAGGGATGATTTGAATGATAAATGTTTTGTTGAGTTCTTCTTGGCCTGGAGTATTGGAATATCTACCTTGACCACCAAAACCCGAACCAGAAATAAACACTTCTCCATTCATTTCTTGAATGGATTTAATTATCCCATTTTGATTCCAAAGATTATATAAGCTCAATGCACGTTCATAGCTACGAATTTCCATTGTGTGCCATACAGCTCTATCCGCTGCTTCATTTGCTTCCTTGGAACCTTTGTTCAAATGTCTGGCTGCTCGTCCTTCTATTATGATTTTGAAAGAAATATTTACAGACTCTTTAAATTTGGACAAAATTTTGTTAACCAACTCTTTTCCCGCTTCTATAAAAATTTCTTCTTTATCAGCCGGGATATTTGCCAAATTAGGTTCAAACATTATATCTGATTTACACTCAAATCTTTGATATTGCTCATTATAATGGAAATACTCACTTACTAATGACTTTTGTGCTTCGTTGAACTCTCGAATCATTCTTGATTGTTCAATGGTGACTTTTATACTACCACCATCACCACCAATAGCCCCTGTCACCTTAATGTAGCCATACCATGCAACAAGACTGGTTATGATAAACACAACCAGAAACCCTGACATTAAATCTGTATAATTCTGCCAGAAATTATGCTCGTCACCTTCGTTTTTAAAATTCAACTTACTCATTTGTTGGTGATTCTATTAAGTTGACTTTCAAGTTTCTGAAGAGTCTCAATTGTTGTGCTGATTTCATTGATGTGAGAAATCAGGTTCTCTATACGTTCTTGTCTTTCTTCTATTACAGCAATGACTTCATCCACCTTTTCATTTGTGTGGACAACATGCTTCATACTATCATTAATGGTCGAAAGCATATTTTCTTGACTCTCATTCATCCTATGAGCATTATTTACGGCATCAATATATGCTTGAGCTGCACTCTCATAGTTGCCCTTAATATTTCGAACATGATCACTGATGTATGCATAACTCCTTTCTAATGCTTCTACATTTGTGACAATTGCTGAACTGAGGGCATTAACTTCGTCAGTAACAGTCTTCTGTAAGTCCGTTACGAATGTAGAAAGAGAATTGCGTAATTCAGCACTTACTTCACGATTCATAGATGTACTGCTTTGAAGCATTTCTTGATTTACTTCAGCATAAGCATCCTTCAAATCAACCATCTGTTGCAAGCTGTTTGTATTTTGTTCCTGAATCTTTTCATATTCAGCATTAAATTGTGCATTCATCTTTTCAGCGAAATCTGAGTTCTGACTAGCCAATTTCTCTGACAAAGCATTATAGTTTTCAACGATAGAAGTCAATTTTTCATCCTGGCTAGAACGTAAATTAGCCAATGCAGAAGTCATTCGAGTACAGAGTGATGTGATTTGTACTGTCACATTGCTAGATACAGACTGTAACTCTGTATTGGTCCCTGCAATCATTTGCTGGACATTAGTCTTTTGCTCTTCAAGCAGACCTTTAGAGAGTGAAGACATTTTATCTGTCAAAGCCTCAAGAGTATCTGCACATTTCTTGAACTGCTCTTCACCGAAATCCTTAATATTCTGTTCAATCTGACCATGCATCTTAGTAAAGATATCATCCATTCTCTTTACAAAGTCATTGATAAATTGCTCAAGAATCTTACTTTGCTGACTAATAGTAGTATTGAGTCGTTCATTATATTCTTCATTTTTGGCACTTTGTTCTACAAGTTGCTGTGAAATCCTTGATAGAGATTTATTTGTTGTAGTTGACAACAGGGTAAGATTATACAAACACTCTTCAGGTGTTTGTAGGTTAATTTTCTTTTCCAATTTCCGGTCTTCATATGAATACCATATCTTACATCCTGCTGTTGCGATAAACGCAGAAATAAGACCTGCGATAGAAGATGTAAAGGCAGGTACCAAATTTCGAATTATGGTATCTATTTCAAGTGAGTCCTGGTTGATGTCGCCTAATGAATTACAGATAGCCACGAATGTTCCCAAAAGACCTAAAGATGTAAACAGTCCTGGTAAGCTATTCAGCAACTGTCTAGATCTATTCTTATAGTATATAAATCCAAAAATTACAGCTATTACAATACTCACAATAAACACCCCTTTACCTGTTAGTAAAACAGCGAGAGGTTCAGTTAACCATTTGAATTCAATTTCAGTCATGACTTTTATTTATTGTTTCAACTTGTTATTCTTTACTAATTATTATACTGCAGATGATTAATTTTTGCATTAATAGAACTTAGGGTACATGGATAATTGACTATCTATAGTATTTGCTTCTCAAAAACCGCAGCAAAACGTTCCTGCTCACTTTTCGCAATTTCCAATTTCGTAGCTAATGTTCTCCATTCCATAACTGCATTCAGCACCTCAGCGATGATTTGCCCGGCAGTATCTTCCGGAATCATATACTCTTCACAAGAATCCAACAATTCTTTCAAATCCGATTTATTGGTATAGCTGTTAATCAACAGACTCTGATATTCGTTTAAGGTAGGATTCATATCATATGCCGGTGACAGAGTCCATCCCTTGACAGTCAGAAGGAAACCATGATTACGGAAATGATCATCTGTGTTACCAATACAAATGTTGAACGCCACTCTACGATACAGCTCTTTCAGATTATCTTCCACATTGGTACAGTTTTGAATGATAAAATCAACAATATCCAAATAGCCATTGCCTGTATTGGCATTAGCTCCATCATTCAACCCCAAAAGTGTCATGGCTGAAGCAAAGTGTATACGTTTACCATCTTCTCGTCTGTCAAATCGTCTGGAAAGCAAAGTATGATATTTATCATTTGTAGAGATTACTCTTGTTTCCGCTGCATTGATCCCAGTTTTTTTTGCCAAAAGATGCGAAAAATGTTCCCAAAGACCTGCATCATAATCATCCTTACGGGACGGAAACTTTGCTATACAAAGATTCTTGTTTTCATCAAGCACACTTGCTTTTGGACGTGCACCACCAAGAGAAGAGCCTGGCTGCACCAACTGTGCAATCCATCGCATTTCAGGAAGCTGATCCTCTTCTTCGCTTTTCTCTATTTCAGAACTGGCTGCAATCAACTCACGTATGTCTGTCAATGGAGGAATGCGCAAGGTTTCACTTGCATTAATATAGTTTCCATCCATGGATTCTTTGAAACGGAAACCTCCCATACGAGAAAAGTCTTCAATCCCTATAAGATAGTCAAACGAAGAAAGCCTACGCACCGGGCGTTTTTCATCCTTTGCCAGAATCTGCTCCCTGCGATTTATCAATGTACGTCCCCACCTGTCTGGAAGAGCATCCGAAAAGCATCCGAAAATATCCTTGCCGAGAGCCGTGTACTGCTGACCAGGATAATTGTTCAAATCATCACTAAGAAACAGACTACCATAGTCCTTCAACCACTCATTACTATAACAAAATCCATAGCTGTCAGAGCCACGAAGTGATTCGTAACTTAGCTCTCCAACAAGCCTTGGTTCTTTCAGCCAATCGAAATCGGCAAATACATAAAGTTTTTTCATCGCTTATTCTTTTTTGGATGCTCTTTCTCGTTTCTTAAGACTCAAATCCTGCAAGGCCTTTCCCATTGCATCTTCTTTTGCAAGCAGAAGAAGATCATCATCCAGCTGAAGTGCATAAAGCACCCTAAGATAAATGCCTATTGCCACTGTCGGTACACCTTTCTCTATGCGTGAAACCGTAAGAGGTGAACAGGTGGCACGTTCGGCAACCTGAGCAATACTGAGATTTCTACGCAGTCTGGCCAGCCTGATCTGCTCACCGACTATCTTCATCTTCTGCTCCAATTTCCTTGGCAACTTGGTACCCATTGTACTTTTTGTCATAGCTCAACATATCATATAATATGCAAATATAGCAGTTTTATTTTATTTTATGATGTGTTACAGAGATAAATTTTTGAATTTATTCCTGTTGAAATCTGCTTTGGTCATATTATTGGGCGTTGGAGATATTAAATGCTATTATATTATTCATAAGGCTGATATTTTATAGATAACAAACAATATATTGTTTATAGAAAGGTAGCAATAATTTGAACAGAAAAAGAAATAATACTTCCTTTTCTGTTCAAATTATTGCTACTTAGGCAATCTTAAAAATAGCGACCGCTGTCACATAGGTCTGTTGTTTGTAACAATCACCGAAACACTGACCACACACAGCAATTGAACTATTTCAAAGCTCTTATTGCCGGCGAAAAGGCCATCAGTTCGACCGAAGTGATGCATCGCTATCAAATATCTTCAACGACCTCAATATCCCGTTCAAAGGCAGCCCTTATCAAGAATGATATATTGGATAATAAAGCCGGTGAAATCTCGTTCCAAGACCCGATTTATGCCTATTAGTTGAAGACTGATTACTTTGCAAAACAATCATAATTTGTCCACCTTTGTTTCAGAGGCATTTTTGTTCCTTTTTTTATAGAAGAGTACCGTTTCCGTTCTGACTCCACAGCTTTGGTGAAACTTGAAGGAGTAGATACTGCCGAGCGTGCCCGTATGTTTACCAATGTAGATGTATATTTCCCTATAGAGCATGTGAACGAAGCGGAACCGGGAGAACTCTCCTGGGATTTCTTTGTTGGTTTCCGTATGGAGGATGACACTCACGGCGATTTGGGAGAAGTGACAGATGTAGACACATCTACTGTTAACACGCTTTTTGTGGTAGAACGTCCGGATGGTGAAGAACTGTTGGTACCTGCACAGGAAGAGCTTATTAAAGGTATTGATCAGGAACGGAAACTCATTGTGGTTGATTTGCCCGAAGGGTTACTGAATCTTGATGAACTTGAAGAAGAATGAATCAGTGTTAATCTGTGTAATCAGTAGTAGAAAGAATTAGCGAAATGCTTACATTTGTACGCAATACGATA
>OOBO01001425.1_pt1 | contig 16294 bp, 14 predicted proteins | sample 1671031 | NCBI WGS metagenome assembly OOBO01 (sample SAMN06348115, study PRJEB24527) | human gut metagenome | biome: human gut; feature: ankylosing spondylitis patient; material: feces | host: Homo sapiens | place: China | collected 2015-10 | reverse complement strand
ACGTGGGCCTGGCCATGAACTCCGGCACCACCGCCGCCAAGGAGGCGGCCAACATGGTGGATCTGGACTCCGACCCCACCAAGATCCTCGAGGTCGTGGAGATCGGCAAGCAGCTGCTCATCACCCGCGGCTCCCTGACCACCTTCTCCATCGCCAACGACATCGCCAAGTACTTCGCCATCATCCCCGCCATGTTTATGATGGTGATTCCCCAGATGCAGGTGCTGAACATCATGAAGCTGGCCTCTCCCACCAGCGCCATTCTGTCCGCTCTGATCTTCAACGCCATCATCATCCCCTGCCTGATCCCGCTGGCCATGCGCGGCGTCAAGTACAAGCCCATGAGCGCCAGCAAGATGCTGACCCGCAACATGCTCATCTACGGCCTGGGCGGCGTCATCGTCCCCTTCATCGGCATCAAAGTGATCGACCTGATCATCGCGCCCCTGCTGACGATGCTCGGCCTCGGCATGGCAATGTAACAGGAGGAAACCGAACATGAAAGTGATCAAATCTCTCAGAGCGCCGGTTCTGGTGACCCTGGTACTGCTGCTGATCTGCGGCCTGATCTACCCGGTTGTCATGACGCTTATGAGCCAGGCGCTCTTCCCCAGCCAGGCCAACGGCAGCATCATCTATGTGGACGGCCAGGCCGTGGGCGCCAAGAACGTGGGCCAGGATTTCACTGACCCCCGCTTCATGCGCTGCCGCCCCTCCGCCTACCAGTACAACACCTATACGGTGGATGAGGAGGGCAACAAGTTCTACAACGACGGCAGCGAGTACGCCGGCGTGGCCTCCGGCTCCAACAACTACGGCGCGTCCAACCCCGCTCTGGCGGAGCGCGTGCAGGGCGACATCGACGAATTCCTGGCGGAGCATCCCGACCTGACGGTGGAGGACATCCCCACCGACCTGGTGACGGCCTCCGGTTCCGGCCTGGATCCCCACATCAGCCCTGCCTCTGCGGCTGTGCAGATTCCGCAGTTGGCGGAGAACACGGGCCTGACCGAGGAGCAGTTGGAGCAGTTCGTGGCGGACAACACCACCGGCAAGGTGCTGGGCATCTTCGGTGAGGAGACGGTGAACGTTCTGGGCGTCAACCTGGATATCGCCGAGGCCCTCGGCCTGATCGGCGGCGTAGACTAATCGCTCAAAAGCCCCCCTGAACCTTGACCCGGATTGGTTCAGGGGGGCTTTCTGCGGCGCAGAGAGAGGGTGAACATCATCAGAATTGCCTTGATCGCACCACAGGAGAAGGACCGGCAGCAGCTCCGGGAGCAGATGTTTTCCTATGCGGTGAGCTGGAAGGTCGCCGTGGTGACCGACTGCTTCGACTGCCTGGAGGAGTTCGCCATGGCGGCGCAGAGCGGTGGATATCAATTAGTCTGCCTCCGTGGCGGCGAGCGCCAGTGGAGGGCGGCGGAGGAGCTGCGGCGCATCCGCGGAGAGGGGGAGACCCTCTGGGCCTATCTGGAGGAGGGACAGGCCCTGCGGGCCAAGGTGCTGACCGCGGCCGACACCTTCGGCGCCGTGGAGTGGCGGCGGGTGAGCGGCATGAACACCGTCATGACGGACTATTTCGCGCTGGCTCCCCGCCACGCGCGGGATGCCATTCTGCCCATTAAGCACCCGCTCCGTACCGATGATATCCACTACATTCAGGCGCAGAAGCAGACCCTGCTGCTCTACACCGCCTACGACCGCGTCCGGGCCCGGCTGGGCTTTCAGACCATGGCCCTGCTGCTGGACGGCGAGCCCCAGTTTCTGATCTGCCCGGGCGGCCTGATTTTGAACACCGACAAGGTCTCCCGGGTGGAGGGCCGGGTGGTGGCCCTGGAAAATGGGAAACGGCTGATGCTGGAGGAGCCGGCGGTCCGGGAGCTCCAGGCCCGCCGGGCGGTCCGCCTTTCCCATATGCAGGCGCAAACGGTCTGAGTCAGATGACTCAGACCGTTTTTTGTGCTATAATAGGGCAGATACCACAGAGAGAAGGGGACGCTTTCATGAAGTATGAGGACATCCGGCGGCAGGTGCTCACCGCCATCCGGCAGGCCAGCGCTCAGGGGCTGATCCACGGGACATCAGGCAATATCTCCGTGCGGGACCGGGAGGCGGGGGTGGCCGCCATCACCCCCAGCGGGCGGCCCTATGACACTATGGAGCCGGGAGACATCGCCATTGTCACCCTGGACGGGGAGTGGGTGGATGGGCCCTACGCGCCCTCCTCTGAGACCCCCATGCACACGGCGGTCTACCGCGCCCGCCCCGACGTGGGGGCGGTGGTGCATAACCACGCCCTGTTCTGCACCGTGATGGCCATGGCGGTGGATGAGCTGCCCCCCTCCACGCCGCCCCAGGCGGAGTTCGCCCCCATCCGGGTGGTGCCCTTCGCGGTGCCCGGCTCCCGGGCGCTGGCCGCCTCAGTGGCCGCCGCCCTGGGGACGGACGGGCTGGCCGTGCTGCTGCGCAATCACGGCAGCCTCTGCTGCGGCCGGGACCTGCCCGCGGCCATGACCGCCGCCGCCTATGTGGAGGAGGCGGCCCAGGTGGCCTACTACGCCTCCGCCCTGGGCCGCTTCACCCCACTGGGCGAGGCGGACATTCGGGCCTGTAAGGAGATGCTGGCCGCCGGGCGGGCGGTCTAGCCGGCGAAAGGGAACGAGACAGCCCCGGCCGCTTGCGGCCGGGGCTGTCTGTTTACGGATTGACCACCTCGCCGGTGAGGACGCTCTTGCTTTCCACCGTCAGCTCGCCATCCCGGCAGTCCACGGTGAGGGTGTCGCCGCCCTGTACCTCGTCGGCGATGATCTTCCGGCTGATGAGGGTCTCCACGCTGTGCTGCACGAAGCGGCGCAGGGGACGGGCGCCGAAGGCCGGGTCGTAGGCGCTGTCGATGATGTGCTGCTTGGCCGCCGGGGTGAGAACCACCTTGAGCTGCTTGTCCTCCAGGCGGCGGTTGAGCTCAGCCACCAGCAGATCGATGATGTGGGTGATGTTGTCCTTGGTGAGGGGCTTGTAGAACACAATCTCGTCCAGCCGGTTGAGGAACTCGGGCCGGAAGGAGTGGTGCAGCAGATCGTTGACGGCATTTTTCGCCTCGGCGGTGATGTCGCCCTTCTTATCGATGCCGTCCAGCAGGTACTGGGACCCCAGGTTGGAGGTGAGGATGATAATGGTGTTCTTGAAATCCACGGTTCGGCCTTGACTGTCGGTAATCCGGCCGTCGTCCAATACCTGGAGTAATATGTTGAACACGTCGGGGTGGGCCTTCTCCACCTCGTCGAAGAGCACCACGGAGTAGGGGTGGCGGCGGACGGCCTCGGTGAGCTGGCCGCCCTCCTCATAGCCCACGTATCCGGGAGGCGCGCCGATGAGGCGGGAGACGGAGAACTTCTCCATATACTCGCTCATGTCGATGCGCACCAGGTTCTTCTCGCTGTCGAACAGGGCCTCGGCCAGGGCCTTGGCCAGCTCGGTCTTGCCCACGCCGGTGGGGCCCAGGAACAGGAAGGAGCCGATGGGACGGTCGGGATCGGCGATGCCCGCCCGGGAGCGGAGAATAGCCTCGCTCACCAGGCGCACAGCCTCGTCCTGGCCCACCACCCGCTGGTGGAGGATGTCCTCCAGGTGGAGCAGCTTTTCCCGCTCCCCCTCCATCAGCTTGGCCACAGGGATGCCCGTCCAGCGCTCGATGATGCGGGCGATCTCCTCCTCGGTGACCTTGTCCCGCAGCAGGGAACGGGCCTTACCCTCGTTGGCGATGGCCTCCTCGGCCTCCAGTTGTTTCCGCAGCTCGGGGATGCGGCCGTACTGGAGCTCGGCGGCGCGGTTCAGATCGTACTGCCGCTGGGCGGCCTCCAGCTCGGCGTTGGCGCTCTCCAGCTCCTCCCGGAGCTTCTGCACCTTGCCGATGGCGTTCTTCTCGTTTTCCCACTTTGCCTTCATGCTGCGGAACTTGTCCTGCAGTTCGGCCAGCTCTTTTTCCAGATCCTTCAGGCGGCTCTGGCTCAAAGCATCGGTCTCCTTTTTCAGGCTGACCTGCTCGATCTGCAGCTGGGTGATGCGGTGGGCGAGGTCGTCCATCTCGCTGGGCATACTGTCCATCTCGGTCTTTATCATGGCGCAGGCTTCATCCACCAGGTCAATGGCCTTATCGGGGAGGAAGCGGTCGGTAATATAGCGGTCAGAGAGGGTGGCGGCGGCGATCAATGCGTTGTCGCTGATCTTCACGCCGTGGAACACCTCGTACCGCTCTTTCAGGCCGCGCAGGATGGAGATGGTGTCTTCCACGGTAGGCTCATCCACCTGAACCGGCTGGAAGCGGCGCTCCAGAGCGGGGTCTTTCTCGATATACTGGCGGTACTCGTCCAGCGTGGTCGCGCCGATGCAGTGCAGCTCGCCGCGGGCCAGCATGGGTTTCAGCAGATTGCCGGCGTCCATTGCGCCGTCGGTCTTGCCGGCACCCACGATGGTGTGCAGCTCATCAATGAAGAGGATGATCTTGCCCTCGCTCTTCTTCACCTCATTCAGGACGCTCTTCAGACGCTCCTCGAACTCGCCGCGGTACTTTGCGCCAGCCACCAGAGCACCCATGTCCAGGCTGAACACGGTGCGGTCTTTCAGGTTCTCCGGCACATCGCCCCGGACGATACGCTGGGCCAGACCCTCGGCGATGGCCGTCTTGCCGACGCCCGGCTCACCGATGAGGCAGGGGTTGTTCTTCGTCTTACGGGACAGGATGCGGATGACATTTCGGATTTCCTGGTCACGGCCAATGACGGGGTCCAGCTTCTGCTTGCGGGCCAGGTCAACGAGGTCCTGACCATACTTCTGCAGGGCATTGTAGGTGTCCTCGGGGTTGTCGTTGGTCACCCGCTGGTTGCCGCGCACGGCGGTGAGCTGCTGTAAGAACTTATCCTTCGTGATACTAAAGGCGCGGAACAGCTCGGAGGTGTTCTGGGTCTGCTCGTCCAGCAGGGCGAGGAAGACATGCTCGACGCTGACGTAGTCGTCCTTCATGGCCTTGGCCTCGCGGGCGGCGGCGCTCAGCACCTTGTCGGTGGCCTGCGAGATATAGACCTTGTCGGGGTCACGGCCAGAGCCGGACACCCGGGGCATTGCGGAAAGCTTTTCGGCCACAGCGGCGGAGAAGCTGCCTGCGTCCACATTCAGTTTCTGGAGCAGCTGGGGGATCAGGCCCTGCTCCTGTGTCGCCAGAGCGTGGAGCAGATGCTCCGGCTCCAGTGCATTATGCTGATACTCCACAGCCAGCTGCTGGGCTGCCTGCAGAGCCTCAAGGGTCTTCTGGGTATATTGATTGGTATTCATAAAGTCAAGCCTCCATTCGTACCGGAAGTTGAGATTCAGGCGGTGGGCCGGAATGTTGTTTTAGCACTCTAGCTCATCGACTGCTAAAAATATACTCCAAACAGACTGCAATGTCAATAGGCAAAACCCGGAAGAACCTCAGATTCACAAAAAGTTTGCAAAAATGCAAAAAATCACACCATATCGTCTCACGAAGGCAAACAAAAGGCCCCTGCCGGGCGGAAAGCCGCAGCAGGGGCGGAAGGAATGAGAGGATCATTCAGCAAACAGCGGGGTGGACAGATAACGGTCACCGGTGTCGGGCAGCAGGACGACGATGTTCTTGCCTGCGTTCTCGGGACGCTTTGCCAGCTGGATGGCAGCCCAGACAGCAGCACCGGAGGAGATGCCCACCAGAACGCCTTCCTTGTGGCCGATGAGACGGCCGGTGGCAAAGGCGTCGTCATTTTCGACGGCGATGATCTCGTCGTAGACCCTGGTGTCCAGCACGTCGGGGACGAAGCCTGCGCCGATGCCCTGGATCTTGTGCGCACCGGCGGTGCCCTTGCTCAGGACAGGGGAGGCAGCGGGCTCAACGGCCACGACCTTGACGCCGGGATCCTTGCTCTTGAGGTACTGGCCCACACCGGTGATGGTGCCGCCGGTGCCTACGCCGGCCACAAAGATGTCGACCTTGCCGTCGGTGTCGTCCCAGATCTCGGGGCCGGTGGTGGCGATGTGCGCCTTGGGGTTGGCCGGGTTGACGAACTGGCCGGGGATGAAGGAGTTGGGGATCTCTTTTGCCAGCTCGTCGGCCTTGGCGATGGCGCCCTTCATGCCCTTGGCACCCTCGCTCAGCACCAGCTCTGCGCCGTAAGCCTTCATCAGCTGGCGGCGCTCGACGCTCATGGTCTCGGGCATCACGATGATGATGCGGTAGCCCTTGGCAGCTGCCACGGCAGCCAGACCGATGCCGGTGTTGCCGGAGGTGGGCTCGATGATGACGGAGCCGGGCTTGAGCTTGCCGGAAGCCTCGGCGTCATCGATCATGGCCTTGGCGATACGGTCCTTGACGGAGCCGGCGGGGTTGAAGTATTCCAGCTTTGCCAGAAGCTTGGCAGAAAGGTCTGCGTCCTTCTCGATATGGGTCAGCTCCAGCAGCGGGGTGTGGCCGATCAGCTGATCTGCGGAAGTATAGATCTTGCTCATAGTAGTAAACCTCCCGATTGCGGGCGATGCGCCCGGCTGCACCGGAGATAGCCGGTGTCGTCTCGATGTCCCTCATATTCCCGTTAAACCAATATGGTTTGTGGGTTTGGCTGTATTATAGCCTCCTTTGGGGCGGTTGTCAATGGAAAATCGAAAATTCCCGATTGAAAAGTTATAAACCCTGTTGTATAATAGGTTAAAATGAACGGAAGAGTGTTTCGCAGCTGACCCGGCTGCATCACAATCATAACAGGAAAGAAGAGAAAGGAATGTCTATGATCGTTTCCACCAAAGGGCGCTATGCGCTGCGTGTGATGATAGATTTGGCTGAGCACCGCTCTGAAAAATATGTCCCGCTGAAAGAGGTCGCCGCCCGGCAGGAGATCTCCGAAAAATACCTCGAAAACATCCTCAAGGTTCTGGTGCAGAACGGTTTCCTCGAGGGCCTGCGCGGCAAGGGCGGCGGCTATCGTCTGACCCGCGAGCCCGACCAGTACACCGTGGGCGAGATCCTGACCCTCACCGAGGGAAGCCTTGCACCGGTGAGCTGTCTTGCACAGGGCGCGGCTCCCTGCCGCCGGATGAGCAGCTGCCGCACGTATGAGATGTGGAAGGGCCTCGATGACCTCATTGAGGACTACTTTGGCAAGATCACCCTTGCCGACCTCGCCGCACCCGATGAGGCAGGCAACGACTACGTTATCTGAAGGATGAGCAAAAGAAAATCCCTGCCATCGGCAGGGATTTTTTTGTGCGGATCGGATCAGGAAACGACAGCGCCGCTGGTCAGCGTGCTGGTGACAGCGTCCATCAGGGCCACCATGGTGCAGTAGTTCTGGCCGTAGGTGTCCTTATAATCGGAGTAGGCGTCCAGCTGCTCCTGCGTGGGGGTGATGTCCAGCGACTCAGCCACGGCCTGATAGAGCAGAGCTTCCTTGGAGTAGTTTTCCAGACTGCTCTCGAGATGGGCCAGCATATCGTCGGTGCTCTCGTAGCCCAGCAGATTCTGGACGAGGCCGTCGAGGTCATAGCCGTAGTAGCCCGCCAGCGTGCTGTAGTAGTTCAGGCACTGGTTGACCTGATAATCCATCACCTGCTGGGGGATGGACTTGAAGGTGGAGTTTTCCAGCAGGTAGTCCATGACGGCGGTGTTGAGGTTGGAGGTGTAGAGCTGCTCCTGATAGTAGGCGCGCAGGGCCTCCACGGTGTAGATGTTGTTGGGGGTGCCGAAGGAGCCGAAGTTGTCGGCCACCCAGCTGTCGGTGAGCTCGGGCAGGACGCTCTCACTGATGTAGTTGAGGGTCACGGTGAAGACGGCCTTCTGGCCGCTGAGCTTCACAGCATTGCCGCTGGCGTCGGTGGAGTCGCTGTAGCCGTCGGGGAAGGTGACGTTGACGTCGAAGGTCTCGCCGGGCTTGTGGCCGATGATCTGGTCTTCAAAGCCGTCGATGAAAGTGCCGCTGCCCAGCGTCAGATCGTAGTTCTCGGCGCTGCCGCCGGTGAACTCCACGTTGTTCACAGAGCCGACATAGTTGATGTCCACGGTGTCGCCGTCGGCGGCAGCGCGGTCGGTGATGTGCTCGGTGGAGGAATACTGGCTCAGCAGATCGCTGATCTGCTCCTCCACTTCCTCGCTGGTGGGCTCGACGTCCGAGCGCTTGATGGCGACGGATGCAAAGTCTTCGGGCAGGGTCACATAGTCCAGAGCGCGGATGCCCTCCCAGTAGCCCTTCTCGTCCAGACCATCGCTGTAGTTGAAGTTCTGGTAGTCGTAGTCGGACGCGCTGCCGAGTGCGGAAGAAGACGCCGTGCTGGATGCAGCACTGTCGGCCTTGCCGCCGCAGGCAGCGAGGCTCAGCGCCAGAGCGCCGGCGCAGACAAGGCAGAGAGCCTTGGTGAAAATACGTTTCAAAAGAATTCCCTCCTGTTGGTAGACCGGTATTTTGCCGGTGGTTCGAAAAACAACCTCTATTATATCGGGTAAAAATGAAAAAGAAAAGTTTTTTGCAAAATTTCCACACTCTCCCCGCCCTTTGTCGGACTTTTGGGGCCGGAGAGTGCGAAAAGGCGGAAAATCGGTGGAAATGGGGAGGGGGTTCTGATACAATGAGAGTAATAATAAGGAATAACCTCTCCGGCAATGCTTCGCAATGCCACCTCTCCTCGATAGGAGAGGCCTTGGCATTCCGTAAAGCTTTATCTCTTCGCCAGAGGCTCCCCTCGCTAGGGGAGCTGTCGAGCGACAGCGAGACTGAGAGGTTGATAAAGGAGGATAAACCCATGGATTTCAACAAAGCAGCTCTGGAAATGCACGAGACGCACCACGGCAAGGTGGGCATCGTGAGCAAGGTGGAGGTCAAGACCCGCGATGACCTGTCCACCGCCTACACCCCCGGCGTGGCCGAGCCCTGCCGCAAGATCAAGGCAAACCCGGAGGACGTGTACAAGTACACCTTCAAAGGCAACATGGTGGCCGTTGTCTCCAACGGCACTGCCGTGCTGGGCCTGGGCGACATCGGCCCGGAGGCGGGGATGCCCGTCATGGAGGGCAAATGCGTCCTGTTCAAGGCCTTCGGCGGCGTGGACGCCATTCCCCTGTGCGTCCGCAGCCACGACGTGGACGAGATCGTGAACACCGTGGCCCTGCTGGCCGGGTCCTTCGGCGGCGTGAATCTGGAGGATATCGCCGCCCCCCGGTGCTTTGAGATTGAGCGGAAGCTGAAGGAGCGGTGCGACATCCCCATCTTCCACGACGATCAGCACGGCACCGCCGTCATCACCCTGGCGGGGCTCACCAACGCCCTGAAAGTGGTGGGCAAGCGGCTGGAGGATGTCCGAATCGTCATCAACGGTGCCGGCGCCGCCGCCGTCTCCATCACGAAGCTGCTGCTCTCCGCCGGGGCAGGGAACGTGACCCTCTGTGACCGGAAGGGCGCCATCTACGCCGGCCGCAGCGACGACATGAACTGGATCAAGGAGGAGATGGCCCAGGTGACGAATCCGGAGAAGCGGACCGGCTCCCTGGCGGACGTGCTGGCGGGAGCCGATGTGTTCATCGGCGTGTCCGCCCCCGGCGTCGTGACCAAGGAGATGGTGCAGACCATGAACGCCGGCGCCGTCATCTTCGCCTGCGCCAACCCCACACCGGAGATCTTCCCCGACGACGCCAGGGCCGGCGGTGCGGCGGTGGTGGCCACCGGCCGCAGCGACTATCCCAACCAGATCAACAACGTGCTGGCCTTCCCCGGCATCTTCCGGGGCGCCCTCGATGCCCGGGCCAGCGACATCAACGACGCTATGAAGATCGCCGCCGCCCATGCCTTGGCGGAGCTGGTAGGAGACGACCTCTCTGCCGACTATATCATCCCCGCCGCCTTCGATCCACGGGTGCGGGACGCGGTGGCCTCCGCTGTGGAGCAGGCCGCCCGCGCCTCCGGCGTGGCCAGAGTCTGAGTCCTCCGCTGCTGTTCACGTATGCAGAAGGCCTCGGCTGTCCAAAAGGACAGCCGGGGCCTTTTTCGTCAGGTTCAAATGTCCACGCTGGGGACCGCTTTCACCTCTCCGTCGTGGGGGCCCTCGCGGAACCAGCGGACGATCTCATCCAGCGCCTCCTCCCGGACAAAGTCGCCGCCGTGCTGAAAGATCTCCGCCATCCGGCGCTCCTGGTCCGTGGCGGCCTCTCCCCGGGCCTGCACCTGACGGACAACGGAGCCGGCCATGGGCTTCATCATCATGCGATAGAAAAAGCCCAGCTTCTCCGGTGCGTAGCCGCCCTGGAGATAGAACAGACGCCCGCCGCTGTCGCTGTATCCCCCGTTGATCCGAGCCTCGGTCCAGAGGTCGCCGTTCCCCTGAGGCGAGACCCCTACAATGGCTGCCCCCCGGATGGTATAGCGGTCCATGGCGCTCTGGAGGCCCTTCACCGTGCCGGCCATCAGCCAGCCCATGTAGAAGATCTCCTCGCCCCGCCGCAAGCTCTTTCCGGCCTCCTTCAGGCTGTATGCCGGCACGCCGGTCCTTTCCGCCAGCATCTGGGCATACCGCTGGGTGTGCCCGGTCTGGGATGTGTAGACGATGGCTTTCATCGCTTCCCCTCCTTGTGGAACGGCGGTGGGCCGCCGGACTCATGGCTTTATTATATACGCATTCCGCCCCGGAGGCAAGGACCTGTTCCGCCGCCGGGGATTTTCAGGTCTATCCCGGCCGCGGCTCTCATAAGGTGTACCATCACGACCGAGAGGTGGACAACATGACGACTCAGACCCGCAACGAGGTGCTGCTGGAGGGGATTGCTCTGGAGGCGCCTGCACTCTCCCATGAAAACCACGGCACCCGGTTTTATCGCTTTCCCCTGCAGGTACCCCGGCTCTCCGGCACTCCGGACACGCTGCCGGTGCTGGTGCCGGAGGCCCTGCTGACTGCGGTGCGGCTGGAGGACCCGCTCCGGGTCCGGGGGCAGCTGCGGTCCTTCAACAACCGCTCCGGCGTTGGGAATCGGCTGGTGCTGACGGTGTATGCCCAAGCCATGGAACCCGGGTCCGGAGAGCCCTGCAACCGCATTCTGCTCTCCGGCGCCCTGTGCAAGCCCCCCATCTTCCGCCGCACCCCTCTGGGCCGCAGCATCTGCGACCTGATGCTGGCGGTGAGCCGCCGGTACGGCCGGGCGGACTATCTGCCGGTGATCGCCTGGGGACAGCTGGCGGTCCAGGCGGCCCGGCTCCAGGTGGGGGACACGCTCAGCCTGGAAGGCCGGGTCCAGAGCCGGACCTACCGCAAGGTCCTGGAGGACGGCACCGCCCAGGAACGGGTGGCCTACGAGGTCTCCGCCATGCATCTGCTGGAGCCGGAGGCGGCAGAGTAAGCCACCCGCCGGGCCGCCGCAGCGACGATCATGGCCCCGCAGGCCGCGCCCAGCAGCACCCAGCCCTCGCCCCCGGCCAGCTGCTCCAACAGAACCCCGTAGAGAGCCTGCCCCGCCGGCTGGGCGCATAGGGAGACGGTCAGCAGCAGAGACACCACCTTCCCCACCAGCGTGGCCGGCGTCTGAGCCTGAATGTGGGCCAGCATGGTCACGGTGAACAGCGCGGCGCAAGCCATCAGAACGAAGCCCGCAGCCGTCAGCACAGCAAAGGCCGCGACAGCCCCCACGCCTGCCAGCAGGCAGAGCCCCATGGGGATGAGGCAGACCCCGCAGGCCAGCAGCGTCAGCCAGGACCGGCGGACTGTCAGCCGGGGACCCAGCAGTCCCGCTGTCAGGCCCCCGGCCAGGCTCCCTGCCGCCATGGCGGTCTGGTTGAGGCCGTACCAGGTGTCCCCCAGCACCAGGGTCTGTTTGATGAGCACCGGCATACTCACCACCAGCAGCGCGCTCAGCAGCAGGTTGAAGGCGCTGACCAGGGCGATGTACTTCAGGATCTCCGGCCGTTCCTGCCGGAGGAAGGTCCCGCTCTCCGCCAGATCCGCTCTGGTGGTCTGCCAGACGCTGGCTCCAGTGTGTCTTGGCGTATGGGGGATATGGATGAATAGTTCCATCACCGCCGAAGCAAAGAAGCAGGCGGAGGCCCCCGCCAGGACCGGTGTCACGCCGAAGGCACCGTAAACCAGGCTCCCCAGCAGCGGTCCCAGCAGGCTGGACAGGGCGCTGACCTGGTTGATGACGGCGTTGCCGTCCACCAGCCGATCCGGCGGGCACAGCAGGGGCATGCTGGCCTGCACCGCCGGCTGGTATGCCCCGGAGATACCATACAGCAACATCATGGCCGCCACCAGCACCGGCACCAGGGGCAGATGTCCCAAGGCCAGCGCCGTCAGGGCCACCAGGGCGCAGGTGAAGAAGTCCAGCGCCACCATGATCCGCTGCTTATGGAGACGGTCCGCCACCACGCCGCCCAGGGGCGTCAGCACCACCATGGGCACGAACGCCGCGGCGGAGCACAGGCCGAACAGGCTCCGGGAACCGGTGACGTCCAGCAGATACAGCGGCAGGACGAATCGCAGCACGGCGTTACCCAGCAGGGAGATGATCTGTCCAATCACCACCAAGGTGAAGTCCCGGTGAAACAGCTTTTCCCGCATCTCAATTCCTCCTCCCGTTCTCTCCTGCCAGCAGGGCCAGACCCAGCAGCCACAGACAGGCGGCCAGGTCCTGGGGCAGGAGCCGATCAGTTTGTCTCATACGCTCCTCCTTTTCATACATTTAGTTGGTATGTATTTATGTGAAAAAGAAGCTGCCCTGTCGGGCAGTTTCTTCTGTTGTTTACAGCCGTTCCTGGGACAGGCGGCAAAATCGCTCCCACTGATTCAACAGCTCCTGATCCAGCAGGTCCAGGCCCATGCTCCGCAGCATCTGGTCGTATAGCTCCATGCGGCGGCGGGTCTTCTCCGGCGTGGCAGGGTAGATCATGGGATTCAGCCACACGTTTGACAGGAGAAGCAGCAGCTCCCCCAGTTCCTCCGGGTAGTCCGTCCGGATGGAGCCGTCCGCCACCGCCTCCCGCAGGACGGGCTCCATGTAGTTGGGCAGGACCTCCCCGATCATGCTCTCCAGCAGGATGCTCATCAGCTTGGGGTTCTTCAGCATATTGGGCGCCAGCACGAACAGGTCCGTCTGGTCCGAGTTCTCCAGGGATGCCCGGAACATCTTCTGCAGCTTCTCCGCTCCGGTCAGGCCGGGATCGTCCCGGACCGTCCGCATCCAGGCCTCCGTCTGCTCTCCCATCCGGTCCGCGATGGCAAGGAGGATCTCCTCCTTGCCCTTGAAGTGGTGGTAGATGGCCCCCTTGGTCAGTCCTCCCAGATTGTCAATGATGTCCTGGAGGGTGGTGTGCTCATATCCCTTTTCCATAAACAGCTTCGCGGAGACCGCCAGGATCTTTTCCACCGTCTCCTCCGGGTGCTTGTTTCGGGCCATACCGGTCCTCCCTTGTATACATACCATCAGTATGTTTTGTTTATACCATGTCTAACGTCCCCTGTCAAGGCCGTTTTCCGAAAAAGCACTGAAGCTTCGGTCCAGGCGGAGCTTCATTTGGTGCAGAAGCCGAAGGTCCCCCGCATGTCGAACAAAAACGCCAGAAAGCTTTTGGGATAGTCGATGAACTCCCCCCGGTCCACCATGTCCAGGATTTCCGGCAGCTCCGCCCAACGGGCCCGGGCCACCTCCTCCTTTTGGAGCGTCAGCTCCTCCAGGCCAAGGTCCCGCTCCACCAGGAAGAAGTCATCAAAGCCGCCGTCGAAGTTCACGGTGCAGGAGGGCCGCACTCCCGTCAGGTCCAGGGCCACGCCCAGCTCCTCCCGGAACTCCCGCTCCGCCGCCTGGCGGCTGGTCTCTCCGGCATCCACGCCGCCGGCGGCAGACACATCCCATGCCTCCGGCCAGACGGCCTTTTCCCGAGACCGCTGCTGGATCAGCAGGCGGCCCCGGCTATCGAACACGCAGATATGGACCACCACCCGGTATTCTCCCTCCCCCTTGGGGGCGTAACGCTCCGCCGTCCGGCCCAGAGGGAGCCGGTTCTCGTCGTACAAATCCACCATTTCCATTGCAAAGTGCCTCCCTGCCGCCCGTTGCGGTCTTGTTTTCCACTCTTTATCTTGACCGCCCCGTTCCCCGCTGTCAAGAGGATTCTTCCGTGTTTCCCGGAAGATGTGGCAAATCCCTCTTTACAGCGGCTGGAAAACCCGGTATGATGGCGCCATGACTTCATATTCAGGAGGATGTCCCCATGGGCTTTTCCATTGAGACCAGCGTATCCGCCGTCACTGTCTTTCTGCAGGGCGCGCTGAGCTTCTTCTCCCCCTGCGTGCTGCCGCTGGTGCCGCTGTACGTCAGCTATCTGGCCGGCGGCGCCGCTGTGGTGGGCGAGGACGGCGTCCGCCGCTATCCCCGGGGAAAGATCTTCCTCAATACCCTCTTTTTCGTGGTGGGCATCAGCTTCGCCTTCTTCCTGCTGGGGCTGGGCCTCACCGCCCTGGGGGAGTTCTTCCACAACTACCAAGTGTGGTTCGCCCGGGCCAGCGGCGTCATCATCCTGCTGTTCGGCCTGTACCAGCTGGGGCTGGGCAAGCGGACCATGCTGCTGGAGCAGGAACACCGCCTCCCCTTCCATCTGAACAAACTGGCTATGAACCCGGCGGTGGCCCTGGTGATGGGCTTCACCTTCAGCTTCGCCTGGACGCCCTGCGTGGGCCCCACCCTCAGCAGCGTCCTGCTGATGGCCTCCTCCGCAGAGTCCTCCGCTGCGGGATTTCTGCTGATCGGCGTGTACACCCTGGGCTTCGTACTGCCCTTCCTGGCAGTGGGACTCTTCACCGGCACGGTGCTGGATTTCTTCAAGTCCCACCAGAATGTGGTGCGCTACACGGTGAAGATCGGCGCGGTGCTGCTGATCGTCATGGGCATCCTGACCCTCACCGGCGCCACCGGCGGCATCTCCGCAGATCTGGCTGCCGGCTCCGGCACGGTGCAGGAAGAGCCCGCCGGGAACAGCGGCGAAGAGGCGGCCCCCTCCGGCGATTCTCAGGAGGAGCACAGCGGGGCGGACAGCCAGGAGATCCCCGTGGTCCCCGCTCCGGACTTCACCCTGACGGACCAGTACGGCCAGTCCCACACCCTCTCGGACTACCAGGGGAAGACGGTGTTTCTGAACTTCTGGGCTACTTGGTGCGGCCCCTGCAAGATGGAGATGCCGGACATCCAGGCCCTGTATGAGGACTGGGACGAGAACGCCGGGGAGCTGGTGGTGCTGGGCGTGGCCGGGCCCAATATCGGCCAGGAGGGCAGCGCCGAAGACATCACCGCCTTCCTGGAGGAAAACGGCTACACCTATCCCGTGGTGATGGACGAGACGGGCACGCTCTTCTACCAGTACGGCATCAGCGCCTATCCCACCACATTCATGATCGACACGGAGGGCAACGTCTTCGGCTACGTCCAGGGCGCCGTCAGCCGGGAGGTCATGGACGACATCGTGGAGCAGACCAGGACCGGGCAGCGCAGATGATCCATCCAGGCCGCCGGGGCCGCACATTCGCGGTTCCGGCGGCTTTTTCCCGTGCTGCGGAGAGCGCTTGCAAAAAAGTTGTAAACCTGCGGCAATTTGTGTTAGAATCAAATTCGTACCGCGGCCCGCTCCGGCGGCGCGGCACCCCGATAGATAGAAAGAGAAGGGGGACGCCTATGGCGCATAACGATTCTTTTGATGAACCGCGATTTGAAGCCCTCTACCGGAAGCTGTATCCGGACCTGCTCCGCTGTGCGGAGATCGCCCTGCGGACTGGCGGAAGCTGGTACGTCTCCGTCGCCGGGCGTGCGGAAGAGGTGGTGCAGGAGCTGTTCGCCTTCGCTTGGGAGCATCAGGCAGATCTTTGGAGCAGCGCCTCGCCCACGGGATGGCTGTACCGGGTCCTGCGCTATAAGGTCCTGGAGCTCCTGAAAGAGGACCGCTTCTGGCGGAAGCACCTGATCCGGGCCGCCGGCGAGATGCCCGCTTCTCCGGAGGATGATTTCCAGCAGCGGGCGGAGATCACCAGCATCCTCACGCCGGAGGAGTACGAGATCCTGCGGAAGCTCTATCTGGAGAAGTACACCTACGAGGAGCTGGCGCGGGAGATGGGGTTGAAGAAGTCCGCCCTGGCCATGCGGGTCAAGCGTTCAAAGGAGCGGTTCGTCAAACAGTGGAACCGGCACTAAAAGTTTTTTCGCCGCCCCTGTGAACAAGCGGGGCCGAAACGGTCATTATAGATACAGAGGAGGTTCCCGGAGATGCCATCAGAT
>OOBO01001407.1_pt1 | contig 16420 bp, 12 predicted proteins | sample 1671031 | NCBI WGS metagenome assembly OOBO01 (sample SAMN06348115, study PRJEB24527) | human gut metagenome | biome: human gut; feature: ankylosing spondylitis patient; material: feces | host: Homo sapiens | place: China | collected 2015-10 | reverse complement strand
ACCACCAGATCGCCGCCCACCCCGGCGAATTTGCCCAGGGGCGCCACAATGGGGATGGACAGTGTCGCCAGGCCCGACGAGGACGGGATCAGGATGGTGAGGGGCAGGTACAGGGCGAACACCAGCAGCGTGAAGCTGATGGCCCCGGCGCCGGAAAGGGCCTGCTCTCCCCAGTGGAGGACCGTGTCGGTGATGGCGCCGTCGTTCATCAGCACAGTGATGCCCCGGCTGATGCCGATGATGAACGCCACGCCCAGCAGGTCCGTGCAGCCGGAGACAAAGGTCTCCGCCAGCTCCACCTCCCCCATCCGGTCAATGAGGCCGATGACGACACCTGCCACCAAGAACAGGGCGGAGAGCTCCGGAAACCACCAGCCCAGAGCGGGCAGGGACAGGCCCATCTCGTCAAAGGGCACCACAGCATAGACCATGATGAGGAATGTCAGCGTAAAGAGGGCCATGATGACCTTCCGCTTGGCGGTAAAGGACACCTGCTGGTCCATGCTTACCTGGATCTTGCCCGCGCCCACGCCCACCACGGATTTGGAGGGGTTCTTCTTGACCTTCGCGGCGTAGGCCATCACAAACCAGATGGCCGCCGCCTCAAAGGCCACCCACTCCAGCAGCCGCAGCACGATACCCTCTCCCAGAGAGACCCCGGCAAAGCCCGCGGCGATGCCGGTGGCAAAGGGGTTCACCGTGGAGGCGATGACGCCGGCCCCGGCCCCCAGCAGGATCACGCTGATGCCCACTACCGCGTCGTACCCGGCCGCCAGGAACACCGGGATCAGCAGGGGATAAAAGGCCATGGTCTCCTCCCACATGCCGTAGGTGGTGCCGCCCAAGCCGAACAGCAGCATCAGAATGGGGATCAGCCACTTCTCCCGGCCGCCCAGCAGGCGGATGACGTTGCCCACGCCGGCGTCCACGGCACCGGTCTTCATCACCACGCCCAGAAAGCCGCCCACCATCAGGATGAAGATGCACACGTCCACCGCGTCGTAAAAGCCAGAAAAAGCTGCCTTCAGAACGTCGCCCACTCCCTGGGGATTCTGCTCCACCGTGTGGTACGTCCCCGCCACCGGCACGCCGTCCACGTAGTCATAGCTGCCCGCCGGGATGATCCAGGTGGCGGCAGCCACCAGGATCAGCAGCAGGAACAGGATCGTATAGGCTGTGGGCATGTGGAATTTTTTTTGATTCAAGATATCTACCCCGCTTCTGTTTTGACGCCGCGGCGTCAACATCATTTCCATCATGTTTGCCGGCAGCACGCGTGTCGGCAAACATCCTTCCCAGCTATCAAGTGTGCAAGCGAAGCGAGTACATGCAGATAGCTGTAAACGCTCTCACGAAAAAGGCGGCGCCTTTTCCATGAATTATCTTCCGATGGTGGCCACCAGCACAGCTTTGATGGAGTGCATCCGGTTCTCCGCCTCGTCGAATACCACGCTGTGGCGGCTGCGGAACACCTCGTCGGTGACCTCCCGGATGTCCACGCCCTTGTCCTGCCACTCCTTGGCCAGCTTGGTCTCAAAGTCATGGAAGGAGGGCAGGCAGTGCAGATACAGCACGTTGGAGTTGCCGGTGGCCTTCAGTGTCTCCTCCGTCACCCGGTAGGGCGTCAGCAGCTTGGCCCGCTCGGGGATCAGGTCCTCCTCGCCCATGGAAGCCCAGATGTCGCCGTAGATCACGTCCGCATCCTTCAGGGAGTTCATGTCGTCGGTGATCTCGATGAGGCCGCCGTTCTCCCGTGCGGTGGCGAATACCCGCTTCACCAGTGTGCCGTCCATCTCCTTGGCCAGCTCCTGGGGCCCCAGGCCCACAAAATGCATACCCATCTTGGCGGCGCCGATCATCCAGGCGTAGCACATATTGTTCCGCACGTCGCCGGGGAACACCACCTTCACCTGGTTCAGGGGCTTGTGGCAGTGCTCCTCAATGGTCATCATGTCCGCCAGGATCTGGGTGGGGTGGTCTGCGTCGGTGAGACCGTTCCAGACGGGCACACCGGCGTACTTCGCCAGATCCTCCACCACCTTCTGGTCGTAGCCCCGGTACTCGATGCCGTCGAAAAACCGGCCCAGCACTTTGGCGGTGTCCTCCAGAGACTCCTTCTTGCCCATCTGGCTGCTGCCGGCGTCCAGATAGGTGACGTGGCCCCCCTCCTGGGTAGCAGCCACCTCGAAGGAGCAGCGGGTGCGGGTGGAGGTCTTTTCAAACAGCAGCACGATGTGCTCGCCCTGAAGGGTTGGGTCGCAGATGCCGGCCCGGCGCTTGGCCTTCAGGTCGTGGCCCAGGTCCAGGAGATAACGGATCTCCGCGGGGGTGAAGTCTTCCAGAGTCAGAAAACTCCGGCCTTTCAAATTGATTGCCATAAAATGCACTCCTTTTTATCTTGTTCATGATGAGGACTTTTTGAGGGGACAGATGTGGACCGCCGAACAGGGGCTGTGGGGGATACTGCTCCCGGCGGAAAAGAAAACATGTTTCGGCGGGGGAAGGTTGGCGATCCCTTGCGGCGGTCAGAGAGGGAAACGTCCGGCCCTTGTGAACCCCTCCAGCCCGGGGAAGTCCGGGATACACGCTGCGCTGATTTTCGCTGCCGCTGGCCGGTGGTTGATGAAAGCCTCCGCAGCGGGCCGATGAGGGCATCGGCCTCTACGAATGCCCGGGCAGCGCGTAGCGAAGCGGAACGCGCGGAAAGAGAAGCTGGTCAAATGCGTTCTTGCACCCCGACCCCCTCCGCACCATCCGCCACGGGACGGCAGTCGGGGAAATCGCAGAAGAGCATAGCGTGCCCGAAGGCAAGGCCAAATCGGAGCAGGCACCGATTCGCCGCCCCCCTTCAGCGCGGAGGGCCACTGCACCAGAGCGCATCCAGGCGCCTTTCTCTTTGGACCGTGCACGGCCCGTTTCTCTTTTGGCAAGACCGATAAGGGGTCCCGCCGCGCCCCGCACGGTGGGGAGAGGAGGAGCGCCCAAGCCCACGGAGTGGGTGCGGAAGTGCCCTTGGGGTGCAAGGGAGCGGGCGCAGTTTTCGCCGTACACGGAAACGGGGCTGAGCGGACTTTGCGACGACGACATGGGGGTGCATCCCGCTGGACAAGCCCTCCCTGGCCGGGGCGGCCCATTCACGCTCCGCGAATGCTTACGGATCCTCCCGCCACAGCGGCATGGACATGCACCGGGGTCCGCCCCGCCCGCGGGAGAGTTCTGCGCTGGGAATGGTGTGGAGCCGGATGCCCGCCTCCTCCAGGGCCCGGTTGGTGACATAGTTCCGGGAGTACACCACCACCTCGCCGGGGCCGATGGCCAGGGTATTGGAGCCGTCGCTCCACTGCTCCCGGGCGGCGTCGATCTCGCTGCCCTGGCCGCAGGGGATCAGTGTCACCTTATCCAGCTCCAGGTGCTCCTTCAGGATGTCCTCCAGCCGGCCGTCCTCCTGACGGATTTTCATCTTCCGGTTTTCGTCCAGCTCCATGACGAACACCGTAATCTGCTGGAGGATGTTGGGATGGACGGTGAACTTGTCCCGGTCCACCATGGTGAACACCGTATCCAGGTGCATGAAGGACCGGCTCTTGGGAATGTCAAAGGCCAGCAGCTTGCGGAAGGTCTTGCTCTCGGAGAGCACCGTCTCCGCCAAGGCGTCGATGGAGTCCTCCTCCGTCCGCTGAGAGATGCCCACCGCCAGCACCTGAGGGGACAGGATCAGGATATCGCCCCCCTCCAGGGAGGAGGTCTCGCCCCGGTCGTACCACCTGGGGGCGTTGCGGTAGTCCGGGTGGTGCTCGAAAATGAACTTGCCGAACAGGGTCTCCCGGTTTCTCGTGGCGGTGTGCATTTTGTGGATGGACACGCCGGTACCGATGGTGGCGAAGGGGTCCCGGGTAAAATAGAGGTTGGGCAGAGGGTCTACGGCGAAGGGGTAATCATCCCCGGCGGCAGAGAGATAGTCCCCCAGCCGGGCGCTGTTTGCCCGGAGCTGGGTCTTGCGGACGCCCGCCATCATGGCAGACACCATCTCCTTGTCCGGCAGGGCAGAGAGGAAGTCCTCCAGGCTCTCCCGGAGCCGGTCGTCCTTGACGCCGGACTCCTCCAGGAACTGGCGGATCAAGTCGGCCCGCACGTCGGCGTCCGTGATGGACTCCGCCACCAGATCCCGCAGGTAGACCACCTCCACTCCTTGCTGCCGGAGGCAGTCGGCAAAGGCGTCGTGCTCCCGCTGGGCCTCCTTCAGATAGGGGATGTCATCAAAGAGCAGCCGCTCCAAATACTCCGGCATCAGATTTTCCAGCTCACCGCCGGGGCGGTGGAGCAGGACCTTTTTCAGCCGCCCGATCTCGGAGGTATTGTGAATTCCGGTTTCCAAAAAGCTCACTCCTTTGTTCATCGGAAAGGTACAGGGAAATCGCTCTGGTTTAGGGTCTCTGGATTTTGGCATTTCATGCGCCGTTCCGAAAAATCCGCGCAAAAAAAGAACGGACGAATCGTCCGTTCTCCCCACATGTTCTCCGCAAAGGCCGCCCGTCCCTCCTTCGGGCCGCGGCATCGGCAGTGGAAACGCAAAAACAGGAGAGAGGCTTCCGCCTCTCTCCTGCTGTTATCTGTGCTTGCCGAGATACGCCTCTTTGATCTTCTCATTGGCCAGCAGCTCCGCGCCGGTGCCGGACATGGTGATGTTCCCCGTCTCCAGCACATAGGCCAGGTCCGCGATCTTCAAGGCCATGTTGGCGTTCTGTTCGATCAGCAGTACCGTCACGCCCTGGCGGTTGATCTCCCGGATGATGGAGAAGATGTCCTGCACCACCAGCGGCGCCAGGCCCAGGGACGGCTCATCCAGCATCATCAGCTTCGGCCGTGACATCAGGGCCCGGCCCACCGCCAGCATCTGCTGTTCGCCGCCGGAGAGGGTGCCGGCGGACTGCCAGTTCCGTTCCTCCAGCCGGGGGAACAGCTCATAGACCCATTTCAGGTCCTTTTCGATCTCCGCTTTGTCCTTGCGGAGGTAGGCTCCCAGCTTCAGGTTCTCCAGCACCGTCAGGTCCGCAAACACCCGCCGCCCCTCCGGGCTCATGGCGATGCCCGCGGAGATGATCTTGTCGATGGGCTTGCCCAGCAGCTCCTCCCCGTTCCACTGGATGGAGCCGGACTCCGCCTTCACCAGGCCGGAGATGGTCCGCAGGGTGGTGGACTTGCCCGCGCCGTTGGCGCCGATCAGGGTGACGATCTTGCCGTCCGGCACCTCCAGGTCGATGCCCCGGAGAGCCTGGATGCCGCCGTAGGACACCCGCAGCTGTTGGATTTTAAGCATCTTCCGCCACCCCCAGGTACGCGTCGATGACGCGCTGATTGTTCTGGATCTCCGCCGGTGTGCCGTCGGCAATCAGCTTGCCGAAGTCCAGCACATAGATCCGGTCGGAGATGTCCATGACCAGGTCCATGTGGTGCTCGATCAGAAATACCGTCAGGCCGAACTTCGTGCGGATTTCCCCGATGAAGGCCGTCAGCTCGTCGGTCTCCTGGGGGTTCATGCCCGCAGCCGGTTCGTCCAGCAGCAGCAGCTGCGGATCCGTGGCCAGGGCCCGGGCGATCTCCAGCCGCCGCTGCTTGCCGTAGGGCAGGGAGTTCGCCTTCTCCCCGGAAACGTCGCTGAGGTTCACCTCCGCCAGCAGCTCTTCCACCCGCTGGCGCTGCCGCGCCTCCTCCTGCCGGTTCAGATGGAAGGTCGCGGTGAGGAGGTTGCACGTCGCACGGCAGTGCATGGCCGTCAGCACGTTGTCGAACACCGTCTGGTCCTTCCACAGACGGATATTCTGGAAAGTCCGGGCCATGCCCATCCGGGTGATCTTGTCCGGGGTGGGGGCCAGGGCGTGGGTGTACTCCCCGGCGTGCTCGCCCTTGTAGAGCTTGCGCATCTTGCCCTGGGGGTAGTTTTCCACGATCTTCTCCCCCCGGTACCACACCGCGCCGTTGGTGGGCTGGTACACGCCGGTGATGACGTTGAAGGCCGTGGTCTTGCCCGCGCCGTTGGGGCCGATCAGGGAGACGATCTCCCCCTCGCCTACCTCCAGATTCATGTTGTTCACGGCGATGACGCCGCCGAACTGCATGGTGATATTCTCCAAACGAAGGATCTTTTCACTCATTTCGCCGCCTCCTTCTTTTTCGATTTTCCGGAGAGGCGGGCCCGCAGGCTCCGGGCCACATCAGAGAGCTCCCGGTCCCCCATGAGGCCGCGGCGGAAGAACAGCACCACGATCATGATGATGATGGAGAACACCACCATCCGGAAGCCGGTCCGCAGGAAGGGCACCTTGAAGGCGCCGATATACGTCTCCGTGTCCAGGAACCGCAGCCACCACTCGCTGGCCGCCACGTACAGGAACGAGGCGATGCAGCTGCCGGAGATGGACCCGATGCCGCCGATCACCACGATCAGCAGGATCTCGTAGGTCATGGAGGTGGTGAAGGTCTTGGCTTGGGCCTGGTTGGCGAACATGGCGAACAGGCCGCCGCCCACGCCGGCGAAGAAGGAGCTGATGCAGAAGGCCATCCGCTTGTGCTTGGCCAGATTGATGCCCATGGCCTCGGCGGCCACCTCATCCTCCCGGATGGCCTTGAAGGCCCGGCCATAGGTGGAGTTGATCAGCAGCACCATGATCCCGATGCACACTGCCACCAGCAGGAAGGGCACAAAGGTGGAAAGGCGCAGCACCACCTCCCCATTGGCGTTCTCGATGTTGAAGCTGGAGAAGGTGGGAAAGCTCTTCAGCGCGTTGGCGCCGTTGGTGACAGGGCCCAGCCGGTCCCACTGGAAGATGGCCCGGATGATCTCCGCAAAGCCCAGGGTGGCGATGGCCAGGTAGTCGCTCTTCAGCCGCAGCACCGGCAGGCCGATAAGCCAGGCGATCACCGCCGCCACACAGCCCGCCAGGATCAGCGCCGCCAGCACACCCAGGATCAGACCCAGGGCGCCGCCGCCGAACAGCTCCGGCAGGGAGAAATTCACCGCCGAGCCGCCGTAGAGGTAGTAGACGCTCTCCCGGTCGGCAGAGGGAATGGTCAGAATGGCGTAGGTGTAGGCGCCCAGCAGCATGAAGCCCGCCTGCCCCAGGGAGAACAGGCCCGTAAAGCCGTTCAGCAGGTTCAGGGAGGCCGCCACCAGCGCGTACACAGCCCCCTTCTTCAGCACGGTGAACAGCATACTGGTGGGCTGCATGGTGTTCTCCAGCACAATCACCAGGACCAGCAGGGCCGCCACGCAGCCCAGGGCGATCCACGCGCCCCGTTTGCTCTTTTTTTCTTGCAGCATCGTGACGCCCCCTTTACACTTTGTCGGTGGACTTCTCACCGAACAGGCCGGTGGGCTTCACCACCAGGATGATGATGAGCAGCGCGAAGGTGAACGCGTCGGAAAACACACTCCAGTTGGAGCTCTTGATCACCGTCTCGCTGAGACCGATGAGGAATGCCCCCACCACGGCCCCGGGAATGGAGCCGATGCCGCCGAACACTGCCGCCACGAAGGCCCGCAGGCCCGGCAGGGAGCCGGACAGCGGCACGATGGAGGGATAGTTGGTGAAGTACAGCGCAGACCCCACCGCCGCCAGGAAGGAACCGATGACAAAGGTGAAGCTGATGATGTTGTTGATCTTGATGCCCATCAGCTGCGCGGTCTCAAAATCCCGGGAGGCGGCCCGCATGGCCATGCCGATCTTGGTGTGGTTGATGAGTTGGGTCAGCACCACTACCAGCGCCACCACCAGGAATGGCGTAATCACCGTCACCATTTTGGTGGAGGTGCCGGCAATGGTGATCTGACTGGACAGGCCGGGCAGGCTGGGGTACATCTGCGGCAGTCCGCCGGTGATATAGGTGGCCAAATTCTGCAGCAGATAGCTGACGCCGATGGCGGAGATCATGACGCTCATCCGGGGCGCGCTGCGCAGCGGCTTGTAGGCTGCCCGTTCGATGACAAAGCCCAGCAGCACCGTCAGCAGGATCATCAGCGGCAGCGCCACGCCGATGGGCAGGCTTGCGCTGAGATAGACCATGATTAATCCCGCCGCCATGAACACGTCGCCGTGGGCGAAGTTGATCAGGCGCAGGATGCCGTAAACCATGGTGTATCCGATGGCGATCAGGGCGTACTGCCCGCCCAGCGAGATGCCGGAGAGCAGGATGGAAATTCCGTATTGCACAGGGATACCCCCTTTTCTTTCAGAGTTGGCGAGCGGGAAGGACCGTCTCCAAAAAGGCCGGGCTGCGGCCCCTTTCGAGGCGGTCCCATCTCGCGCAAGAACAAGCCGCCTGGCGGGGGATACCCCGCCAGGCTGGCCGGATGGCAGGCTTATTCCACAGTCTGGACCGTCTCCAGCGTCCAGGCGTTGTTGGCGGTGTCTGCGGTCTTGATATAGGCGGTGTCCCGGATGGCGTCGCCCTGCTCGTCAAAGGCGATGGAGCCGGACACGCCGGTGTAGGTCACGTCAGGCAGCGCGGCCTTCACGGCGGCCTTGTCGGTAGAGCCGGCGGCCTTCAGGGCCTCCAGCGCCACATAGTAGGCGTCATAGCCCATGGCAGTGACAGCGGCGATGGTATCGTTGCCGCCGTTGTTGGTCATGGCGGTGGAGTCCTCGTTCAGCCATGCCTTGATGCCGTCATCGAACTTGGGAGAGCCGCCCTCCTGGTAGAAGGTGGACACGTACAGCTGTACGTTGCTGCCCTGCGCGGCCTCCAGCACCACGTTGCTGTCCAGTGTGTCGGAGCCCAGCAGGGGGATATCCAGGCCCATGGAGGCGGCCAGACCCACGATCTGCGTGGCGTAGGCGATGGAGACGGGGCAGAAGATCACATCCACATCCTCTGCCACGGCCTTGTTCAGGTAGGTGGTGAAGTCGGAGGTGTTGGTGGGGAAGGAGTCCTTGATGACCTCACCGTCAAAGTTCTGCTCGAAGAAGGCGATCAGGCCCTGGTCGTACTCGTTGCCCAACTCACCTAGGCAGTAGGCCTTCTGTGCGCTGAACTTGTCTTTTGCGAAATTCACCAGCACCTGGGCCTGGAAGTTGTCCAGGAAGCAAATCCGGAAGTAATAGTCGTTGCCTGCGGTGATATTGGGGTTGGTGCAGGTGACGCCGATGGCGGCCAGGCCCGCCTCGTCAAACACCGGACCGCCGGCCATAGCCACGCTGGAGCCGTAAGAGCCCAGCACCAGGCTGACATCCTTGCTCACCAGCTCCGCCGCGGCGGTGGGCGCCTTGTCGGTAGTGGAACCGTTGTCCGCGTAGACCAGCTCCACGTTGTAGGTGGTGCCACCGATGTCTACCGTGGGGGTCTCCTTATTGGCATACTGCATACCCAGCATCTCCTGCTTGCCGCCGGGACCGGAGTCGCCGGTGGCAGGCTCGAACACACCGATGCGGACCACATTCCCCCCGCTGCTGCCGGAGTCGCCGGTGGATGTGTCGCCGCTGCCGCCGCAGGCGGCCAGACTCAGAGCCATGACCATAGCCAGAGCCAGTGCAAGAACTCTCTTCATGCTTCTTTTCCTCCTATCAATGGTTCAGGATCGCTGTTCCCTCATGTATGAAAGGCATTTTACAGGTTTTTTCCAGGCTTTGCAAGATGAATAATCCACAGAAAGTTTTCCGCTCTCTTTCAAAAAAGTTCAAGATTTTTCCGCATATTCCGGTCATTTGTCCCTCTGTTGTGGACGTTTCAAAAAAATCGCAGAGAAAAATGCGGTCATTTGTCCTCGATAGAGAGACAGGCGAATTGGTAATTTTGCCAAACTCCAGTGACTGCGTTGATGCATTTTCCCGTCACTCCAACAGTTTTGGAGGGTTGCGGCGGCTTTATTCCCCGCTTTTTGCAAAAAGGCCGCCGTCCGGTTCTCCGGACGGCGGCCTTTTCTCAGACCTCTTCTTTTTTCAGGGACAACGGCTGTTCGCCGAACACGGCCAGAAACGCCTCCCGCTCCATGGTCTCATGCTCCAGCAGATAGGACGCCACGGCCTCCAGCTTGTCGCGGTTGTCGTTCAGGATCCGTTCGCAGCGGTCATAGGCATCCGCCACCAGGCGCTGGACCTCCTGGTCGATCTGGGCGGCCACCGCCTCGGAATAGCTGCGGCCCTGGGTCATGGTGCGGCCGATGAACACCTCGTCGTGGCCGGACTCGAAGGCTACGGTGCCGATCTTGTCGCTCATGCCATAGGTGGCCACCATCTTCCGGGCGATCTGGCTGGCCCGCTGGATGTCGTTGCTGGCACCGGTGGAGATGTCTCCCAGGCACAGCTTCTCCGCCACCCGGCCGCCCAAGAGACCCACGATCTGATCCTCCATATACCGCCGGGAGAGATAAGACCGGTCCTCCTCCGGCAGGGAGATGGTCATGCCGCCCGCCTGGCCCCGGGGCACGATGGTGATCTGGGTCACCGGGTCCTGATCTGGCAGCGCATGCATCACCACAGCGTGGCCTGCCTCGTGATAGGCGGTCAGCTCACGCTCGTGCTGGGGGATCACCCGGCTTTTCTTCTCCGGTCCGGCGATGACCTTGATCTCCGCGTCCTTCAGATCCTGCATGGTGATGAACTTCTGATTTTTCCGGGCGGCCAACAGGGCTCCCTCGTTGATGAGGTTCTCCAGGTCCGCGCCGGTGAAACCCGGAGTGCCCCGGGCCAGCTGGCCCAGGTCCACATCCTCCGCCAGGGGCTTGCCCTTGGCGTGGACCTCCAGGATCTCCTTCCGGCCCCGGATGTCGGGCAGGCCCACGTACACCTGCCGGTCGAACCGACCGGGCCGCAGCAACGCCGGGTCCAGCACATCCGCCCGGTTGGTGGCCGCCAGGACCACCACACCTTCGTTAGCGGTAAAGCCGTCCATCTCCACCAGCAGCTGGTTCAGGGTCTGCTCCCGCTCGTCATGGCCGCCGCCCAGGCCCGTGCCCCGCTGGCGGCCCACAGCGTCGATCTCGTCAATAAACACGATAGCCGGGGCGTTCTTCTTGGCCTGCTCGAACAGGTCCCGGACGCGGCTGGCGCCCACACCCACGTACAGCTCCACGAAATCGGAGCCGGAGATGGACAGGAAGCCCACGCCGGCCTCCCCTGCCACGGCCTTGGCCAGCAGGGTCTTGCCGGTGCCGGGAGGGCCCACCAGCAGCACGCCCTTGGGAATCCGGGCCCCCAGAGACAGGTACTTCTTGGGGTCCTTCAGGAACTCCACGATCTCCCGGAGCTCCTCCTTCTCCTCATCGGCGCCGGCCACGTCGTCGAAAGTGACCTTTTTGTCCTTGTCCGTCAGCATCCGGGTCCGGGCGGAGCCGAATTTGGCCATCTTGTCCGGTCCCATGCCACCTCCCTGGGGCCGAATCACCAGGAAGTACCACATCAGCCCCAGGATCACCGCCGTCAGCAGGAAGGGCAGCAGCTCCAGCAGCCAGTTGGTGCGCACCGGCTCCGGGTAGTCATAGTGCTGGATGATACCCTCCGCATACTGCTGTTGAACCAGGTCATTGAAGTCGTCATAAAACAGCTGGAAGCTGTACAGCTCATACCGCACGGTCTCGCTGCCGTTCACCGGCTCCCGCAGCTCCAGGGTCAGTGTGCCGCCGCTGTCAATGGTCAGCCCCGTCACTTTTTCCTGCAGGAACAGCTGGCGGACCTGGGAGTATTCCAGCTGGTCCACATGGTTGTCGTTCTGCCAGAGCCAGTTGACACACAGCAGGATCACGAGGGCCAGCAGTACGAAGCTCAGATTGGATAGCCGTCTTTGTTTTGTCACGAGCAGAAGCCTCCTTTCCCATTGCCTGGGACGCAATGGGAGACTGTTTTCATGTTACGATTGGGCGGAGTCCGCCCAAAACAGGGCGTATCGCCTCACTCCCCGGAGTATACCTCCGGCTTCAAAACCCCGATGTACGGCACGTTCCGGTACTGCTGGCAGTAGTCCAGCCCATACCCCACCACAAACTCGTCCGGCACCACGAACCCCGCCAGGTCGGCGGTGATGGCCTTAGTCCGGCGGGAGGGCTTGTCCAGCAGCGTCACGATGGTAATGGAAGCCGCTCCCTTGGTCATGAAGTAGTCCTTCAAAAACGCCAAGGTGTTGCCGGAGTCCAGAATGTCCTCCACGATGATCAGGTGCCGTCCGGTGATGTCCTGCTGCAGGTCGTGGGTGATCTGCACCCGGCCGGAGGACACAGTGGCGTTCTGGTAGGAGCTGACGGCGATGAACTCCACGTCGCTCTTCACCTGGCAAGCCCGGACCAGGTCCGCCATGAATACGAAAGACCCCTTCAACACGCCCAGAAACAGCGGGTTCTTGCCATGAAACTGCTCATACAGCTCCGCGCCCATTTCGGTGATGCGGGCCTTCAGCTCCTCCTCTGTCACCAGGACCTTCAGGATATCCCTTTCCATCTCGCTTTTCATATCAAATCTCTCTCCTTTGCCGCTTCGGTAATCTGAATGAACCGGCAGGGCTCCCCCTCCGGTGCTGCAAACGCCATATCCACGCCCAGCCGCCACACCGCCGCCAGGCATCCTCCCGCGTAGACGGCCGGCAGCCGGTCCCGCTCCGGGAGGGAGATCCGGCGGTCCATGCACAGCCGTTTGATGCTGCGGCCGCCCCCGTGGGTCTCCGGCAGAACCAGACGGTCTCCCGGCGCCGCAGGGCCCACCGTCAGGCCCATCCGCTCCCCCTGCCGCCAGGGCCGAAGGGCAAGTCCCTCCCCCTCCCGGTGGTCCAGCAGGGTGATCCGGTAATCGCCCCAGGCGACGGGGCACTCCTGCAACAGCTGGACCTCCGTCAAAAGCTGGGGCCGGGTTTCCAGGATCAGCCACTCCCGGCAGTACCGGGCGGTGACGCCCTGGGGCAGGTCCACCCGGCTCTCCCGGCCCCAGAGGGTATCCCGGGTCAGGTGCAGGATGTCCTGCAGATGGGCGGCTGTGATATCCCTCCGCCCCACGCCCAAAAGGTCGAAGAGCCGCAGCAGCATCCGAGGGCGCACGGCGTCCGTGGCCTCTGCCAATGCCTGCCGGGATAAGGTCACCCGCCCCTCCTGCACCTCCACATGGGCAGTACGGCGGGCGGCCTCTTCCTCCAGTGATTGGTCCGCCACCCGCAGGCGGCGTCCGGCGTCGTTGATGTGCTCCACAGCTCTGGGGTTGATCTGCCTCAAGCGGGGCATGACCTCCAGCCGGAGGAAGTTTCGGGCCGCGGCGCCGGGGTCGGCGTTGGTGGTGTCCTCCACGTGGGGGATGTGGCGGGCGGCGGCGTAGGCCGCCAGCTCTTCCCTTGTCACGTCCAGCAGTGGCCGGCAAATGCCGTTTTGCTGGTAGGCCATGCCGGTAAGGCCCGCCACGCCGGTGCCCCGGATCAGGTTGAAAAGAATGGTCTCCGCGTTGTCATCGGCGTGGTGGGCTGTGTAGATTTTGATATGCTGCCCCAGCTTCTCCGCCTCTTGGCGAAGAAAATCGTACCGGAGCTTCCGGGCCGCCTCCTCCAGGGAGAGGCCCTCCCGCTCCATAAGGCCCCGGACGTCCCCGGAGCTGGAGACGAATGCGATGTCATGGGCGGCACACCAGTCCCGGACGAAGGTCTCATCCCGGTCGGCTTCCGCGCCCCGCAGCCGGTGGTTGAAGTGGGCAGCCACTACCCGGCCATCCCGCTCCCGACACCACCGGTCCAGCAGGTCCAGCAGGCACATGGAGTCCAGCCCGCCGGACAGGCCCACCACCGCCGCCTGTGCGCCGCTGTGCTCCATGCGCTTTTTGAGGCCCAGCGCCGCCAGGAGGATGATCTCGTCGCAGTGTTCGCTGCACTCGGCGCCGTCCTCCGGGACGAAGGGCAGGGGGTTGACATGGCGGGTGAGGGTGGTGGTGCACGGCTCCAGGGCGAAGGGGACGGTGATCACCCGGCTGTCCGCATTGGAGCGGAAGGTGGTCAGGCGGCGGCGCTCGTAGTCCAGCCGCTCCACGTCCACCTCGGACACGGTGAGCCCGGTGGCGAAGCGGCGCTCGGCCAGCAGGGCGCCGTTCTCGGCCACGATGTTGTGGCCGTTGAAGACCAAGTCGGTGGTGGACTCCCCCTCCCCGGCGTTGGCGTAGACATAGCCGCACACCAGCCGGGCGGACTGGCCGCACACCAGGCGGCGGCGGTACTCGGCCTTGCCCACCAGCTCGTCGGAGGCGGACAGGTTGAGGATAACGGTGGCCCCCGCCTCGGCCAGGGCCACAGAGGGGGGCGTGGAGGCCCACAGATCCTCACAGATCTCCACCCCCACAGTGAGGCCGGGCATGCTCTCGCAGGGGAAGATCACGTCGGAGCCCAGATAGACCTCCTGCCCGCAGAAGGAGAATAGGCGGTCGCCGGGGCCGGCAGGCTCAAACCAGCGCTTCTCGTAGAACTCCCCGTAGTTGGGCAGGTAGGTCTTGGGTACCAGGGCCAGAATCTCCCCCCGGTGGAGCACGGCGGCGCAGTTGTAGAGCTTGTTCTGGTGCCGCACGGGCAGCCCCACGGCGGCCAGGAGATCCAGGTGCTTGGTGGCCTCCAGGATGGTGGCCAGCCCCTCCTCCGCGCCACGGAGCAGGGTGTCCTGAAGGAAGAGGTCGCCGCAGGTGTAGCCGGTGAGGCACAGCTCGGGCAGGGCCAGCACCCGCACCCCCTGCTTATCGGCCTCCCGCATGAGGGTGAAAATCTGTTCGGCGTTGTAGCGGCAGTCGGCCACCCGGATCTGGGGCGTGCCGGCGGCCACCTTGATGAATCCATCGCGCATAGAAAGGCGCCTCCTTATGGCGTATCATGGTCTGTGCCTTTATGATACCCCAAACCGCAGTGGATTGCAACGCCCGCCCCGGGGATTTACCCCAGCTTGCGGGCGAAGTCGGCCAGAGCTTCGGAGATTTTGAGCTGCTGGGGGCACACTGCCTCGCAGCTCCGGCAGCCGATGCAGGCGGCGGGCCGCTTCTCCTCCGGCAGGGCTTCCACCGCCATGGGGGCGATAAAGCCGCCGCCGGTGAAGGTGTGCTCGTTGTAGAGGGCCAGCAGGCCGGGGATGTCCAGGTGCCGGGGGCAGTGGTCCACGCAGTAGCGGCAGGCGGTGCAGGGAAGCACCTGCTCCCGCACCATGCCGGCGGCCACGTCCAGCAGGGCGGCCTTTTCGGCCTCACTCAGAGGCCGGTCGGTTTCGAAGGTGTCCAGGTTGGCCCGCAGCTGCTCCAGGCTGGACATGCCGGAGAGCACCATAGTCACGCCGGGCACCCCCTGGAGGAAGCGGAAGGCCCAGCCCGGCATGCTCTCCTCCGGCCGCAGGACGGCCAGGCGGGCGGCGTCCCCGTCGGACAGCCTGGCCAGCCGCCCGCCCCGCAGGGGCTCCATCACCCAGATGGGGATATGGCGGCGGTTCAGCTCCTCCGCCTTGGCCCTGGCGCCCTGGAAGTCCCAGTCCAGGTAGTTGAGCTGGAGCTGGCCGAACTCCATGTATTCCCCATAGGCGTCCAGGAAGCGCTGGATCACCGCCAGGGAGCCGTGGGCGGAGAAGCCCAGGTGCCGGATGCGCCCGGCCTCCTTCTGGCGGAGCAGGTACTCCAGCACGCGGTTGTCCGGGTCCAGATAGGGGCCCACGTTGCGCTCGTATACGTTGTGAAAGAGGTAGAAGTCGAAGTAGTCCACGCCGCACTTCTCCAGCTGCTCCTCGAAGATGGCCTCCACCCTGTCCGGCCGGATGTTGGACACGTCGTAGCCGGGGAATTTGGAGGCCAGGAGCCAGCTCTCCCGCGGATAACGGGACAGCACGCGGCCCATCACCCGCTCGGAATTGCCGTTGTGATAGCCATAGGCCGTGTCAAAGTAGTTGGCCCCCCGCTCCATGGCCAGGGCCACCATCTCGGCCACCGCCGCCTCGTCCACGTCGCCGTCCCCACCGCCGGGCAGCAGAGGCAGCCGCATGCTGCCGAAGCCCAGCATGGGCAGGCGCAGGTTTTGAAAGTCCTTGTAGATCACGGAATGTCACTCCCATACATTGATTTCAATTTACCTTACTCCCTGGAGTACACTCCAAGTCAAGCCTTTTTCCCAAAAACACCGAAAAGCCCCGGCCTTTGGCCGGGGCTTTTCGGGTGTGTGTTGTGTGTCTTGCAAAGGTGTTGGAGAGGGATAAGAGAGGAATTGGTTTGGGAGGATGGTCTCATTCGATTCATCTCTGAATCTGTCTGTATCATACCGTGTAAATAAGACTAAATCGTGTCTTTAATGTGAATAAACTGTAAATATCAGTTTTTTATGTATTGGAGGCGGGATGTCACCCGGTCAGATCGGCGGGCGGGGACAAGCCCCGCCCATACAGTGCCGCGTATCATGCGGAACTCGATATGCCCCCAACCAGGCAGGGGCGGCCCTTGGGGCCTCCCGCGGGCGG
>OOBO01001394.1_pt1 | contig 16510 bp, 17 predicted proteins | sample 1671031 | NCBI WGS metagenome assembly OOBO01 (sample SAMN06348115, study PRJEB24527) | human gut metagenome | biome: human gut; feature: ankylosing spondylitis patient; material: feces | host: Homo sapiens | place: China | collected 2015-10 | reverse complement strand
GCACCTGCATACCCAGCAGGCCGAACACCACGCTGGGGATGCCGCTCAGCAGCTCCACCGCCGTGACGACCACATTGCGCACGCCGGGAGCTGCCGCTTTCGAGAGGAAGACTGCTGTCAGCAGGCCCACCGGCACGCCGATGAGGGACGCGCCCAGGGTGCCGTAAATACTCGAAAGCAGGAAGGGCAGGATGCCGTACTTCGGCTCGGACGCCGTGGAGGCCCACTCGGTGCCGAAGAGGAAGTTCAGCGGGCCGATCTTTCCGATGGCGGGCAGGCCCGACAGGAACATATAGATGGTAATGACAGCCACGCAGCCCACGGCGAGGATGCCGCAGAGGAAGAAGATGGCGTTCATGACAGCTTCCAGCCATTGGGCCGGGGTGCGGGGCAGCTCGAATTTTTTCATAAAAACACCTGAGGGATCCCCTCGCAAAATCACTCGTTCACCGGCACAGCGCCTGCGGTGCGGATGAGGTCGGCAGCGTCGGTGCTGGCAGCAAAGTCGAAGAACGCCTGAGCCTGAGCGGAGAGGGTGACGGAGTCGTTGGTGACGAACACGAAGGGACGCTGCACCTCATAGCTGCCGTCCTTGACGGTCTCCTCGCTGCACTCCACGCCGCCGACGGTCACAGCCTTGACGGTGTCGCCGATGGCAGACAGGGAAGCGTAGCCAATGGCCAGAGGATTGGCCTCCACAGCGCTGATGACAGCGCCGGTAGCCGTCAGCTCCTGCGCGTACTTGCAGGAATCCTTGACGTCCACGATGCTCTCGAAGCCATCGCGGGTGCCGGAACCAGCCTCGCGGCCCACCAGAACGATCTCGCCGTCGTCGCCGCCGACCTCGGACCAGTTGGTGATCTCGCCGGTGAACATCTGCTTGAGCTGGTCAACGGTCAGGTCCTCGACCTTGCTGTCCTTGTTGACGATGATGGCGATGCCATCCAGAGCTACGATGGTGCCGGTGACGCCGGTCTCGTCAGCCTTCAGGGCTCGGGAAGAAAGGCCGATGTCCAGAGTCTTGTCGGTAGCGCCGGTGATGCCTGCGCCGGAACCGGTGGGGTCATAGCTGATGGTGACACCCGGCTCGATCTCAGCGAAGCCCTCGGTCAGGGCGGCGATGACGTTCTTCATAGAGGTGGAACCACCGGTGGCGACATTGCCGGACAGCGCAGCCGTAGAAGAAGCGGAAGCTGCGGTGCCGGATGCGGCGGCAGAAGAGGCAGCAGTGGAAGAAGCTGCACCGCCGCAGGCGGTCAGGGCAGCAGCAGCGGCAGCAGCGCCGCAGATGGACAGGAACGAACGACGAGTGATCTTTTTCATACTAATATCTCCTTCAACTGGGCCGGCCCTTTTGTTCTGGCCGGGCTGTTTTCCTTTTCCTCGTTGTGTCTCTCTTGGGACGCCTTTATTGTAGCGCACCGCCCATCCGGCTGCGACCATGGCGGCGCAAAATGCAGGTAAAGCTTTGTGCGGTGTTTTTGCGCTGCTGTCATCCTCTGGTAAAGTCGGTGTGGAAAATAGGACACTCGATTTTACATTTCCGGTCAAATTGTCAAAAATCTGCACCTTCGTTTGTGCATCCCGCCCGCTGAGGGGTGCAAAAAAGGCTGCTTCACAGAACGTAAAGCAGCCTTTCAGACCCTATGATCGAATCAGAATTTCTCTTCCGTGCCGTCCGGGCGGTAGAGCCGGACATATCTGCGCCACTTGTCCGCGCCCATCACCCGGCTGTAGCAGTCGGCCAGCTCTTTGTTGGCCGTCTCCGCATCCAGCGTCTCCCCCTCGGCAGGCAGGACCAGCACCCGGAACCATGCGTCGAAAAGATGCTCCGTCCAGCCGGTGTCAACGGCCCCGCAGCGGGCATAAAAGCCCAGACGCCGGACGGCCATGGCCTCGTCGTCGGCCTTCTCGGGACACTCGGCCTCGATGAGGATGGCCTTTGCGCCCTCCTCGTGGGCGGGCAGAGCGGCCAGCAGCTTTGCGCCAATGCCGGTGCTGCGGTAGGCGGGCAGGACGGAGAAATAGTCCAGCTGGCTCACTTCACAGCCCATAGGCTGCACCATCAGCAGATAGGACACCAGCGTCTCCCCCTCGAACACGCCCCAGGTGTGGGCCATGCCGGCGGCTTCACTGTTCAGTATCATGCTCAGGGGTTTCAGCTCGCTGGGCGGGAAGTCGCGGCGCATCTCGTCCAGATACACCCGCGTCAGCTCGTCGTCGGTGAGTTTCTTCCACGTAAAGTTCTGGGGCTTCATATCAAAATTCCTTTCCGATAAAAATACCGCCGGGGCCGGGCGCAGCGGCCCGTTCCCGGCGGTGTTCGAGAAGCTGTTTGCGTAAGAAAACAGCTTCTTCGTTACAGCTGCTTGCTCAGGGCATCGTACACGGCCTGCACATCGCCCTTGATGACCACCTGGCAGGCGTTCTTGGCCGGGCGGATAACACCCTCTGCGCCTGCGGCCTTGGCAGCGGCCTCGTCCACGGAGGCGTAGCTGTGCACCTCAAAGCGGAGGCGGGTGGCGCAGTAATCCACCTTGACGATATTGTCCTTGCCGCCGAGGGCTTTCAGGATGCCGGAGGCCAGTGCCTCGCTCTCGGCAGAGCTCATGCTGGGCGTCTTTGCCCCGCCGTTCTTATGGTTGTGATAATACTTGCGTCCAAAATAGAAGCAGGCCATGGCCACCATGGCGAGAACGATCTTGAACGGCAGCGTGATCGGAAGGAATGTGACGATGAGCGCGATGACGATAGCAGCGATCCAGCTGTAAATATCCATTCCCAAAAACATACGATAATTCCTCCTTTGGGGAACGATGCGGCGGGCGCTTCCGGCAGGAAGCCGCCCGGACCCAGTCCGGGTACAACACCATATTAACATACTGCCGGGAAAAAAGAAAGCCTTTTCGGGCATCTTTCGGCCCGAGAGCTTGCATCCCGGGCCGGAATCGGGTACTATAAAGACAGTATATCCCCAATACACGGAAGGAGCATCCTTATGGAATGGACTGATATTCGCCTGACCGTATCCAAAGCCGACGCCGAGGCCGCCGAGGCCGTGGCCACCATGATCGCGGAGGGCGGCATTTATATCGAAGACTACAGCGACATCGAGGAACAGGTGGAGCAGATCGCCCACGTGGACCTCATCGAGCAGGAGCTGCTGGACAAGCCCCGGGACACCGTCATCATCCATATGTACCTCGAGCCGGGCGCTTCGCCGGTGGAGACGCTGGCCCTCATCGCGGCCCGGATGGAGGCCGCAGGCATCCCCTACACCTCCGAGACCGAGGGCGTGGAGCAGGAGGACTGGCAGAACGGCTGGCGCAAATACTACCACCCGATGGACGTGGGCCAGCGCCTCGCCATCGTGCCGTCCTGGCAGGACTATGAAACCGACCGCGTCAAGCTCATCCTCGACCCGGGCCTTGCTTTCGGCACCGGCGGCCATGAGACCACCAACCTCTGCCTCGAAGTGCTGGACGAGCGGGTCAGAGGCGGCGAGCGGGTGCTGGACATCGGCACCGGCAGCGGCATCCTCGCCATCGCAGCCCTCAAGCTGGGCGCAGCCGTGGCTGAGGGCGTGGACATCGACCCCGTGGCCGTCCGCACCGCCGGCGAGAACGCTGCCCTCAACGGCGTGGCCGACAAGCTCACCGTCCTCGTGGGCGATCTGTCCGACAAGGCCAGCGGCAAGTACGACATCATCACGGCCAACATCGTGGCCAACGCCATCATGTCCCTGGCCCCTGCCGTTCCCGGCCTGATGGCCGACGACGCCGTCTTCATCGCCAGCGGCATCATCGACAGCCGGAAGGATGAGGTCATCGCCGCGCTGGAAGCCGCCGGCCTCGCTGTGCTGGAAGTGAAGGAGAAGCGCGGCTGGGAGTGCATCGTCTGCAAAAAAGCGTAAGCCAACCTCTCAGTCAGCGCTTCGCGCTGCCATTGCCGGGTTGCGGCTCCCAGCATTCGCTTCGTGCTTGAAAAGCACTTGCGCCTTGCTGGCCGCGGCCCCAACAACGACTCCCTGCTTCCGCCACTGGCGGCGGTCGTCGTTATTGCCCCTAATAGGGGAGCCTAAGATGTAAAGGATCAAAAATATGCCGCACCGTTATTTTACCACTGAAATTTCCGACGGTACCGCCGTGCTGCGGGGGGCCGACGCCCACCATCTCTCCCGCGTGATGCGGGGCAAACTGGGGGACACCGTCATCCTCTGCGACGGCAGCGCCGTCGAGTATACTGCCACCATTACCGGTTTCGGCGACGAGACGGTGGAGTTCAGCGTGGAGCCGGGCTACCCCAGTGCCGCAGAGCCCACCGTGGACGTCACCCTGCTGGTGGGCTACCCCAAGCAGGACAAGCTGGAGCAGGTCATCCGCCATGGCGTCGAGCTGGGCTGTGACCACTTCATCCCGTTTTTCAGCCGCTACTGCGTGGCCGCGCCCAAGAAGGAAGAGCAGAAAAACGAGCGCTACAACCGCATCGCCTTTGAAGCCGCCAAGCAGTGCGGCCGGGGCGTACTGCCGGATGTGGCCCTCCCGCTGCCCAACTTCGGGGCCGTCTGCCGCAGCCTCGACCAGTATGACCTCGTGCTCTTCTGCTACGAGTGCGGCGGCGCACCCCTGCGCCAGCTGCTGGCTGAGGCCAGACCCGCCGACGGCGAAAAGCTGAAGATCGCCATCATCACCGGCGCAGAGGGCGGCTTCGCCGCCGAGGAAGCCGAGATGGCCGCAAAAGCCGGCGCAAAGACCGTCGGCCTCGGCCCCCGCATCCTCCGCTGTGAGACGGCCCCGCTGGCCGTTGTCTCTGCCGTCATGACCCTGACGGGGAACCTCGAGTAACTTCTGACATCAGAAACGGCGTCCCGCCGAGGTGGGACGCCGTTTTGCTGTATTCAGTTCTGATGCACTTCACGCCGATGGCCTACTGTCAAAGCCAGGATCACCAGCTCTTCATCCTCAATAAGGCAGAGCAGACGGTAATCTCCAATGCGATACCTCCACTGTCCACTCCGGTTGGCCGTCAGGCCCTTGCCGTGGGCGCGTGGGTCAGCGCAGTCCACGAGGTTTTTGTCTATCCACGCTTTCAGCATCCGCTGGGTATAGCGGTCTAATTTTCGAAATTCCTTTTCAAATCGCGGCGTCGTTTCCACCCGGTATTTCATAAGTCGAGTTCCTTCCAGAACTCACCCACCGGGCGGCTCTTCTTTCCGCTGCGCTGATACTCGCCGTAGGCTTCCTCTGCAGCGGTAATGTCATAATCCTCTTCGATTTTGTCGAACAGCGCCCGCTTGAATGCTTCGCCCATTGACATGGAATGGAGCTTTGCATAGCTGTCGGCCAGCTGCCGTTCTTCTTCCGATAACCGAATCGAGAATGCCATACCATCATCTCCTTTTCATAGTACATTGTACTATATCAACTTCAAACTGTCAATGGCACGGTTTATTTCGCATCTGCATCCCGCAGGGCCTTTTTGATGGTCAGCAGATTCTGCGGGCTCATGGAGAAGCTGCGCAGTCCGAGGTGGAGATACTGGGTCGCGTTGACGGCATTGCCGACGGCGAGGCCGCAGATGGTGACGGGGATGTCCGCTTTCCTGGCGGCGTCCACCACCATGGCGATGAGCTTTTTCATGGCCGGACTGGCGGGGCGATAGTAGTGCTCGGCAATGGCCAGTTCCCGGCTCACCGCGTGGGTGTACTGGGTCAGATCGTTGGTGCCGATGACGAAGAAGCGGCAGCCGTGGGCCGTGAAGTCCTCTGCCGTCAGGCAGGCGGCGGGTACGCTGAGCATGACGCCGAAGGGGACGTCAGGCTCGAACTCCACGCCCCGCTCGGCGAGCTTGCGGCGGCAGTAGTCCACCACCTGCATGGCGGAATCCCAGTCCTCGATGTTCGTCACCATGGGGAACATGACCCGCAGCGGGCCTTTTGCGGCGGCACGCATGAGGGCGCAGATCTGTACTGCCATCTGGGGCATATTGCGCAGGCTGCTGCGGATGCCTCGCAGGCCCAGCTTGGAGGACTGGACGCCCTGATAGGCGTCGGCCATGGTGCGGTCGGCACCGAAGTCGAAGGTGCGCACCGTCACCATCTTTCCCTTGGCGGCGGCGAGGCAGGAGGTGTAGAACAGATACTGCTCCTGCTCGTCCATGGCGTGGCCGGGCATCATCATGTAGCTGCTGCGCAGCAGGCCCACGCCGGACGCGCCGGACTCCATCGCGGTCCCCACGTCCTCGGGGCCGAAGCAGTTGGCCAGAAGTTCGAACTCCTCGCCGTCCCGGGTGCGGTTGGGCAGCTCAAGCTGGGCGTTCAGCTCCTTGTTCTGGCGCTGCATCTCGCAGATGCAGGTGATGGCGCTCTGCCGGGCGGCGGCATCCGGGTCAAGGATGCACTCGCCCTCGGTGGCGTTCAGGATGACCTCGCGGCCGTCGCAGTCTTTCAGGAAATCTTCGCCCACCTGGGTGATGCCCGGGATGTTCAGCGAGCGGGCGATGATGGCCGCATGGCTCTGGCCGCTGCCCTCGGCGGTGATGAGGCCGAGGATGCGGCCCGCCGGGACGCTGAACAGATCGGTGGGCATGAGCAGGTCAGACGCAAGGATGACCGGGTGGTCGAGGGCCAGCCAGCTGCGGATCCGGTGGCAGAGGATGTTGGTGATGCGCTGGGTCACGTCGAGGATGTCCACGCTCCGCAGCTGCATGTAAGCATTGTCCTTCATGGCGGCCAGCTGGGCGGCGTAGCGGTGGCCCACACGGTCCATCGCCTCGGCGGCACCGACGCCGGCCTTTATCTGGAAAGCCACCTCATTCATGAAGCCCTCGTCTTCCAGCATCATGCTCTGGAACAGGAAGATGGCCTGCTCCGAGGGCGCGGCGCGGCCGGCCATCTCGTCCAGCTCCTGCTGAGCGACCTTGATGGCGTCTTCCAGCGCCTGCTTTTCCTGTTCGGGGTGGAAAGGCCCCTCGCCGAACACCAGCGGCGGGCGGTCCAGCCGGCTGACCTGACCCAGCACGAGACCGGGCGATGCGGTAAAGCCCTTATATACCTTCATGTTTCCATCTCCTCCGGCGGCACTCTGCCGGTCAGCGCCCGGCAGACCAGTGCCTGCAAAAAGGTGTTGGGCAGCAGAGCGGCCCGTGCGGCCTGCGCCGGGCCTGCTTCACCCTCGAACAGCGGCTCGAAGCTCCTGAGGCGCTCGAAGTCGCATTTTGCAAGGAAAGCTTCTCCCAAAGTACGGGTGGTGTAGTAGAGGGCGGGGTCTACGCCCACGTCCTCAGCCGCGGCTTCCAGCGGGGCAAGCTCTGCATCCGAGAGTTTTGCCAGCAGGAGAGCAGCGTCTGCCGTCAGGGTGGAGGGGTGCTTTTCCCGCACGTCCTTCTGGACGGCCTCGAAGGCCGCATGGAATGCGGCAGCATCCGCGCTGCTCTCAGCCCCGCTGTCCACAGCGTAGGCGCAGCCCCGCAACCGCCCGAAGGCCCGCAATGTATCGTGGTAGCCCAGCTCGATGTTCCGCCGGGCAGTGGCGGGCTCGAAGCGGAGGATGTCGCCCAGCTCCCAGTAGCTTCGGATGAGGGTGGTGGGCAGGCCGGTGCGGTTGGGGCGGGTGATGCCCACACCCTCCAGGTCCACACAGACCAGCTCTTCTGCGCCCATCTTCTGGGCCAGCGCGGTGGGCATATTGTCCCGGTAGCCGCCGTCGAGGTAAGACACCCCGTCGATGGTGTGGGCCCGAAGGGCGGGAAAGCAGGCTGCAGAGGCCAGCAGGTAGTCTTTCACCTTCCCCTCGGGGATGTCTTCCAGCGGAAGCTCCCGGGCCTTGAGGGTCTTCTGCTCCACGGTCACAAGGCCCAGCCGGATGGAGCTTTTGCGGAGTTTCTCTTCGTCCAGCACCCGCTCGACGATCTCTTCCAGCGGCGTGACGTCCATGCCGCCCTGAGTCACAGCGTCTTTGAGGAATGCGTGCAGCTCGGAAAGCGGCGCATCCTCGGCGGGCAGCTCCATCACATCCTGGCTGCGGATGGTCAGCCACATGTCCCGGGCCGTCTCGTAGAGGTCGAGGGCGAACATGGCGCCGTTCAGGCTGCCGACGCTGGTACCCGTAATGATCTGGGGCCGCCAGCCCAGCTCGGTCAGCGCCCGCCAGACGCCCACCTGATAGCTGCCGCGGGCGCCCCCGCCCGCCAGCACCAGCGCCCTTACAGGGGTGTTGTTCTGCGCCATGTTTTCTGCCTCCTTTGATGTGTTCCGGTTTTGCCTAGATTATAGCATATTTCCCGGGAGATTTCTCTCTGTTTTTGTAACAAAAAATGTGCTATAATAAATTCACCTTGCCAGAACGATTCAGGAGGACGACAGATGCACCGCAAGCAATGGATTTTCGACATGGACGGCACCCTCACCGACAGCATGACCGTGGTGTGGCAGGGCGCACCGCTGGAGCTGCTGCGCCGCTATGGCCGCACCGCAAGACCCGGCATCCACGATGTTCTTCTGAGCATGGGGATGGTGGAGGGCGCGGAGTATCTCATCCGCACCTACGATCTGCCCCTGACCCTGCGGGACTACGAGCCTGCCATGCGGCAGGTCATCCGGGACCTGTACAAAAAAGTTGAGCTGAAGCCCGGCGTCCGGGAGATGCTGGCCCGGCTGAAAGCCGAGGGCGTGCGGATGTGCATCTGCTCCAACACCTGGGCAGAGCAGTGCGAAGAAGTACTCACCCGGCTGGGCGTCGCAGACTATTTCGAGTTCTTCTACACCGCACAGGGCGCGAAGAGCAAAGCTCACCCCGAGGTGTTCCACGAAGTCCTCGAGCGGCTGGGCGGCAGCGAACCCGCCGACGCCGTTGTCTGCGAGGACGCTGTCTACGCCACCCGTACGGCCAGGCAGTGCGGCTTTTACCTCATCGACATCGAGGATGAGACCAGCGCTGCCGATCAGCCCGAATTGCAGCGCCTTGCCGACCAGTACATAACGGATTGGACACAGCTGGACTGGACAAAATTATAAAACAATGGGGAGGCCCTTCCGGGCCTCCCCATTGCTTTATCGGAACTGCTTTTCCAGATAATCTTTCAGCGCCGTGCGGGCTGCAGGCTCCCGCCCGCGGGGGACAGGGACCCGTGCGCCGCTCTGCATCCAGAACTCACCCGCCGCCAGCTGGGACACCGCCGCCAGATTGACCACATAGGAGCGGTGGAGCTGGACGAAGCGCTCATCCGCCAAAAGCGGCTGGGCCACCTGTGCGAACGGCACCCGGACGGACAGGGACGGCACATCCTCGCCGCTGGCGAGATGGAAATGCACCACATGGTGGGTACACTCGAGGTATTCGATGTCCGCGAAGGGCAGTACCCGCAGACCCGACGCCGTGGCTACCGGGATGGCCGGGCCGTACTCCGGCTCGGCGGCCCGGGCCAGCAGAGCGTCCAGCTGTTCCGGCGGGACAGGCAGCAATAAATACTGCATGGCGTCCACCCGGTAGGCGCTGTATGCGTGCGCCGGGGTGCGGGCCACAAAAGCCAGCGGAGCGCGGCGGCCCCGGCGGCGCAGCTCTGCCGCCGCCGTAAGCCCTTCGGGCCGGGCTACCGCCGCAAGCTCAATGAGGTACAGCTCGTACCGCAGCCCAGCGGCATCCTGCTGCAAAAGCGCTTCCGGGCTTTGCAGCTGCTCCACGATGCAGGCATCCTCCCGCCGGGCGAAGAACTCCATGCACTGGTGCTCCAGCCTGCTGCGCAGCGCCCCGTCCGGGCTGCAGATCGCAATGTGAAAGATCATGGTTTGGTTTCCTTTGCAGGGTAGACGATTTGGAATGGCCTCCGCGTTGCTCTGGCCATCATCAGCGGAAAAATCATCTTAAATCAAGCAATTCCGGGCAGACTGCGGTCTGCCCGGAATTGCATTTTTACGGCAAGAGTCAGGACGGCAAGCGGCAGCTGACTTTTGTTCTTTTTAGCATTAGCAGCCGATGGCGGCGCACTTCTCGGCCAGCCATGCGCGCTCGTCCTCGGTCAGGCGGGGTGCCAGCTGCTCGAACACTTTGCGGTGATAATCGTTCAGCCAGGCGACCTGCTCCTTGTCCAGCACGCCGGGCACGATGGGAGAGGTAGCGATGGGCACAAAGGTGAGGGGACGGAAGGCAAGGAAGGTACCGTACTGGTTGTCGGCCTTGTGGTAGCACTCGATCTCGTTCTCGATGCGGATGCCCACCTCGCCGGCTTCATACACGCCGGGCTCGTCGGTAACGATCATACCCGGGCGCATCAGGGTGGTGTTGCGGCCGTTCAGAGCGTGGGGACCCTCATGGACGTTGCCCACAAAGCTGACGCTGTGGCCGGTGCCGCAGCGGTAGTTGATGAGGTGACGCCACAGCGGCTCGCGGGCGATGGTGTCCAGCATGTGGCAGTCGCAGTAATCCAGCCAGACGGCCTTGGCAATGTCGATGTGGCACTGAAGGGTCCAGGTATAGAACAGCCGCTCGTCCTCGGTCAGTTCGCCCAGCGGGTAGGTGCGGGTGATGTCGGTGGTGCCGTCCAGATAGGTAGCGCCGCTGTCCACCAGCAAAAAGCCCTTGCGCTGCAGAACGGCGTGATCCTCCGGGGTGGCGTGGTAGTGCATCATGGCTGCGTTGCCGCCGTAGGCTGCAATGGTGCCAAAGCTTTCCACAAGGAACTTATCGTCTGCGCTGCGGTACTTGTGCAGGATCTCGTCCACGGTCAGCTCGGTCAGCTGTTCGCCGGAAGCCAGACGGTTCTCCAGTTCGATCTGGAACCGCACCATAGCCACGGCGTCCCGCAGATGGGACTCGCGCAGGTGTGCCAGCTCCACCTCGTTCTTCACGCCCTTCATGGCCAGCAGGGGGTCGGCGGCGTCCTTCACGGTCAGGGCGGGGTTGTTTTCCAGCACCTGATACACGGCGTAGTTCACGGTAGCGCTCTCTGCCAGCACGGTCTGCGGCTCAGTCTCGGCGGCCATCCCGTCCAGAATGCTGTCGTAGTCGGCCAGCGTCACGCCGTTGGCCTCCAGCTCTGCCTTAGCCTCCGGGGTGACCCGCGCCTGATCGATGAACAGCACGGCGCGATTCAGGGTAACGTAGCAGTAGGCCATGGCGTAGGGGGTGCACTCGATATCCATGGCGCGCAGGTTCAGAAGCCAAGCCAGATTATCCAGCTTGCCCACCAGCTGGGCGGTGCAGCCCTGCTCCTTCAGTTTGCCGCGCAGCTGCTCCAGCTTTTCCGCCGGGGAGAAGCCTGCGTACTCCTTGGGCAGGATCCATGCCGGGGTAGCCGGGCGGGCAGGGCGGCCCTCCACCCACAGCTCATCCTCCAAAAACAGGGTCTTGATGCTGCCGTGCTTGGGCTCCAGTTCCTTTTTCAGGTTGTTGACCAGTGCACAGTTGGCGGTCAGGCCGCACAGACCCAGCGTGCCGCCCTCGGGCAGCACCTTGCCGCAGTATTCCTCGGCGGTGGGCACGCCCGGCTCGCCCATGCGCATCAGCTGGATCTCGGTGCCGGCGATCTCTTTCTCTGCCTGCACAAAATACCGGCCGTCTGCCCAGACGGCGCTCTCGGTCATGGTGACTACAAAGTTGGAGTTCTCACCGTGGAAGCCGGAGAAGTAGGTCAGGGAGGTGTAGTGGTCGGGCAGATACTCGCTGGAATGCGGGTCGCCCACCGGGATCAGATAGACGTCCACGCCGTTTGCCTGCATAGCGGCACGCAGCGCGGCCAGACGCTCGGGAACTGTGTTCATACTCATAACAAAAGCCCTCTTTCTGTCATTTGCCGGAAAAACGTCCGGCGGCGATGGTTTGCTGCTGCTATTGTATCATTCTGCGGGGAAGAATGCAATGCGGGGGCAAAACTCCCCCCAAAACGCCGTCAATTTGCAAAAAAAGTTACAATTTTTTCTTGAAAAAGGCCGGTTTTCCATTGACAGCCTTGTTATAATAGAGGTGTAGTATTTTTGGGTCAGCACTCTGCGGCCCTTTGCGCTAACAATTGCGAATATTGCGATAAAAAGAAAGAGGCATTTGGAACATGACTAAAATCGATATCTTCTCCGGCTTCCTTGGCGCCGGCAAAACCACTCTGATCAAAAAGCTGATCACCGAGGCCTTTGCAGGCCAGCAGGTGGTGCTGATCGAGAACGAGTTCGGCGAGATCGGCATTGACGGCGGTTTCCTGAAGGAAAGCGGCATCCAGATCAACGAGCTGAACGCCGGCTGTATCTGCTGCTCTCTGGTGGGCGATTTCCGCACCGCTCTGCAGCAGGTGGTGGAGCAGTACCACCCCGACCGCATCGTTATCGAGCCCTCGGGCGTTGGCAAGCTGAGCGATGTGACCCGCGCCGTGGAGGGCGTGGCGGAGCATCTGGACGTGCAGCTGAACAGCTTTGTCACCGTGGCCGATGTGAACAAGGTCAAGATGTATATGAAGAACTTCGGCGAGTTCTACGATGACCAGATCAGCCATGCAAGCTGCATCCTGCTCAGCCGCACCCAGACCGCCAGCGAGGAAAAGATCGCCGCTGCCGTGGCAATGCTGCGGGAAAAGAACCCCACCGCCACTATCGTGACCACCGCATGGGATCACCTGACCGGTGAGCAGATCCTGAAGGCCATGTCCACCAAGGACGACTTCAAGGCCGAGCTGATCGCCATGGCTGCCAAGGCAAACGAAGAGCACGCCCACGAGGACGAGGAAGAAGAGCACGAGCATCATCATCACGACCATGACGAGCACGATCATGATGACCATTGCTGCTGCGGTCACCACCACGATCATGACCATGACGATGATGACGACGAGGATGAGCACGAGCATCATCACCACGACCACGACGAGCACGATCATGATGACCATTGCTGCTGCGGCCACCACCACGATCATGACGATGATGACGACGAGCACGAGCATGAGCATCATCACCATGACCATGACGAGCATGACCACGACCACGATGAGCACGAGCATCACCACGACCATGACGGTCATTGCTGCTGCGGCCATCATCATCACGACCACCACGCCGATGAAGTGTTCACCAGCTGGGGCGTGGAGACGGCCCGCAAGTTCACCAAGGCCGAGGTGGAGCACGCCCTCACCGAGCTGGATACCGGCAATTACGGCATGATCCTGCGCAGCAAGGGCATCGTGGACGGCGGCGCAGACGGCTGGCTGGAGTTCGATTATGTGCCCGGCGAGTGGGAAGTGCGCAGCCGCAGCGCAGACGTGGGCGGCAAGCTGGTGGTCATCGGCTCCAAGCTGAACGAGACCGCCATCGCCCAGCTGTTCGGCTGCTGAGAACCCCATTATTGAGAGAAGGAGCAACCATTTATTATGGCAAAAGAGATCCCGGTCTACCTGTTTGTGGGCTTTCTGGAAAGCGGCAAGACCAAGTTTATTCAGGAGACCTTTGAAGACCCCAATTTCGACTCCGGCGACAAGACCCTGCTGCTGATCTGCGAGGAGGGCGAAGAGGAGTACAACGAGAAAAAGTTCGCCTTCCCCGGCGTGACCGTGAAGGTGCTGGAGGATAAGTCTGAACTGAACCCCCAGAACCTTGCAAAGCTGGGCAAGGAAGCGGACGCAGGCCGCGTGGTCATCGAGTACAACGGCATGTGGCTGCTGCAGGATTTAGCGGATGCCCTGCCCGAGAACTGGCTGGTGTACCAGTGCATTGCCACTGCCGACGGCACCACCGCCCTGACCTACGCCCGCGATAACTCCATGCGCAGTCTGATGCTGGACAAGATCGCCCGCAGCGAGCTGATCGTATTCAACCGCGCCGAAGCCGTGAACAACGATGACGCCCGGCAGGAGCTGCACAAGCTGGTGCGTCAGGCCTCCCGCAAGTGCGATATCGCCTACGAGTTCAAGGACGGCAGCGTAGCCTACGACGATATCCCCGACCCGCTGCCCTTTGATATCAACGCCGACCCCATCGACATCCCGGATGACGATTTCGGCATCTGGTACATGGACTGTCAGGACGAGCCCCAGAAGTACACCGGCAAGACGGTGCGCTTTCTGGCACAGGTCTGCCAGACCAACCGCGCCGGCAAAAACAGCTTTGTGCCCGGCCGCTTTGCCATGACCTGCTGCGTGCAGGATATCCAGTTCGTGGGCTTCCCCTGCAGCTACGACGGCTACAAGGCTCTGGAGCAGCGCAGCTGGGTGCGGGTGACCGCCAAGGTGAGCTACAAGTTCCACAACATCTACCGCGGCAAGGGCCCGGTGCTGACCGCCATTTCGGTGGAGCCTGCCGAAAAGCCGCTGAATGAAGTCGTAACGTTCTCTTAACGTTCTGATCGATCTGTAAACAGGAGGTTCTGGCATGAAAACACTGTTCCGCATTCTGGGCACGGCCGCTGCCGTGGCCGTCACCGGTGCCGCCATCGTGGCACTGGACAAGATCCTGAACCAGAAAGACCCGCTCCATGTGGAGGAGGTCGAGTTCCCCGAAGAAGCCGAGCAGGACGCCGCCGAGGCCGAAAAGACCGCTGAGGCCTACGCCGAAGCAGAGGCCAAAGCAGCGGACGATGCCGCAGAGCAGCCCACCGCCCCGGCCGAAGCCGACGCCCCGGAAGCTCCTGCCGAGCCCGCTGCCGAGGCACCCGCCGCAAACGAGCCGGTGACCCTGCCGGACCTGAGCGAAGAGCGCCCGGTGTATGACCCCGAGGCCCCGAACCCCAACCCCGTGGAGGCCGGCCCCGCCGTCGCCCCCAAGGACGAGAACGGCAAGTTCGACGCCACCAAGATCGCTGACGCCAGCGATTTCGGCGACTGGGAAGAGCAGGGCTGCAAGGGCTGATCTCCCGTAACAGCAAAGAGGACGATGCATAACGCATCGTCCTCTTTTTTCATTCGCCTCTTGCCAGCTGCTGCAGCTTTGGCTTGTCCAGCACCTGCACCCCGCCGCGGTACAGCCGCACCCAGCCCTCCTGCGCAAAGTATTTGAGCATCCGGCTCACCACCTCGCGGGCAGAGCCCATGTACTTTGCCATCTGGTCGTGGGTCATGCGCACCTCGTCGCCGCCGGTCTTGGCCAGCTCGTCGGTGAGAAAGATGGCCAGCCGCCGGTCGGCGCTCATGAATAAGATCTGCTGCATCGTCCACATGGTGTCGGAAAAGCGCTCTGCCGTGAGCTGGTAGGCGTAGCAGCGCACATAGACATTCTGCTGCATCAGACGGCGGAAGATGCCCGCGCTGATGCACAGTGCCTCGGTGTCCTCCTCAGCGTCGATGTACAGGTCCACATTCACCGAGTCCATCACGCAGGACGCCGACAGGATGCACACCTCCCCGCCGAACAGGCGGTAGAGGGTCACGTCCCGGCCGTCCTCCGACAGCAGATAGGCCCGCAGCTGGCCGGTGCGCAGCAGCAGGATGCCCACACAGCTTTCCAGTGGGCTGTGCACCCGGGCTCCTTTGCGGTAGTGCACCGGGCGGGTGTAGCGGCAGAGCATCTCCTGTTCGTCGGCGGTCAGCTGCCCCCAGAAGGGGAACGCGCAGGCCAGACAATTGCGGTGATCCGGGGTCTTTTGCATGGCACTCATCCTTTCCGCAGGGCCTTGGCGGCTTCTGTACCGGCCTGTGCCCCCTCGTATACAGCCTTTGCCACCTGCAGCAGGCCGCCGGTGCAGTCCCCGGCAGCGTACAGGCCGGGCACGGTGGTCTGCATCTTCTCATCCACCACGATGCGGCTGCCCTCCACGGCGGCCCCGATCTTGCGGGCCAGCGCAGTGCTGCCCGCCACGCCCAGCGCCACGAACACACCGGACAGGGCAACCTCCTGCCCGTCGGACAGCTGCACTCCGGTGACCACCTGTTCGCCCAGAACAGCCTCCACCTTCTGCGGGTATACGGTCACCTCCGGCGGGAATTCTGCGGTCAGCGGCACGCCGTTGGTCAGCAGGCTGACGCTTTTCACCACCGGCAGCAGGGCCTGCACCTCGTGCAGGGCATAGGCTCCGCTGCCCAGCACGGCCACATCCTTGCCGCGGTAGAAAAAGGCGTCGCAGACGGCACACCAGCTCACGCCGTGGCCCTCCAGCCCGGCAAGGCCCGGAATGCGCGGCACCGCACGGGAGGCCCCTGTGGCCAGGATCACCGCGTCCGCCGGGTAATTTTCCCCTATGGTTTCTACCGTGAGTTTATCCGTATAGGTCAGCCCCACGGCTTCGGCGGTCACAAACCGCACCCCCAGGCGTTTGGCGTTCTCGATGCTGCGGCGCTCCAGCTCCGCACCGGAAACCGGCTGAGCAAGGCCGTAGTAGTTTTCGATCTTCTCGGCCCGGTCCAGCGCACCGGGGCCTTTGGTCAGCACGGTGGTGTCCACCCCCGCGCGGACCGCGTACAGTGCGGCAGACACGCCCGCCGGGCCGGAACCTACGATCACAATGTTGGGCATGGTGGTTCTCCTTTTTAAGTTGACGGTTTGAAATGGCCTCCGCTTCGCTCTGGCCATATTCAGCGGAAATAATATTTTTTATTCGCAATTCCG
>OOBO01001381.1_pt1 | contig 16648 bp, 12 predicted proteins | sample 1671031 | NCBI WGS metagenome assembly OOBO01 (sample SAMN06348115, study PRJEB24527) | human gut metagenome | biome: human gut; feature: ankylosing spondylitis patient; material: feces | host: Homo sapiens | place: China | collected 2015-10 | reverse complement strand
TATAATATAGATATGGAAAGCATACAGTTTGAGTGGGATGAAAATAAAAACCGCATCAATCAGCACAAACACGGCATTTCATTCCTGGAAGCAAAGACAGTTTTCTATGACGAGGAAGCACTGGTAATTGATGACCCGGAGCATTCAGAACAGGAGGACAGATTTATCATTCTCGGCCTGAGCAGTAGGGCAAATCTGCTTGTCGTGTGTCACTGCTACCGTGCGTCAGATACTGTCATCCGTATTATCTCGGCCAGAAAGGCCACAAAAACTGAATCGAAATATTATGGAAAGTGAGGTCTGTGTTATGCTCAAAGAGTACGATTTCAGCAATGCAAGAAAGAATCCCTATGCCAAGGCGCTGAAAAAACAGATCACCATTAACATTGACAGCAATACCATTGATTACTTCAAGGAGCAGGCCGAAGTGGTGGGCATCCCTTACCAGACCCTGATCAATTTGTACTTGAAAGACTGCGTTGCCAATAACCGTCATTTGTCTCTGTCGTGGCAGTGAGAAGAAAAACGGGCTCGTCCGGTTTTGCTCCGGGCGGGCTTTTTGTTTGCAACTTTCCCATAAAAGATGCAAAAAAGGCTGTGATGTGGTACAATAAAAGATAGATTTTGTCGAAAGAAAGGAACCTTTGGATGCAGCTGTTTGAACTGGTCAGCCCGCGGCTGTTCCGCCCGCTGGCGGGGCCCAACCGGGCGTTTTATGCGGAGCTGCTGCTCCTGCTGTGGGAGGAGTGCCGCCACACGGCGGATTACTCCATCTCCCGGGCAGAAGCGGTGAGCCGGGCCGAGGATTACTTTGCGGCGCTGGCAAAGCCGCTGGCACTGGATGCCGATGACGCGGGCGATGAAGCCGAACAGCCCACCCGGGATCCCCATACCCTTGCGCTGGGCTTTCTGCTCCGCCTGCGCCGCACCGGCTGGCTGGAAGAGCAGCCCGGCAGCTATGAGGAAGAGCCTGCCCTTGCCTTTGTGCCCGAGGTGGCCCCTCTGCTGGAGGCGCTGGAAGAGATCCTGAATCCGCGTGTTGTCACCTACACCGGCAAGCTGTACAAGGCCTGGCAGCTGCTGCAGAACATCGGGGAGGAAAAGAGCCCCTATGAAAATGTTCTGCGGGAGGTGGCCTCCGATCTGGAAGCACTGAACAAGTCCCTGCGGGCGCTGAACGCATCCATCGGGCATTATATCGACCGGCTCACCCGCAACCGCACCCCGCAGGAGGTGCTGGAGCTCTTCGACCAGTACGAGGAAAAGGTGGTGGCTGCCGCTTACCACCGCTTCAAGACCAGCGATAACCTGTTCAACTACCGCGCTTATCTGGAGGAGGAGCTGGACGACTGCGAGGCAGAGCACCTGCCCCGGCTGGCGCTGGATTACGCCCGGGTGGAGCGCTGCGCCCCCGGCGAAGCCGCCCCTGCCGTGCGTGCCCTCATCCAGAAACTGCGGGATTCGCTGGAAGAGATGAGCACCCTGATGCGCCAGATCGACCAGAGCCACATCCGCTACCGCAAGCGGGCCGTGCAGCGGGCCCAGTTCCTGCTGCTGAGCGACCGCTCCTCACAGGGCAGTGTCACCGCCCTGCTCCGCCGCTATGCTGAGGAAATCAAAACGCCCGACCAGCTGTTCGCGCCGGATGACGGCCCGGTGGCAAAGCATCTGCACCTCTACCCGGCGGCGGTGTTCGGGGCAAAGCCCCTCTACCCGCCTGCCGCACCCCGCAGCGAAACGCCGCTGGCTCCGGTGCGGCAGGCCGGGCTGGATGCGGAGCAGCTGCGCAAAGAACAGCAATTGCTGCTGGATTACGCCCGGATGGCCGTGACCGAGGAAAATGTGGGCCTGCTGGCAAAACAGGCCCTTGCCGCCCGCAGTGCGGTGGCTGCCTCTACGCTGGCGGAGGAATACCCCCGCGATTTTGCCCGCATCATCGGCCTGCACACCTACTCGCAGTCGCCGCGCCGGGCTTACGATATCACCCTTACCGGAAACTGGGTCGAACGGGGCGGCTTCCGGTTTGAAGAGTTTATTCTGACACCCCGCAGGGAGGACGCTGACCATGGCCGAACCGAATAAAATGCTGGAAGAGACCGCAAACTATCTGCTCAATCACTGCTTTGTGCTGGGCGGCGTGGAGGATCAGCGGGCAAAATACCTCTATGTGCAGGATCATCTGCCCGAGGTGCGGGCCGTATTTGCGCCGCTGGGCTATGCGGTAACGCTTTACCCGGCTCCGCTGCAGGCTGCGGCGCTGGTCAACGAGCATGAGGGCAGCCAGGCCCGGCTGCTGAAATACGAGAGCATCCTGCTGCTGGTGCTCCGCCTGCTCTACCTGCAAAAGCGGGAGAGCCTTGCCGCCAGCGCCGATCAGGTGCTGGTCACGGTGGAAGAGGTGCAGACAGAGCTGCAGAAGATGAACCTGCCCCGGCGGCTGGACCAGCGCACGCTGGAGGAGCTGATGCGCACCCTGCGCAGGTACAATCTGGCCCGCCCGGTGGGGCGGCTGACCGGTCTGGACAGCCGCATCGAGGTGTTCCCCACCGTGCTGCTGGCTCTGCCGGACGCAGACCTTGCCGATGCCGCCGCCGAGAGCAGCCGCACCCGGGAAGAACTGGCCCTCTACGAGCGGCCTGACGGGGATGCCAGCGGGGAGGAAGAAGAATGATCGAATTAAAGCGCCTGAAGCTCATCAACTGGCACAACTTTGAAAATGTCACCTTCGATTGTGCCCGTCTGACTTATATGATCGGTGTCAACGCGGTGGGCAAGACCACCATTCTGGATGCCATCCGCTACTGCCTGACCACCAACCGCAATTTCAATGCCCTGGGCAATAAAAAGAGCGGCCGCACCCTGCAGGGCTCTGTTCACGCCAAGCAGCGCGGCGAGAACGCCTACCGCCGCCCGGGCCGCACGGTGGCATACATCGGTGCAGAGTTCTGGGATACCGTCAAGCGGACCAGCTTCGTCATCGCTGTCCGGGTGGAATCCGAGGGCCCCATGCAGGAGCTCCACCCCGGCGACCAGACCTGGTACATCTCCGAGGACGGCATCACGCTGGAAAAGCTGCCCTTCCTTGATCCGCGCACCGGTGCCCCCAGCGCCAAAGAGGACTTCAAACCCGCCGTGGGCCGCCTGTCCTACACCCGCAGCCCCAGCGAGGCCCGGGACCGCATCTGCCGTGCCCTGGGCATTGGCCGCGCCTCCAGCCCGCTGGGCAGAAAGTTCAACGAAGTGTTCCAGATGGGCACCAGCATGGACGAGATCCCCAACTTCCGGGAGTTCCTGTACCAGTACATCCTGCCCCAGCCGGAGCTGGATCTGGAAGCGCTGCAGGGCGACCGGGTGGAGCTGGAAAACCTCCACGCCGTTCTGGCCGAGGCCCAGACCCGTGCCGCAGCGCTGGAACAGATCGTGGCGTATGGCCGGGAAGCTGCTGCCAAAGAGACGGATGCCCTTGTCAACCGGGGCGCGGCCCTGCTGGCCCGCGCCGAAGCGGATGCCGGTGAGGATGCCTCCTGGCAGAGCCATCTGGATGCAGGCCGCCGCCAGCTGGCCGACCTGAACGCAAAATACGAGGCCGCCAAGAACGCCGAAGCCGAAGCCCGCCGGGCCTATCTGGCGGCCCACGGTGCGGCCGGTGACAGCGGCGCGGGCCGGGCACTGGATGCCCTGACCGAGGAGCTGGCCCGGAAAAAGAGTGCACTGGATGCAGCAGCCCGGACAAGGAACAGTCTGGAAGCGACGGCAGATACCATCACCGGCCTGCTGACCCAGCTGAACCGCAGCGGCTTTGCGGTGGAGAAGGAGCTCTGGCCCCAGCGCCTGACAGCGGAACATCTCCCCGCCCTGACCGAGGCGCTGGCCCGCATCGAAAAGCCGCTGGAGGAGCAATATTTTGCTGCCCGGCAGACTTCGGCGGATCTGGCAAAAGAGCAGGAGGGCCTGCGGGCCGAGCTGAACGCCGTGTCCGGCGGCAAGTGGGTCTACCCCCACGGCGATGCCGCCACCAAAGTGCGGGATGCCGTGAACGCCGAGCTGAAAAGCCGCGGCATGACAGCGGATGCAAAGATCTTCTGCGAGCTGCTGACCGTGGCCGATGAGAGCTGGCAGGACTGTGTGGAAGCCTGCCTGGGCGACCGCCGGTTCGATATCCTTGTGCCGCCTGCCCACTACGCCGCCGCCAAGAGCGCCTTTGTGGCACTGGGCGACCGGGTGGGGCCCATCAGCCTGCTGGATACCCCGGGCATCCGCAAGGCGGACCGCCATGCGGAGACGGCCCCCGCCGACAGCCTTGCCGCCCAGGTCACCAGCGAGAATCCGCTGGCCGCACAGTATGCGGACACCATCCTGCGCCGCATCGTCTGCTGCGACACCCCCGACACGCTGGAGCATTTCCCCGACAGCGCCACCCGGGACCTGCTGCGCCACCATCCCTTCCGGCTGGAACGCCTGCGCAGGCCCCAGCGCTATATCGGCCTGGATGCCCGCAGGGAGCGTGCCGAAGCGCTGGAAGCACAGCTTGCCGCCCAGGCCGACCGCTGCCGCGAAGCCGCCCAGACCGAAAAGACCCTGAAATCTGCCTACGACCAGTACCAGAACGTCCTGCGGGGCCATGCGCTGGAACAGCTGGCCGAACTCTGGGCCAGCCGTGCCGCGCTGGATGCCGCCCGTGCCGACTACGCCGCGCAGGAGCAGAAGCTGGCCGACTGCCGCGAGAACCCCATGCTGCAGCAGCTCTACCGCGAGGAAGAAGCCCGGGAAGCTGCGTGGGAGACCGCCCGCAAGGCCGTGGAGCAGGTGGGCGGCGATATCCGCGTCTGCGAAAAGCAGATCGCATCCTGTGAGGCGGAGCAGGGCAAGGCGGTGGAGACCGCTGCACAGAGCAGGGAGGCGGCAGAGGCATTCTTTGCACAGCACCCGCTGCTGGAGCCTCTGGCACAGGAGCGCAAAAAGGGCCTGATGACGGGCGGGCGCACGGCCCGTGCCGCCGCGCAGACTGCCGAAAAGGCACAGACCAGGCTGGACGATGCCCTGCGATCTTATCTCACTTCCACGCTGGAACCCGCCCAGAGGGATTACAACGAGCACTATGTCTGCGATTATCCGCTGGGTCTGGCCGGGGTGGAGCAGTACCGCGCCCAGCACGACAGCCTTGTGCGCATCGACTTGGAGCGCTACGCCGCCCGGCTGGAGCAGGCACAGCGGGACTGCAAGGACCGCTTCCGCAAGGACATTTTGTTCCGCATGAAGGATGATATCTTCAACGCCCGCCGCCAGTTCCGGGAGCTGAACAAGGTGATGGAGCAGCTGACCTACGGCGAGGAAGTCTACCGCTTTGAGCTGGAACCCAGCCGTGACCCCCAGCTGGCCGCCTTCTATCAGGTCATCGTGGACAAGGGCAACCAGCAGATGACCGACGGCGACTCGCTGGACAACCTTGCCGCCACTGCCGACCCCGTCTACGAGCGGCAGGTGGACGCGCTGATGGAAAAGATCATGGCTGATGTGGACGAGAACACCCGGGCCCGGCAGGAGGGCCGCACCACCTCCGGTGCCACCCTCTCGGATTATGTGGACTACCGCACCTATCTGGACTATGACATCAAGGTGACCAACACCGTCTCGGGCCAGCAGGCTTATCTTTCCCGCGTCAGCCGCGATTCCTCCGGCGGCGAGAATCAGGCTCCTTTCTATGTGGCCATCTGCGCCAGCCTGCTGCAGATCTACCAGAAGAGCGAGAACAGCATCCGCCTTGTCCTGCTGGACGAGGCCTTCAGCAAGATGACCAGTGACCGCATCCGCCCCATGATGGAGCTGTTCCGCCGCCTGCAGCTGCAGGTGCTGCTCATCTCCACCGTGGAAAAGAGCACCGCCATCCAGCCCTACTGCGACATTACCTATTCCATCGTGCGCCACGGCGATGCCAACGCCATTGCGCCGTTCTACCGGGCCGGCACCCTTGCCGATGCCCCGGAAAAGGAGACTGAATATGAATAACACCCTTGCAAACATCTGGCTCTTTGCCACCCACTGGACCAAGCTGGATGCCTTTGATACCGAGGAAGAGCTCAACGATGAGCTGGAGCTGCTTCAGCGCCAGAGCCTGCCCACCAAAGTCCGTCAGGTCACGGACAAGGAAGGCAGGGAACAGTTCCTCCTTTACGTCAAACAGGCCGACCGTGATTATGCCCGCTACTGCACCGGCTGGCGGCCCGGCGGGATGATGTGATCCACCCCTGCAAAAAGGAGAATCTATGTCAAAAAAGAAAATCCAACTTTCGGATCACTTTGATTATTCACGGCTGATCCGTTTTGTGCTGCCCTGCATCGGCACCATGCTGTTCACCTCCATTTACGGCATCGTGGACGGCCTGTGTGTCTCGAACTTTGTGGGCAAAACGGCCTTTGCGGCAGTCAACCTCATCATGCCGGTGCCCATGCTGGTGGGCACCGTGGGCTTTATGCTGGGCACCGGCGGCAGCGCCATCGTAGGCATCACGCTGGGCGAGGGCGACAATGCAAAAGCTGACCGCTACTTCAGCCTGTTCATGTCAACGGCGCTGATCGCTGGCATCGTGTTGTCCGTGCTGGGGATGCTGCTGCTCCGGCCGGTGGCCATGATGCTGGGTGCCGAAGGCGAGATGCTGGACTACGCCCTGCGCTATGGCCGGGTCCTGATGCTCAGCCTGCCCACCTTTATCCTGCAGAATATGTTCCAGAGCTTTTTTGTCACCGCCGAAAAGCCGCATCTGGGCTTTTATTTCACGGTGGGTGCGGGCTGCACCAACATGGTGCTGGACGTGCTGCTGGTGGGCATCCTGCATTGGAGCGTGGAGGGTGCCGCTATTGCCACCATGCTCAGCCAGGTGGTGGGCGGCCTGCTGCCGGTGTTCTACTTCCTCAACCGGAACAACACCAGCCGCATCCACCTGTGCCGTCCCCGCTTTGAGGGCAAAGTTCTGCTGAATGCCTGCATCAACGGCTCCTCCGAGCTGATGACCAACCTTTCCATGTCGCTGGTGAACATCCTGTACAACTATCAGCTGCTCCGCTTTGCGGGCGAGGATGGCGTGGCCGCTTACGGTGTGATCATGTATGCGTCCTTCCTGTTTGTGGCGGTGTTTGTGGGCTATGCCGTGGGCAGTGCGCCCATCGTCAGCTACCACTACGGTGCCAATAACCGCAAAGAGGTCAACAACCTCTACCGCAAGAGCCTGAAGCTCATCGGTGTGGTTGCAGTGGGAATGACCATCGGCTCCATGTTCATCATCCCCCATGTGGCCCGCTTCTTTGTAGGCTATGATGAAAACCTGCTCGTTCTGACCACCCGGGCCTTCCGGCTCTATGGCCTGAGCTTCCTCATCATGGGGTTCAACGTCTATGCGTCCTCCTTCTTCACGGCCCTGGGCGACGGTGTGACCAGTGCGCTCATCTCGTTCCTGCGTACCCTGCTGTTCCAGGTGGCGGCGGTTCTGCTGCTGCCGCTCCTGCTGGGCATTGACGGCATCTGGTTGGCCGTGACTGCCGCCGAGCTGGCCGCTCTGCTGGTCAGCATCGGCCTGTTCATCACCAGAGACCAGCAGTTCCATTACCGCAAGGCAGAATAACTGCAAACACAGAAAGGACCCATGGTGGGTCCTTTCTGTTTTCAGAATGTAAATTCCACAAACTCACAGTTTTTGATGCCTGCCGCCGCGTACTCCTCGTTGGTCATATCGTAAAAATAGGACTGCACCACCCGGGCAATGCCGTTGTGGGCCACCAGCAGGTAGGTCTTATCGGTGTTGGCCCGGAGCTCGTCCAGCAGGTTGTAGATGCGCTGGGCCAGCTGCATCATGCTCTCGCCGCCGGAGTAGCGGTCGGCAAAGTGGGTCTTGGAAATGCGGAACTCTTCGCCGTCCCGGGGCGTGCCCTCGTAGCGGCCAAAGCACTGCTCCCGGAGCCGGGGCTCACACCGGGCAGGAATGCCGGTGGCCTCTGCAATGGCCCGGGCGGTGTCGGCGGCGCGGGACAGGGGAGAGTACAGGATCTCATCGATCCGAAGGCCGCTGGTCCGGAGCTTTTCGCCCAGCTCCCGGGCCTGGGCGCGGCCTTTTTCGGTCAGGGGGCTGTCGGTCATGCCGCAGATCTTGTTTTCCACGTTCCACACGGTCTCGCCGTGGCGGGTGAAATAGACCTTGTGCGCCGCCTTGGTCAGCCTGTGATCCCGCAGGGTGACGGTGCTGCCCTCGTTGATGTCCAGCCGGGTCAGCTCGGCATCCGGGTAGGGGAGAACCCGCTGCGTGCCGTCGGCAGCCTCCAGCAGGACATCACAGAGCACGGGCTGGCCTTCGGGCAGCTCCTCGCAGCCATAAAGCTGCTCCTCAATGCGCAGAACGCGGTAGTTTTTTTCTTCCATCCTCTTCGACCTCTTTCGGGCAGATTGTTTCTTACATTATAAAACGGCAGCGGGGCCCCGTCAACGCTTGACAGCCCCGTGTGCCGCCTGATAAACTAGGCGCAAGGGAAAAAACGCCAAAAGGAGAGAAAAAGTTGAACATTACAGAACTGCGGTATCTTGTCGCCATCATGGAATGCGGATCTGTGAGTGCGGCGGCAAAGCGGCTGTATGCCGCTCAGCCCAACGTGAGCAAGGCGCTGAAAAATCTGGAAGAAGAATACCATCTCCGCATTTTTGAGCGGTCATCCACCGGCATGATCCCCACGGAGCAGGGGCGGCATTTTATCGAGCAGGCCGAGCGGGTGCTGCGGGAGGTGGACCGGCTGGACCGGAGCGTGCAGGAGGAGCAGGAGCGCTGCGCCGAACTGCGGGTAATGATCCCCCACGCCACCTATGCCTCCTATGCGGCGGTGGATTATCTGGAGCGGGCAGCATCCATTGAGCGGCTCCACATCCACATCCGGGAGGGCGGCTCTATGGAGGCGCTGGATCATGTCCTGCGGCAGGGGTATCATCTGGCTCTGCTGCGGTACGCCGTGGAGGATGACGAGCACTATACCCATTACTGCGCCCGGCGGGGCCTGAAAATGGAACCCATTATGGATTTTGAATACAGTCTGCTGACCAACCGGGACGGCCCGCTGGCCCGGAAGGAGATCCGCGACCTGTCTGAGCTGGACAAGTATATGGAGATCCTCCACGATGATTTCCAGCTGCCCGGCGAGGAGGGCGGCGACGGTGTGCGCTGGCATGTCAACCCGGAGCGCCGTATCCATGTGTATGAGCGGTGCAGCCAGTTCTCGATCCTGCAGCGGCTGCCCACGGCCTACATGTGGGCATCGCCCATGCCCCGCAGGGCACTGGAGCAGTACCATCTGGTGCTGAAGAAGTGCCCGGCCCAGCGCCAGCAGATGCGGGATGTGCTGGTCTACCCGGACAAGGGCCGCCTGCGCCCCGAGGAGCAGGCCTTTGTGGATCTGCTCCACAAGGAAGCGGCTTCCACCGTAAAATAAAGGGGCTTTCCGGCTAAGGCACGGCAAAGGTTGCTCCCTTCGAAATTGACAAAAAAACCAATAAATGGATGCAAAACCGGGCGAAAATGAGCGCCCGGTTTTATTTTTGCTGATAAATGGTCAAAAAATAAACGGAAAAGCGGCAAAAATTCTTTGCAGCTATATCGGAAACCATATGGCTCCATGCCGGAAAGATATTTCTCCGCTGGAAAAAAGTGTGCTACCATGAGGCCAGAAAAGAGCCCCGGGTATGCGGCAGAATGGGGCCGCGGCCGGCAGGGGCAAAAAGGAGGTTTCTGGTATGATTAGTTTCCTGCTCTGTCTTGCGATCCTGGTGGGCGGATACTTCGTCTATGGCAAGATCGTGGACAATACCTTCGGCCCGGACGACCGTGAAACGCCTGCTGTGCGCATCAACGACGGCGTGGACTATGTCGTGATGCCCCAGTGGAAGCTGTTCCTCGTCCAGCTGCTGAACATTGCGGGCCTTGGCCCCATCTTTGGTGCCATGCAGGGCGCTTTGTGGGGCCCCGTGGTGTTCCTGTGGATCACCTTCGGCACCATCTTTGCCGGTGGCGTGCATGACTACTTCTCCGGCATGATGAGTGAGCGCAACGACGGTGCTTCCATCGCGGAGATCACCGGCAAATACTTAGGCCCCGTGATGCAGAACGTGATGCGTGTGTTCTCTGTTGTGCTGCTGATCATGGTGGGCACCGTGTTCGCCGTCGGCCCTGCCGGTCTGATCGTTGAGCTGTGCAACCAGAGCGGTGCATCCGGCGTGATGACTTCGCTGCTGTTCTGGCTGGTCATCATTCTGACCTACTACTTCATCGCGACCTTTATCTCTATTGATGCGGTCATCGGCAAGATCTACCCCGTGTTCGGCATCTGCCTCATCATCATGGCCATCGGTGTCATCTTTGGCATCTTCACCAACCCTGCCTATACCATCCCCGAGATCTGGGATCACTTCGGCAGCATGCACCCGTCGGGCACGCCCATCTGGAGCTTCATGTTCATCACGGTTGCCTGCGGCGCGATCTCCGGCTTCCACTCCACCCAGTCGCCTCTGATGGCCCGCTGCATGAAGAGTGAGAAGCAGGGCCACTTCGTGTTCTACGGTGCCATGGTCTGCGAGGGCGTTATCGCTCTGATCTGGGCCGCTGCAGGCTGCGCACTGTACACCATCACCGACGGCAAGATGGCCGGTCTGGCCGAGGCTCTGAGCGCCGGTCAGTCTGCCGCTATCTATGATGTCTGCTCCAAGACCATGGGCGGCGTGGGCATCGCACTGGCTATGATCGGTGTCGTCATCTGCCCCATCACCTCTGGTGATACCGCGTTCCGTTCCGCTCGTCTGACCCTGGCCGACTGGCTCAAGCTGGATCAGGACAGCTACGGCAACCGCCTGAAGCTCTGCGTTCCCGTTCTGGGCGTGGGTGCATTCCTGGGCATCGGCAATGCACTGGGCTTCATCAACTACACTGTGATCTGGCGTTACTTCAGCTGGACCAACCAGACGCTGGCCATGATCGTTCTGTGGGCTGCTTCCATGTACCTGTTCAAGGAGAAGAAGAACTACTGGATCACTGCAGTGCCCGCTACCTTTATGAGCGCTGTGTCCTGCACCTACTTCGTGCTGGCTCCTGAGTGCCTGGGCAAGATGATCAACACCTATGCAGACGGCAAGCTGGTGGCTTACAACACCGCAGTTGCATATCCCATCGGTATCGTCTTCGCAATTGCCATGCTGGCACTGTTCATCTATGCAACCAAGAAGAACACCGAGAAGAAAGCCGCATAACCCATTCATAGCGGCAATTTCTCAGTAAAACAAACCGGCCGCTGTCAGCTCAGCGGCCGGTTTCCTGTTTTTTGGCTAAGAGTGCGGGCTGGGCCTTGCATTTTCATTGCCGGAGTGGGAAAATGGGTACAAACAAAAACGCAAAAGAGGGATGAACGTTATGCTCTTCAAACCTGCACAATTGGGCCTTGCCAGGCTCGACCCTGCCGAGCTGGAGGCCGACCGGAAGGCCTGCAAAAAGATCGGCCCCTGCGGCGTGGGCAAAAAAGCCCTGTATCTGAACAGCTTTTACATCGACCGCCGCTACTACCTGCCCTACACCAGCATCACCCGCGTGTTCAAGCGGGTAGCCATGAGTGCGGGCGGCTTTACCGGCAAGGGAATGTTTGCCTCCATGGCTTACCTTGTGGTGGAGTACGACGGCGGCAAACAGAAGCAGTGCAACTTCAAGGACGAGCGGGACGTGGATGCCCTGCTGGAGCTGCTGGCAAAGCAGCAGCCCCAGATCCGGCTGCTGAGTGCCGCCGGGGAGCAGGCGTTGCAGAAAAAGGCCGAGGAAAAGGCCGCCCGCAAGCTGCCGGAGCTGTCTGACGATGCCAAACACACCGTGACGGTCCTGCGCAGGGCAAAGGAGTATCTGGACGCAAAGCCCGAGCTTTCCAATGAGCTCAGTGCCGCCCAGCGCCGCAAGCGCGCCCAGCTCAAGAGCAAGCCGGTCTACCGCTATGTGGCCCTTGCCATCTTCCTGTTCGGAACGGCCGCTGCAGCTTACGGTCTGTATGCGGTGTTCACCCACACCGGCAGCTACGGCGTGTACTTTGCGCTGTTCGGCTTTGCGGCCATCTTCCTCTTTTCCAGCTATAACATGCTGCCCACGGCGCACAATAACAACAGCGCCATTATGAAGCGGGCCGATCAGGCCGATGCCGCCATGGCGGAGTATGTGAAGCACTACCCCAACGGCAGCTTCCCGGTGCCCAGCTGTTATGCTCACCCGATCGTCCTCAAACGGATGATCGATGCCGTGGAGGAAGGTCAGGCCGTGACCACCGCCGAGGCACTGGATGCCGTCAAGGCCCGCCTGCAGGCCGTCAATGCGGATGTGCAGGTGGAGCAGGAGGAGTACGACGAGATCGTTGCCATCAAAGCACTGTTCCTGAACCACGATTATCAGTAAAACTGACCCTCTCTGTCATCGCTGTGCACTGCCACGCTTTGATGGAGAGTTTTTTTCTTGCGTTGCGGGGCAATTCGCCCTATAATGAGCACAGAGAGTATTTTTGGAAAAAACAGGAGGTTCCCTATGGATATGGTCACATTGGGGCGCACCGGCATCACCGTGAACAAAAACGGCTTTGGTGCCCTGCCCATCCAGCGCATTTCCCAGGAGGACGCGGTCTTTCTGGCCCGCAAGGCTTACAAGGCGGGCATCCGCTTCTTTGATACCGCCCGCGCCTACACCGACAGCGAGGTGAAGCTGGGCGAAGCCTTTGACGGCATCCGCTCCGAGGTCTGCATCGCCACCAAGACCGCTGCCCAGAACGCGGAGGAGTTCTGGAAGGACCTGCACACCTCCCTGAACAATCTGCGCACCGACTATGTGGACATCTACCAGTTCCACAACCCGTCCTTCTGCCCCAAGCCCGGTGACGGCTCCGGCCTGTACGAGGCCGCGCTGGAGGCCAAGGGAAAGGGGATGATCCGACACATCGGCATCACCAACCACCGCCTGTCCGTGGCCAAGGAAGCCATTGAGAGCGGCCTGTACGAGACCCTGCAGTTTCCGTTCAGCTATATTTCCGGTGAGCAGGAGCTGGAACTGGTGCAGCTGTGCAAAGAGCACGAGATGGGCTTTATCGCCATGAAGGGTCTGTCCGGCGGTCTCATTACCAACAGCGCCGCCGCCTATGCCTTTGAAGCGCAGTTCGAGGGCGTTCTGCCCATCTGGGGCGTTCAGCGGGAAAAGGAGCTGGACGAGTTTCTCTCCTACATTGATAACCCGCCCCGGATGGACGCAGAGCTGTCTGCGGTCATCGCCCACGACCGGGAGGAGCTGTGCGGTGAGTTCTGCCGTGGCTGTGGTTACTGTATGCCCTGCCCGGCTGGCATCGAGATCAACAACTGCGCCCGCATGAGCCTGCTGCTCCGGCGCTCGCCCTCGGCAGAGCATCTGAGCCCTGCCGGTCAGGCCAAGATGAAGAAGATCGAGGGCTGCCTGCACTGCAACCAGTGCAAGGCCAAGTGCCCCTACGGGCTGGATACGCCCGCCCTGCTGGCCCGCAACTATGAGGACTACAAGCGGGTCCTGGCCGGGGAAGTCAAGGTGTAACAGAGAAAACAAAAAAGATGGATGCCCCATGACATCCATCTTTTTGTTTTACAGCGAAGCGGGGATCGGCTCCCGGAAGATCTTCATGGCCTGCTTGTAGCAGTGGATGAAATAGAGGATCTCCGCAATGGCGGTCAGAGCCCAGGAGCAGGGGTAGAGCAGGTAGAGTGAGGGGATGGTGTGGAAGTGGGCGAAGATGGTGTATACCCAGATCACCCGGAACACACAGGAACCCATGATGACGATGACAGTGGGCACCACGGTCTTGCCCAGACCGCGGGAAGCGGCGATGGTGCAGTCCATAAAGGCGGAAATGCAGTAGGCCAGCGCCATGACCCCCACACGCTTCATACCGGCATCGACGACGGCGCTTTCGGTGGTGAAAAGGGCGAGGAACTGCCGCCCGAACAGGAACAGGCCGCCGCCCAGCGCTAGGCCCACACCGAAGGAGTAGGCCAGCGAGATGAAGTAGCTTTTCTTGACACGGTCGGGCTTGCCTGCGCCGTAATTCTGGCTCATAAAGCTGGCACAGGCCATGTAGAAGGCGGCCATGCAGTCGTAGATGAGCGGGTCGGCGTTTGCGGCGGCGCTGTTGCCCTTGACCATGAGGGAATCAAAGGAGTTGACACCGGCCTGGATGAACAGGTTGGCGATGGCGAAAATGGCGTTCTGGAACCCGGCAGGCAGGCCCAGCGCCAGAATGCTTTTGGTCATGGCGGGGTCGAGCTTTGCCTCCTTGAAATGGAGGGCGTAGCAGTCCTGCACCCTGGTCAGGGCGTGGAGGATGAGCCCGGCAGAGACACACTGGGAAATGGCGCTGGCCAGCGCCACGCCTGCCACGTCCAGGTTGCAGACGATGACAAAGAACAGATTCAGAAGGATATTCAGCACACCGGCAAAGCTCAGGATGTACAGCGGCTTTTTGGTCTCACCAATGGCGCTGAACACGGCGTTGCCGAAATTGTACAGAGCCAGTGCCGGCATACCCAGGAAATACACCCGCAGGTAGAGGATCGCACCCGGCAGCAGGTCCTCCTTGGTGTTCAGCAGCCGCAGCATGGCAGGGGAGCCCAGCAGGCCCACAACCAGCAGGACCACGCCTGCGATCAGGCTGACGATCAGGGCTGAGTGGACGGTGTCGTGGACATCGTTCGGGTGTCTGGCTCCGTAGAAGCGGGCCACCAGCACGTTGATGCCGTTGCCCAGGCCAATGAGAAAGCCAGTAAACAGCGTGACAAAGATGCTGGTGGAGCCCACCGCGCCCAGCGCTGTGGAGCCCGCAAACCGCCCCACCACGGCCACGTCCGACATGTTGAATAAGACCTGCAGCAGATTGGATAATGCCAGCGGCAGGCTGACCAGAAGGATCTGCTTTGCCAGCGGGCCTTCTGTCAGGGATCTTGTGCTAGATTTCATCTTCTCTTTTTTCCTTTTCCAGTCCTAAACCGTGCCCGCGCACACCGGGGCACAACAACTATTATAAGAGATGCGCTCACTTTTGCAAGATGAATCTTTCAAAAAGGAAGAACAGAATGCATCGGCGTCTTGCTGGCGCGGGATCGGGCACGGAATCCGGATACAGAGCCGCCAGACGGCTTGATTTTTGCCTCCGGCTGTGCTATACTACATTACACTGGTTTGCCAGTAATGTGCGATCGTAGCTCAGCTGGATAGAGCGTTCGGCTCCGACCCGGAAGGCCAGAGGTTCGAATCCTCCCGGTCGCACCAAACAAAGAAAATCCGAATCTTTTCTCGATGGGAGAAAAGGTTCGGATTTTTTATTATCTTTGGAAATGGGAGTGCCGCAGCTCCTCAGCCACCCTTCCGGTTTCGCTGCCAGATGCGGTGAAGCCCGTCCGTGATCAGATACTCCCGGTATTCGATCGGCGTGCGGCAGGCCTCCCGGATGGTGCGGGGCAGGTTGCCGGTGGCATAAAAGCGGATATCCGGGCCAAGCTCTGCCTGAAAGCGCTCGGCCAGCCCATCCAGCAGCCCGGCAGTGCCCAGCACAAAACCGTTCTGTAAGCAGGCGGAGGTGTTCTTGCCCAAGATCGAGGAGGAAGCCGGAGCGGAGAGGTCGATCTGGGGCAGCTGGGCAGTCCTTTGTACCAGCGCGGAGAGGGAAAGCTGCGGTCCGGGCAGGATGACACCGCCCACCAGTTCCTGTTTGGCGTTGACTGCCATGATGGAGATGGCGGTATCTGCCGAGATGACAGCAAGCGGGCCGGGCCCCTCTGCCAGAGCGGCCACGGCACCGCACAGCAGCTCTGCGCCCAGCTGGGCCGGATTGTCCAGCCGCAGCTTGATGCCGCTTTTCAGGCCGGGGCCAACGGTCAGGAAGCGGGCAGAGCAGAGCATCCGCAGCGCACCCAATACCCGGCCTGTCAGCGCGGGCACTACACTGCCCAGAATGCCGCCCTCGATCCGTTCGGGGTCAACCTGATATAAGGAGAGCAGATTCAGCAGGTTCATGGCGTATTCGTCCACCGTTGCGGATGGGCTGGAATGCAGCCGCCCGCTGAACTGCAGGCTGTCGTGTTCGTAGCCGGCAATCGTGATGTGTGTGTTGCCGATGTTGACCGTAAGGATCATGGTTGGGGCCTCCTCCGCTCTATAATGTAATTATATAATATAACACCGCCCCGGAAACTGCAAGAGCTCTCCCCTTGGCAAAGGGGAGACGAAATGGCCGTGGCCATTTCGGAGGGGTTCAAACCCTGCCCGGAAGCACTCCTTTTGCGAAATATAGAAAAAACTCAAAAAAGATGCAAAAAAGTGTTGACAGAAGGCTGGGGATGTGGTATTATACTTGAGCGCCAAGGACCGCCGGAAAGAATGACTTCTGAAGGCGGCAGAAGCAAAGCGAAAGAACCAATATGGATACGTTGAAAAAACGAGCCACAAGTTCGAAAAGATCGAAAAGCTTCTAAAAAAGTGCTTGACAAAAAATCACTTCTGTGGTAAAATAATCAAGTCGTCAGCCGCTAAGGCTGAAGCGCACAGGACCTTGAAAATTGAACAATATCGAAAAACTTGTAACGGAACCTATT
>OOBO01001334.1_pt1 | contig 17072 bp, 13 predicted proteins | sample 1671031 | NCBI WGS metagenome assembly OOBO01 (sample SAMN06348115, study PRJEB24527) | human gut metagenome | biome: human gut; feature: ankylosing spondylitis patient; material: feces | host: Homo sapiens | place: China | collected 2015-10 | reverse complement strand
TTTCCAGTGCCTTACACTTTCCGCAGAGAATCATCCACCCGCGGCAAGGGCATCAGCTCCTCCAGACACAGGTCCCCCCTGTACAAAAGAGCCGGACGGCAGATATGCCGCCCCGCTCCGGAGGATTTTGTTATCTCTTGTTGGAACGGCGCCAGATGTGCATCTTCTCCGCCTCGGCGATCAGCTCCTCGCGGAACTGAGGATGGGCGATGGCAATCAGGCCCTCGGCCCGCTCCCAAGTGGACTTGCCCTTGGCGTTGAACTTGCCGTACTCCGTCACTACATAGTGGAGGTTGGTGCGGGTGGCGGTGACCACGGACCCCTCCAGCAGCGTGGGCCGGATACGGGACTTCATCTGGCCGCTTTTTTTGTCCATGTAGGAGGAGGAGCAGCAGATGAAGCTCTTGCCGCCCTTGGACAGGTACGCGCCCATGACGAAGTCCTGCTGGCCGCCGGCACCGGAGATATGGTGAATTCCAGAGGACTCAGAGGACACCTGGCCGTACAGGTCGATATCCACGGCGCCGTTGATGGAGATGAAGTTGTCGATCTGAGACACCCGGGCAATGTCGTTCACATAGCTGACGGGAGCAGCCATGCACTCAGGGTTGTTGTCGATGAAGTCATACAGCTTCTGTGTGCCCGCCGCGAAGGCATAGGTCTGCCGGCCCCGGTCAAAGGGCTTGCGCAGGCCCGTGATGCGACCGGCTATGGACATGTCCACGAAGGCGTCCACGTACATCTCGGTGTGCACGCCCAAATCCTTCAAGTCGCTCTCGGCGATCATCTTGCCGATGGCGTTGGGCATAGAGCCGATGCCCAACTGCAGGCAGGCACCATCACAGATCTCCGGCACCACCAGTTTGGCCACCGCCATGTCCACCTCACTGGCGGCTCCGCCGCCGCCCAGCTCATCCAGAGCAGGGTTCTCTCCCTCCACGATCATGTCCACGTCGTCGATGTGGATGCAGTTCTCAAACCCGCCCAAGCACACGGGCATGTTCTTGTTGACCTCCACGATGACGGTCTTGGCGCACTCGCACACAGCCTTCAGGTGGGAGCCGCCGGGACCGAAATTGAACCAGCCGTGCTCGTCCATGGGGGCCACCTGGAACATGGCCACGTCCAGGCTCTTGATGCAGTTGCGGTAATACCCCGGCAGCTCAGAATACCGCAGGGGGATGTAATAGGAGAAGCCCTCGCTCACGGCCTTGCGCTCGATGCCGCCCATGTGCCAGGAGTTCCAGCAGAAATGCTCCGCCGCATTGGGCACATCGAAAATGGCGGGCTTGTGGGTCAGGATACCGCCCCGGATCTTCACGTCGGTCAGCTCGCCCATCCGCCGGGCCAGCGCCTTATCCAAGGCATCCGCCGAGCAGACGCTCCAGCCGTAATCCACCCAGTCGCCGGACTTGACGGCCTTGACCGCCTCGTCGGCCGTTGTCAGCTTCTGTTTGTACACTTCCTGGTAGCTCATGTTGATCTTCCTCCTGTAATTCCCGTTTGTTGTATGATGTCATCGGTGTTGTCTTACATTGATTGTCAAGAGTATAACATACCAGCCCTTGAAAAGCAATCCATACCGTGAAAAAAATCACAAAATTTTCAAAAAAAGGCAGGCCCCTCACCGGAGCCTGTCTTTTTTAGGTCTGGAAATCCGTGCGGATTACTCCTCCACAGGAACTTCTTCCTCCTCAGCCTCATCAGCCGCGGGAGTCAGCAGGGCGCGGATGGACAGGGAGATCTTCTGCTTCTCCTCGTCGATGGCCGTGATCTTGGCGTCCACAATCTGGCCCTCGGAGAGGACATCCTCAGGCTTGTCGATGCGCCGGTCAGCAATCTGGGAAATATGGATCAGGCCGTCCACGCCGGGCACGACCTCGGCAAAGGCGCCGAAGGTCATCAGCTTGACGATGCGGACAGAGGCCACGTCGCCCACCTGGTACTTGTCCATGAACACCTGCCAGGGATCGATGCTGTGATCCTTCACGCCCAGGGAGATCTTCTTCTTCTCGGGATCGAAGGAGATGACGTACACGTCCATGGTATCGCCCACCTTGCAGACCTCGGCGGGGGTCTTGATCCGGCTCCAGCTGAGCTCGGAGATATGTACCATGCCGTCCACGCCGCCGATGTCCACGAACACGCCGTAGCTGGTCATGGACTTGACGGTGCCGGTGTAGTGCTTGCCCACTTCGATGTTGGCCCACACCTCCGCCTGGGCGGCCTTCCGGGCCTCCTCAGTGACTGAGCGGATGGAGCCCACCACGCGCCGGCGGGCGCGGTTGACCTCGGTGATTCGCAGCTGGACCTTCTGCTTCACCATGGCAGACAGATCGGCGCCGCGGGGCTGACCGCTCTGAGAGGCGGGGACGAATACCCGCACACCCTTGACGGACACCACGATGCCGCCCTTGTTCTCCTCGGTGACAGTGCCCTCCAGAACGGTCTTCTCCTCCACGGCCTGCTCGATGTTCTCCCAGACCTTGGCAGCGTCCAGACGCTTCTTGGACAGCTCTGCGTAGCCCTCCACGTCGTTGACGCGGACCACATAGGTCTCGATCTGGTCGCCCACGTGGATGATGTCCTCCGCCTTGACATTGGGGTCGTCGCTCAGCTCGCTGAGCTTGATGTAGGCCGCCTGCTTGGCGCCCACGTCCACCTGCACTTCGGTGGGGGTGATGGCGGTAACGATGCCGGTGACCCGGTCACCGTTATTTAAAGTTTTAAAAGACTGATTCAGTAATTCCTCGAAGGACTCCTCTTTACCCTCGGCCGCCTTGATTTCTTCGCTCATCGTTGCATATACCTCCTTAATGATGCCCGCAGGCGTGGAGGCACCAGCCGTAAGGCCCGCAACAGTACAACCATTGAAAAAATCCGGCGAGAGCTCGTCCGCGCGTTCAATCTGGACCACGCGGGGGCATCTCCTCAGGCAAATTTCCGTCAGATGTTTGGTGTTGGCGCTTTTACGGTCTCCCACCACGACCATCACGTCTGCTTTGCCGGCGATTTCTGCCGCCTCAGACTGACGTTCATGCGTAGCATTACATATTGTATCAAAGATTTTTACGTTTGTACACTGTTTTTTTATGATTTTCCAAACAACATTTTTCTATGCAATCTCGAACTTGTTGTTGCAGCTTTCATGATTATATCCATTATCAGATATGAAATGTCTGATTTCAGGGTTGTACTGTATTCTTCAATGTCGAAGCTGTGGCTTAACTGTGTAAAAAAATGTGCATGGATAAGTATTGTATTTCCTCTGATTAATTCAGTGGTACTGACAGGCTGTGCATTATCTTATCCTTCAGTTATTAACTGTAACTGGCTGGAAGAGGGCAGTGTTGCAAGAAATTTTATACCTAATGGAAATATTACGACTGAGAACACATTTGTAATAATTCTTATCTGCTTCCTGCTTGATATTCTGCGTGTTCAGATAACAATTCTTACAATCTGTGCGCTGCACTGGATTATAAGAAATCCGGTTGCTGATTTTATTATCACTTACGCATGTATATTTACTACTTATGTATCTGTTCTGCCTTTTGAGAACTTCTATAGAAAGATGTGTCTTAACCAGTCAGATGTGTACATATCCGGTATCTATTATGCTGATGATGTTATAACTCCGTTTATTATATGGATTGATATGATTCTGATAAGCTGGGCTGTAATTAAATTCTATAGAAAGGACATGCTTAAGAATTAATGAATACTTTCTTATGTATTTTAAAGGCTGATATCAGACGCTTCTGGTCGATGTGCTGGAAATTCTATATGGTTTTCTATATATATTGCGTATTTCAGGCTGTATCGTATTTTTCAAATGTATACAGATGTATTAAGAATTCCAGAATCAGCAGTATTTCTCTTGGAGATTCCCTGCTGTATGTATTCAGAGGTGCAAAAGAATTCTCTCCCGGCATGCAGATTGACATTCCGCTGTTTGAGATTCTTATAGTGCTGTATATCACATTTATAATAACTTATTACATAACTACTGACCAGAAAGCTGTCGGAAAGAATATTCTTGTTATCTCAGGTTCAGCTTCCGGCTGGTGGCTCAGCAAATATATCACTATGTTACTGGCTGTAATTATATATATGGCAGGTATATTTGCTGCTAACACAATTGTTGGTCTGATTATGACTGGCAGCAGATTTTCAATGTCACTTAACATTACAGGCACTGAGGCAGTAAGAATATTTTTACAGACTAAGCTTGAACTTGATTTCAATATGCCTCTGGTTATTATACTGTGTTTTGTGTGTCTCGTAACTATGACGGGCATAAGCCTTCTGCTTGCTTATATCAGCAATGCGGTATTCGGATTCGTTGTTAATCTGTTCTTCTTTATTGTGAGCATATGCAGTATGAAATGGTTCTTTTTCTATAATTATTTCATGACTATCCGCATACCTCATGTATACAGCAGATGGCCGTACGGTCTGTGCTTAATGCTTGCAATCAATATATTACTGGTTGCAGCCGGTATTATTTATTCAAAGAAAAAAGACTTTATCTAAGGGGGATTAATATGTATATTCAGCTTACAAATGTTTCAAAGAAAATTAAGAGCAATGATATCCTTAAAGATATCAATCTGCGCATGGAATCAGGCAAAATATATGGTTTCAAGGGAAAGAACGGCTGTGGTAAAACTATGCTTATGAGAGCTATATCAGGTCTTATCAAGGTTAAGGGTACTGTTGATATTAATGGACAGATTATCGGAAAAGATATTATGTTTCCGCCAAGTATCGGATTATTAATTGAAAATCCGTCTTTTATTAATAATTACACTGCATTTGAGAATCTTAAAACACTTGCATCTATCCGCAGACGTATTGATGATAACCGCATACGCGAGACTCTTACCGAGATTGGTCTTGATCCTGATGATAAAAGAACTTTCCATAAGTTCTCACTTGGTATGAAACAGAGACTTGGAATTGCTGCTGCCATCATGGAGAATCCTGATATTATTATCCTTGATGAACCAATCAATGCACTTGATGATACAGGTACAGAGCAGATTCGTGACATACTCATCAGGCACAGGGAAAGAGGTGCTTTAATTATAATTGCCTGCCACGATGCAGACGAGCTTAATTTCTTATCTGATGAAATTATCGAAATCGTTCAGGGGCAGATTAAGCCATCGAAAGATGATAAAAAATCCGCTTAAAATATTGACATATCATCACTATACATATAAGGTTGTCCTTAAAGGGACAGCCTTATTTATTTATAATGGCAATTACAATGAAAAGTACGGAAACAAGGTGATTATTATGAATACAGATATTAAACTTGTGGCTCTTGATTTAGACAGGACAACTCTTAATTCAGAAAGCCATCTGTCAGAAGTAAACAGACAGGCATTAATTGATGCCATAAGCAACGGAGTACATGTATGTATCGCAAGCGGACGTGCATTTGACACACTGCCTGAGGATGTCATATCAGTTCCTGGAATTGAATATGCAATAACAAGCAATGGCGCTGCCATCTACCGCATTGCAGGCAAAGAGTGCCTTAAATCCTATGTTCTTACACCGGAATCAGTAAAGACAATTCTTAAACTCACAGAGAATGATATTGTGACATATGAAGCATTTATAAAAGGACAGGCATTTGCTTCAACAGAATATACTGCACATCCTGAAAAATACGGTGCTACAGAACACTCACTTAACTATGTAAAAAAAACAAGAATTCTTAAAGACGACATTGTATCCTTCATACTTGAACACTGCCATGAATTAGACAGTATTGACATAGTAGTCGGCGACGATGAATTAAAGAAAAACATAATGGACAGAATAAGAAAAGCCACAGACGAAGTCTACATGACAAGTTCAATAAGCCAGCTCCTTGAGATATCATATAAAGACGCCGGCAAGAAATCAGGTGTTAAGTTCTTAACAGAATACCTCGGTCTGTCCCGTGAAAATGTAGCCGCCTTCGGTGACGCAGACAACGACACAGACATGATAGAATACGCCGGCGTAGGAATAGCAATGGAAAACGCCGCACCACACCTGAAACAAATAGCCGACCACATAACCCTCCACCACGACAAGGATGGTGTAGCATACGCATTCCGCAATATACTTAATATATGTTAATCTTGGGCTTTTTCAATATAGTTATATGCATATATGCCTGTCTATAGCTCACAAGCGACTATTGACGAGCTGTGTATGAGTTAATACCGCTATATACAAAAGTTCGGTGTGTGAAGTCTCGTTCAAGCGAAGCGCGTTTGACTTCGCACACCGTAATAAACTATGTAAATAGCGGTATTTACTCATACTAAGCGAGGAAATCGGAGCTTGTGAGCTATAGACAGGCATATATGCATTTTAAATACAATAAAAAGCCCAGAATTAACACAGATTAATATTCAAGGTTGAAATGCGTCTGCAAAATGTGTAAAATATTATGAGATTTATTTAGCAATATAAGGAGATTAATAATGAACGAACAGGATTGTAAGAAATTAGCAGAGCTCTTATTCCCTGATGTGGATAAGACACCTGATTATTATGAGGAGAAATACCCATATAGAAAACTTCCTAATAAGGCAGAAGTAACAAGATTAGGTCCAAGCCCTACAGGCTTTATCCATCTTGGCAATCTCTACAGTGCTTTGGCTGATGAGAGAATTGCACATAAGAACGGCGGTGTATTCTACTTAAGAATTGAAGATACTGATGCCAAGAGAACTGTTGAAGGTGCTGTTGACCTTGTAATCAATTCTTTAAGATATTTTGATATTGAATTTGATGAAGGTGCAGGCTTCCCGGATTCTGACCCGGTTAATGCATACGGACCATATTATCAGACACAGAGAGTTGATATCTATCATACATTTGCAAAGGAGCTTGTACTTAAAGGTCTTGCTTACCCTTGCTTCTGTACAGAGGAAGAGCTTGAGGCTGTAAGATTACAGCAGGAGACTGATAAGGTTCTTACTGGATATTATGGCAAATATGCTGTATGCCGTGACCTTTCTTTAGAGACTATCGAGGAAAATCTTAAGGCAGGAAAGCCTTATGTGCTTAGACTTCGTTCACAGGGAAGTCCTGAGAATGAAATCACATTTACAGACAGCATTAAGGGAGAGATTAAGCTTCCAGAGAATATCCATGATGTAGTTCTTCTTAAGAAAGATGGTATTCCAACATATCATTTTGCACACGCAATTGATGACCACTTTATGAGAACTACTACAGTTGTACGTGGCGGTGAATGGCTTGCTTCTGTTCCTATCCACTATGAATTATTTCATGTATTAGGCTTTAAGATGCCAAAATACGCACATACAGCACATCTTATGAAGTTTGATGAGGAAACAGGTGGAAAGAGAAAGTTATCTAAGAGAAAAGATCCGGAGCTTTCACTTGATTACTACAGAAAAGACGGATATCATCCATACACAATGAAGGTCTATCTTCTTACACTCCTTAACTCTAACTTTGAGGAATGGCATGAGAAGTTCCCTGACAAGGATATCAATGAATTTCCATTCTCAGTAGATAAGATGAGTGTTTCAGGTGCCTTATTTGATAAGGAAAAGCTTCATAACATCTGTAAGAATGAGCTTTCTAAGTTATCAGAGGATGATTTATACGAATTCCTTCACAACTGGGCATTAGAGAATGAGCCTGAGATGGAAAAGGTATGGTTTGCTGACAAAGAGAAGTTACTTGCTATATTAAGACTTTACATGGGTGTTGGTGCCAAGAGAAGAAGAAAAGACTTCATGTATGCTAAGCAGATATTTGAACTTATCAGTTTCTTCTTTGATGGCGAATCAGGTGAAAGAGATGAATTCAGATTAGCTGATGACGAGGTTAAGGTTATTCTTAACGATTACCTTGCAGCTTATGACCATAATGATGATAACAGCATGTGGTTTAACAAGCTTAAGGAAATAGCTGACAAGAACGGCTATGCTTCTGATATGAAGGCTTACAAGGCTAATCCTGAGAACTTCAAGGGTAATGTATCAGATGTTGCAGAGGTGGTAAGAATAGCTGTAACCGGCAGAGCTAATACTCCTGATCTGTGGACTATTGTTCATATCATGGGCGAAGAGCAGATGAAAGAGCGTATAAGCCGTTTCCTTTAATTAATACTAGTTTATAAGTCAACATAATAAGGAGGCTATGTAATATGTATGACCTTATGATAATCGGTAGCGGACCTGCGGGAATATCTGCTGCACTCACTGCTAAAGCAAGAAATCTTAACTTTATATGGTTTGGTTCAAGAGCACTAAGCACTAAGATAGAGAAAGCCGAGAAAATCATGAATTATCCTGGACTTCCTGCTGTTACAGGAAACGAAATGCAGTCTGTGTTCTTAAAGCAGATTGACGACTGTGGCATTACTATAACAGAGTCACAGGTTAATTCCATATATGACTGCGGCGGTTATTTTGCAGCCGGTGCTGATAATGAGATATATGAAGCCAAAGCTGTCATAATGACTGTTGGTATGACAACAACAAGAGAGATTGAAGGTGAAGCAAGGCTTTTAGGTTGTGGCGTAAGTTATTGTGCTACATGTGATGGAGCATTATATAAGAATAAGGATATTGCTGTTATATGTGCATCACCTAAATTCGAGGATGAAGTAACATTTTTAGCAGGACTTGCTAATCATATATATCTTTTCACACCTTATAAGGAAACCACGTTACAATATGATAACATAACGCATTTTAACGGACTTCCTGCAAGTGTTGACGGAGATAAGAAAGTAGCTTCAGTAACTTTCAAGGGAGAAGCTATCCCTGTAAGCGGAGCTTTCTTCTTAAAGGATTCTATCAATCCGGGTGTATTATTATCAGGACTTGATATGGCTGGTGGACATATTATTGTTGACAGAACTCAGAAGACTAACATTGATGGTGTATATGCAGCAGGTGACTGTACAGGCAGACCTTATCAGTATGCCAAGGCTGTTGGTGAAGGAAATGTTGCTGTACACAGCGTACTTGACTATCTGAAAAAACATAAAGATAATTAGTTTAACAGGAGACGATTAATAATGGGCGAGATATGGGATATCTATGATGTCAATAAACAGCTTACAGGCCGTACTATGAAACGTAATGACTGGAACATGAAGGATGGTGACTATCACTTAACTGTTCTTGGCATAATCAAAAGACCTGATAATACATTTTTAATAACACAGAGAGTCTTAACTAAAGCATGGGCACCAGGGCACTGGGAAGTCTCAGGCGGTGCATGCCAGGCTGGAGAGACATCTTTTCAGGCTGTCTGCCGTGAGGTTTTAGAAGAAACCGGTGTTGATGTATCACATGCTGATGGCGGCTTTGAATTTTCTTACAGAAGAGATAATCCTGAAGAAAAGGATAATTATTTTGTTGATATCTATAAGTTTAACATGGATATTACAGAAGCAGATATACATTTACAGACAGAAGAGACTGCCGGTTTCAGATTTGCTACAGCAGAAGAAATCAAGGCTATCGCTGACAGAGGAGAATTTCTTCATTACGACAGCATAAGGAAGGTTTTTGAATAATTAATTTAAAGACAGGGAGTTTTTATATGCTGAAATATCTTAAAAAATACTGGCTTTTTGCCATTCTTGCACCTTTATTCATGGTGGGCGAGGTTCTTGCGGGCCTCGTTCAGCCTCGTTTAATGAGCACCATCGTGGATGAAGGTGTTTTAGGTTTATCTAATAACGGTGTTGGTAATCTGAATCTTGTACTTACCGAAGGACTTAAGATGATAATATTCGTAATTCTTGGCGGATTATCCGGTATCTTATGTGGTGTGTGTGCTAATATTGCATCGCAGAATTTTGGTAATGATTTAAGAAAAGATATATTTAAAAATATTATGTCTTTCTCCTTCGAACAGACTGACAAATTCTCTACAGGTTCACTTATCACAAGAGTTACCAACGATATAACACAGTTACAGAATTTTATCCAGATGAGTATGCGTGGTTTTATAAGGACATTTATGCTTTTTGCCGGCGGCATAATATGCATGTTATCCCTTAATCTAAGCTTTGGTGCAGTAATCGCGTGCGCCCTGCCGCTTGTAACCATATGTGTTATATATTTTCTTTCTAAAGCTAATCCACTTTTTTCAAAACTGCAGCAAAAGCTTGATAATGTTAATAATGTAATGCAGGAAAATGTATCAGGTTTCCGCGTTGTCAAAGCATATGTTAAAGAAGATTACGAAAAAGAGCGGTTCGGAAAATCCAATGACGACCTTGTAAATACTCAGCTTAATGTGCTGATGATTTTCTCATATATGCAGCCAATTATGAATATTATTCTCAACCTGTCTGTAGTTGCAGTTATCAAGGTCGGTGGTATTCAGGTTGCCAACGGTTCTGTAACACCAGGTAATGTCATGGCAGCAATTACATATGTCACGCAGTCACTTAATGCAGTTATGCGAATGACTAATATGTTCCAGACCGCATCAAGAGGTATTGCTTCAGGCAGACGAATTAATGAGGTGCTTGCCTGTGAGCCTTCTATCAAAAACGGTTCATTTGACGGAAAACCTTCTGTTAAGGGTAAGATTGAATTTAAAAATGTAACATTTGCATATCCATTAACTGGCGATAAGAAGATTCTTGATAATATTAATCTTGTTATCAATCCCAGCGAAACTATCGGTATTCTTGGTGAAATCGGCTGTGGTAAAACAAGCCTTATTAACCTGATTCCAAGATTCTATGATGTATGCGGAGGAAGCGTGCTTGTTGATGATATTGATGTAAGGGAATATAACCTTAAGAATCTACGTGAACGTATATCTGTCGCTCTGCAGAAAAGTGAAATATTCCAGAGCACTATTAAAGAGAACATCCAGTGGGGCCGTGAAAACGCAACTGACAATGACATTGCAAATGCAGCTTCTATCGCACAGGCTATGGAATTTATCAGCACTTCAGCAGATGGATTTGACACTCTTGTAACACAACAGGGAACGAGTCTTTCCGGCGGTCAGAAGCAGAGAGTTGCCATAAGCCGTACAATTCTTAAACAGGCAGAGATTATTATATTTGATGATGCAACAAGTGCACTTGACTTAAAGACAGAAGCTAATCTGTATTCAATGCTTAAAAATGCATATCCGGACACTACTAAGATTATTATTGCACAGCGAATTGCCTCTGTTAAAGATGCTGACAGAATTGTAATTCTTGATGACGGACATATAAGTGCTGTCGGTACTCATGAGGAGCTGCTGAAAAACAGTGCTATATATCAGGATATATATAATTCGCAGTTGAATAAGAACTAGCAAGGAGATAGAGATATTATGGCTGAGGATAAGAATACATCACAGATTAATATGAGAATTCCCGGCATGAAGGGAGGACCCAGAAACAGAGGTGCCGTTGTTGAAAAGCCTGTCAACAGTAAAGAAACATTTATGCGCCTTATGCAGTATTTTGCTAAAGAAATACCTGTAATTACTGCTCTTTTTATTGCCGTAGTTATAATGGTTGTATGCTCTGTCTATGCTCCAAAGCTTCAGAGTCAGGCAATTGATTATATTTCTTTAAGAAAATTTAATAATTTAAATCATATACTTATCTTCATGTTAGTGGTATACATAATATACAGTATATGCACATTTATACAGACAAGATTAAGTGCCATACTAAGTCAGAGAATTGTAAAGCATATGAGACAGGATCTTTTTGATAAGATTGTCGGCATGTCTGTCAAGTATCTTGACCAGCATTCACATGGTGACATTATGAGCCGGATGACTAATGATGTTGAGAATATCTCCAACACTGTATCACAGTCCATGAGTTCGTTATTCTCAGGTGTTCTCACTATTATTGGAACTGTCATTATGATGGTTGCTTTATCCCCACAGCTTGCATTATGTTCCTGCACAACTGTGATTCTTACTATATTTGCAACTAAGAATTTATCTAAAGCAATGAGGAAATTCTATTCCAGACGGCAGGTTCTTTTAGGACAGCTTAATGGTACTGTTGAGGAGATGGTCACTGGTATCAAGACTGTTACAGCATTTGACAGACAGGAAAATGTATGCAGTGATTTTAATAATACATCTGATGAACTGACTAAGGTTGGTATTAAAGCCGAGATTCTTGGTGGTTCTATGGGGCCTGTAATGAATGTCATTAACAATATCGGCTTCGTCATTATTGCAGGGGCTGGAGGATATTTTGCTATTAAAGGATATGTATCCATCGGTGTAATATCAGCATTTATCGTATATGCCAAGCAGTTTGGCAGACCTATTGACGAGCTTGCCAATATATGGGGGCAGATTCAGACTGCCATAGCCGGAGCTGAAAGAGTATTTGCTGTTCTTGATGAACCTTCCGAGGACAAATCAGGTGAATTTACAATGGATAATTCTACCGGCAACATTGAATTTAATCATGTTGATTTCTCCTATATACCGGGGAAACAGGTATTACATGATTTCAACCTTAAGGTTAAAGCCGGGCAGAAGGTTGCACTTGTAGGAAGCACGGGAAGCGGTAAGACTACCGTTGTCAATCTTCTTATGAGATTCTACGATATTGACAATGGCAGTATAACTATTGACGGTGTTAATATTAAAGATATCGACTGTGAGAATCTTAGGAAGAATACTGCAATTGTTTTACAGGATACTGTTCTTTTTGCCGACACTGTAAAGAATAATCTTCTATATTCAAGACAGGATGCAACGGATACTGAAATCATTGCTGCTGCAAAGAAGGCTAACTGCCATAATATGATTATGCATCTTCCTGACGGATATGATTCAATGCTTGCCAAAGATGGACAGAATCTGTCACAGGGACAACGCCAGTTACTATCAATTGCAAGAGCATTTGTTGCCAGTCCTAAGATTCTTATACTCGATGAAGCAACCTCAAGTGTTGATACACGAACAGAAAAAAAGATTCAGGATGCAATGACTAATCTTATGAAGAACAGAACAAGCCTTATTATTGCACACCGACTGTCAACTATTCAGGACGCTGACGTCATAGTTGTTATGGATAATGGAAGAGTTGTCGAGACAGGTAATCATGAGTCTCTGCTTGCTGCTAAAGGCAGATATTATGAGCTGTATATGACACAGTTTGCTGGAAAAGCAATCTGATTAATAGGACAAGGAGATAAGAAAAATTATGGGAAATCGCAAGCATATGAGAACCGAAAAGAAAACAGCCGTAAAAAACAGTTTTGGGCGGCTTCTGGCTACAGGTATATTTGTACTTATCCAGGTTGCATGGCTGGCTTATCTTTTATTATATTTTTACAGGGACTATGCATGGATTTCATTATTAAGCACATTTATTGCAATTATTCTTGTGCTTAAGATATACGGAACATCTACTAATTCAGCCATGAAAATGCCATGGATAATTGTGATTCTTGCATTTCCTATACTTGGTATACTTATTTATCTGCTTTTTGGACGTTCCATTGTTACAAGAAATGTAAAGAAAAGATTTAATTCAATAGAAGAATCCTATAAAAAATCTCTTTCTCAGGATGAAAACATTCTTAATGAGGTTAAAGATAAGGATATCTATATATATAACCAGTTCCATTATCTGAGTAATCATGAAGGATATCCTGTATATAAGAATACGGATATTGAATTCTATTCCATAGGTGAGGAAGGTCTTGAAGCACAGCTTAAAGAACTTGAAAAAGCTGAGAAATTCATATTTATGGAATATCATGCTATTGAAGAAGCTTCAAGCTTTGACAGAATTAAAGATGTACTTATAAGAAAAGCTGCCGCAGGCGTTGAAGTCAGATTATTCTATGATGATGTAGGAAGTATCTTCTTCCTTAACAAGGATTTCATCAAAGAAATGCGTGCCAATGGTATTGACTGCCGCGTATTCAATCCTATTAAGCTTGCATTTAATATGTTCATGAATAACCGTGATCACAGAAAAATTACCGTAATTGACGGTAAGGTCGGATTCACAGGTGGTTATAATCTTGCTGACGAGTACTTTAACATAACACACCCATATGGTGAGTGGAAAGATACCGGTCTTAAGCTGACCGGCGATGCCGTTAAAACTCTTACAATGCTGTTTCTTTCTATGTGGAACTCTATTAAGAAAACAGACGAGCCACAGGATGATTATATTAAATATATCAAGGCATCTGATTACGGATACAAGGCTGTTAATAATAATCAGTATGTTGTCCCTTACGCTGACAGTCCGCTTAATAACAACAGGGTCGCTGAAAATGTTTATCTTAATATTATTAAGGGAGCCAAGCATTATCTTTACATTACAACACCATATCTGCTTATTACAGAAGAGATGTCCAGAGAGCTTGCAATGGCAGCAATGAGAGGTGTTGATGTAAGAATTGTAACACCTGGTATTCCTGATAAGAAGCTTACCTACAGCCTCACAAGATCATATTATGCAGATCTCGTAAGATACGGCGTAAGAATATACGAATACACACCGGGCTTCATTCATGCAAAACAGTGGGTAAGCGATGGAGAAGTATCTGTTGTAGGCACAATCAATATGGACTTCAGAAGTCTTTACCTTCACTTTGAAAATGCCGCGTATGTATATGGCAGGGAAACTGCTGCCGACATACTTAATGATTTCTACAACATTTTCAGAAGAAGTGAGGAAGTAACCGACAAGTACATCAATAAGCCGAGAATTCTGAGATTCGGACAATGTATATTAAGACTGGTTGCACCTTTGTTCTAATTGGTGTATATTCATATTTGTATATCAAATTAATAAACATTTAACAAGGAGATATAATGAGAGAAGAAACTGTAACCGTGAAAATCGACCACCCTTTAGGAAGCACTGATGAAGATAACCCCTCGGTGGTCTATCCTATTAATTGCGGCTATGTAGATGTCGAAAGAACAGCCGGATTTTCTGAGCTTGATAAACAGAGAGTTTATCTGTTAGGTGTAGATGTTGCCGTTGATGAATATATCGGCGAGCTTATTGCTGTAGCAAGACGCCGTGATGATCCTGAAACAGTCTGGATAATAGCACCTGAAAATATATCTTACACAATCCAGCAGATTGAAGAAATGATATATTTCGAAGAGCAGTATTACGACAGTTTTGTTGAAATAGTTGACGAGGAATTATGGGATGCCTATGATGAGAATGAAAAGCTGTTAGGCTTCGATTTAAAAAGAAGCCAGGCAAAATCTTTACCTGATGGGGTATATCATGTCATTGTCAATGTATATACAATGACTAAAGATGGTAAGCTTCTTACGACAGAACGTTCACGAAATAAAACATACCCTCTTAAGTGGGAAGTTACAGGTGGTTCTATACTTAAAGGTGAAACAGCGGCTGAAGGTGCGGTTCGTGAGTTATATGAAGAGACTGGCATTAAGATTTCTACTGAAGACCTCATTGTACTCTACAGCTATGTGGATAAGCCTAAACATGCCATATATCACAGTTACCTTAATTTAATAGAAAAAGAAGTCCATGTTACCCTTCAGGAAGGAGAAACCATGGACTACATGTATGTTCCGTATAAGGAATTTGATGAACTTGTTAATTCTGACAGATTCGTTCCATCAGAACAGCGACGCTATAAGAATCAGGCCGTCTTTACGATGCTTTCACGATTCATTCCTGATTCAGCGGCTTCTACATAAGCAATTCCGTATGTTCCTGGACCTACATGAGTTCCAACAGAACAGCCAATAGAGCTTACACAAACATTTCCATTAACATCAGATATATAAGTAAGACTCTTATTAATAAATGTTTCTAAGGATTCAGAGCAGTTGATATGACCAAACATGAAATCTCTTGTAAGACTTAATCCGTCTTTGGTGAGCTTATCATGCATAAGTTTTTCAGCTGCTTTTTTTCCTCTTGTTTTTCCAATCACAACAACTTTTCCATCTTCAATACTTACAACCGGTGTTATATGAAGCATTGTTCCTGCAAATGCAGCAGCTCCTGAAAGTCTGCCACCCATTTTAAGATATTTAAGTGAACCAACAACTGCTGTAAGCTTGATGTATTTTGACATCTCTGTACATGCAGCAGCAATATCAGCCACATTTACACCAGCATCTCTTAACTTTACTGCCTCTCTGATTAGGAGGGCTGTTCCAATCGAAGCACTTCTTGAATCTACCATGTATAGTTTCTTTCCTGTTTCTTCTTCAACATCTAAAGCAGCAAGGCAGGCACTCTGATATGTTCCTGATAAATCAGAAGATATGAATATTCCAAGTACATCATCCCCGGCAGCAACAGCTTCATTAAATACTTTCATGAATGTATCAGGGCTTGGCTGTGAAGTCTTAGGTAATTCATCACATTCAGCAAGTCTTGTATAAAATTCCTCGTGTGTTATCTCAACTCCATCTAAGAATTCTTCATTCCCAAACCTTACAGCTATAGGAACAATCTGAATCCCCATTTTTCTTGCATCTTCTTTAGATATATCACATGTGCTGTCAGCAATAATTCTTAACATAATCATTCTCCTTTAAAGATTTTGATATATTTTGATATTCAAAGTTTCTTTATGTGATAGTATCATGAGATGATGTGGTTGTCAATAGTGATTTGATAATCAAAGTATTCTATTTCCTTAGCCTATATAACGTGATACCTATCAGTAGTCGCATTTTCACATCACTTATATGAAGAAAAATGTAATATCTATAATAATAGTTGCATTTTAAGCCTGCCAAATCATGAAAATACATCGTCTTATAGGAATATCTGAATCAAAAAAACATTTTTCATAAGAAAACATAAGAAATCATAATAAATCTGCCTATAAGACAGCGTATTTTTTATCTATATAGGAAAATCAAAAATCCGGCTGCATTCCAGCATTAAAAGCTTCCTCCATACACAAGTCTGGTATAAACCTGACACAAATCCAACTCTATCCTTGACATAACAATTCTTAAAGACTAAAATCTAACAACTAGGGGACACCCCATCTACGAAATTCAAATAGAAATTCACACAAGAGGTTTCATCAATTATGGCAAAA
>OOBO01001330.1_pt1 | contig 17088 bp, 16 predicted proteins | sample 1671031 | NCBI WGS metagenome assembly OOBO01 (sample SAMN06348115, study PRJEB24527) | human gut metagenome | biome: human gut; feature: ankylosing spondylitis patient; material: feces | host: Homo sapiens | place: China | collected 2015-10 | reverse complement strand
GTTGGAACGTTTTCACTTCCCTGTGCGTCATTCTCCGTATCCGGCAGCTCCACTCGGGAGGAACGGCGCAGATTGCTCATCAGCATCAGCGCAACGATCACCGCAGTGAGAAGCACAAAGCCCCATGTGATGAATTTCAGCCGCCGCTTATCCACGATGCCCCTCCTTCTGCCGATGGTGTCTGCCAGTTATGCCAAATCCTCAGCAGGCTGCTCCCGTCTGCCGAAATACCACAAAATATCATCCGCAATGCGGCGGCAAGCCGCGCCATCCCCATAGGGATTGACCGCATGTGCCATTTTTTCGTAGGCTGCTTTATCCCGAATCAGCCGCTCCGCCATGGTCACGATGTCATCCTGCACCACGCCGCAGAGCTTGACCGTTCCGGCCTCCACGGCCTCGGGCCGCTCCGTTTCCCGGCGCATCACCAGCACAGGCTTCCCCAATGCCGGGGCCTCCTCCTGCAAGCCGTCCAGCCAGGTGTTCCACAGGGGGCCGGCGCTGCCGCCGTTCAGGGTCATAACGGCCATGGCCGCGTCATCCAGCATGGACTGGATCCCCCCCTCGGCGGCGTCCACTGCTTCGGAGATAGCCCCGGCAATCTTCGCCATGGTCAGGCCGTGATCCGCGTCCCCAAATTTGGAATCGATCTCCGTCAGCTCCGCCTCAGCGGCGGTCACAGCGGCGCAGGCGTTTTTCAGGCGCGCCGCAAATTCAGCTCTTGTCATGTGATATTGGCCCCCTCTTTTGACAAAATAAACAAATTTTGGAAGACATCTTTATTCTAACATAGTCATTTCGCTTTTTCAAGGCGCATCGCCCCTCTTTTCTCCCGGCCAGCAGGGACTCTCCGACGGCCTTTCCACCCCGCCCTTCATTGACGGACAGGATTCCCTATTTTGTGTGTTTTGTATATGGATTTCCCATGGCGATTCTTGTAAAATACAATTGTTGAAAAATGCAACGATAGGAGAATGGTATGCCGAATCGGATCGAGATGTTTCGCCGCCTGGAGCGACAGTATTTTCGGGACAGGCTTGGCACCCTGGGCCTGCAGCAGCTGGACGGCATGATTTTGCACCTGCTGGGGCGGGAGGGCCACATGCGGCAGGAGGACCTGGCCGTCCAGCTGGCGGTGGACAAGGGTGCTGTGGCCCGGAGCCTGGCCCGTCTGGAAAAGCGCGGCCTGGTGGAGCGGCAGGTGAGCGCCCGGTGCCGCCGGGAGAAGCATGTCTCTCTGACTCCCGCGGGGGAGGGCGCATATCAGGGCGTCCAGCGGATTCTGGAGGAGTGGGGGCATGTCAAATACCAGGGCTTCACCCCTGAGGAGCGCGCCCTGAACGAGGCGTTTCTGACCCGCATTGCGGAGAATGTGATCGAATTTTGTCGAGGAGAGGGAAGTGAACATGGTTAAGAATCTGACGGAGGGCAGACCGCTGAATCTGCTGTTTTTCTTTGCCCTGCCCATGGTGGCGGGCAATCTGTTCCAGCAGCTCTACAATATGGTGGACACCGCGGTGGTGGGAAAATTTGTGGGCGAAGACGCAGTGGCGGCCGTGGGCTCCTCCTTCCCCATCGTGTTTTTGTCGGTGGCCGTGGCCTCCGGGCTGTCCATGGGCTGTACGGTGGTGGTGTCCCAGCTGTTCGGTGCCGGGCGCATCCATGAGATGAAGACCACCATCTCCACCGCCATCATCTCTCTGGGCGTCCTGGGGCTCCTCATCATGGGCCTGGGAACGCTGCTGGCCGGTCCCCTGCTGCAGCTGCTGGGCACGGACCCGGATATCATGGCCGACTCCCGGACGTATCTGCAGATCTATTTCGGCGGCGCGGTCTTCCTGTTCCTCTACAACACTCTCAACGGCATCTATAACGCCCAGGGGGACAGCAAGACGCCCCTGATCTTCCTGATGATCTCCAGCCTGACAAACATCGTGCTGGACCTGCTGTTCGTTATCCGCTTCGGCATGGGCGTGGCTGGCGTGGCGTGGGCCACGCTGATCGCCCAGGGCCTCTGCGCCGTGGCCTCCCTGCTGGTGTTGCTCCGCCGGATGCGGCGGATGCCCTGCGAGCCGGAAAAACAGGGCGTGAAGCTGCCCCTCTTCCACATGGTGGCGGTGAAGCGCATCGCCCAGATCGGCCTGCCCTCCATGCTCCAGCAGTCTCTGGTGTCCCTCTCCATGATGATGATGCAGGGTCTGGTCAACTCCTTCGGCAAAGTGCTGGTGGCCGGATACACTGCTGCCACGAAGATCGACTCCCTGGCCATGCTGCCCAACATGAACATCTCCAACGCCATGTCCAGCTTCACGGCCCAAAACATCGGCGCAGGCAAGTACGAGCGGGTCAAGGAGGGCCTGAAAGCATGTCTGCTGATGGTAGCGGTATTCTCCCTGTTGATCACCGTCATCATCTTCCTCTTCGGAAACCAGCTGCTGTCCCTGTTCCTGGACCCGGGGGACGCCTCGGGCGCCATGGGCTACGGTCTGGCCTATATGCACACAGTCTCCCTCTTCTATATCCTGATGGGCCTGCTGTTCGTCCCCAACGGGATGCTGCGGGGCGCGGGTGACATGGCAGCCTTCACCCTCAGCTCCATGGCCAACCTGTTCTCCCGGGTGGGCATCGCCTACGCACTGGTGTATCTCACCCCGCTGGGGGCCAACGCCATCTGGTGGTCCATCCCCGCCGGCTGGCTGATCGGTGCGGCGGTCTCCCTGCTCCGGGTCAAGAGTGGAAAGTGGATGCGCAAGGCTGTGGCCGACCGCTGACCCTCGCAGGCGGTCTATTTCAGGAATCGCAGGTGCTGTGGATATGAACAGGAAACAGAATCTGGAGGTCTTTGCGAAGACCCCCGTCCGAAAGGCCGTGCTGCTGCAGATAGTCCCGGCCGTAGCCAGTCAGATGGTCACGCTGGTCTACAATCTGGCGGACACCTACTTTGTGGGGATGTTGAACGCCCCCCATGAAACCGCGGCCGTCACTGTGGCCTATCCCTCCTTTCTGATGCTGACCGCCATTTCCAACCTCTTCGGCGTGGGCGGGGCCAGCGCCATCGCCCGGGCCCTGGGCCGTCAGGACGAGGAGGGCGCCCGGCGGATCGCCGCTGTCTCTCTGGCCGGCGGCCTGCTGTCCGCCCTGCTCTTCTCCGCAGCGTTCCGATTGCTGGCCGATCCCGTGCTGCACCTGTGCGGCGCCACCGAGGCTACCTATGCTACTGCCTACGGATACGCCAAATGGGTTGTCATACTGGGCGGCCCCTTCACCATTCTCAACACCCTCCTGGCGAATCTGGTCCGGGTGGAGGGCAGCGCCGGAGCCGCCGCCTTCGGGGTCTCCTTCGGCGGCGTCCTGAATATCCTGCTGGACCCGCTGTTCGTCCTGCCCCAGTTCCTGGGCCTGGGCGCGGTGGGCGCGGGCATGGCTACAGCCCTCTCCAACGGGGCGGCGGTGGCCTGTTTTGCCGTCTATCTGGTCCGCCGCCGGGGCGCCACCTATTTGAACCTGCTGCCGGCGAATCTGCGGTATGCCGCCCAGTACCTGCGCCCCATTCTGGCCATCGGCTTCCCCTCCGCCCTGCAGTATGCGCTGACAGTGGTGGCCACCGCTGCCCAGGCCGACTTTGTATCCCAATACCCCACAGAGGCGGTGGCGGCCCTGGGCATCGTAAAAAAACTGGACCAGCTGCCCCTGTATTTCTCCATCGGTGTCTCCAACGGACTTCTGCCGCTGCTGGCCTATAACCACGCTGCCGGGAATCACCATCGGCGTGCGCAGGCCTTCCGGATAGGGAGCCTGATGTCCTTTGGCTTCGCCGTGCTGTGTCTGGTCTGCTATGAGGCGTTTGCCACCCCCCTGGTCTCCCTGTTCATTGCCGATGCTGCGACAGTCCGCTATGGGGCCGTGTTCCTGCGGTGCATGGTGACGGCAATGCCCATGATGGCCCTGTGCTATCCCATGATCATCCAGTTCCAGGCCATGGGCAGGGCCAGGGAGTCCCTGGTCTGCTCGATCCTGCGCAAGGGTGTACTGGACATTCCGCTGCTCTATCTCATGGACGCGCTCTTTCCCCTGTACGGCTGTATGTGGGTGCAGCCCATTGTGGACGCCATCTCGCTGGCCGCAGCCCTGTGGTTTTACCGGGCCATCCAAAGGGGGAGCGCGGCGGGCGGAACGGCCCCAGCCGGGGCCTGAAACCGGCGTGAGCAAAACGGAACTGTAAGGAGGAGAACGAATCCGTGGCAAGCAAGGAGCACGATTTTTCCGTCGGCAGCATTCCCCGCAACATCATTTCGCTGGCGCTGCCCATGACGGCTGCCCAGCTCATCAACGTGCTGTACAGCGTGGTGGACCGCATCTACCTGGGGCGGCTCCCCGGGCATCTGGCTCTGACGGGCCTGGGGCTGACGCTGCCCATCATCTCCATCGTGATGGGCTTTGCCAACCTGTGCGGCACGGGGGGCGCCCCCCTGTGCTCCATCTACCGGGGCAAGGGCGAGGAGGAAGAGGCCGAGCGGATCATGGGCAACGCCTTCACCCTTCTGCTGATTTTCGGCGCCGCTGTCACAGGGGTGTTCCTGCTGTTCCGGCATCCCCTGCTCTACCTGTTCGGTGCCAGTGACGCCACCTATCCCTATGCCGAGGCGTACATGACCATCTATCTGCTGGGGACCGTCTTTGTCATGATCGGCCTGGGGATGAATCCCTTCATCACGTCTCAGGGCTTCGGCCGCACCGGGATGATGACCGTGGGCCTGGGGGCGGTGGTCAACATCGTGCTGGATCCGGTCTTCATCTTCGCCCTGGACATGGGGGTGCGGGGCGCGGCGCTGGCCACCGTGATCGCCCAGGGCTGCTCCGCCGTGTGGGTACTGAAATTCCTCACCGGGCGGAAGGCCATCCTGCGGCTCCACCTGCGGAATCTGGCGCTGGGCGCCGGGCGGGTGAAATCCATTGTGGCCCTGGGCCTGTCCGGCTTCTTCATGAATCTCACCAACAGTCTGGTGCAGGTGGTGTGCAACGCCACGCTCCAGGCATACGGCGGCGACCTGTACGTAGGCGTGATGACCATCATCAACTCCCTGCGGGAGGTGTTCTTCATGCCGGTGCAGGGGCTCACCAACGGCGCCCAGCCGGTCACCGGGTACAACTACGGCGCCGGCCGATACAGCCGCGTCCGGAGCTCCATCCGCTTCAGCGTGGCGGTGACGGTTGGTTACGCCGCTGTCTTCTGGGCCGCCGCCATGCTGTTCCCCGGACTTTTGATCCGGGTCTTCAACAGTGAGCCGGAGGTGGTGGCGGCCGGCATCCCCGCCCTGCGCATTTACTTCTGCCTGTTCATCCCCATGTCCCTCCAAATGGCGGGGCAGGGTGTGTTCGTGAGCCTGGGGCGCTCCAAGCAGGCGGTTTTCTTCTCTCTGCTGCGCAAAGCCATCATCAATGCGCCGCTGACGGTCGTCCTGCCTATCTGGATGGGCACCACCGGCGTATTCACAGCCGAGGCCATCTCCCAGCTGGTAGGCGGCCTGGCCTGCAGCCTCACCATGTATTTCACCGTGTACCGTCCCCTGGGCCGCCTGCCGGACCGCCCGCCGGAGAACATCTGAGACCCGGTTGCCGCGCCGTTGTTCCCTCTCTTACTCCCACAGACTCGCAAGAAAAAGCGGAGGCGCTTTTGGAGGTTTTTCCAAAAGCGCCTCCTCTGCCTGTTCCGGCCCCCTGCGCGTCTTGACAAACAGTTCCGGCCCGGCTATAATCTTCCCCGCAAGTCCCGGCCGCCCCTCTGCGGGAGGTTGGAAGATCCCGAACCTGTTAGGAGCACCGCCATATCATGAGAGCATCCTCTGCATACAGCCTCTTTGATACAGAGAGTGTCTGGGCCATCCTGATGCGGATCGCGCCTCCGGTCATGCTGGCCCAGCTGATCCAGGCCATGTACAACATCGTGGACAGCTATTTTGTGGGCCAGTTTTCCAGTGACGGCCTCACCGCCCTCTCCATCGTCTACCCTGTCCAACTGATCGTCACCGCCATCGCTGTCGGCACCGGCGTGGGCGTCAATACCCTGATGTCCCGGTACGACGGCCAGGGGAACCACCACCTAGCCGACCGGACCGCCGGAACAGGGACGGTCCTGGCGCTGATCAGTTGGCTGATCTTCGCCGTATTGAGCGGCCTGCTGATGCGCCCCTTTGCCGCGATCTCCACGGAGTCCTCCTCCGTGGCGGACCTTGCCGTGACATACGGTACCATCGTCTGCGTGGGCAGTCCGGGTGTGTTTCTGGAGAGTACCTGGAGCAAGGTCCACCAAGCCCGCGGCAACATGCGCCTGCCCATGTTGGCCCAGATCGCCGGCGCCGCGGCTAATATCGTGCTGGACCCGATTCTGATCTTCGGCCTTGGCCCGGCACCGGCGCTGGGAGTGGCCGGTGCCGCCTTTGCTACGGTGTCAGGCCAGGTGCTGGCGGCGCTCATTGTTGTCTCTGGATTCCGGAAGCCGCCCCCCATCCGGGTGTTCCGCTCCTATGCGGCCAAGATCTACCGGTTGGGATTTCCCTCCATCTTCATGCAGCTTCTGTTCACGGTCTATATCATGGCCCTGAACATGATCCTGGCCGGCTTTTCCGATGACGCCGTGACGGTCCTGGGCCTGTATTACAAGGTGCAGTCCTTCTTCTTCATCCCCCTCTCCGGACTTCAGACCTGCATCGTCCCCCTGCTGAGCTATACATACGCCAAGGGTGCCTACGGCCGCTGCCGCCGGGTGGTGAAGAACTCCGTCCTGCTGGCCATGTCCTTCATGCTGGTGGGGATCGCCTGCTTCGAGCTGATCCCGGAACAGCTGCTGCGCATTTTCACCGCGGAGCCCGCGGTCCTGGAGATCGGCGTCCAAGCCTTCCACATCATCGGCATCAGCTTTCTGCCCGCCGTGCCCTCCCTGATCCTGCCGGTCTTTTTCCAGGCCATCGGGGCGGCGCTGCCCAGCGTCCTGCTCTCCCTGACCAGGCAGATCTTCTGCCTGATTCCCGTATTCTGGCTCTTCTCCAGGATCGATCTGGCCTACACGTGGCTGGCCTTTCCCATTGCGGAAGTCGTGACCGGAACGCTGGGCCTGTGCTTCTATCTCCACCGCATCCACATCTGGGACCGCTGCAAGGGCGCGGCCCCGAAACCCGAACGCAAAGGAGCGACTGCCATGAAACTCATCACCGCCATCGTCAACAGACGGGACACCAGCGAGGTCTGCGCCGCCCTGACAGACGCCGGCTTTTACTTCACCCGCATGGCCTCCACCGGTGGTTTTCTCACCGGCGGCAACTCCACACTGCTGATCGGCACAGAGGAGGACCGGGTGCCCCAGGCCATCGCCATCATCCGCCAGAACTGCTCCCGCCGGACGGAGAAGATCTCCTCCAACGTGCAGCTGGCCACGCCCTCTGCGGCCTATCCCACGGAGGTGACCGTAGGCGGTGCCACGCTGTTCGTCTCCGATGTGACGCAGTTTGAAAAGATCTGAGCCGCCCGCCACATCCGGCGGCCGGGCACAAGCAGGACGAAGCGATCCCCCTCAGTGTGTGCACTGAGGGGGATCGCTTTTTGCATCAAGATCGATCAGGCAGGGGCAAACGCCGCGCCCGGAGACGCGGCCACAGTCCCATCCTCCCGTACGGCCACATATTCGATCATCTCGCCGCTGTCCCTGCGCAGCCGGTCCACCAGAACGCCGCCCTCCTCTTCCCCCAGGATGAAAAAGGCAGTGGAGAGCAGGTCTGTGTAAACGGGCCGCGAGGACAGGATGGAGACGCTCTTCAGTGTCAGCGGCATGGGGTACCCGGTCCGCGGGTCCAGCAGATGGTGGTACACGGTCCCATTCTTCTGGAAGCTGTGCTCATACCAGGAGGATGTGGCGATGCCCGCGTCCTGGAGCTGCACCGTCCCAAACACCGAGCCGGTGTTGTCCGGGTCCCGGATCGCCACCTTCCACGGCCGGGTCCCGCCCTGCGCGTCCTGGTGCGCGCCGATCACAAACAGGTTCCCGCCGTAGTCCAGCACGGCCTGCCGGGCGCCGCCCTGCCGCAGGCGGTCCACGGTCAGACCCAGGGCGAAGCCCTTCCCGGCTGCGCCCGGATCCAAACCGATTCCAGAAAGATCAAACGTCACGGTCCGCGTATTCCGGTCCAGGCGGACGTGCTGATAGCCCACCCGGTCCAGCACCGCCCGGATGCGCTCCGCAGAGGGGATCCGGGGCGTCTGGGACAGAAAATCCCACAGCTTTACCACCGGCCCCACCGTGGGGTCGAATGCTCCGCCGGACAGGCGGCAGATCTCCAGGTTCTGCTCCAGGAAGGTGTACAGGGTCTCAGAGACCGGCACAGCCTCGCCGGGCCGGATGTCCCGGCAGAGCCTGGAAAGCTCTGAGTCGGGATCGAACATGCTGAGGGTGCGCTCCAGCCCGTGGGCCTCCTCCTCGCACTGCTCCAGCAGTTGCTCCCCGTCCTCCGGGATTTCCGCCGCGATGCGGCAGAGGGTGTCGTACGCCAAAAATGCGCGGGTATGCTCCATAACGGTTTTCCTTTCCGGTTCTTGTCTTTACTGGAAAACGCCGTCCTTGCGCATCTCCTCCAGGACAACCTTGGCCATCCGCAGGTAGTTGATGAACGCAGGATACATCGGCCGGTTCTTGGGATCCATATCCAGATGCGCATGGTCTGGGTTGGGATTGTCCCAGATCATGCCCATATCCCGTCCGGCGGCGTGGGGCAGGCCGGTCAGATCCAGCATGTTCTGGGTGGCGCAGACCTTCAGGTTCAGGTTGTCCATCTGGGTGCGGAAGCCCACCAGGAAGGCGTGGCGGTCCCAGCCGGAGGGGAACGGATCCTCATAGGTGGGGCAGTCGTATTTGGACTGGCGGTAGTACTTCTTCAGCTCGGGGTGGACGATGTCCTCCTCGTTGTCTGCGAAGATCTCGTCAAAGCGGCAGGAGCGGATCCTGCCGTTCTCCACCACCACCTTCAGCCAGCCGGTGAGGCCGTAGCCATAGTCCTCGGAATAGCTGTACAGCTTCTTGGAGGAGGGCTCGTCCAGCTCCTTGTCCAGCTTGGCCGCGAAGGTCAGCAGCTTCTTCACGCTGCCGGAGGCGCTGGCCACCAGATCGAAGTCTCCGCTCAGGCTCTGTTTCTCCAGCATCTGCTGCTCCACGTACTGCATGCCCATGGTCAGCACGGAGCCGGCCTTCTGCATCCGGGGCTTCGTGTACTGCCAGAAGCTGTAGCTGGAGCGGCGCTTGGAGATGCCCTGGTACAGGTGGTTGTAATAGGAGGGGGCCGTGATCTCATTGAGCTCCACAAAGATCAGCTTGCCGTCGGCCTTCACCGCCTCCACAATGCCCAGGTGACCCGGATCGGCGGGAAACTCCCCCTCTACGCCGGGATAGTAGGGCGGGAACCGTTCCTCGATCCGATAGTAGTCGCCCTTCAACATCCCCTTGGGGGGCTGGACGGACCAGACCGGCTTCTTTCCTGCGTTATCCATGTTCGTTCCTCCTTACTTCACGGCGCCGTCCTTGACCATCTCGTCGTGGACGATCTTGGCCAGGCGCAGATAGTTGTTCCACACGGGAGAGCGGGGCCGGGTGACGGAGCGGGCGGTGGCGTCGCTGTTGGAGACGAGAGCCACATCGTCCTTGTGTGGCTTGTCCCACACCACGCCCATGTCCGGGCCCTCCACGCAGGGCAGTCCGGTGATATCGAACATATCCTGTGTTTCGCAGACCTTCTTGTTGATGGCATCGGACTGGTCCTTGAAGCACACCAGCCAGGCGTGGCGGTCCCAGCCGGAGGGGAACGGGTCCTCATAGGTAGTGGAGAAATACTTGGACTGACGGTAGAACTGCTTCAGGTCGTCGTAGACGATGTCCTTGGTGTGATCGGCGAAGATCTCATCGTAGAAGCACCTGACGATCTTGCCGTCCTCCACCACCACCTGGAGCCAGCCGGTGATACCGTAGCCGTAATCCTCGGTGTAGCCGTAGTACCGCTGCTTCTTGTGGTTGGAGTCCTTCCGCTGAGCGGACACGTCGTTCTTCAGGCCGATCATGTTCTTCATGGAGAAGGAGGCACCGGTCAGTAGGTCATAGTCAGCGTCCAGGTCCTGCTTTTCCAGGATCTGGTCCTCCACATATTTGAAGCCGTTGGCCAGCACCCGCCCATAGGCCACGCTGCGGCGCTTGTCATGGAAGTCCTGGAAGAACTGGAACTCCGTGCGGCGCTTGCTGACATTCTGGAAGTGGCGGACATAGTAGTTGCCCATGGTAGTCTCGTTGAACTCGGCGAAGGCGATCTTGCCGTCGTCGTCAAACACCACGTCCAGCTCGCCCTTGTGGCCGGGGTCGCCCCAGCGGCCGCTGTACCGCAGCTCGGCGTGATAGTAATCGCCCTTGACCAGGCCCTTGTACTGGGGCTGCGCCGTCCAGTCGATCAGCTCGCTCTCGTTGTCCTCATGCCAGGGGCCCAGCCCCAGCCATCTCGTCTTGTCAGTCATGTCAAATCCTCCTTATGATTCTGTCCGTCACTTGGACGGGGTTTGCTCTTCCAGGGCGCCGGCCCGGCAGCAGGCGCAGAAGTGGCCGCTGCCGAAGTCCCGCAGCGCCAGGTCCCGGCCGGTGCAGCCCTCCCGGGCGTACAGGCAACGTTTGGCAAAGCGGCAGCCCGGCTCCGGGTCAATGGGGCTTTGAAGCTCGCCGATGAGCTTCACCCGCTGCATTTTCTGCCGGCTGCTGGGGATGGGAATGGCAGACAGCAGAGCCTGGGAATAGGGATGCAGTGGCTGGCGGAACAGCTCCGCGGAATCCGCTGTCTCCACCAACTGGCCCAGGTACATCACCGCGATCTTATCGGAGAAGAACTTCACCACCGACAAGTCATGGGTGATAAAGAGATAGGTCAGGTGGAACTCCGCCTGCAGATCCTTCAGCAGGTTCAGGACCTGGGCCTGGATGGAAACGTCCAGGGCGGAAACAGGCTCGTCGCAGATGATGAGCTTGGGGTCGCGAGTCAGGGCCATGGCGATGAGCACGCGCTGGCGCTGGCCGCCGGACAGTTCGTGGGGGTAGGAGTCAAGCGTGCGCTTCGGATCGAGTCCCGCTGGCGGCGGCCGCCGTCCAGCTCGTGGGGATAGGCGTTGAACAGCCGGGCGGAGAGGCCCACCACGTCCATCAGCCGGGAAACCTCCTTATCCAGCTCCGCACGGCTTTGGGCCTTTGCGTGAATCCGCAGCGGTTCCCCGATGATCTCCCCAATGGACATCCGGGGGTTCAGGGAGGAGAACGGGTCCTGGAAGATGATCTGCAGATCCTTGCGCAGGTCGTGAAGCTGCTTCTTATTCATCTTGCAGATGTCCTGTCCGTTGAACAGGATCTCGCCGCTGGTGGACTGGTGCAGGCCTAGGATCAGCCGTCCGATGGTGGACTTGCCGCAGCCGGACTCCCCCACCAGGCCCAGCGTCTCGCCTCTCCGAATGGAAAAGTTGACGCCGTCCACCGCATGAAGGGTGCCGGTGGGGCTTTTGAAATACTTCTTCAGGTCCCGGACTTCCAGGATGATATCCTTATCTGCCATGTCGCACCTCCTCCATCAGTTCGGGGGATTCGAAAACGCCCTGGTGGGCTAGGCAGCGCACCATCTGGGTGCCGCCGACGCCGGTCATCTCCGGCTTGCGGGTACGGCAGGCCCCCGTTGCGTAGGGGCACCGGGGTGCAAAGGCGCAGCCCTCCGGCAGCTCCGTGGGGTCCGGCATCTGGCCCTGGATGGGCTTGAGCTTCTCCGCCGTCTCATCCAGAGACGGGATGGAGCCGAAGAGGCCGATGGTGTAGGGATGATGGGGGTGGTCAAACACCTCCGCGATGGTGCCGCTCTCTACGATCTCACCGGCATACATGATAGCCACCCGGTCGCAGACCTGGGCCACGACGCCCAGGTCGTGGGTAATCAGCAGCAGGGAGGTACGGAGCTTTTCCTTCAGCTCGTTCATCAGTTCCAGCACCTGGGCCTGGATGGTCACGTCCAGGGCGGTGGTGGGCTCGTCCGCCAGAATCAGCTCCGGCGAGCAGGCGATGCTCATGGCGATGACCACCCGCTGCTTCATGCCGCCGGAAAACTGGTGGGGATACTCGTCATAGCGGGCCCGGGGGATGCCCACCATCTCCAGCATATCGCCGGCCTTTCTCCGGCCCTCCTCCTTGCTGCACTTTTCATGCTGGTGGATGACCTCCGCGATCTGATCGCCCACGGAGTAGACCGGGTTCAGGCTGGTCATAGGGTCCTGGAAAATCACCGAGATCTTGCTGCCGCGGATCTCCCGCAGACGGGCGGGCTTGGCCTGGAGCATATCCTCGCCCTCGAACCAGATCTCGCCGCCCATGATCTTTCCCGGCGGGTCCGCGATGAGCCGCAGGACCGACAGGGCCGTGGTGGTCTTGCCGGCGCCGGTCTCGCCCACCAGACCCAGGCTCTCGCCCTTTCCGATGGTCAGGTCCAGGCCGTTGACGGCGTAGACCACGTCCTCGTCGGTGTGGTACTCCACCCGCAGGCCGCGGATATCCAGCAGGGCCTCCGGGGCCTGCGCGGAGGGAATGGGCTCCGTCTCTGGCAAAGCGGTCTTGTGCTGCTTGTTCTCTTCCATGTGGCGTCCTCCCTCCTCAGTTCTTCAGCTTGGGGTCCAGGGCATCCCGCAGGCCGTCTCCCAGCAGGTTCAGGGAGAGGATGGTCAACATGATGGCAAAGCCCGGGAACGCGCACACCCACCAGGCCGCCCGGAAATACTGCCGGCCGGTGCTGACCATAGAACCCCACTCCGGCGTGGGCGGGCTGATGCCCAGGCCGATGAAGCTGAGGCTGGCGATAGCCAGGATGGACCCGGCGATGGACAGCGTGGCCTGCACAATGATGGGGGCCATGCAGTTGGGCAGGATGTGCTTGAGGATGATGCGCTTGTCGCTGGCGCCGATGGCGCGGGCCGCCTCGATGTACTCCTCGTTCTTGATGGTCAGAACGGCGGAGCGGACGATCCGGGCAAAGGGCGGGATGTTGGAGATGCTGATGGCCAGCATCATATTCGTGACGCTGGTGCCCATGGCGGACACCAGGGCGATGGACAGCAGGATGCTGGGGATCGCCAGGAAGATGTCCATGACACGCATGATGACATCGTCTACCCGGCGGCTGCCGTAACCGGCAATGGCCCCCAGCAGGCCGCCCACCACTGTGGCAATGGCGATGGTGGCAAAGGCCACCGGCAGGGAGATCCGGGCGCCGTGGACGATCCGGGCCAGGATGTCGCGGCCCACCTCGTCGGTGCCCAGCCAGTGCTCGACGGAGGGGGGCTGGAGCTTCAGGGATGCGTTCTGCTGAATCACCAGCGTCTCGTAGTCAAAAAACACATCGGCAAAGACGGCGAAGAAGATGATGACGGCCAGAATGATGAGTCCCAGAACGGCCATCTTGTTTTTCTTCAGGCGGCGCCATACTGCGGCGGCCTGGGACTTTTTCTTGTTCTTGTTTTTCACTTTCCCAGTCATCCGCATCACCTCTTTGCCGTTTTGTACTGGGCCCGGATTCTGGGGTCCAGGAATGCGTACAGGATATCAATGCACAGATTGATGATGGTGAACATCGTGGCCAGCACCAATACGCAGGCCACCACCACGGGCGTGTCCTTCAGGCCGATGCAGTCCACCAGCAGCCGGCCGATGCCGGGCCAGGAGAACACCGTCTCCACCAGCACTGCGCCGCCCAGAGAGAAGCCGAATTGCAGTCCCACTGTGGTGACAATGGGTATCATGGCGTTGCGCAGAGCGTGGCGGATGGTGATGACGCTCTCTTTCAGGCCCTTTGCCCGTGCGGTGCGGATGTAGTCCTGCCGGATCGTCTCCAGCATGGAGGAGCGGGTCATGCGGGTGATCATCGCCAGGGAGTTGGCGCTGAGGGTGACGGCCGGCAGCACCAGAGCGCCCCAGGTCTCAAAGTTGGAGGATGGGAACCACCCCAGCCCCGCTGCGAAGATCACGATCAGCATCAGCCCCAGCCAGAAGTTCGGCATGGAGACGCCGAACAGAGCGCCCACCATGGAGATGTTGTCCACCGCCGAATACTGATGGGTGGCGGAGATCACGCCCAGGGGAATTCCGATCAGAATGGCAAAAAGCATGGCGCAGGCCGACAGCAGGATGGTATTGGGCAGCCGGGCGGCGATCTCCGCCGCCACCGGGTTGCCGGTGCTGTATGAGGTACCGAAGTCACCGTGGACCGCGTTGATGATAAACCGGCCGTACTGGACCAGGAAGGGATCATCCAGGCCCAGCTCCTCCTGCATGGCGGCGTAGGATTCCTCGGAGTAGTTGTCGCCCAGCATCATCTGCACCGGGTCGCCGGGGGTGAAGCTCAGGATCGTATAGACGATGAAGCTGACACCCAGCAGCACCGGAATCAGCATGAGCAGCCGTTTGAGAATAAAACGGTACATCTGTCACTCTCCTTTTCCATAACGCAAATTCGCGCAAGCGGACGGCGGCTTTTGCCGCCGCCCGCTCACTGGAATGCCTGAATGCGCTTATTCAAAATAGGTGCCGTTGATGTAGTGGGACTTGCCCGGATACAGGCCGAATCCCTTCACATTGGACTGCATACCGGCGTTCAGGTGCTCCACCGCCATGGGGACCAGGGGCGCGGCCTCCGCCACTTTGCCCTGGATCTCCGCATACAGCTCCATGGCGTGCTCGGTGTCGGTGGTGGTGCTGGCCTCATCGATCAAGGCGTCCACCTCAGGCGTGGTCCAGAAGCAGCGGTTGCCGGAGGGCCCCAGAGCCTCCGTGTGGTACATGGACCGCAGCATGGAGTCGGGGTCAATGGAGGTCTTGGACATGATGAACATATCATGGGCGCCGTTGCCGGTCTCAGACTGGAACTGTCCGCTCTCCAGGGTCTTGACCTCGGCGTTGATCCCCACCTGGCGCAGCTGCTCCTGAATGACCACGGCGGAGTCCCGCATCACCTGGGTATCGGAACACCAGAGAGTGGTGGAGAAGCCGTCAGGATAGCCGGCCTCGGCCAGCAGCTCCTTGGCCTTCTCCACGTTGCAGGAGTAGTCGGAGCAGTCGGAGACGTAGCCGTCCACACTGGGGGGCAGCATGGTGTAGTTGGCGGGTGTGGCCTCGCCGCTGAATACCAGGTCGATGTAGCCCTGGGGGTCCAGCGCGTAGGCGACGGCCTGCCGGACCTTCTCGTTGTCAAAGGGCGCCTTCTGCACGTTCATGCCCACATACCACACGGTGGTGCTGGGGGAGGTGAGGGTGGTGACGGACTCATTGCCCGCCAGGCTCTCCAGGTCGGTGATGCCCAGGTCATAGGCCAGGTCCACCTCGCCGGTCTCCAGGCCAATGGTGCGGTTCAGCGCCTCGGGAATCGTGCGGAAGATGACGCGCTTGACGGCCGGAGCGCCGCCCCAGTAGTCCTCAAAGGCCTCCAGGACCACGTCGCCGCCCAGCTCCCAGGAGACGAACTTGAAGGGGCCGGTGCCCACGGGGTTCTTGTTGAACTCCTCCGCGCTGGTGTCCGCGCTCTTGCAGATGATGGAGGCCGCGTCCAGGCTCAGGCGGTACAGCAGCGCGTTGAAGGGCGCGGAGGTCTTGATGGTGACGGTGTAGTCGTCGTCACAGGTGATGCTCTCGATGATGAGGTAGTTGTAATTCACGCCGGGGTTTGCGATGCAGCGCTCCAGGCTGTACTTGACATCCTCGGAGGTCATCTCCTCCCCGTTGTGGAACTTGACGCCCTGGCGCAGATGGAACACGGTGGTGGTATCGTCGATAACCTCCCAGCTCTCCGCCAGGCCCGGCACTAGGTTCATGTCGTTGTCCATCATCACCAGACGGTCAAACATCTGGGTGGTGACACGATAGGTCCCGATGGAGGCCTGCACCATGGGGTCCATGTAGGTGGGGGACTCTGGGATAGCAACGATCAGGGTATCCTTGGCGCCATCGTCGGAACCGTCCGTGGTCGTCGAGCTGGAACCGGTGGGGCCACAGCCGGCCAGCATCCCGCAGAGCAGGAACATTGCGGTGAACAGTGCGAAAACTCTCTTCTTCATCGTACTCCTCCTGACGTGGTGGTGATATATTTCTGAAACCGCCCCCGGCGGTCACATTCCTGATTGTGTGCTCAGCGCAGGCCGTCGGCCGCCAGAGCATCCTCCATCCGCCTCGCCAGCTCCAGATAGTTGTCCCATTCCTTCGCTCGCTTAGGCTCCTCCGTGAAGGGGAGTCCGGTCAGGTCGGTGAGGCTCTGGGTCTCCAGCACCCGGGCGCTGAGCAGGTCGAAGATGCTGTTGAACCCGGCCCCGATAGTGGAGATGTAGTCCGGGCAGTGGTATTTGGACTGCCGGTAATAGGGCTTGAGCTCCGGGTCCTCAATCTCCTCCTGCCGGTCGGCAAAGATCTCGTCGTAGGCGCAGGAGATGATCTTTCCCGCCTCCAGCACGATCTGCAAGCGCCCGGTGACGCCGGGCTCCACCGCCTGGGACAGGCCGTAATACACCTGGCCGGAGGGCTTGTCCAGCCGCCCCGCGATCTCCTCTGCCAGTGGGAGCATAGACCGCTTGATGCTGTTGGAGGCGCCGGTGAGCAGGTCAAACTCGCCTGTGAGGCGGTTCTCCGCCACCATCTGCTCTTCCAGATGGGTCAGACCGTTTACCAGCACCACGCCGGACTTGGCGGTCCGCTCCTTGGTGGCCTGCAGAAAGCCGTAGTCGGACAGCCGCTTGGAAACGCCCTGGTACCGTCTGATGTAATAGGTGGGGTTGTTAATCTCGTTGAACTCCACCATCTGCAGGGTTCCGTCCCGCCGGACCACTTCCAGAATGCCGTGATACCCCTTGTCCCCTGGGAAATGCGGGGCAAACCAATTCTCAGCCCGGTAATAGTCTCCCTTTACCAGCCCCATAGGTGGCTGCACCGTCCAGAACAGCCGGTCCAGCACGTCAACGGACTTTTCGCGCTTCTTCTCTGCCATGCCTCTCTTCCTTTCCCTCATTTTG
>OOBO01001326.1_pt1 | contig 17161 bp, 9 predicted proteins | sample 1671031 | NCBI WGS metagenome assembly OOBO01 (sample SAMN06348115, study PRJEB24527) | human gut metagenome | biome: human gut; feature: ankylosing spondylitis patient; material: feces | host: Homo sapiens | place: China | collected 2015-10 | reverse complement strand
AATGGTAAAACTGGCATCCATTAGGATGTTATTAAATAAAATTTAAACAGGCTCTAAGAAACAGAATAAACCGGTAAAGGAAGAAACCCTGGAAACGATACTTTTCAATTGTCGTAACAGTCTGCGTGGGCGTGCAGCCATGACAGACAAACGCGACTTGCTGTTGACCCTTGTATTTTTGAAATTCATAGGAGAACGGTTCAAACAGCAAAAGGAGAAAATCAGACATGAGATAGTGGAAGTGCAGGGCATTAATGATACGGATTTCATTGAACTGCAATTGTCTCGTCCCAATCAATATATGCAGGACGGAGTGTTTTTTCTAACAGATGAAACATTTTGGGACGAGCTGATTCTCACATCGCCTACCGGTATGGCTATCGCTTTCGATACGGCTATAAAAACTCTGGACGACAACGAACCTAAATTGAAGAATGCTCTTCCGCAGCAGATTTTCACGAAAACAGCCCTTGAACCAGGAGTTCTGAAAAGCGTAGTGGATGAAATAAACAAGATAGACCCACAGAAATTCAATGACCACGACCTTATAGGACGTGTATATGAGTATTTTTTGCAGGCTTTTTCCATCAACGCAGATAAAGAGGAAGGAGAATTTTATACGCCACACTCTATCGTAGAGCTTATCGCCTCACTTATTGAACCTTTTGATGGGACTGTCTATGACCCTTGTTGTGGTTCTGGAGGTATGTTTGTTCAAGCTGCAAAGTTCATAGAGGCTCACGGCGGAAATACGAAAGCCGTCAATGTGTATGGGCAAGAATCAGAACCGGCAACCTATCGTCTTGCGAAGATGAACTTGGCTATCCGAGGCATCTCCTACCATTTGGGCGATAGAGCCGTGTCTACATTCTCCGATGACCAGCATAAGGAACTCAAGTTTGATTATATCATGGCGAATCCGCCGTTCAATTTGAAGAAATATGCCGAATACGGAGGTTTTGAAACCGATCCCCGGTGGCAAGGCTATGGAGTGCCTCCTACCAGCAATGCCAACTATGCGTGGATTCTTCATATTCTTAACAAATTGAATGTCAGTCGTGGAATAGCGGGTTTCCTACTTGCTAACGGAGCTTTGGATGACAGCGATACGCAGGAAATACGTAAACAGCTAATCGAAAGCGACAAAGTGGAGGCTATTATCGTTTTGCCACGAAACATGTTCTATTCTACCGATATATCCGTCACTCTTTGGATATTGAACAACAACAAGAAAGGCGGACCATGGCATGGAAGGCAACTTCGTAACCGCACAGGTGAGATTCTGTTCATCGACTTGCGGACTTGGAACAGTAATATATACGAGAAGAAATATGTTCGTCTGGCAGAAGCGGACATAGACAGAGTACGTCAAATATATTTCAACTGGCAAACCGAAAATTTTGCAGAATATGCCGAGCCGGAATTGTACTATGCTGCGCATCGTGACGAAATTCAGGAAAAGGGATATTCCCTCGTACCCTCCAGATACATTGAGTTTGTAGATCGAGATACGGAAATAGACTATCAGTCTGCTCTTTCCGAAATGAGTCATAAATTTGATGCGCTGAAGAAGAGATGGGATGCAAACGAAACGGAACTCGTAAACGCTTTCAAAATTTTAGGGTATGGAAAAGAATAAGTTGCAACATCATAATATAACAACCGATACACTCTTTGATGACATTCAAAACATCATAGAACAAGGCCGTCAACAGGCATACGCGGCAGCCAATCAAATTACGGTACTTACCTATTGGCATATCGGGCGTCGTATAGTGGAAGAAGAACAGCATGGAGAAGCTCGTGCGCAGTATGGTACTCGGTTGATTAAAACATTGGCAGAACAGTTGATGCCTAAATACGGCAATACGTTCAGCAAGCGAAATCTGGATTACTTTCGTCAATTTTATCTGTGTTTCAGTGATTTGGAAATTGTGAACGCGTGCGTTCACAATTTGACATGGACGCATTTCCGCACAATTATACAAGTTGCAGACCCTAAGGCCAGGGAGTGGTATGCGAAAGAGGCATCGGAACAGATGTGGAGTTCAAGAACTCTTCGTCGGAATATCGGTACACAATACTATGGCCGCCGTATGGCTTGTATAAGAGAAGGATTGGCTTTACCATCTCCCGATATTGAAGCCAATGATCCATTGGAGTATATAAAGAGTCCGGTGGTTGCCGAGTTTTTGGGCTTCCGCAAGGATAGCAAATATGACGAGAGCCAATTGGAACAAGCCTTAATAGACCATCTGCAACAATTTATCATGGAATTAGGACGCGGGTTCGCTTTTGTCGACAGACAGAAACATATTTCAACAGATACCGGTGATTTTTACATTGACCTCGTATTCTATAACATCAAGCTCAAGCGTTATGTGCTGTTTGAATTGAAAACACATCCTCTGACACATGCGGATGTGGGACAATTGGACATGTATATACGGATGTATGATGACCTTGTAAAAGATGAGAATGACAACCCAACCATAGGTATATTGCTTTGCACTGAGACCGATAAGGTGATGGCTAAATATTCTGTCCTTAATGGTAGCGAACAACTGTTTGCAGCTAAATATATGGCATATATGCCGACTGAAGAAGAACTGAGCCGGGAGATAGAACAGCAAAAACGTTTCTTCTTGGAACAACACGGAAAGGAGGAGTGATATGAAGGCTGGTAATGTAAAATGGGTTAGACTCGGAGATTATATTTCCCAAAGACGTGAAAACAATTCTTCACTCAAATATGGCATTGACCTTATTGAAGGAGTGAATAGCAATGGTGAGTTTCAACCGACTAAGGCTCTTACTGATAACATTAATCTAAAGCCTTATAAAGTGGTTAGACATGGTGATATCGTTTATAACCCATCAAGACTAAATATAGGTTCTTTGGCTTATAGGACAGGAGATATGTGCATTGTTTCTCATCTGTATCAAGTGTTTTACATAAAAGAGAAATACCAATCAAAATTATCTGCGGAATTTTTAACCCTTTATCTTAGGCGAAGTGAATTCTACAGATATGTAGATTATGATAATTTTGCCAGTCAGAGAGCGGAATACAATCTACGTAAATTAGGCGAATTACTTATTCCACTACCATCTCCAGACGAACAGCAGAAAGTGGTGAATGCGTGGAAAGCATTTAGGGAAATCAAAGAACAAAACGAGGCTAAGGCAGCTCCGCTTATGCAAGTTTGCCAAAGCTATATTCAGGAACTGAAACATAAATATTCTTTGCAGGAGATTGGACCATATATTGAAGAGTGTGATGAGCGAAATGTCGATTTATCAGTTCGATTATCTCAAGGTATTGCAAACACAAAAGTTTTTCAGGCTCCGAAACAAGTCGCATTAAATTCTAAATCAGATAAGATTGTGAGAACTGGACAGTTCGGATATAATAGAGCAACAACAAGAAACGGAGAGAAAATATCCATTGCATATAGAACCGGAGCTGATTGTACAGTTTCTTCCGCTTATGGAGTCTTCAAAATCACAAATGAGGAAATAATTGAGCCGTATTTTTTGTGGATGTGGGTATCACGACCTGAATTTGATAGATATGCTCGTTATATGTCCAAAGGAAGTGCGCATGAATTTTTTGAATTTGATGAGATGTGTCGTGTAAAAATACCTCTCCCACCCATTGAAATTCAACGAGCAATCGTCAATATCTATAAATGTGCCAACGAAGCCAAACAGATAGCCGAAGAAGCCGATCGGCTTTCACGTGAAGTTTGTCCGGCATTGCTTCAACATGTCATACATTCTTAAATAGCAACGATTATGGCAAACAAAGGGAAATATTATGAAAGTCAATTCGAGGAAGCAACTATCGAACTTCTCCGCGAGGCACATTGGCAATATACACTTGGTGATGACATTCACCGTAAATATACAGATCCACTCATTGAAGAGGATTTAAGGAATTTTCTCGCCGTTCAATACAAGGACAAGAATTTGACTACCTCCGAGATGGACGGCATTGTCGCCAATCTGCGTAATACAGGTGGACAGAATGACTATTACGCTCTCCGGAATGCTTTTTTACTCTATCGTGACGGTTACGATTTTGCATATAGTGATAGTCGGGATAATCCGTTCCGCATGGAGTACATTGACTTCGAGCATCCCGACCATAATATTTTCCGTTGCGTCAATCAGTTTGTCATGGGGCAAGGTCGTGAGAATCGTCGCCCTGACATTCTGCTTTTTATAAATGGCATACCCGTCTGCATCATCGAATTGAAAAATCCGACCAAGCAGAATGCCACGATACGCGATGCCCATACGCAAATTTGTACACGTTATATGCGGGATATTCCGGCATTGCTGAAATATTGTGCATTGGCAGTAATCAGTGATGGAGCAAAAAATGCTTTGGGTACGACATACACGCCATTTGAATTTTTCTATGAATGGAAAAAGATTGAAAATGAGGATAAGGCAGGAAAGGGACTGGACACGCTTCGTACACTCATTCGTGGAGCACTTTCACCGGAACGCATATTGGAAATATTACGGGATTATGTCTATTTCCCAGATCCGACAAAAGAAGATGACACGACTGAAATCGTATGTCGCTATCCGCAGTTCTTTGCTACGCGCAAGCTGCGAGAGCATATCCTGAATCATTTGCGTTCTGTCGGAGGTGATGGCAAAGGTGGTACATATTTCGGAGCCACAGGGTGTGGAAAAACTTATACCATGCTGTTCCTTGCACGCCAACTGGTTTTACGATGCAGAAAGCAACTGGGTAGTCCAACTATTCTTATCATAGTAGATCGGGAGGATTTGGAAACACAAAGTGGAAAACTATTCTGTCGCTCGAAGCAGTATCTTGAAGATGAAGCCGTGAAAGTCTTTGAGACAAGGAAAGAACTTGCAGAAGAGATGAGCACGCGTAAAACCGGAGGTGTCTATATCACGACTATCCAGAAATTTGCAGAAACCACAGGATTGCTGACAGAACGCTCCAATGTCATTTGCCTAAGTGATGAAGCCCATCGTTCTCAGAACAATCTCGGATCGAAACTATCCATACAAACCGAAGGAGAAGCCGATAGGATTGGAGCGAAGATCACATACGGATTTGCTAAATATTTGCGGGATGCGTTGCCGAATGCTACCTATGTGGGTTTTACTGGAACTCCCATTGACGAAACCATACATGTATTTGGAAAGGTTGTAGACCAATATACAATGAAGGAGTCGGAGGATGACGGCATCACAGTCCCTATTAAATATGACCCTCGATTAGCTCGTGTGTTCCTAAATAAAGAACAAGCGGAGAAAGTAGAAGAGTATTATTGCCTATGTGCAGATGAGGGGGCAACGCCGGAGGATATTGCCAAGAGCAAGGCTGCCATGTCAAGCATGGAGGTAATTATCGGTGATGAAGATGTCCTGCGCCATGTTGCAAAAGACATTATAGAAGATTACAAGCGTCGAACTGAAACAACAGACCGTCTGCAAAAGGCCATGATTACTTGCGCAGACCGTAAGATAGCATTCAGGTTGTATAAAATCATGCGGGAGATGCAGCCCGAATGGTTCGAGAAAAAGAAAGCATTGAACGAACTTGTATTGACAGCAGACGAAAAGAATAAGCTGAATGACATCGCATTTGTCAATATGGTTATGACCAGAGACAAGGACGACGAAAAGGAACTTTACAATCTGCTTGGAGACAAAGAATATCGTAAATTCCTTGATTCTGAGTTCAAATCGGAAAAATCGAATTTCCATATCTCTATCAATGTAGATATGTGGATTACGGGATTCGATGTGCCTTGCCTGACGATGCTCTATAATGACAAACCGCTATCTAAACATACGCTTATTCAAACTATTTCGCGTGTAAATCGTAAATTCGGCACAAAAGAGTGTGGTTTTATCATTGACTACATAGGTATTCGCGAGGAGATGAAAAAGGCCATGAAAAAATATGGTGGCGAAGTTGGGCCACAGGAAGATTTGGAGGTTGCACATGAAGTATTGCGGAATGAACTGCAACTTTTGCAAGAGCGATTGTCTGGATTGGTATTTGACCGTTTTTTCGGGAATAATGACCTTGCCCGACTTCAGTTCATTCAGGAAGCGGCTGAATATATCCTTGCCAACAGTGTTGAACGGAAAGGTGAGGTTTCTTTCCTCAAACTTTTCAAGGAACATGTCAAACGCCTGCGTTCTGCTTATAATATCTGTAACCCTGCCGGTATTCTGACAGAAAAAGAGGTAGCATGGAGTCAATGCTTCATGGGAATCTGCTCTTACGTGAATAAAATGACTGCCGCAGAGCACGACACGGAAAGCATGAACAGGCATGTGGAACAGATGGTTCAGGAAGCAATTCTTGCAAGCGGGGTGGAACGAGTAATGAATGAAGGTGTTGAAGAAAATATTTTCAGCGACTCATTCGCCAAAGAGGTGGAAGATATAAAGATGCCGTTCACCAAGTTCCAAATTCTCTGCAAACTCGTAGCCAAAGCGATCAGAGCATACAGCCAGACAAACAAGATACAAGCCGAACATTTCCAGAAGATGCTTGAAGATACAATAGATGCCTATAATACAAGAGACAAGTTAACATTCACCAATGAAGTGACACAAAACGTAGTGAATGATGTATGTGACATTGTTTCATACAAAATCAATGGGTTGTCGGACAAGTTGATGGACATTCTGAAAGAGCTTAAAGCTGATAGCGAGAAATTCAAGGTTTTGGGTATCACTTTCGAGGAGAAAGCTTTCTTCGATGTACTTGTCGAGGTGCGGGACAAACATGGTTTTGAGTATGCGGATGAGCGTTGTATTGGGTTGGCAAAGAAAATCAAGACACTGATTGATGATACCGCGGTTTATGCCGATTGGCTAAATAACGACAACCTAAAAAGCAAACTCGCCAACCAACTTACCTATCTTCTCTACAAAGAGGATTATCCTCCTCAATGGGATGAAGAAGTCTTCCAAAAAGTTCTGGAGCAGGTAGAGAATTATAAGAAACATGAATAATATAAATTAGGATTGTCAAATTATGAACATCAAGGAATTAACATATTATATTCAATCTGCAAATATCAATTTCTTAATAGGTTCTGGTGCATCACGCCCATATCTCGCTACCTTAGGCTCAATAGAGAAATTGCTCACTCGATTAAATGATGATATGAGTTCTCATTTTGTGAAGAACCTTACTATTTTTAGAAAAACTTAATGCGCCCTAATCTTTTTTTGGCACGTGTTTTGTATAGTAATTCCAATAATATAGTTAATTTTGCCAGTAGAGTCATTAATCAGAGGAATTTGCAGAGCATGAACAATCAATTTTCACCTAAAATATCAGAGGTTCTCATTTACAGCAAGGAGGAGGCGCTACGGCTGCACAATGAATGTGTAGCTCCGGAACACCTATTACTCGGGTTGATCAGGGACGGGGAAGGCAAGGCCATCCAAATCCTCCGCTTGCTCAATCTGGACTTCCGCTCGGTGAAACTACGCGCAGAGCAATCCATACAAGGTTCCGCCATGCAGGAAATGCCTGACGCGGACCATGAAATCATTTTAAACGAGAAGGCCTCTAAAATCATGCGCCTTTGCTTGCTCGAAGCACGCATGCTGAAGGCCCAGGTGGCCGACACCGAACACATACTTTTAGCCATTATGAAAGAAAAAGACAACAATGCATGCCGTATCTTAGAGGAAAACAGCATCCATTATACAGACATCCTGAACCTGCTCACCCAAAAGGCTGAGAAATCGGACGTACAGTCCGGCTTCGGTTTTCCGGACGAGGACGAGGAGGACGAATATGAAAACAAATCCTCGGCGGGAAACCCGATGAACGAACAGGGCAACACCACCACGCAAACGGTGCAACCGCAAAGGAAATCGGCCAACAATACGCCGGTTTTGGACAATTTCGGCACCGACCTGACACGCGCCGCCCAAGAAGGCATCCTGGACCCGGTGGTGGGTCGCGAAAAAGAAATAGAACGCGTGTCGCAAATCCTAAGCCGACGGAAAAAGAACAACCCTATATTAATAGGTGAACCAGGCGTGGGCAAATCGGCCATCGTGGAAGGACTGGCCTTGCGCATCGTACAGAAAAAGGTGTCGCGCATCCTGTTCGACAAACGCGTGATAGCCTTGGACATGGCGGCCGTAGTGGCCGGCACGAAGTATCGCGGGCAGTTTGAAGAACGCATCCGCAGCATTCTCACCGAACTGCAAAAGAATCCGGACGTGATTCTTTTCATCGACGAGATTCACACGATTATCGGTGCCGGTTCGGCACCGGGCAGCATGGACGCGGCCAATATGCTGAAACCCGCGCTGGCACGGGGAGAGATACAGTGTATCGGGGCTACGACCACAGACGAATTCCGGAAAAGCATCGAAAAAGACGGTGCTTTGGAACGCCGTTTCCAAAAAGTCATGGTGGAACCGACCACACCGGAGGAAACCGTACAGATACTGGACAATATCAAGGAACGTTACGAAGACCATCACAATGTGCGCTACACGCCCGAGGCTATCCGTGCCTGCGTACAGCTCACGGAGCGTTACGTTTCCGACCGTTGCTTCCCGGACAAAGCCATCGACGCCCTGGACGAAGCCGGGTCGCGCATACACATCACCCACTCTCCCGTATCGAAAGAAATGGAAGAACAGGAAAAGCGCATCGACGCCGTACATGCCTTGAAGAACGAGGCGGTAAAGAACCAAAATTTTGAACTGGCCGCCGACTACCGTGACCAGGAAGCCAATTTGCAAGAGGAACTGAACCGTATAAAAGCGGCATGGGAGGAGAAACTCAGCCGCGAGCGGGTCTCTGTGGACGAAGACCAGATAGCCGAAGTGGTATCCATGATGACGGGCATTCCCGTACAGCGCATGGGAGAGGCTGAAGGACACAAGCTGAAAGACATGGCCGTCAACCTGAAACGGGAAGTCATCGGACAGGACGAGGCCATCGACAAGTTGGTGCGCTCCATCCAGCGCGGCCGCGTGGGACTGAAAGACCCGAACAAGCCCATCGGAGCGTTCATGTTCCTCGGCCCTACGGGAGTGGGCAAGACGTACTTGGCTAAAAAACTGGCCGAATACATGTTCGGCAGTGCCGACTCCTTGATACGCATCGACATGAGCGAATACATGGAGAAGCACACCGTAAGCCGTATGGTGGGGGCTCCTCCGGGATACGTGGGACATGAAGAAGGCGGACAGTTGACGGAAAAAGTGCGCCGCAAGCCCTACTCCATCCTACTCCTCGATGAATTGGAAAAAGCACATAGCGACGTGTTCAACATCTTGTTGCAAGTGATGGACGAAGGACGACTGACGGACAGCAACGGCACGACGGTGGATTTCAAGAACACGGTCATCATCATGACATCGAACTGCGGAACGCGCCAGTTGAAAGATTTCGGCAAGGGCATCGGGTTCAGCCGCCCGGACACGTCGGCAGCCGACAAGCAATACAGCCGCGAAGTCATCCAGAAGGCGTTGCACAAACAGTTCGCTCCGGAATTCCTGAACCGTCTGGACGACATTATCAATTTCGATCAACTGGACTTGGAGGCCATCAAACGTATCGTAGACATCGAGCTTAAACCCATCGTAAAGCGCGTGAAGGAAATGGGCTATACGCTGGAAACGGAAGAGGATGCCAAGGAGTTCCTTGCCCGCAAAGGATACGACGTACAATATGGCGCGCGTCCGTTGAAACGTGCCTTGCAGACTTATCTGGAGGATGCCATCTGCGAACTGGTCATCAATGACGAACTACAGGAAGGCGAAATCCTGACCGTACGTGCCGCCGAGGGAGACAAACTCCGGATCACGCACGGCCTTGCCCAAGAATAACAATAAATATATGTTAAAGTGCCGGACGATGTTTTCGTCTGGCACTTTTTTTGTTTCTTCATCAATGGCTTTCAAAAAGCCGAACAGAAGATAATTTCATACAATAAAAGCAATAAATATCATGCAAAAAGGAAACATTGGGGTAACGACCGAGAACATATTCCCCGTCATCAAAAAGTTCTTGTACAGCGATCATGAAATCTTTATCCGTGAAATCGTGTCGAACGCCGTAGACGCCACGCAGAAATTGAAAACATTGGCCAACAAAGGAGACTTCAAGGGCGAAACGGGCGAACTGAAAGTCTGTGTCAAAGTGGACAAGGACAACGGTACCATCACGGTGAGCGACCGGGGACTGGGTATGACAGAAGAAGAAATAGACAAGTACATCAACCAAATCGCGTTCTCCGGCGCCAATGACTTCTTGGATAAATATAAAGACGATGCCAATGCCATCATCGGACACTTCGGCTTGGGTTTCTACTCTTCGTTCATGGTGAGCAAGAAAGTGGAAATCGTGACCAAAAGTTACCAAGAAGGAGCAAAGGCCGTAAAATGGAGCTGTGACGGAAGTCCTTCCTATGAAATAGAAGAAACAGAAAAAGCCGACCGCGGAACGGACATCATCATGTACATCGACGACGATTGCAAAGAGTTCTTGGAAAAGAACAAGATTGAGGAGTTGCTTCGCAAGTACTGCCGTTTCTTGCCCGTACCTGTAGCCTTCGGCAAAAAAACGGAATGGAAAGACGGCAAGCAGGTGGATACGGAAGAGGACAACGTCATCAACAACACCACCCCGATATGGACCAAGAAACCGTCGGATCTGAAAGACGAGGACTACAAGGAGTTCTATCGCGAACTGTACCCGATGAGCGACGAGCCTCTGTTCTGGATTCATCTGAACGTGGACTATCCGTTCAACCTGACGGGCGTGCTCTATTTCCCCAAAATCAAGAACAACATCGAACTGCAACGTAACAAGATTCAGTTGTACTGCAACCAGGTGTACGTAACGGACAGCGTGGAAGGCATCGTGCCTGACTTCCTCACTTTGCTCCACGGAGTCATCGACTCACCGGACATCCCGTTGAACGTCAGCCGCAGCTACCTGCAAAGCGACAGCAACGTGAAGAAGATTTCCAGCTACATCACGAAGAAAGTGAGCGACCGCCTGCAAAGCCTGTTCAAGAACGACCGTAAGGAATTCGAGCAGAAATGGGATGACATCAAGATCTTCATCAACTACGGTATGCTGACACAGGACGACTTCTACGACAAGGCCAAGAACTTCGCCCTCTTTAAGGATTGCGACGGTAAATACTTCACATTCGAAGAATACCAGCAACTCATCAAGGACAATCAGACGGACAAGGACGGTAATCTGATTTACCTGTATGCCCAGAACAAGGAAGCCCAGTACAGCTACATCGAAGCAGCCAAGAACAAAGGCTATAGCGTATTGCTGCTCGACGGGCAACTGGACACTCCCATCGTCTCCATGTTGGAACGCAAGTTTGAAAAGAGCCGTTTCACCCGCGTGGATGCCGACATCATCGACCGACTTATCGTGAAAGAGGATGCCAACAAATCTGAATTGGATGCTGAAAAGAGTGCCAACCTTTCGGCCATCTTCAATTTCCAGATGCCGAAGTTGGACAAAACGGAATTCCACGTAGAGGCACAGGGTATGGGAGAAAACGGTATGCCGGTCATGATTACCCAAAGCGAATACATGCGTCGTATGAAAGACATGGCGCATATTCAGCCGGGCATGTCCTTCTACGGTGAAATGCCGGACATGTACACCTTGGTATTGAATACGGACCACCGTCTGATTAAGGAGGTATTGGCAGACAGCGAAACCCACACTGCGGATCAACTGAAACCCATCGAAGCCGAACTCAAAGGGTTGCATGCCCGCGAGGCCGTACTCCATCAGCAGCAGGAGGGCAAAAAGCCCGAAGAGATCGACCAGGCACAAAAGGATGAATTGGACAAATGCCATCAGGACATCAGTACGGAAGAACAAAAGAAAAACGACGTACTGGCCGGTTATGGCAAGGACAACAAGAAGGTGCATCAGCTTATCGACTTGGCATTGCTGCAAAACGGTATGCTGACTGGCGAAGCTTTAAGCAACTTCGTAAAACGCAGCATCGACTTGATTCAATAACCTAACATGCTTGCTACGGCAAGAATAAGCAAGATAAAATCGCTATCCCCCGAAAAGGATAGCGATTTTATTATAAAAAACACCTTCAATATTTGGAGATTTAAATAAAAAGCCATACCTTTGCACACGAAATCAAAACAAGAACGGCTCCGTAGCTCAACTGAATAGAGCATCTGACTACGGATCAGAAGGTTATCCTGTCGGAGTCACAAAAACGGTTTGCAAGTTCATTGAGTTTGCAAACCGTTTTTCTTATCCTCCACTCAATACAATTTCTCCTTAGAGTTTCTTTTTCTTCAATGTGAAAAGGAATTCCAAACCATGCCCGCCGCCCGAAGGCTTTGCATTGATATTCCCCCCATGGAAAAGCACGGCATTCTTTACGATGGCCAACCCAAGGCCCGTACCTCCTAATTTCCGGCTACGCCCCTTGTCTACACGGTAGAAACGTTCGAAGATGCGTCCCAAATGTTCGGAGGGCACTCCTACTCCATTATCGCTCACACTGAAATAATAACCGTCCTCGTCTTCCGAATAACACACGATGTTCACATGCGTACCGTTTCCGGCGTATGCAATGGCATTATCCATCAAATTACGGAAAATGGAGTACAACAAAGAAGAATTCCCTTGAAGCACCAACTTGTCCGGAACATTTATCCCCACAGTCATTTGCTTCTCCTCCAGTTTCAAGGCCAGTTCCGCCACGATATTATGAATCATGAAAGCCAAATCCACATCCGTCACCTCTATCATCTGACCGGCCTCCGTCATACGGGTCAGAGTAGATATGTCCTGCAATAGGTTCGTCAGCCGATTGCTTTGCGCAAAGCTACGCTCCAAAAACTTCTTAAGCATATCCGACGAAAGTCCCGGATTATTCAGAATCGTTTCCAGATAACCTTGGATACTGCTCACGGGAGTCTTCAACTCATGAGCAATATTTTGTGTAATCTGCTGCTTCATGCGGGCTTGTTCCTCTTGTTTCGTAATGTCAGAAATGGAAATCTCAAAGCTGTTATCCACAAAAAGAGCCACAGACAAGTTGAACACATAACCGTTTTGTCCACGACCAACAACTTCTGCCTAAGGTCTCCCTGCGTAAAACTCTTGCGAGACATCGTTATAAAATCAAACAGCGGCTGCAATTCCTTCACTTGAAAGACTTCTTCTATGCCTCCGATATTCTTATCGGATATCAGATTCACATACTGCATGAAAAGCCCGTTAGCCAGAACCACATCCTTCCCCGGATTGAAAATGGCCAGTCCTTCATTGGAAATCTGCAAATGTGTGATAAGCTTCTCACGCTCGCGGAAAAGATCGTCCTTCGCCTTGCGTAACCGTGTATAAATATCGACGATATGCCGTGAAATCTGCCCCAAATCGGTATTTCCCAATCCCTTCAAGTCATTCGTATCCACAGCCTCGTCCTGATCCGCACGACGTGCAAAAAGGCGAAGCTGAGTAATCATAGCCCCTAAACGAGCCGTCAAGTTATAAAAGACGAGGAACAAAATGGCAGATAACAAAAATGAAAACCATAAATACCCCTTGTCGGCATTCAACATGGCAATCAAATCCGTATCGTAAGGCAATGCGCTACGTACGAACAACTCTTTCTCCGGAAAATAATTCGCCGAATAAAAGAATTCCTCTCCAAGGGTCTCTGAGGTTCTTTTGATGGAATATCCGCTCCCTGCGGCCAATGCCTCACGTATTTCCTCACGGTCCAAGTGATTATCCTTCACATGTTCGGAGGAAATATCATTATCGAAAATCACTTTTCCATGGCGGTCTACGAGCGTGACACGCAGTTTCTGAAGATGGTGCCGTATGCGATAGCGCGCCACATAATCTTTCACTGAAAAGGCCGTATCAGCCATGTGATCATACAAATCCACGTTGAACATGGTCAGCGTAGAATTCAACAACTCCACCTTATGCGTCTTCTCGCGGTGATACTGATAATACAAGAAACTTGCTACGAAAACACAATAAATAGCGATAACGGAAAAAAACAGATATTGGCTGAATGACAATGACTTTCTTTTCATCTCAATCTTTCACAGAGGTATCGAAACAATATCCGTAACCCAAACGGGTGACGACAAACTTTCCGTATCCGTCGAGTTTTTTACGCAAACGGGTTATGTTCACATCTACCGTCCGATCCAGCACCTCGGCATCGTTGTTCCATATCCTACGCAGTATCTCAGCCCGCGAAAACACACGGCCCTCATTTTCCAACAGTAAGCGCAAAATCTCAAATTCGGTCTTAGTCAACTGCAACGCCTCGCCGCACAGCACGGCCTCTTTTTTGTTAAGATCCAATTTCAACTCCTTAAAACCGATATAAGCAGCCGGTACCGCCTGTTGCTTCGTCGTACGACGAAGCACAGCCTTAATTCTCATCTGCACTTCGCGCAGGGAAAAGGGCTTGGAAATATAGTCGTCCGCCCCCAAAGTGAATCCGGTGACGGCATCGTTCTCCGTATCACGCGCCGTAAGAAAGATAATAGGTATATCACGAGTCTCCCGCACTTGCTTGAGCATCTTGGCCATCTTAAAACCAGAGATTTCTCCCATCATGACGTCCAACAACAGAAGGTGGAACTTGGTCAGATCCATCTTAAGTGCTTCTTCGGCTGAATTGGCCGTTTCTACTTCGTACCCCTCATTCTCCAGATTGAACTTCAGGATGTCGCACAAATCTTCTTCATCGTCCACCACGAGAATCCTGTAATTTGTATTCATCAGACTTACCGCTTTAAATTATTATTTTCCGACTGCAAAATTACAAGTTAGTTGTTGCACGAATATGAAACCTGTGTTACAATACCGTTACAATACCTTTTTCTTGTTGGAACCTGCGGCATGCACGAACCCAATGACGCATGTGGCCGATTATTTCCTGTGTCTCTTGCAAAGTACTCATATAAAGATATTCAATCTTCAGATTGTCCATATCCCCCTTGCGTATGCGGTCTTGCTGAACCTTGCGGAGCTGGGACAACTGGGCTTTCATTTCGTCTCCAAACTGCCGAACCTGCAACGCATTATCATAATTATTCGTCTCTATCATGCCGGCAATGACATTCATCAACCTTTCCACCCCTTCCCGAATCGGCATGAATTCTTTCACGTATTCCTCGGGCATGGGATTGAAATTATTGTCCACATGCTCCTTGCAAGGATCGGACATACGTTTCAGGCAATAAAGCATTTGCTCTCCGCTGTTGGAAGCCAAATGGAACCATGTGTTCTTTTCCAAGGAAATCCGCTTGTCGATACGGCGCATGCCCACCAATTCCCTTTGGCGTAGTTTTTTACGGCGCGATTTCTCTGCGTCTATACGTTTCACGGCACGGCGCAACGTCTTCAAGTCTTCGTCTACGAACCCGTTGACCACATCCTCATACGTTTTCCAAACGAAATCCAGCATCTCCTGTTGGGTGGCACAAACATGCTTTTTCAACAAACCCCAACATTCCGCCTTGTCTTTTGCATTCATAATACCTTTAAAGAGTTGTTCCTCGTAATCGGTCTCATCCTTCCGTTTGGTTGAGAAGTTACTCTTAATCAGGATGAATACGGCCACAAAGACAAACAAGGCCATCACCACCGCACCGCCGTAATACATGGCAATCGTGACCAACGCACAGGCTGAGAAAGCGGCCGTAAGGAACCATCCGCCGATGACGTTCAGCACGCCCGTGATGCGGAACACCGCGCTTTCGCGCGACCATGCACGGTCGGCCAAAGAAGACCCCATGGCCACGATGAAAGTCACGTAGGTGGTAGAAAGAGGTAATTTCAACGATGTCCCCAACGCTATCAGCAGACCGGAAAGCACGAGGTTGATAGAAGCACGCACCAAGTCGAATGCCGCTCCCTGAGCCAAAATAGCCTCATCTTTGTTAAAACGGGCGTCAATCCATCTCACCAAAGGTTTTGGGGTATATTTGGAAAAGAACTCGTTCACGTTGTTCGCCCCTCTCACGATGCTGCGCGCCACGCGTGAAGAACCGAACATCTCTTCGCCTTCGTCCTGACGCGACAAATCCACGGAAGTCTTCACCACATTCTGTGCTTTTTTCGACGTGGCCAAGGCATAGACCATCACCACACCGGAAAGGAACAGGAAAATAAACGGTGTCTTGGCATTTTCATTCAGCGAACTCATCATAAAAGTATCGGCCTGCCCGGCACCGTTTGCGGCAAAATCCTGATAAGCCGAATAAGCAGCCAACGGCACACCGACGAAATTCACCAGGTCGTTTCCGGCAAAAGCCAAAGCCAAGGCAAAAGTACCCATAAAAATGCACCAGTGGAACACCTGCATCAAGACGGTGCTTACCACGAAACACCCGCCCACCAGATACATCGTATTTTCTTTTATCCATGCGTTATATTCCGGAGTCATGAACGAACTGTCCTTCAATCCTTTCAGCAAAGCAAAATAAAGGATACACGTGGTGGCAATCCCCCCGAAAAGCCCTATTTTCCATTTCAACTTGGAAGTATAGTTAAACGTAAAAATCAAACGGGACAACCATTGTACCACCGTTCCGAAGATAAAAGCCACTGCCACGGAAAGGAATATACCCAAAATCACAGAAAGGGCCTTGTCCGTATTCAACAGATCGGCAAAGCCCAAAAGCCCGGTCTCGTCCGTGGCTATTTTCAACAACGAAAGGATGAACGTACCGCCCAACAATTCAAAAACCATAGAGACGGTGGTAGACGTAGGCATCCCCAACGTGTTGAAGACATCCAGCAATACCACATCCGTCACCATGACTGCCAGGAAAATACAAAGCAAGTCGTTGAAACTGAACATCTGCGGTTGGAAAATTCCATGCCGCGCAATGTCCATCATACCGTTACTCATCGTAGCTCCCACAAACACCCCGATCGACGCGATAATCAAGATGGTGCGAAAGCGTGCGACCTTAGCTCCGATAGCCGAGTTCAAAAAGTTCACGGCATCATTACTCACACCGACCACCAAGTCGAAAACGGCCAGCATGAACAGGAACACGATAAAACTAAAATAAACACATAGCGAAAAAGTAAATTTGGGCAAAGCGTAGCGAATTAGCT
>OOBO01001323.1_pt1 | contig 17177 bp, 22 predicted proteins | sample 1671031 | NCBI WGS metagenome assembly OOBO01 (sample SAMN06348115, study PRJEB24527) | human gut metagenome | biome: human gut; feature: ankylosing spondylitis patient; material: feces | host: Homo sapiens | place: China | collected 2015-10 | reverse complement strand
TTATATGTAACGTGATGACATATGGTGACACAGGTCGTCACCTCCCTTGAAACATGGTGACGGTATGAAAAAATACCCTTTTATTTGCAGCGTGAACGACGGGATATGTGCAGTAAAGAGTGCTTGAATCACTTACTTACTGACTGTCCGAATGAGAGAATGGATGACCGGAATAATGCACTAATGGATTACTGCACACGTGCAGTAAGGAATGTCCGACCGGCAGACTTGTGATGTGCAGTAATGACCGCCGGACAGAATGGAGTACAGACCATATTACGGCACATATACGGTCATTCCTTACTTACTGAAAGACTGAATTCAATTGATGTTTAACATAAAATAAAAAAGCAATGAAAAAAAACACAGTTTTAGTCGCCATCTGCAACCAGAAAGGCGGAGTCGGTAAATCGACCATGACAATTATGCTCGCAGGGTATTATCATTACCTGAAAGGATTGAATGTGGCTGTCATCGACTGCGATTATCCGCAGTACAGCCTGGTACGTATGAAAGAAAGGGACATGCGTACAGTCGAGCAAAGCGAATACTTCAAGCAACTGCTGAAATCACAGTATGAACGTATCCAAAAGAAAGCCTACACGATTGTCGGTTCAAAGGCGGAGAATGCCCGTGCTGCGGCTGGGAAACTGATGAATAATGGGAATTACGATTTGATTATCGTGGATCTTCCCGGAACGGTGAACTCATCAGGCGTAATCAACACCATCGTGAATATGGACTACGTGATTACACCGATTGTTCCCGACCGTATTGTAATGCAAAGCAGCCTCTCGTTCTCTACCAGCGTCTGGGACTACGCCAAGACAAGCAAGGAAGCCCCTTTACAGGAATTCCTCTTTTTTTGGAACCGAAAAGATGCCCGTGCTTCTACGGAAGTCTTTGATGCGTATAATATCATCATGCAAAAATTGGAGTTTACGGTATTGGATACCATCATTCCGGAAACCAACCGCTATGACAAGGAACTGTCTTTGGCAACCAGGAACTTCTTTCGTTGTACTCTGTTTCCACCTCCCGCCAAATTGTTGAAGGGCAGCGGACTGACAGAACTGGCAGAAGAATTATTAGTCAAATTCAAAAAATAAATATCATGGCAAGAAAACAAGTAATCGTAAATGAAGAGATGATCAGGGGCATTATGGCCGGAGATATACCCAATTACGGAAAGGATATACCCGAAGATGCGTTCATTACCGTTGACGAATCAGAACAGAGTGATTGCGAAACGAACAATCCGGAACCTGCGCCTGTAGAGAAAAGTGCCGTCAAACAGAGGAAACGAAAGGACGGTACAGATTCGTACCGCAAACAGTTTCTCATGGGTGGTAATGTCCAGCAAAGGCAGCAGGCTTATATCGGAATCGACAATTATCAGTTCATACAGAGATTTTTATCGGTTGTAGCCCCCAAGGTCAGCATGTCGAAATACATTGATGATGTACTGACCGCCCATATAGAACAATACCAGGAGGAAATAGACAGCCTCTATCACAATCAAATCAATAATAAACCTTTATATAAAAAATAATTATGGGACAATTTTTTGACATCATGACTATTGCAGTCACCATTATCGTAGTATTCCTTTTGATAATAACAGCCATTCATAGTTCTGTAAGGCTTGTACAAATAACAATCGGCAGAAAATCCGGTTTGAATAAAAAGGATACAGCTCAATCAAGTGTAGCCCCAAAAAACTTTGTATCAGAAAATCAACCTGAGACAAAGAAAAAATCACCTGACCTTGATGAGTTGTGTGCCATTTATAAAAAGAAATTTCTAACTCGTAAACCTTTGTCGAAGCGGGCACGCGTAGATATTGAACAGGAGAATCTCAACTTGATCAAACAGTTACTTTTTGTTATTGAGCCTAAAGCAAGCATGTGTGGCTATATCAATAGCATCGTGAAAGACCATCTGGAAAAATGCAGACCGGAGATTATAAAGTTGTATAATGAAAAATGTTCTGACAATGGAAAGTAAAGTTTATTTCACAGTCAAAGCCTTATGCGCTGTTTTCATGCTTTACCAGTTGTGGATATTCATCTTCAGCCGGAAAATGTATGACGGATGGGACAAGGTTTACCGTATGATGCGTATCGCCCGTATCAAGTTATGGAAATATCGGAAGGAGTGCCGGAAAAAGAAAGCTGAAAGTGCCCGCAAAAAGGCAAGGCGCAAGAAATCGTCAGTGGCAACAAAAGTGGTACAAGAAATTCCCGGAACAATGACAGGCTCTTCCCCTTCTGAGGATAATGATGTAATCGGCAAGACAAAAATAGTCTATCTGGAAGACCCGGAAACGGCAAGAAAAACTCCTACACGTTCCGAACCTATGGAAAAAGAACCCATAGAGGAGGATGAGGAAATAGATGCGGATGATGTGGCTCAGGAAAATAAGGGTCTGACCGAAGAGGAAAAAGCAGAATTGATGGCTCCTGTTGATGCCGAACCTGATCCGGAATTCAACACGGCAATGACATTCGAGGAAATGAATAACGTAGCGGAAGTGCTGACCTCCGCTACAGAGGACAAGCAGAAAGCTCTCCGTGCAAGTATGACCATTTATCACAAGCTGTCCGGTACGGAAATATTGAATATATTGGAAAATGAAATCGGTTGTCAGCAGAAAATAGAGAGCCTGATCAATGAATATCTGGATGAAGCCGGTAAGCCACTTTCAAAGCGAAAGGCTATATCCAAGAACAAAGAGGTATTCGATATAAACAAATATGCCTGAAATTTTCATTCTAAGGAGATTTTACGATAAAAATCAGATGTTCATACCTTTATAAGTCTTACTTTTGTAATCAATTGATTGATTATGGCAGTAACAAAAGCGATATTGGAAAAATGGCTGGTGGCGCAAAAGCGTCACCGCCTCTCGGACAAACAGGTACAGATGGCCCGCGAGTTGGGTATGAATCCCGACAAGCTCGGCAAGATAGACAACCACAGGCAGGAGGTCTGGAAAATTCCGCTTCCGCAGTTTATTGAACGTATCTATTTCAAGCGGTTCAAGCGTGAGGATCCGGAAACGGTCAAACCTTTGAAACAGATCATGGCAGAAATGGAAGCTAAGAAAAAGCAACAGAAAGCGAAGAAGGAGGAACGAAGGAAGCAGCGTGCTCTCTCTTCCGATTCTGCGGAATAGGTAACGTGTATAAAATAAGCGAAGAGTGAAAGCGACCGGTTTTCACTCTTCGCTTATTTTATAGTCACTACGTACCAGCTACTACTCTCCCCATCCTTTCGTAAAGATTGATGACCTGCTTGCCGCTTTCCAGTGCCTTGTTCATCGTGTAGAAGATGCCTCCATCCGGTACAAGATCCCAGTATGCGACAATCATACCAGCCTTGCGTACCATGTATTCATCCCTGCGCAGGTAGCAGCCCTTGTGGTAATTCTCGGAAACCATGACCACCCGGTCCACTCTTTCCAACAGACAGGCATACAACAGCCGGTCTTCCGCGTCGAACCACAAGGGCTGTTTTCTGAAGGGCACTGCCGCTATATGAGCGTGATATCCCCGTATTCCTCCCTGATCTGCAAGACCGCCTCCGCAGCAGTCATATCAAATCCGTTGGCCATCCCGGTATAGTAGATATTGTATCCCTGCCCGTACAGTTCGATAATCTGTTCCGTCACCGTTTCCCTGATTTGTGCAAGTATCCGGGGATTGTTACCGCATCCTTGCAGGATACGTTCCTTACGGTGTCCCGTGAAGGCCACCACCTGATTGTTTTTTGTTTCCATACTGTCTACTGTTTATTGTTTTACATATACCAATTCAAACCGAACGGTATTTTATTTCCTGGAGGCTTTTCTGCCCCGGTCCGGAACCCGGCAACCAGCCCGCAGGGCCGCCTTGCCAGGTTCCCCGGGACACGGGGCTACCTTTGCCGGAAGAAATGAAATGCCGGCTTTCCCCTTGTCCTTGTTTTCTTGTCCCCGCTGCCGGAAAAACCTTTTTTGAATGGCTCAAAATCCCCTCCCGATGTAACGTGATGTCATATGGTGTAACAGATTGTAAGGTTTGTAAATCAATAAATTAAGCACTATATATTCGCACTTGAAATGATTTTTTGTCTCACTAATTAAATGTTTCGACACATGAAAAAAAGATTCTTTTTGGCAGCCATGACGCTGCTGGTTTCAATGGGGGCTTTCGCCCAAGGCAACGGTATCGCCGGTATCTCGGAAGCGACCAACATGGTCACTTCGTATTTCGATCCCGGAACCAAGTTGATTTATGCTATCGGTGCCGTCGTAGGCCTTATCGGTGGCGTGAAGGTCTATTCAAAGTTCTCGTCCGGCGATCCGGACACCTCAAAGACCGCCGCAAGCTGGTTTGGCGCGTGTATCTTCTTGATTGTGGCTGCCACCATCTTACGTTCATTCTTCCTGTAATATGGCGGAATATAATGTAAACAAGGGGATCGGGCGCAGCCCGGAGTTCAAGGGGCTCAAGAGCCAGTACCTGTTCGTTTTTGCCGGAGGTCTGCTCGCCCTGTTCGTGGTGTTCGTCATCATGTACATGGCAGGCATCGGCCAGTGGGTCTGCATCGGTTTTGGTGTCATCGCCTCCTCGGTGCTTGTGTGGGCGACCTTCCGCATGAACGCGAAGTACGGCGAATGGGGGCTGATGAAACTCCAGGCGTTGCGCAGGCATCCCCGCTACATCATCAACCGGAGAAAGTTTCTACGGTTGTTTTTCCTAACCTCTAAAAAAAGAAGCGTATGAGAAATATAATGAAGACAGCCACGCTGGAGAGCAGGTTTCCGCTGCTCGCAGTGGAGAACGGCTGCATCATCAGCAAGGACGCGGACATCACCGTTGCCTACAGGGTGGAGCTGCCCGAACTCTTCACGCTGACACGTGCCGAGTACGAAGCGATGCACTCCACCTGGACAAAGGCGGTCAAGGTGCTGCCGAACTACAGCATCGTGCACAAGCAGGACTTTTTCGTGGAGGAGAGCTATAAGCCGGATATCTGCAAGGACGGCCTCAGTTTCCTCAGCCGCAGTTTCGAGCGGCACTTCAACGAGCGTCCGTACTTGCAGCACACCTGCTACCTCTTCCTGACCAAGACCACGAAAGAGCGCAGCCGCACGACGAGCAGTTTCAACGCCCTGACACGGGGATTCATCATTCCCAAAGAGATGCAGGACCAGGAAACCGTCACCCGTTTTCTGGAAAGCTGCGGGCAGTTCGAGCGTATCGTGAACGACAGCGGCCTGCTCCGCATCACGCGCCTGACGGACGACGAGATAACCGGGACGGACACCTCGGCAGGTATCATCGAGAAATACTTCTCGCTCTCGCAGGAGGAGACCGCCTGCTTGCAGGACCTTTCGCTCGGCGCGGGGGAAATGAAGGTGGGCGACAACTGCCTCTGCCTGCACACCCTTTCCGATCCGGAAGACCTGCCGTCGGGTGTGGCCACGGACTGCCGTTACGAACGGCTCTCCACAGACCGCAGCGACTGCCGCCTGTCCTTTGCCGCCCCGATAGGGATACTGCTTACCTGCAACCACGTGGTGAACCAGTACCTCTTTATCGACGATTCGGCGGAGAACCTCAGGAAGTTCGAGCAGACGGCGAGGAACATGCACTCGCTTTCCCGTTACAGCCGTTCCAACCAGATTAACCGCGAATGGGTCGAGGAGTACCTGAACGAGGCACACAGCAAGGGGCTTTCGTCCATCCGTGCCCACTGCAACGTCATGGCGTGGAGCGATGACCGCGAGAAGCTCAAGCGCATCAAGAACGATGTGGGCAGCCAGCTGGCATTGATGGAGGCGAAGCCGCGCCATAACACGGTGGACGTGCCGGTCCTGTTCTGGGCGGCGATACCCGGCAATGCCGGCGACTTTCCTTTCGAGGAGAGCTTCTACACCTTTATCGAGCAGGCCTTGTGCCTGTTCATCGGTGAGACCTCCTACAAGGATTCCCTTTCACCGTTCGGTATCCGCATGGTGGACAGGCTGACCGGAAAACCGGTCCATCTGGATATTTCCGACCTGCCGATGAAGAACGGCACGATAACCAACAGGAACAAATTTATTCTCGGACCGTCCGGCTCAGGCAAGTCTTTCTTTACCAATCACATGGTGAGGCAATATTACGAGCAAGGCACACACGTGCTGCTGGTGGATACGGGAAATTCCTATCAGGGGCTGTGCAACCTTATCCATGCCAGGACAAACGGCGAGGACGGGATTTATTTCACCTACGAGGAAAACGATCCGATTGCCTTCAATCCATTCTATGTGGAGGACGGTGTTTTCGACATCGAGAAGAAGGAGTCCATCAAGACGCTCATCCTCACCTTGTGGAAGCGTGACGATGAGCCGCCGACACGAGCGGAAGAGGTGGCTTTATCCAACGCGGTGAACCTCTTTTTGGAAAAAATACGGCAGGAGAAGCAGCCCAATCCCACCTTCAACACCTTCTACGAGTTTATCCGTGACGAGTACCAGGATATCTTGAAACAGAAACGTACCCGTGAGAAGGATTTTGACGTGTGGGGATTCCTTAATGTATTGGAGCCTTACTATAAAGGTGGCGAATATGACTTCCTCCTTAACTCGGACAGACAGCTTGATTTGTTGAACAAACGCTTCATTGTCTTCGAGTTGGACAATATCAAGGACAACAAGGTGCTCTTCCCGATTGTGACCATTATCATCATGGAAACCTTCATCAACAAAATGAGAAAACTGAAGGGAATCCGCAAGATGATATTATTGGAAGAAGCCTGGAAAGCCATCAGTAAGGAGGGCATGGCGGAATATCTGAGGTACCTCTTTAAGACCGTCAGAAAATTCTTCGGCGAGGCTGTGGTAGTCACTCAGGAAGTGGAGGACATCATCTCTTCTTCCATTGTCAAAGGTACCATCATCAACAACAGCGACTGTAAGATTCTGCTTGACCAGCGGAAATATGTCAACAAGTTCGATGAGATACAGGCGTTGCTCGGTCTGACCGACAAGGAGCGTGCGCAGATCCTCTCCATCAACATGGCGAACAATCCGTCCAGAAAATACAAGGAAGTGTGGATCGGGCTGGGAGGAACGCAATCGGCGGTCTATGCCACGGAAGTGTCGCTTGAGGAATATGCGTGCTACACCACTGAGGAGACCGAGAAACTTGAACTTATGCGGCTTACGGAAAAGCTGGGCGGCAACATAGAACTTGCCATCAAGCAGCTGGCCGAAAGCAAGCGGGAAAAGTGAAAGGGACTGAATTTACATGGAAACCAAAAAACAATCACGAATCATGGGAATGGAAGAATGGATAAAAGAACAGCAACGCCGTTATCTGGACGAGCCACGCTATAAAGAGTTGCAGGAAGTGACGGAACAGGCAAGGAACCTTGTCAGGAAGAAGGAATACCGTAAACTGACGGAACTGGTCAGGCAGTACGGGAAATCCGAGGATGTGGTTTCCCATGTCGCCTGCCTGCTGTCAGACTCGTGCCTGTTCCCGACACCGGAAAGGACGGCGGAAACGGACAAATCGGAATTGATGGAGGCATTGAAAGGCACTTATTTTATGGAGAAGAACGGTTGCCGGCTTGCGGATATCAGTCCCGAAGAAGCCGGCTCCGTCCACGGAATGCTTGCCATGCACACGTTCATGCGGGATGCTTATTTGAAGGCACATCCCGAAAGCGGACAGGAACGGCCGTCACCGGAAGAAGTGCGGTCATCCGTCCGGATTCTGGATTACCGCCGGAAAGGGAGCGACACGTGGGAACTCTGCAACCTGGCCGTGCATCTTGTGCCGCCTTCACGGTATGTGGCGCTCCGGTACGGGCTTGCGGATGATTATGACAGGCTTGACAGGCTGAACCGTTCCGAACCGGGACCGGCATATGACGGTTACGGGGTGGTATTGGAAAGCCGCCTGTGCAGGAATGCGGAAAAGGCAGCGGAAAGCATCAAGGATGTCCGTCTGCCGGATTTTTATCTGGAAAGACTGAATGGGGAACTGGAGATTTTGGGACGGATTGCGGCCTCGCCGGATGTGGTCCACGACATCCTGCATATCAGTCCTGACTTTCTCGCCAAGTACGGTATAGACAAGAACGCTTCCGCTACGGAACGCTCGTGCCAGGCGGAGAAGGCTTACCGCGAGCTGGATGCCCGTTTCGTCAGGATGACAGGCCGCAGGCCGTATGCCGACGAGCTGTTCGCCTCTATCAGACACAGGAAGAAGGGTATGGTAAAGGAGAAAACCCAAAAACAACCGAACAGGCCCATTCTCCGTAACCCACCGTCCAAAGGGCGGAAAATGGGAATTTGATTCCCATCGAAACAACAATCGGATTATTCATCATTAAAAAAGTAGATTTATGAAAGTAAAAATTTTAGTGCTGTGCATGGGCTGCATCTTCACCGGCTTCACGGCAAAGGCACAGTGGGTCGTGACCGACCCCGGCAATCTGGCACAGGGTATCATCAATGCCGCCAAGAACATCGTACATACATCCTCCACCGCCGGCAATATGGCGAATAATTTTCAGGAAACTGTCAAAATTTACAAACAGGGCAAGGAGTATTACGACGGGCTTCGCAAGGTGAAGAACCTCGTCCGGGATGCCCGCAAGGTACAACAGACCATTCTGATGGTCGGTGACATCACGGACATCTATGTGAACAGCTTCGAGCGTATGCTGGGTGATCCGTACTTCACGCCGGAGGAACTGAGTGCCATAGCCCTCGGCTACACTAAGCTGCTGGAAGAGAGCTCACACCTGCTCAGCGACCTGAAAACGGTGGTCAACGAGAACGGCCTGTCGATGAACGACAAGGAACGGATGGATGTCATCGACCGGTGCTATACCGACATGCTCCAGTACCGTGCCCTGGTGCAGTATTATACCAACAAGAACATCGGCGTGTCCTACCTGCGTGCCAAGAAACGGAATGACCTTGACCGCGTGATGGCTCTCTACGGCTCACCCAATGAACGCTACTGGTAATCCCAAATCCGAATGCTTATGGTATTGCTGTCAGTAAATTTCGACAACCTGCATCAGATTTTGCAGAGTTTGTACACGGACATGATGCCGCTCTGCTCGCAGATGACCGGTGTCGCCAAGGGCCTTGCAGGGTTGGGAGCGCTTTTCTATGTGGCTTACCGCGTGTGGCAGTCATTGGCGAGAGCGGAACCCGTGGATGTGTTCCCGCTTCTCCGTCCCTTTGCCCTGGGGCTGTGCATCATGTTCTTTCCTACACTTGTACTGGGTACGCTCAACAGTGTCATGTCTCCCATAGTAAAAGGTACACACACGATTCTGGAATCGCAGACCTTCGACATGAACGAGTACCGGGCACAGAAGGACAGGCTGGAGGTGGAGGCGATGAAGCGCAATCCCGAAACGGCCTATCTGGTCGATAAGGAATCTTTCGACAACAAGCTGGACGAGCTGGGCGCGCTGGATGCGATAGAGGCCTGCGGGATGTATGTGGACCGGGCGATGTACAACATGAAAAGGGCCGTGCAGAATTTCTTCCGCGAACTGCTGGAGCTGATGTTCAACGCCGCCGCCCTTGTCATCGACACGCTCAGGACATTCTTCCTGATAGTCCTTTCGATTCTCGGACCGGTTTCCTTTGCCATCTCCTGCTGGGACGGTTTTCAGGCCTCGCTCAGCCAGTGGTTCGTCCGCTATATCAGCATCTACCTGTGGCTTCCCGTCAGCGACCTGTTCAGCAGCGTGCTGGCAAGGATTCAGGTACTGATGCTACAGCAGGACATCGAGCAGCTTGCCGACCCTGATTTCATACCCGACGGATCGAACGGCGTGTACATCACGTTCCTGATTATCGGAATCATCGGGTATTTCACCATTCCGACGGTTGCGGGCTGGATTGTGCAGGCCGGCGGCGGTGCGGGCAATTACCTCAAGAACGTGAACCAGAGGGCATCCCAGGCCGGTTCTGTGGTGGCAGGTACGGCAGGAGCAGCGGTGGGAAACATTGCCGGAAGGCTTGTCAAGTGATAACAATAAAACATTTACAGAATGGAATTCAAATCATTGAAAAATATCGAGACCAGTTTCAGACACCTGCGTCTGTTCGGGATCGTCTATCTGTGTGTATGCACCCTGCTCGTGGGCTTTTCCGTGTGGAAGGCTTACAGCTTCGCGGCGGCGCAGCGGGAGAAAATCTATGTGCTGGACGAGGGCAAATCGCTGATGCTGGCCCTCTCGCAGGACCTGGAGCAGAACCGTCCTGTGGAGGCAAGGGAGCATGTAAGGCGTTTCCATGAACTCTTCTTCACGCTGTCACCCGACAAGAGTGCGATAGAGGGAAACATCCAACGGGCGATGTTCCTCGCTGACCGCTCGGCATACGCCCACTATGTGGACCTGGCAGAGCAGGGATACTACAACCGGATAATTTCGGGGAACGTGAACCAGCGTATCGGGATTGACAGCGTGAAATGCGACTTCAACACCTATCCGTACGAGGTTGTGACCTACGCGAGACTCTCCATCATCCGGGAGAAGAGCGTGACCGAACGCAGCCTTGTCACAAGGGGCAGGCTCATGAACTCCATACGCAGCGACAACAACCCGCACGGGTTCATCATTGAATCGTTCCGCGTGGTGGAGAACAGGGATATAAGAGTGTATGACCGTTAAAATTTTGAATGTATGAAAAAGAGAATATTGAAAATCAGAGGTCTGGCAGAAGGCAAGCTGTGGGACTTCTGCGACAGCCTGACTCCCGAAAGGAGAAAGGCGGTTGTCATCGGACTGTGCGCCGTGTTCATGGCAGTGAATTTCTATATGATATTCCGTGCCATATACGATATCGGGCGGGAGGATGCCCGTCAGGAAGTAATCGAGATTACCCCGCTGGATATTCCGGACTTCGTTCCTGCCGACACGCTTTCCGATGAGAAGGTACGTGACATGGAAGAGTTTTTTAACCAATTTAACAGACAAGACAATGAGTAACGATGCGAACAAATTGAAAAAGAGGCAGGAAATCAGGAAATATCTGGTTTATGCCGGAATGTTCCTGTTGTTCATCGGCTGCATGTGGTGGATTTTCACCCCGTCGAAGGAGGACAGGCAGGAAGAGGCCAGGAAAGCCGGTTTCAACACCGAACTGCCCGATCCGAGAGGCGCGGGCATAGAGGGCGACAAGATTGCCGCCTACGAGCAGGCCGACATGCGGCGCAGGCAGGAAGAGAAGATGCGCACGCTGGAGGACTTCTCTTCGCTTGCCGACGGGAAAAAGCAGGAGAATCAGCAGGCTGTGGAAATTGTACCGGATTCGGAATACCAAGGGGCAAATCCTTACGGCAACCGGAACGGTAACGGCAGAGACGGTTCTATCGCTTCATCCACATCCGCCTATAACGACATCAACGCCACGCTGGGCAACTTTTACGAGTCGCCTCAGGAAGACCCGGAAAAAGAGGCGCTGAAAGCCGAGGTGGAGCAGCTGAAGCAGGCGGCCGCCGCACAACAGCCCGCGCAGATGACTTATGGGGAACAGGTGGCCCTGTTGGAGAAATCCTACGAGCTTGCCGCCAAGTACACGTCGGGAGGTGGCGGAAATCAGACGGGGAATGAGGCGGTCATGCGGAACGGGAAGGCGAAAGCCGTTCCAGTGGGACATGTTTCCACTCCGGTGGTATCGTCCCTGCCGCAGCCCGTCAGCGATACCGTGCTGTTCGCAAGGCTTTCACAACCGGGGCGGTTCCATACGGCAATCGGGAAAACGGAAGCCGGGAGTATGAGGAATACCATCCGTGCCTGCATCCACGGCGACCAGACCGTCACCAGCGGTCAGGGTGTAAGGATACGCCTGCTGGAGCCGATGCGTGTCGGGAAGCATGTCCTTCCGAAGAACTCCCTGCTTACCGGGGAGAGCCGCATACAGGGTGAACGGCTCAATATCGGGATTGTGCAGGTGGAACATGACGGTATCATCATCCCGGTGGAACTTACCGTGTATGGCAACGACGGACAGGGTGGAATTTTCATTCCCGGGTCGATGGAAGCGAACGCGGTCAAGGAAGTTGCCGCCAACATGGGGCAGAACCTCGGCACGAGCATTTCCATCACCAACCAGTCGGCCAAGGACCAGCTGCTTTCCGAACTCGGACGCGGTGCCATTCAGGGGGTGTCGCAGTACATTACCAAGAAATTACGCGAGGAGAAGGTACACCTAAAGTCCGGCCATACCCTGATGCTTTATCAGAATGACAATCAATAACCCATTAAAATTAAAGAACATGAAAAAGATTTTTGTAATGCTTGCCCTTATGACGGGCGCAGTGAGTGCTTTCGCACAGAATGCCGTTGATTCAACGGCAACAGTTACCGGCGGTGTCACGCTGACGGCGGATGTATATCCGCGGCAGGAGGACGGTGACCTCTATCACGGCCTGACCAAGAAGCTGACCTTTGACCGCATGATACCGCCATACGGTCTGGAAGTGACTTATGACAAGACTACGCATATCATCTTCCCTTCAGCGGTGCGGTATGTGGATCTCGGCTCTGCCAACCTTATAGCAGGCAAGGCGGACGGTGCGGAGAATGTCATCCGTGTGAAGGCTACGGTAAAGGATTTCCGTGACGAGACTAATATGTCGGTCATCACCGAAAGCGGCAGTTTCTACACCTTCAATGTCAAATATTCAGATGAGCCGCTATTGCTCAATGTGGAGATGAAAGACTTTATCCATGACGGCAGCAAGGTGAACCGCCCGAACAACGCCCTTGACATCTATTTGCAGGAGTTGGGCTGCGAATCGCCCAAACTCGTGCAGTTGATTAACAGGAGCATCCATAAGGAGAACAGACGCCATATCAAGCATGTCGGCAGTAAGGCTTTCGGCATCCAGTATCTCTTGCGCGGGCTTTATACCCATAACGGCCTGCTTTATTTCCACACGCAGATAAAGAACTCGTCCAATGTGCCTTTCGAGGTGGATTTCGTGACTTTCAAGATTGTGGACAAGAAGGTGATGAAGCGTACAGCCATTCAGGAGCAGGTCATTTTCCCTCTCAGGGCTTACAACTATGCCACTATGGTTGCAGGGAAAAAGGAGGAACGTACCGTCTTTACCTTTGACAAGTTCACCATCCCCTCGGACAAGGTGCTGGTGGTGGAGATGCACGAGAAAGGCGGTGGCAGACACCAGACCTTCACCGTGGAAAGCGAGGACATCGTGAGAGCCAGAGTCATCAATAAACTTAAAGTGAAATGAGTATGCGCAGAGTCTTTTATATGTTTGTTGCAACCGTATCGCTTGCCCTGTTTTCAGGGCAGGCATACGCCCAACGGTATCTTCCCGGAATGATGGGCGTGGAACTTCGTGGCGGTTTTGCGGGCGGCTCTAAAGGGCCTTTGAATTATTATACCGGATTCGCGGTGTCGGGATACACGAAGAAAGCCGACCGCTGGGTGGCAGGTGCGGAATACCTGCTGAAGAATTATGGGTATCGTACCATATCCGTACCCCGTGCTCAGTTCACGGCAGAGGGAGGCTATTACCTGAAGTTCCTGTCCGACCCTTCAAAGACACTGTTCCTTTCCATCGGCGGTTCAGCCCTTGTAGGATATGAGACGGTGAACTGGGGTGACAGGATGATGCACGACGGTTCAAGGCTTCTTGCCGGTGATGCCTTCCTCTACGGCGGTGCGCTTGCATTGGAGCTGGAAACCTACATTACCGACAGGATAGTCCTGCTTGCCAATGTGCGTGAGCGTGCCCTGTGGGGCGGTTCATTAGGCGTGTTCACGACACAATTCGGGCTGGGACTGAAAATAATAATCCATTAAAATCACAATACTTATGAATATAGAGGAAATAAGAAGGATTCCGATTACGGATTTTCTGGCTCTGGCAGGGCATGCCCCGGAAAGACAGCGTGGTGACGAGTGCTGGTATCTCGCCCCATACCGTGAGGAACGGACCGCCTCGTTCCAGGTGAACATCCGTAAAAATGTCTGGCACGACTTCGGAACCGGACGGGGCGGTGATATTTTCACCCTTGCAGGGGAACTGACAGACAGCCGTGATTTCAAGGAACAAGCGGATTTCATCACAAGGATTTATGGCGGTCTGGCCCCCGAAAGAAAGACGGTTTTCCGTTCCAAAGAGAACGGCAAGGATGAGCCCGATAAAAAGGAATGTTTGAAGGATATCCGTTTCGGGCCACTGTACAACAGGGTACTGCTCAACTATCTGAACGAGCGTGGCATTTACACGGATGTGGCATTGTTCAACTGTGAGGAGGTAAGGTACACCTTGCATGGCAAGCGGTATTTCGCCATCGGTTTCAAAAATCTCAGCGGCGGGTACGAGCTGCGCAGCCGCCTGTTCAAGGGAAGCCTGTCGCCAAAGGACATCTCGCTGATAAACAACGGTTCGGACACCTGCGACCTGTTCGAGGGTTTCATCGACTACCTCTCGTGGATGGTTCTCGGTCTCGGGTGCGGTGATGATTACCTCGTGCTGAACTCGGTGGCTTTGCTGGAACGCTCGTACGGCTTTCTGGACAGGTACGAGCATATCCGATGCTATCTGGACCGTGACGAGGCGGGACGGAGAACGCTGGAAGCTCTCCGTAACCGCTACGGCAATAAAATAGAGGACTGCTCCGCCTTATACAAGGGGTACAAGGATTTGAACGAGTACCTGCAAAACAGGGACGGGAATCCGGAATAAATCAGACAATAATCATTAAAACGAAAATGAACATGAAAAAGAGAAATATAAAGAACGCGTTGGCCGCATTTCTTTCGGCAACGCTCGTGGCACTGGCGGCGGTTGCCCTTGTGTCCTGTGACAATGAGCTGGACGTGCAGCAGGAATATCCGTTTACGGTGGAAACGATGCCTGTTCCCACACGCATCGTAAAAGGCGAGACGGTGGAAGTCCGATGTGAACTTAAACGGGAAGGCCGGTTTTCCGATGCCCGCTATACCATCCGTTATTTCCAGCCGGACGGCAAGGGCACGCTCCGCATGGACGACGGGATGGTGCTGCTGCCCAATGACCGCTATCCGCTGGATAGGGAGGTATTCCGCCTGTATTATACTTCGGAATGTGAGGACCAGCAGGCGATAGACATCTATTTCGAGGATAACAGCGAGCCGGAACAGCTCTTCCAGCTGAGTTTCAGTTTCAACAACGAGACGGAGGACGGGGATACGGCCACGACTTCCGGAGGCAAGGAGTTATCGGTTACAGTTGTCGGGCAATAAAACCGGTCCTGCCTATGATGAAGTTAAAAGCAATATGGTTTGCGGTGCTTTCCGCTGCGGTCTTTTTTCCGGGTATGCCTTCAAGGGCGGAGAATCCGGTAAAGGCAAATCCGGACAAGTTCAGTCTTGCGATTGAGTGTATCAAGCGATTCGAGGGTTGGCATGGGGAGAGAAAGCATTGGCCTTATGTGGGATGGGGGCATAAGGTGCTTCCCAAAGAAACTTTCACCAACAGCATCTCCAGGGCGCAGGGCGACTCCATTCTGAGGGCAGACCTCCGTAAGTTATGCCGCATGTTCAGTTATCTGGGGCGCGATTCCTTATTGGTCGCAGTCCTTTCATATAATGTGGGGGCCTACCGTCTGAAAGGATATGGGAAAATGCCCAAGAGCCGGCTGTTGAAGAAGCTGGAGTCTGGTGACCGGGACATCTACAAGGAATATGTCTCTTTCAGATGCTACAAGGGGAAAGTGGTTCCGAGCATCGAACGGAGAAGAAAAGTGGAATACATGCTGCTTTTTGAGGAGTAAATGAAAAAGGGAGAATCTTTCAGTTGTTATTGACTGTCAGGTTCTCCCTTGTGCGTATTGTCGGGTCAGGGCATTTGTGCGGCTTGCATGTCAGCTTACCGGAACGGCATCCTGTACTTCCGGCTCTTCCGGCAGACGGGAAAGCAGGAGTTCCGCCATGGCTCCGTTCTGTGGGATTAGGGCCGGGAAATCCGTTTTTCCGGGCTTGTATATCTCAGTGGCCACGTTGTATAGATCCCAAGCGGTAATCTGCCCCTTTGTCATGGCCAGTTTAAGCACCTCTTCCGTGAAGATGGAAATCTGTCCCTGGTTTAGCGGGTAAGTCTCAACGGAGGATGAGAGGTTTCTGTCCGAACTGTCGTGGGAGACGCGCAACGCGGTCAGCAGACCTATGTACATATAGATTTCCTCCATCGGGATAATCCGGCGTTTCAACCGCTGTATCCGTTCGATGTCCTCGTTCATGTTCACCTCGAAATTGGCCAGCCAGCCGTCCACCGTCTCGAAGACCTCTTCGGTTGTCACTTTCTTTTTCCCGTAATTGCAGACGCTTCGCTCGGGTGAAAGGATACACTGGTTATGACAGATCAGCACGCAGGGACCTATGGCGGCCTGTATGCCGTCCTGGTGGTAGGCGACGACCAGTGTCGTGGTCAGTTCGTCCGTCTCCCAGTCCTTGATCCGGATGGTGGCGAAAATACGGCGCAGGATGTGCGCCTCCACCGCCTTTTCCCCGTGTGTCTGCTCCACCTGCGGGAGTATGCTCACTCCGGGCTGTGTCTTGTTCCTGTTCTGGGCCGCGAAGATTTCCTCCACCTCGTAATTGAGGCTGTGCTTTTCGCAGATGTCCATCATGCGCCGGATGACCTGGTAATGATAGATGCCCTGCACCGGGTTGTTGTAGATGTCATTCTCCTTGTAGGTACGCTGGAGCGTCTCGAAGTTCATCACTTCAATTCCGTTTTTCTGGAAGTCAAACTGCCGTTGTCTTTCCATTACTGCCAATGTTGTTTCCATACTACTAATCTTGAATTTTATGAAGTTAATACTGTTGATTGTTTTTATCAGGTGTGTATCTGCCATCCATGGAACGGCCGCAATGTCACCGCAAATGATCTGTCGGGCATTCCATGATAGAGCAGGCCGCCCACGATGCCCGTCCTTCCGTCGGGATAGCGTTGTGTGAAACCGAACGAGTACGGGGCATGATCATAGTAGAGTGAGATTTCGCAGGGATAATCAGGGTTTTCTTCCCAGCTTTTCAACCGTTCCAGGCATTTCTGGAGTGAGGTGTCACCGATGGATTCGGCGTAACGCTTTACATTCTCGAAATGTTCTTCATTCAGGATTTTCATGACTTTTGTATTTTTATC
>OOBO01001313.1_pt1 | contig 17241 bp, 17 predicted proteins | sample 1671031 | NCBI WGS metagenome assembly OOBO01 (sample SAMN06348115, study PRJEB24527) | human gut metagenome | biome: human gut; feature: ankylosing spondylitis patient; material: feces | host: Homo sapiens | place: China | collected 2015-10 | reverse complement strand
CATGATGCAAAAATAAGAATTTTAACGCAATCCCCCAAGGTTTCAGACTGAGCCTTAAGTTTCCGATGCAGCATACACACAAAAAAACGGGGTGTGAATACCTGGCTATGTCTTTGTACGGCACAGCATATTGCCGGCAGATAAAATCAAAGCGCAGATGAAGCTAAAAAAGTTGTGGCACAGACTTCTAAACTCGAATGTTGAACAGCCCTACTGTTTGGCGGAATAAAAAATAATGCTTACCTTTGCAATACGAAAGTGCCCGTGCGAGCTTAGTCGTCGCATCTGCACTATAAAAAGGAATTAGAGAAGTCTCAGTCATTACGACTGGGACTTCTTGCTTTTAACAGTCAATCATCCTCAGAAAGTTTCTTTCAATCTATTTTTTCCTCATCCGATTCTGAAAAAGCGTCCAGGCCTCCGCCGTTAAGTTTCCGATGCAGCATACACCCCGTGTCAGTTAAAATAAAATCCTTATCCGACCTTTCCTGTTAACAGTTCTTCTTCCAAAAAAGCAAAAACATACTTAGGACTCTGATAATAAAATGCAGCCTCCTCATTCATTACTTTCTGATACGTATCCGAGTTAAAAACAAATGAAAGCGCCTGTTCCATTGTTAATTTCCTGTTCTTCTCCATCAGTAACAGTGCAAGGTTCTTTACCATATCTGCCATCATTTCCTTTTTCTCATTCATATTCGCTTCAAGTATTTTATAGCACGTTCCGTACCGAAAAAATATTGTATTGTTACTCCTTTCATATATTGCAAATTACGGACAAGTGTAGGCAAATCAATTGAATGATTTTCATACTTCCATAACTGTACTCCCACTCTATCGTCAGCAATAGGTCCTATTACCACATCATAATCATGAACAGGCTGATCAGACGGATTATTACGGTTTAAAAGTATAAATTCAGCCCATTCTTCAGAGTAATTTTCAAACCTTAATACGCGCAAACTGTCCCATGCATCTTCGCTTATTTCATATTCCAACACAACAGGGCTTCCGGATTCCAGCTGTTCCATTTTCACATGCGCCATATTTAAAGCCTGATTGTAATCTGCTGAAAGATAAAAACCTCTCCCAAAATCCTTATTAGGTTTAGACTTCAGCAAATCAATTTCCAGAAACTCCTTATTCGTCCCATGATACAGCCTCATACCAGCGCCCCTCCGTGACGGTGACAATACTCAGCTATATCGTCCACCATCGAAGCAAACGACTGAGTATGCACATAATCATAATGGCGATCGATAAAATCAATCCCTTTGAAACGACTCAGGTAATTGAATGCCTGCTTCATCGAAAGTCCGTATTTACGTCCGAACTCCCTGATGAAAATAATCGTCCACTCCATTTTATCTTTTATATCATAATCCATATCTACAGCTGTTGATGATACATATGCAAATATAATGATTTTACTCATTCTTTCCTCATCCGATTCTGAAAAAGCGTCCAGGCCTCCGCCGTTAAGTTTCCGATGCAGCATACACACAAAAAAACGGGGTGTGAACCACGCCGCAATGCCGCAAACGTAAGGTTCACACCCCGTGCAAGTATATATCATAGTTTCTTAATCTTACGGCTCCCCCAGTCCCCGCACGATCACCTCCACCTCCGGCTTGAGGAAAAACTTGCGGTGTATAAGCAACAAACCAGCAAGAACAAAAAATACCCCCAAAATGCTAACTATAGTATGTTGAATTTCAATCTAAGCCTACATATTTTTGTAAAAAAACATACTATGAGTAGCAATTCCATTCTAGAAATATTCGGCAGAAATGTCCAGAAGTACCGAAAAGAGCAACACCTTTCGCAAGAAAAACTTGCGGAATATGCCGGACTTCACCGTACCTATATAGGAATGATAGAGCGTGCAGAAAAAAACATAACTCTTGTCAATATAGAAAAAATAGCAAAAGCATTAAATATTAATCTAACTAAACTACTAGAAAACAATGAATAAAAAACAAGAAGAAGGTATTGACAGAAACTGGCATCCCGAATTTCAAAAATACACAGAAGCCATTGTTTCAGCTTCCGAATATGAAGGGCTTTATTTTGAAAGAAAAAAAGACACGCAGATTAAATGGGTTGCTACCAAGAAATCTTCCGCCGGACAGAAACGTCTGGCATGGTGGAACAAGAAATGCGAGGAACTGGGTATTCCCGTAAAATCCGGAAACTATGCCGTTGCAGTCAGGGAGATACATCCTACAAAAAAACATGTATGCCAGATCTGTGGAAAGGCGCTCAGCATATATTATGAATACCCCACTAAGCAAACGCTTTCCAGAATCAACCAGAAACTCGGCACCAAGCTGAAGCAGACAGATTATACCATAAAGGAAATAATAGAACAGTTTTGCAAGAATACCAATGACCTGCAAAACATAGCCCACATATTCAAGGTAAAATCTTTTACAGATACAGCCGACCTGATCCGGCAAATATATGATACACATGTAGCCAAGTGTTCAGGCAAACTCTCTCCGGGAGCCATGTCAAATTGTCCGGACCGTTTCGACGGCTACCATTCCGACGGACTGTGCTGCCGGCAGTTTACCGACAAGGGCAGACATACAGACAACATGAAAACCTATGTGCAGGACCGGCGTGCTTATGAAGAATGGTCCGACGGCAACTATAACCTGGCCAACAGACTGATGGGAGAATACCAGAAAGCTCCAAAGTGCACATGTCCGGTCTGCGGAGAAACAGCTAAAATGACGGCCGACCATATAGGTCCGATTTCGCTCGGATTCTGCCACAGTACGAACTTTGCCCCTAAGTGCAAAGCGTGCAACAGTGCGAAAAACAATCGCCTTTCCCTGTCGGATGTCCGTAAGCTGCTGACACTGGAGGCAGACGGCAATCAGGTGGTAAGCTGGCATTCCCAATATATCTGGGACAAGTACAAAAAGGCTATCACTTCCGATGAAGATGCCCGGAAACTCAGTTCCCTCATGCTGAAATGCCACCAGAACGTATTGAAACTGTTCTCCCTTATTTACAAAAAAGGAGGGGAAGAATTTCTCCAGACTTATCTGCATCCCGAATACTCCATGTACGACTACCGTTTTTCGGATTTCAACCCGCTGGAACCCGACAAACTGAAGATACACGAAAGTCCTCTCGACAGTGAAAACAAGCGGAAAAATCAGAAAAGATACCTGCGCATTGCTTTCGAAAGTCTGAAAGAATTCGACATGAAGAAAAACCGTAAAGTAACATTTTACACAGACCAGTTTCCCCAAGAAACAGCTGCCGTCATACAGAGCATCAAAGCCAGAAATTTCACACAAGCCGACCAGGAAGCCAGGAAACTCATCGCACTTCTGTGCGACAAGATTATTACTTCCGAGTCAGAGTAGATTATAAAACTCTTCGAAAGTCAACTCTCCATACATGAGCCTGTCGTAAGCCGATGGCTGCACAGGCTCATAATCCATTTCCAGACTTCCTCCCCCGTTTTCCAGTTCCGGCAGCGAACCGATAGCATCTCTCACCGTAATGGCTACGGGCAAGTTCCACATATTCGGTGTCTTGACAGATGGCATGTAAAACAAAGGCGACGGCTGAGGTATGGAAATCTCTTCCAGTGAACCGATGATGAAAACCCGCTTTCTACGCTGCGGCACACCAAATTCCTCGGCATTCAGCTTGATGGGTACATTTACATGATAACCGATTTCAGTAAAAGCCTCAATAATTTCTTTAATGGCATCCCCCTTACGCATAGTCAGAATACCTGGCACATTCTCCATAACGAAAAATTCCGGCCTCAGCCGGTTTACCATTTCAACAAAATCCTTGAACAACTGGTTTCTCTTGTCGTTCGGATCTCTCCAGCCCGCATACGAAAATCCCTGACAGGGCGGACCACCGACAACCACATTAACCGGTGTATTTCCGCAAGCTTCCATAATGCGCGCCTTGGTTTCCTCCTGGGTAATATCTCCCAAAATAAAATTCTCAGCCGGTGCATACTGCGAGTGATTATATCGGTTGGTAGCCATGATGCTCTTGTCTATTTCATTTGCGGCTATCAGCTGGAATCCGCTCATAATGAATCCTTCCGACATACCTCCGCATCCGGCAAACAAATCCACAAAATTCATTCCTCTTAAATGAGGCATGATCAGTGAAGCGACGAACCTGGCCAGCAAAGGAGGCACAGCGTTTCCTATCTGCTTGTACTGTGAAGCATTGGAACCCTGAAAGATAAAACTGTCGGGAAACGACTGAAGCCTTGCCGCCTCCCTGTTGGAAAGCACACGACATTGCGAAGGGTGCAGATTGCACCCGTTCCCTACCCGATTGAAATAAGTGGCGATCGTATAGCTTGGCTTGTCCCAGCACAACCTGCCGTAATAAGTAGTCCGTCCTCCGGTTTCCCTTATTTTATCCAGACGAGTATCCGATATGCTCAGAGGAATATCCTGCCAGTTTCCACCTTCAGGAATGTGAGGGGCTATTTCCGCCTCATGTTTCCCCATCTTAAACACAACATGATTATATAATTTCATCGTACTATCCAGTTTATCTCTTCCGGTGTCAAACCATACAGTTCGCCTACATACCTGTCCAGTTCCTCCTGCGAAGAATAAGTAAAGTTTTCATCCACTCTGTTCAGATCAACTACCGGCAAATCGTCTATTTCGTAGTTATTTATATGATTATTAGAGCTGGTCACCTTAAATCTCCAGTTCAACAAGCTGCTGTTCAGCAAAATATACATCTTCTTCAAGACTGTTTCTTCGGCCGATATGTAATTGCAACTATTTCCCAGTATATCATTTTCCTCACAATACACAAACCTCAGCCTCCGCGATATTCCCATATTGGAAACCTGCTGACAGACCAGCCTCCTTCTGCCAAAATCACATTTCAGAAATTCAGCCGAACGAGTTCCGAGAAACTCGCCCTTCACATATTCGTGATTGATATCCTCAATATCGTTGTCAGCAATCATATTTCCCCGTACCAACCGGTAGGGAGTCTGCTCTTGTGTTATAAACCGCTTATATAAAGTGAGATCCAGTTCCCCCCTTCTGTTCCGTATTTCAGGATATTCCTTCAGCTTCCGTACCTGTGACAGCCTCTCCAGAATCTCCCACCCCCTATCCGACATCAGAGGTATCTCCATATTTTCCCCGAAAATCTTCCGCACACTTCCGATTTCTACTCCAAAACATCTCCCGTCCACTTCCACATTTATCCTGCCGGTAATACCGTATCGCTGCAGGTAAAATATATTAGTCGACTGCGTTACATTGTCAAACAGCGGGATGCTTTCTCTAAAGTATTTTATTTCACAGACCTTGTTCTTTTCCAACAAAAATTTCCGCAATTTTGTTGTTGACAAATCCGCGAATAATGTAGAAGGGCATATTACTCCCAAATAACCATTCCGCTTAAGCATCCGTATCATCTTTTCAATGGAGAGCTGATACAGATTCAACATTCCCTCCAGCGCATAATGATAAGCCCCCGAAGTTCTGAACCAGGACACCCACATTAAAATCCGGTCAGCTTTATTTCCCGAAATCTTCTTCTTGTCCGGTTTCAGAACCAGATAAGGAGGATTTGAAACAATCACATCAAATCCTCCGTTTACCTTTCCCTCAAAATCAGAGTTTTTCAACGGACATTCATCAGAAAACATTATATTCTCCTGTATCAGTGCATTTCTCCGAATAATATTTCCACATATTTTTTCTATGTCCGAAACAGAAGGTTCTTTCAGCCTTGCCAAGGCCTTCATACGAGTAATCGCTACAGCCACAGGGTCTATATCCACAGCAAAAATATTATTCAAAATACTTTTTTCCGGCGGTATACCATATTCTTTATCCAATATATCGACAATGCAATCATAAAAGCGTCCTGTACCACAGGCAAAATCAAGCACAGACATGTCAGCCCCTGCATCACACCGCGACAAGGTATTTTTCACTATTTCATAAGCGACATAAGATCTGGTATAAACCGCTCCCTTATCAATAAGATTATGCTTCGATTTTTTTCTGTAAACAAGGCCGTTCTTCCGCTCTATCACAGCATTCAGAAATACGATATGCAGTTCTTCACATAAAGAAGGGATTACTTCTGCCGGAAACTGAGTATAAAGAGAATATTCTCCATCAGGCAAAAATCCATAGCTGCCTGAGATTTCCACCGAGTCCAAAAGTTTTTTTTGGTAGAGAAAAGTATATATAAGGCTGTTTATCAGAAAGGAATGCACATTTTCTGTCAATGCAGCAACTGTTTCCGTGTTCAAATCTTGTTCCGAAATCCGATTTGACGACTTATATTTTTCGCATTCTTCCGCTATCAGATCGTTTTCCAATTCAATAAGTCCGTCAATCATTATTCCTTGCTTGATTTAATCATTTTTAAAACAAAATCCTGTATTTTCGTGCAAAGATAATGTTTTTTGTTTCACCAGCCCCGTTCCCGTTCCGAAAAAACAGCCTCTCTTAATCTTACGGCTCCCCCAGTCCCCGCACGATCACCTCCACCTCCGGCTTGAGGAAAAACTTGCGGTGCTTGTCGTGGCCCAGTGCCGCCAGCCCTTCGCGGATGGACGGACAGCGGTACATCCACCGGTACAGATTGCGCCGTGCCGTTTCCGGCGAACGGTCGGGAAAATACAGACAAGCCAGCTCCGACTTGCCGTAGATACGCAGACGGAATTCCCCGTCGCCGTGTTCATTCTCTTTCATACCGCATCCCCTTTCCGGCACGTCCGGCTTCCTTGCGCGGCGAAACCCGTTCGAAAGCCGCCCCGTCCAGCATCCCTTTCAGCACCATGCCCGGACGGAAACGCACCCATATCTTGTTTATCATCGATTCGTGGAAGTCAGCTTCCAGCCGCACTCCCTCGCTTTTCACTCCCACCTGAAGCGAACCCAGCTCACCCAGACGGACAATCTCGCCGTTGCACAGCCCGCGGCAGACCTCCTCTTCCAGCGCTACAAGTACCGCCAGCGTATCGGCACGTGTCACCGTACACCGCCGCTGAATACGGCGTGCCATGTCGCCCAGCGTCACCTCTCCCCGCGCCTGTGCACGGGCATAATACGTCATCTCTGCCGAGATATCACGCGGATCAACCCGCGGAACCACCGAATAAGTCACTGCTCTTTCTTTCATCCTCCTTACGCTTTAAATTGTTTGCCGGCGCAGTCACAGGCGTACCCGCGAACTCGCCGATTTTCGTCATGCTGGGATTATACCCGTAATATACCTTTCCCGTCGCCCCGTTGCGGTGCTTGGCTACCGTGGCGATGCCCATGCCCCGCGTAGACCACCCCGTATCGGGATCCACCCGGATGTGATAACGCTCCGGACGATGCAGCAGAATCACCAGATCGGCATCCTGCTCGATGGCCCCGCTCTCGCGCAGGTGACGCAGCTCCGGACTCCCCGCCCGGTCTTCCGCCTGACGGTTGAGCTGACTCGACACGATGACCGGACACCCCAGCGAGCGCGCCAGCCCCTTCAGCTTGCGGCTGCACTCCGCCACCTCCTGTTCACGCGTACGCCCCGGATTCACCGTGGCAAGCAGTTGCAGATAGTCGACGATAAGCAAGCCCAGCAGCCCCTTTGCCCGCAGCGACTTGGCGATGACACACAACTGGTCGACGTTGATGTACGGCGTATCGTCGACATGTACCGGCAGCGCGCTCATCCGTTCCGCCGTACGGTGCACATCCTCCACCTCCTCCGGCGAGAGCCTGCCCTGACGGATACGCAGCGGATCGGCCGAACTCTCCGCCAGTACCATGCGCTCGCCCAGTTCCGAAGCCGTCATCTCCAGCGTGAAGAACACCACCGGCACACCCGCCATCGCCGCCTGACGCGCAAAGAACAAGTCGAGTGCCGTCTTTCCGTCGGCCGGACGCGCCGCCGTAAAAATCAGGTTGCCCGGCTGCCATCCCCCTGTCATCTCGTTCAGCCGCTGCAAGCCCGTAGGCACCCCCGTCAGCCCGTTCACAGCCAGTTCCTGCCGGCGGTCCACCAGCGCCACCGTATCATCCATCACCTCCGGCATGGGGTGCAAGTGATTCTCCAGCGGCGAATCCTCGAGCAGCGCCCCCAGTTCCCGCTGCGTATCAATCAGCACATCATACACATCACACGTCATATCGTTTGCCGCCGCCAGCTCCCGTGTCAGCGCCTCCACCAGCTTCCGCCTCAGGTAATACTGAAACAGGATGCCGCAATGATACTCCAGGTGAGCCGACGTAGCCACCCCCGCCGCCAGTTTCGCCACGGCAAACGGACCGCCCGCATCGTCCAGCCGTCCCAGAGCACGCAGCTCCTCGGTCACCGTCAGCATATCCACCGCCGCTCCCCGTGCATACAGCGCGTTTATCACCTCGAACACCACCCGGTGCGCCGTCAGGTAAAACATCTCGGCACGCAGACTTTTCAGCACCACCGCCTGAGCCGAACGCTCCAGCAGGCACGCCCCCAGTACCGCCCCTTCTATTTCTTCCGCATAAACCATCCCCATAATCCTAAAAATATGACTGCTGTCAGATACAGCTTTTTACATTACTGAAAATCCGATTGCCTTTACGGATAATCCCTCCTGTTAAAATTATTGCTTGATTCTTATATATCAACAAGTTACTGAGGGTTTGAAAAGTTTTATCGGACAGCAATGATTGACAATTTAAAAAGTTTCATCAGACAACACAGATAAAAATATAATCAATTGAGTACAAAACTCTTCATCTGCAAATACTTCAGCGCCGTACGAGCCCGGTCGATAGACGGCAGCATGCAGAGATACATCTCGATGTTTCCCACCGCCTCCTCTCGCTCGGCCAGCGTCAGCTTCCCCCACGCCTTGCGCGCCGCCTCGATGTCGAGGGCAGGCTGCCGCGTCATGTCGTGATACTGTTCCCAGAACACCTCGAACATCTCGTCGCCCGCGCTCCTGCGCCTTCCGTCCGCACCGTTTTTCACCCGCATGCGGCACAGCGTATCGTAGTGCAGCAGACGCAGCTTCGAACAGTTCTGCACCTTCATCACCTCCACCACACCGTTCTGCTCCAGCTCTCCGATAAAATGGTTCACATGCCTCCGGCTCCAGGCGAAGCGCAGACTCAGCTCCCTTCCTGAGAAAAACAGCTCGCCCCGTTTCAGGCATCCAGGGGTATCACCCTGATCGGTAAAGCACGCCGCCATGAGCAGATACACATACGCCTGCGAGTCGGAATGCCACTTTCCGTACATTTCGGCAAACATCTGGGTAAGCAGTCGCCTCGAAAGTACCAGAAAGCCCAGATTGCCAGGATTTTTCATAGTTGTTATCACCTCCATAATTCTTCATTTTTTTACGCAACCCGAAAGGGCGGGCCACCACCGTCACCAAAGTGTAGCATAGCAAACCCTCAGAGTTACAAGTTATTACAATGTCCGGCGGGCCACAAGAGCACCACCAGGGTTGCCACCCTTTCCTATTATATATTAAAAGAAAGAGTAAAAGCAAGGGAAGTTTTTCTCGCAAAGAAAAACGTTCAGCCACGATTTTTCCGTTATCTTTGTGTCATCAACAGAACCTGACAGGTAAACTTCCGTTCTTGTCTTTCACCGGTAAAAATACCGATTGGCAGAGTATTAATTACTGCCCTATACGGCAGAGATAACCCCCGAGAGACAAGACTAATGAAATATTTCGAAAAATTATACGCTTCGTGCGAGCCTACGAAGCAACAGACAGACGAGTGGCTCAAAGAATTAAGAAAGTTCATCGATACACTGTGCGCCCTGTCGCACGTATCGAAGTCGGAAATCCAGCGCATCACGGGCATCGGCACGCATACGTGTTTCGACACCGTCCGCAACTTCCGTTTCAAGACGCTGGCCACCTTCTTCAAGGCAGCCGAACAGGTGTGCGAGATAGATTTCGACGTAACCACCCTGAGACTGATCATAGAGAGCTGCATCATGCACAAGACGAACCTGATAGTACGCGAGGCCGATCCCGACGAGGAGCCGGGAGAAAACGAGTTCAGGATTCTGAAGCAGCTTTCCGTGGGCACGGACTCCCGAAAAGGCAGCCCGACGGGAAAAAAAGCTGAAAAGTTGAAGTAAACATCAGGAAGTTTACCCGGATATTCGTACAAAAGCTCCGGCTTTTCGTACGAATATCCAAAAAAATCTCCGGACATTGTCCGCACATGATGCCGGCATCCGGAGATTTTTTTGTACCAATCGACAAAAAAAACGGATAAATTGACAAGCCAGCCCGTTCGCGTCCACATTCGGAAAAAGACGGCAGTCCTTGTGTAAAAATAAAAAAATTGAACAATCATATCTAAAAAAAGGGTTAAAATAAACCTTTCTGCATATAAATTTGTTATCTTTGCGCCGAAGAACGACTTCCTATGCGGCTGTGGGAGCGGATCCTAGACAGAAGCACGATGTGCGTCATCTTCCGTATTTGGAGATAACAAACTGATTCATAGTGTTTTTCAGGCGCTAGGAAGGAGAGAGAGGTACATCCGTACCTCAACAAACATTCAATCAAGAAAAAAGGGAACAAAAAACCAGAAGGACAAACATCCACAGACATGGAAAAAGAACAGGTATGGCTTCCCCTGCAGACGGTGTACAACAAAGAACTTGCAGTAGCCGCCTATCTCAAAGAGCAGGGCATCGAGCATTACATCCCCATGACATACGAGCTCCGCGACACCGGGCGCGAGGGTGAATGCAGCCATGTACTGGTACCGGCCATCCATAACCTGATTTTCATCCACTGTCCTTATGACGCCAACTGGTGCCGGCAGTTCGCCTCCGAAGCCCCGCTGCCCGTCTATTTCCTGAAGAAGGAACGCAACGGCAACGACTACTGCACGGTGAGCGAACGCGACATGCAGAACTTCATGCATGCCACCAGCCCCGACATCCAGGGCACGCGGTTCATCGATTCCGAAAAGCTTCGCGGCAAGCGCAGCGTCCCCGTCCGGGTAGTACGCCGCGGTCCGCTCTACGGTGTGACCGGCAAGTTCCTCCGCTACGGAGGCCGCCACTACATCGCCATCGAAATGCCCCAAAGCACCGCCCTGCTCAAAGTGAGCTACACCTGGTGCGAAACCATCGAAGAGTAAATTCAGAAAAACAATATAAAATCACTAACAGACAAGCATGAAACTAAAAGCTTTATCACTTGTTATTTTTATGGCATGTTCGCCCCTGCTCATGGCGCAGTCGGGCATGACCGACCAGCAAGTGCTGGAATATGCTAAAGATGGAGTAAAACAAGGCAAAGACCAGCGTACCATAGCTACCGAGCTGGCACGCCGCGGTGTGACCCGCGAACAGGCCGAACGCGTGAAGAAAATGTACGAACAGCAGACAGGTACCGCTGCCGGCGACATGACCGGAACCGCCAAAGCCGAAGCACGCCTGCGCGAGCAGACACAGGAAGACAATTCCACCATGCTCGACGAACAGCCACAGGCACAGGAAGTGGCACAGCAGGACGCCGTATTCGGCCGCAACATCTTCAACACCCGCAACCTTACGTTCGAACCGAACGTCAACATAGCCACCCCGCCCAACTACCGCCTCGGTCCGGGCGATGAAGTGGTAATCGATATCTGGGGAGCCAGCCAGAACACCATCCGCCAGCAGATCTCGCCCGACGGAACCATCAACCTCGAACAGCTCGGCCCTGTATTCCTGAGCGGCATGAGCATCGAGCGCGCACAGCAGTACCTCACCGGCGAGCTCCGCAAGATCTATTCCGACCAGAGCAACCAGATACGCGTCACGCTGGGCAACACCCGCACCATCCAGATTAACGTAATGGGCGAAGTGATACAGCCGGGCACCTATGCCCTCTCCGCCTTCTCTACCGTATTCCACGCCCTCTACCGTGCAGGCGGTGTGAGCGGCATCGGTAGCCTCCGTAACGTGAAAGTATCGCGCGGCGGACAGACCGTAGCTACGGTAGACGTCTACCAGTTCATCATGCAGGGCAAGACCCGCGACGACATCCGCCTGGAAGAAGGCGACGTGATCATCGTTCCTGCCTACGAAGAACTGGTACAGATTACAGGCAACGTGAAACGCCCCATGCGCTACGAAATGAAAAAAGGCGAAACCCTTTCTACCCTGCTGAAATATGCCGGCGGATTTACCAGCGACGCCTATACCAAGAGCCTGCGCATCGTGCGCCAGAACGGTAAGGAATATCAGGTAAACACCGTGGATGACACCGACTACAGCGTATGCCAGCTGCACGACGGCGACGTAATCACCGCCGAAGCCATTCTGGACCGCTTCACCAACAAGCTGGAAGTGCGCGGCGCCGTATACCGTCCGGGCATCTACGAACTGGGCGGCAAGCTGAACACCGTACGCGAACTGGTAGAGAAAGCCGACGGACTGATGGCCGACGCCTTTACCGGCCGTGCCGTACTGTACCGCGAGCGTGAGAACAAGACCCGCGAAGTGAAGCAGATAGACATCCGCGCCATCATGGACGGCAGCCAGCCCGACATCCCGTTGCAGAAAAACGACGTACTCTACATCCCCAGCATCCACGACCTGGAAGACCTGGGCAACGTACAGATATTCGGCGAAGTAGCTCATCCGGGCGACTATCCGTATGCCGACAACATGACCCTCGAAGACCTCGTGATCACCGCAGGCGGTCTGCGTGAATCGGCTTCCGTAGTACGTGTCGACGTGGCACGCCGCGTAAAAGATCCGAAGAGCACCGAAAGCCCCGCTACCATCGGACAGAACTTCTCTTTCGGCCTGAAAGACGGCTTTGTGGTAGACGGCGAACCGGGATTCACCCTCCAGCCTTACGACCAGATATTCGTACGCCGCAGCCCGGGCTACAGCGCACAGCAGAACGTGGTAGTAGACGGCGAAGTGCTTTACGGCGGAACCTACGCCCTGAGCAGCAAGAACGAACGCATCAGCAGCATCATCGCCAAGGCAGGAGGCGCCACTCAGTTTGCCTACGTAAAGGGAGCCAAGCTTACCCGTGTGGCAAATGCAGAAGAAATCAAGCGCATGCAGGATGTAGTGAACCTGCTCCGCCGCCAGGTAGGCGACGCCATGATCGACTCCCTGGGCATCAACGTACAAAGCACCTTTACGGTAGGCATCGACCTGGAAGCCGCCCTTGCCAACCCCGGCAGCGATGCCGACATCGTGTTGCGTGCAGGCGACGTGATCAGCGTGCCCGAATACAACAACACCGTGAAGATAGACGGCGCCGTGATGATGCCGAACACCGTATCCTTCAAGGAAGGCGAAGGCGTGAAATACTACATCAACCAGGCAGGCGGCTACGGCCAGAACGCCAAGAAGAGCAAGAAATTCATCATCTACATGAACGGCCAGATAGCCCAGGTGAAAGGCAGCGGCAAAAAACAGATGGAACCCGGGTGCGAAATCATCGTGCCCAGCAAGCGCAAGAAGCAGTTCAACATCGGCAACGTTGTCGGCCTGACAAGCTCTATTGCCTCACTGGCGACCATGACAGCTGCCATTACGGCATTGATTAAGTAAACTACTGATTATAAACAGCTACAGGAAGCGCGGTAAGGAAGATTTTACTGCAACTTTTCTCACCCACCGAGCCGTGCCGACTGTAGCCTTTTCTATACAAAGCATTTATGAGCGAAAACAAAAACTATCAGCATCCGGACGTACAGGAAGCGGAAAACGATGAACTCGAAATAGACTGGATGGAGATACTGCGTAAAATCATCGCCATCCGCAAAACACTTTACAAGGCAGCCGGCGTAGGAGTGGTGCTGGGCATTATCATTGCCCTGAGCATCCCCAAGCAATATACCGTAACCGTTACTCTTTCCCCAGAAATGGGAGGAGATTCTAAAGGCGGAGGACTTGCTAGCCTGGCTTCTTCTTTTTTAGGTGGAGTGGCTACAAGTGGTAACAACGATGCACTGAATGTAACTCTGGCACCGGACATTGTTGCCTCTACTCCATTCGTACTTGAATTATTCAATACTCGTGTACAGACACTTGATGGAAAATTAGATACGACACTAGTAGCTTATCTAGATGAGCAAAAAACTCCCTGGTGGGGATATATCAAAGCGGCTCCAGGTTTGGCAATCGGAGCAATTAAGTCACTATTTACCGAAAAAGCTGATACAACAGCAACATTAAATCCTTTCCAATTGACAGAAGAAGAATATCAAAAGGTAGAAGATTTAAGAAAAGTGATTACGGCCAATGTAGATAAAAAAACAGCTATGACCACTGTCACAGTTACTTTACAAGATCCCAAAGTAACAGCCATTGTAGCCGACAGTGTAGTAACCAAACTCCAACAGTATATTATCGACTACCGCATCAAGAAAGCCAAAGAAGACTGCGCTTATCTGGAAGAGCTTTACCATGAGCGCCAGCAAGAGTATTACGAGGCACAAAGCAAATATGCCCACTATTTCGACACCAACCGTAATATTGCATTTCAGAGTGTACGTGCCGAGCAGGAACGTTTACAAAACGATATGAACCTTGCCTACCAAGTATATAGTCAGGTAGCTCAGCAATTACAAGTAGCACGCGCAAAGATACAGGAAGAAAAGCCTGTTTTTGCCATAGTAGAACCGGCTAGCGTTCCATTAGAACCTTCGGGGTCTAGTAGAAAAATAATTTTAGTAGGAATTATATTTATAGCTATCTGTAGTGCAGGAGTATGGAAACTATTTGGTCAGGAATATTGGCATCAAATTAGAAAAGGATTGAATTAAAAGACTTTCTCTTAACTTATCAAAAAACATGAATTAAATAAAAAATGAGCCAAGCCGTATTTAATTTTTATTATACACTTTATTCTACCAATATCAAACTACAAGAAAAACGAAAAATCAGTACGTAACTGAACTTTCTAAAGAGTTTTTTGATTCAGAAATATCATACTATTTTTATGTCTAATACAGATTCAAATAATAAGAGAATAGCCCGAAATACATTATTGCTATATTTTCGTACTTTACTTATCATGGCAATCACATTGTATACTAGTCGTGTTATTCTTAATGCTCTGGGAGTAGAAGATTATGGTATCTACAATGTTGTAGGTGGCGTAGTAGCGATGTTCTCGTTACTATCGGGATCATTATCCAATGCCATCAGTCGTTTCATTACATTTGAATTAGGTCGTGGTGATAAAACAAGACTGAATAAAATATTTTCAACAAGCATTAATATTCAATTAGGATTATCTGCCTTAATAATATTATTCGGAGTTTTTGTAGGTGGATGGTTTTTAAATACCCATATGAATATTCCTTCAGACCGTCTTGTAGCGGCCAATTGGGTTTTATATTGTTCTTTATTAATGTTTTGCATTAATTTAATCAGTTTACCATACAATGCTTGTATTATAGCTCATGAACGCATGACAGCCTTTGCATATGTCAGTATATTAGATGCCATTTTAAGACTATTCGTATGTTATTTGATTATTATCTCACCTTTTGATAAATTGATATCATATGCAGTTTTATTGGTAATTGCAGCCCTAATTATTAGATCTGTTTATAGTATTTATTGTAACAAACATTTTGAAGAATGCCACTATCATTTAATTTACGACCGTTCATTATTAAAGCAAATGGGTAGTTTTGCTGGTTGGCAATTCTTAACTAATAGTTGTTGGATGTTTAATACACAAGGAGTAAATATCTTAATCAATCTTTTTTTTGGTGTTACACTAAATGCGGCAAGAGGAGTAGCGAATCAAGTTGATGCTGCTATTCAACAATTTGTTAACAACTTCATGACTGCTGTAAATCCACAAATAACAAAATGTTATGCTTCAGGAGACCTCGAAAATATGTTTACATTAATATGTCGTGGAGCAAAATTCTCTTATTTCCTTTTATTATTATTTGCTATACCAGTAATATTTGAATCAGAATACATTTTAACGTTGTGGTTAAAAAACGTTCCAGACCATGCTGTTATTTTCTTACGTTTAACAATCATCGGTTCAATGATAAATATGCTGGGAGGAACAGGGTTAACAGCTTGTATGGCTACTGGTCAAATCAAACAATATGCAATTTGGATATCGAGTGTTGGTATACTCGTTTTTCCTCTATCATGGATCACATTCAAATGTGGATTACCAGTTGAGAGTACATACATCATATTTATTATCATTTACACTGCTGTAGAAATTGTAAGGTTGAAAATAATGAAAAATCTGTTACACTTTTCACCAATGATTTTCTTTAATAAAGTTATCATCAAAATTTGTATTGTAACTCCATTTACTCTTATAATACCATTTGTTCTTGTATATTTTATGCCAGAATCTTTTGAGCGTCTGTGTTTAACAACAATCTTATCATTAGCTTTTTCTTGTATCATTATCTACACTTTAGGGCTTTCAGGTGATGAAAAAAAGGCAATAGAAAGAAAAACACATAACTTTATTAAAAAAATACAAAACAATAAGAAGTAAAGATTTTATTCAACTTAAAAACAATTTTCATCCTAGCTTTAAAGTAATTTATACCTTCAAAAAAAACTTTAAGCCATAAAAATTAAGCATCAAAAAACATGAATATAAAGAAATATATAAAACGAGTATTCCGTTACATTTCAACAGGTTTACCAGAACAACATATTACAGCTAAAATAGTTACACTTTCACCAAATGATTTGCTAAAAGGAAGAAATGCTCTTATTACAGGTGGAACAAGTGGTATTGGATATGCTATTGCTGATGCTTTTTTATCCAGTGGGGCCGTTGTTACAATTACAGGTCGCAATAAACAACGTCTTGAAGACAGTTGTAAAAAGCTATTATTATCACATCCTAACTGTAAAGAACGAATATCGTTTATTGTTATGGATAATAAAGATATTTCTTCATTTAAAAATATATTTGACCAACATCAATATTTACAAAATATAGACATTTTAGTCAATAATGCTGGAGTTCAAGGAGGATTGATATCTAACACAAACGAAGAAGAATATGATAACATTTTAGAAACGAACTTAAAAGGACCATTTTTTTTATCTAAGTTAGTTGCTCAAAATATGAAGAATAATAAAATATGCGAATCAGCAGTTGAAAACATCTTCTGATTCTTGATTTAAAAGTTTGTAATTCAGTCAATCATCTCATTGTTTTATTTTACAATCTCCTTGAAAATCAGTAAATTAGAAGAATAAAACCACTCATTTTTCTAATTA
>OOBO01001293.1_pt1 | contig 17534 bp, 12 predicted proteins | sample 1671031 | NCBI WGS metagenome assembly OOBO01 (sample SAMN06348115, study PRJEB24527) | human gut metagenome | biome: human gut; feature: ankylosing spondylitis patient; material: feces | host: Homo sapiens | place: China | collected 2015-10 | reverse complement strand
TGTGGATTTTTTTGTTAACAACCTTTAAGTCAAAAATACAGCAAAATACATTATTTATACCACTTTGTCCACGAGTTATCCACATTATCCACGAAAAACGGTGTGGAAAGCATGTGTTTAAATCTTGCGAAATCAGAACGCGTGTTTTGGTCATAACAGAGAAAACCGTTATTTCGCCAAAAGATTTTATAAAGCACTTGACTTTTTAAGTGTCAATCTCTGTTGGTTTTTGACTTGAATTGTGTGAATTTTTCGTACAATTTAATATTACATTTTTCGTGTTCTTTTGCTGTTTTTACAATGGCTGCAAAAAGAAAATCTCCTGTTCGGAAAACGATTGTTTCGTTCCCAGACAGGAGATTTTGATTGGATTTTTCTTTGTTTTACTCTGCCAGCTTTCCAAGCCGCTTTGCTTCTGCCCTCAGCTCTTCGATCCGGCGGTTGCACATGCCCACCGGGACGCCGGTGTCGATGACACGTTCACAGCTCTTCATCAGCTCGCAGGCGCGGGCAAATGCCTCGTCGCTGATCTCCTGGAACGGTGCTTCGGTTACCGTCTCCATCGCCAGAATGCGGGCGAGCTGGTAATCGATATCGTTCGTATACAGGACGCCTGCCGCAAACGGGACATTTTCCTTCTGCAGTTTCCGGAACACCGGGATTCCCGTTCCGCCGCCTGCGAGGACAAAGACGCGCGGTGTTCCCTCCGGCCGCGGCAGCTCGATGCTTCCGAAGCACGGGTCAAACGAACCATTGTCAATCTCGTACAGTTCGCGGATGATATCCTCGCGGAAAATTGTCTCCGGTGCGCCGAAATGGGAAATAGCATCGCCCTTGACGCAGATGATCTTATCTGAAATTTTCTGTGCCAGATCGATCTCATGCAGCGACATGATGACGGTGATGCCCTTCTCCTTTGCCATGCGGCGCAGAATCGCGAGCAGTTCCAGCTTGTGGCGGATATCGAGGAAAGAAGTCGGCTCGTCGAGGATGATGACCTCCGGCTCCTGACAGATCGCACGCGCAAGAAGCACTCTCTGGCGCTGGCCGTCGCTGATAGCGTTGAAATCGCGGCCCCCGAGCTCTTCGGCATGAACGGCGCGCATCGCCTTCTCGACCTTCTCCTCATCCTCGCGGGTCAGCATGCCGAGCCGTCCGGTGTACGGATAGCGGCCCGTTGCCACGATATCGTGGCAGGTCATCAGCTCCGGCTTCATGCGCTCCGTCAGCACAACGGCCATCTTCGTGGACAACTCGCGGAACGAAAGCTCATGCAGGTTTTTCCCGTCAAACTCCACATTTCCACCGACCAGCTTTAACTGGCGGGTGATACTTTTCAGAATCGTTGATTTACCGGAACCGTTCGGTCCGATCAGCGTAACGATCTCGCCTTTTTCGATGCCGATGCAGATATCTTTGATCAGCGGCTTCTTATCATAGCCGACCGTCAGGTGGTCCAGATGAAAATAATATTCATTCATATTCTCTTACCCCCTTTTCCGGCGCAGCATCATGAAAATGACGACCGGCGCACCAAAGATCGATGTGACCGTACTGATGGACAGCTCCAGCGGTGCAAACGCCATACGCGCGATCAGGTCGCACATCATACAGAAGACGGCTCCGCCGAGGAACGTTCCCGGGATTACGACGAGCGGACGCGATGTGCCGAGGCTCTGTTTAACGAGGAACGGGACGGCAATGCCGACAAACGAAATCGGACCGGCAAATGCGGTGACGCATGCGGAGAGAATACTCGAAAGCAGAATCAGCGCGATGCGGAATACTTTGATGTTGACACCCATACTCTGCGCATACGCCTCACCGAGCTGGTATGCACCGATCGGTTTTGCCATCAGGAACGTGATGACAAAGGTGATGCCGATCACAGCCGCAGAGATCGCTACGTTGCTCCAGCTCATGCCGGAGAAGCTTCCCTGTGACCAGCCGTGGAGGTTGACGATATCGGAATCCTCCGCGAAGGTGACAACAAAATCCGTGACCGCCGAGCAGATGTAACCGATCATAATACCGCCGACGAGAAGTCCTGCCATATTTTTGATCCGACGGGACATCAGCAGAATGAAGCCGACGGAGAGAAGGGATCCTAAGAATGCTGCAACAATCATCGTGTAAGATGTGATATTGCGCGCCCGCTCCAGATAAAAGATCATGGTCAGCGCCACGACCATTTTGGCTCCCGAGGAAATTCCAAGAACAAACGGACCGGCAATCGGGTTTTCAAAGAAAGTCTGTAAAAGGAAGCCCGACAGGGACAGAGCACCGCCTAGGATTGCCGCCATCAGAATACGCGGAAGGCGGATTTTCCAGATAATATTGTACGCTTTCCCCTCTCCGGTCCGCCGCAGCAGAATCCGGAAAATTTCCGGAATCGAAATATTTACGTTTCCGGAATTGATATTCAGCACGGTGATGGCGGCGAACGCCAGAATCAGCACCAGGAACACAGCGGCATACCGCGAACGGCGCCGGAAGTTTTCCATATGGAAACTGTTCTCTTTTCCTGTCATATTTTTTTTCTCTGACATACGTTCCTCCATCAGGATAATTTTCTTAAGAATACCATCTGATCCGGATCGCCGCCCGTTACCAGAAGGTTAATGTCGTTGGTAAACTGTGCAATTTTATCGGTTGCCTGATACATCGATTTCTCGGTTGTCCAGACGTTGCCCTCTTTGACTGCTTTGTAATCGGCAAACATGGAATCCTTTGCCAGCAGGTCGTCCAGGGTTTTGACGGTGGAATCGATGCTTGCGTTGTAGATCAGGTAGTCCGCATCTTCGGCCGTATCGTAGAACTGCTCCATCGTGATCGGCACGGATGTTTTTCCGCTGTCGTCCTGGAGATCACGGAAGGCGTTGCGCGCACCGCCAAGCTCGATCATGTTGGAAATATAGTCCTCCGGGTTCCGCACAACGGCAGCTCCGCTCGTATTAATATAGAAGAAAGCGACCGTTTTTTCGGTATTCTGGAAATCCTTCAGATTTTCCACAACACTTGCCTGATTTGCAAAGAAGTTGGCTGCCTCCTCCTCTTTGTCCAGCATGGCACCGTAGAGTTTGATCCATTCGGTTCTGCCAAGAGGCTGGGATTCGTAGCTGGAACGGTCGATGAAGACCGGAATATCGAGCATCTCGATCATCTCCTGTACCTTCGGGGAATGGAGGATCATCGTGGATTCAATGACCAGATCACAGTTCTCACTGACCAGAAGTTCGTAATCCGGCTCACTGTATTTTCCGGCGAAGATCATCGTTCCGGCATTCATCGCGTCAACGGCATCCTGTACGTACCAGTTGTCTGCGGTTTCACCGGAGAGACGAATCGTATCGAGGGAGTCGATGGCATCGAACAGCGCCATCGGAGAGGTTGCTGCCATGTAGATGCGTTCCAGCGGCTGATGGATTACAATTACGTCGGAATCGAGGTCATCCGGCGCCTCTTTTCCGTCCGGGACGAGCAGATACTGCGCGCCGTCTTTGACATCGATCAGTTTATAGCCGTCTGTGCAGTAGTATACGTTAAAGCACTCGGCGTAATTCAGGACCATCTGGCTCTCGATGGTGATTCCGGTGATGTCCGGTGCGTCGCTGACATCGTCTGTCGTTGCGAAACCATCCGCGGATGCGGTATCACTCCCGGAGGTGCTGCTCGCGGCAGTGGCTTCGGAGATGCTTTCACTTTCAGCCGTACTTTCCGAGACGGATGTGCTCTCCGTCTGGCTTTCGGAAACGTCTGCTGCGGATGCTGTGGATGTGCTGCTCTCAGAAACTGCCGAAGTGCCCGACGCGGACGATGTGCTGCTTCCCGTTGATGCGATGCTGCCGCAGGCCGTCAGTGACATCGCTGCTGCAAGAAAAAGTGCGGCCCATTTTTTCAGCTTTCTTTCGTTTTTTCCTGTCATTTGATATTCCTTTCTTAAAGAAAAAGCCGCTGCCATACGGCAGCAGCCCTTTCTCATTTTTTGCTGCAAATTATTGTACTTATTTATTCTCTTCTGCCTTTACCATCTGCTGGAACAGCTCGTTTGCCTGATCCTCGCATCCGAAGATCACGCCGTAGACTTTCAGCCACTCTGCTTTCGCAAGATCGGTCTTCTCGTCTGCGGAACGGTCAACCAGCATCGGAATGGTCAGGGTTGCCAGACGCTCTGCGGTGTCGGACAGACGCTCATTTTCCTCTTTCAGAAGTTCTTCCGTAGTCTTGTCTTCGTCTGCTTTCTCATCCGTTGTCTTATCGTCTTTATCGTCCTTCTGATCCTCAGCTTTGGTATCTGCGGTCTCGTCGGCTGCATCAGCATCTTCCTCATCTTTTGCATTTCCCGGAAGGAACTCAGACGGAAGAATTGCAAAGTCGATTTCGTCTTTTACCAGAGCTTTGTAGTCCAGATCATCGAATGCTCCGTCGAAGGAGATTTTTTTATCTTCCATTGCTTTTGCAATGTTTTCGATCTGGCAGTCTTTCTGCTCCATGCCGACTGCTTTGATGCTCTCTGCTGCGTCTAACTGCTTGTCGAGAAGTTTCAGGGCATCCTCAGATGCTACGTATGCTTTCTCAACCGGAAGCTGGATCACGATCATATCTTTGTCCAGTCCTGCCGGAATCTCAACATCTTTCGGAACGATCAGATATTTGACAACATTGCCTTCGTACAGCTCTTTTGTCTTTTCGGTCAGATCTTTCGCTTTCTCAGTGCCGGTCTTTTTGGAATCGGATGCTGCTGCCGCTTCTTCCTCGTCGGTTGCTGCCGCGGTATTGGTATCTTCTGCTTTCTTGTCGTCCTCGGTCTGTTTCTCCGGATCACGCTCGGTATCTTTTGTCATATCGATCTCCAGCAGGGTGATGCCTTCGTCGTAATGATACATCTTGAAGTACTCTGCGTAAGCAAGTTTTGTCTCTGCTTTGTATTCCAGTCCCATGATCTCCGGAGCGGTGGTATCCAGCTTGGAGTTATCGGTGCTGATCGTGGAGATTGTTCCGTCTGCTTTTACAAATCCTGTGCTGGAAGAAGTGCTGCCGCCCTTCTTTGCTGCTGCCAGGGAGATGAAGATGTTGTAGGAAATCTCATGGGCAACGGACATTCTGGTGGTCATACCGATGATGGTATTGTTCTTGTTCAGCTCAACCGGAATGGTGAAGATGCTGCTTCCGCCGCTGACATTTGCCATGTATTTATTTCCGTTTGCTTTTACATATCCGTAGTACGGACTGCTGAATGCGATCGTTGCATAAGCCTGTCCGTTCGTTACAGTAATCTTGCTGCAGGAGATGGTTACCTTTCCGGATCCGCCGGAGAAGGAGAATCCGTCTGGTGTGTAAACGCCGTCTGCCAATGTGGTTGCACTGTCTACTTTGGATGTGCCGCCGCTTAAGTCAGACTCATATTTGGATTCCTGCTCCGGTTTGGTATCGGCCGGTTTCTGGGTCGGTGCCGGAGCCGGGGTGCTGGTCGGTTTTACAACCGGTGTCTCAGATGGAGATACGGTTGGGGTCTTGGTCGGAACGATGGTTGGTTTCGGATCGTTGGAATCATCCGACGGCAGATCTCCGGTCTTTTTCAGGCTGGAGGATGCGATCGTGATGGTTCTGTCAAACCATTTGCCGCTCTTTACTGCGTGAGCTGCCACTGCCAGGCCCTGATCCAGTGCTTCTACCGGAATTTCAAACTGCAGTCCTGTTTTGGTCTCGCCGTTTAAGGTGTACTCACCTTCTCCTTTGGATGCAATCCATGCACTCTCATCTGCTGCTGCATCTGCTGCTGTTCCCAGATACAGGTAATTGTAACCTACTCCGCTTAAGGTGATAAGTGCTGTCATTTTTCCATCTTTTGCAGTCAGTTTTACTTTGACTACTTTAAACATTGCTGCACCAGTCTCAGCAGTTGCTTCGTAGATACCGTCTGCAATTTTGTTTGTCTCATCTGCCGGAAGATCTGAGGTCTTTTTCAGACTTGCTGATGCGATGGTGATGTTTCTTGCATACCATTTGTCCCGTTTTTCAGAATGGGATGCAACGGTAAGCGGCTGATCAAGTGCTGCTACCGGGATTTCATACTGCATTCCGGTTTTGGTCTGTCCGTCATCGGTCGTATAATCCGCTGTTCCGATGCCCGCGATCCATGCGCTCTTATCTGCAGCAGCTGCCTCTTCCGGAGTTCCCATATACAGGTAGTCATAAGCAACACCGCTTAAGGTGATCTTAGCTTTCATATCACCGTCTTTTACGGTCAGCTCCACAGCCACTACTTTGAACATCTGAGCACCCGTCTCGGCGGTTCCGCTGTAAATGCCATTTGGAACTTTAGATGGCTCCGGGGTCGGCGTTGCGGTTGGTGCCGGGGTCTCAGTCGGTTCCGGGGTTACGGTCGGTTCCGGGGTTGGTGTAACATCTGGTGTTTTCGTTCCCGGAATCACAAAGTAAAGCTGCTGTTTCGTGTACCAGGTTCCGTCTTTCTTTCCAAGAACAATCGGAACGGTTGTGCCGGCTTTGTCAGCATCTACTTCAAACGCAAAGGAAAAACCGTCGTTTGCTTCCTGCATTCCCTGAATAGCTGGTGCTTTTGCAAGGTCATCATTATTTCCAAAATACAGTTTATCAAACGATGTGTTGTTTGTTTTCAGGGTAAGAACAAGTTTGTCGCCCTTGTTGATCATGGTTGCCTCAGAGATGAGGAACATTTTGAATGCTTGACCGTTGTCCTTTACAACAGGTGCTTCTACGCTGACTGGTGTCTCGGAAGAATCATCGCCTGGTGTTTCACTCGGGGCCGGGGGCTCGGTCGGTTCCGGGGTTACGGTCGGGATTGCAGCGGTGCTGTGGATCGTAACAGTTTTATCAGCCCATGTTTTTTTCTTGGCTGAGCGAACGGCAACATCCATCTGTTTGTCAAGCTCTTCCACCGGAATTTCAAAACGATATCCGGTCTTTTCTGCACCGGTCTTCGTATCCGTATAGGTTTCGCTTCCTGTCGGAGCAATCCAGCTCTTTTCATCTGCTGCGGCAGCTTCTGCTGCTGTTCCCGTATACAGGTAATCATAGCCGGTTCCACTCAGCAGAATGGATGCTTTCAGTTTTCCATCTTTTACGATGAGTCTGGAAGAAATCACACGGAACATGCTTCCGGTTGCTTCTGCAGAAGTCTCATACTCACCATCTGCCGGTTTTGCTGCTTCCGCTGCTTTTGTTTCTTTCTCCTCGGCTGTATTGGATGCCTCATTTTTGGTTGTTTCTTTTACTTCCGTTTTCGGCTGTTCTGCCGCCGGACTGGTATTCTCTTTTACAGCATCTTTGGTTTCTTCTTTTGCCGGTGTTTCTTTTTTAGCATCCTGGGAAGTCTCATCTGCTGCTTCCGGCTCTTTTTCTGTGGTATCGGCAGTCTCTTCACCGTCTTTTGCAGTGTCCTCTGCAGTATCTTCCGAAGCATCCTCATCTGCAGATGGTGTCTCGGTCTCGTCAGATCCTGCCGGTGTCTGATCCTCTGCAGGCGCAGCCGGTGTTTCCGTCGGCTCTTCTGCCGGAGTCTCTGCAGTGCTTTCACTGCTCTCGGTTTCTGCCGGTGTTGTTTCCGGTTCTGCCGTCTCTGCTGTTTCTTCGCTCTGCAGCGCTTCCTCTGCGGCTGCGCTGCTTTCTGTCTGTGCTGCTTTTTCCTGCGTATCTGCTAATACGCTGGCAGTCGGGCTCATGATCATGGACGCCGACAACAGCAGTGCCAGAAATTTGCTTGAATTTCCTTTCATAACTTCTCCTTTTCTTCGGATATCCTTCGCGCATCTGCTCCGGATTCCGTCTGACTTTTTCAGGCAGCTGGGCGGTGCCTGTCCCCGTCAATGATGTCTCCCTGCAAGTAATCTTGTTTTTGAGGACACATTTTTTCTGCGAAAAGACAAACAGACATCTGCTTTTTCTGCAAAAGAGTTTCTCCACCGAAGCTCTTTTTCGGACGCATGGCGACAAAAAAGCAGATGTCCGATTTTGCTTCGTACATCTTTCCATGAATATATGCTTTCATCGGAAGCGATTCACTAACCTTTCCAGCAGGTTTCCTGACTCGCAGATCTTCACGGCAGCCGCGCCTTCTCATGCGTTTCGCACAATGGCATTTCTGCAGCTAACACTCCCTGCTTACAGTGACCGGATCGCTCAGGATTTCCACCTGATTCCCTTTTATCTTCGCGGATTCTTTTTCAAATCCGTTCTGCACTGAAAAGTCCCTTATTTCATTCGTTACTGATTATAGCAAAGCCGTTTTGGAAAGTCAAATGAAAGGCCACGGAAAAAGCGCATAAAATCAGCATTTTTTACATACTTTATGATAACTGTCCGCACCGGAGCCTATTCTATGAAACCAGCTTCTCTGCACCGCCGCATCCTGTTCCCTCTGCTTCTGTGCGGCGGACTTCTTTTCGCCCTGCTGTTCTGGTATTTTTCCCCGTTCTTTTCCCCTGGTGAGAACCGCCGGTTTTCCGCGTATGTGGAGGAACGGTTCCACTCCGAGGTAACCTCTTCTGCCATCACGCTCCACTATACCCTCGCTGATCCGGCTTCCCGCGGAATTGCCCCCGGCACCGCCTCGTTCGGCACGGTTTCCATCCCTGACCGCACCTCGTATGATGCCCTGCTGCAGAGTGTGGAAACAACGCTCACATCCTTTCATCGCAACCGCCTCTCCGCGGAAAATCAGATCACGCTCGATCTTCTGCTCTACGAGCTGGACTGCGAGAAAATGCCGGGCAGCACCAGCCTTCTTGCGGAACCGCTCGGTCCGTCGCTCGGGATTCAGGCACAGCTTCCCATTCTGCTCGCAGAGTACCCGTTCCGCACACAGCAGGATATCGCCGACTACCTCCATCTCCTGCAGGATCTACCGCGCTATTTCTCCGACCTCATCGCACTCGAGCAGGAAAAATCCCGGCAGGGCGTGTTTCAGAATGACCTTGCGGTCGATGGCATTATCCGCCAGTGCAGTGCTTTTCTCGCCGACGCGGATACACCGGAAAGCCATCTGCTCCACACCGTTTTTCAGAATAAACTGCAGGCGTCTTCACTGTTTTCTGAGGCGGAAAGGAATCTCTGTCTGCAGACGCATGAAAAACTCCTTACCTCCTGTGTTTTTCCCGCCTACCGCTCTCTTTCCGATGCGCTTTCTTCACTCCGCGGCAAAGGAACGCAGAACGCCGGCGGTCTTTCCCGGCAGGAAGACGGACTTTCCTACTATGCGTATCTTCTCCGCAGCCGCGTCGGTGTTGACGCTTCACCGGAGGAGCTGACCCGCCTTTTAACACAGCAGCTTGCGGACCAGTGTGCCGAAATGCAGATCATTCTCGATCAAAATCCGTCGCTCTCCCTCTCCGAGCAGGCGCTCGTGCTGCCGTTCTCCACGCCGGAGGAAATGCTTGCCGATCTGCAGAATGCCGTTTCTGAAGATTTTCCCGTTCTTTCGGGTATCGCATACGAAGTAAAGACCGTGGATGACTCTCTCAAGGATTTTTTAAGCCCCGCCTTTTATCTCACACCGCCCGCCGATGTCAATTCACCCAACTCCATTTACCTGAATCCCGCGGATGAGATGGCCGGCATCGAGCTGTATTCCACACTTGCCCACGAGGGCTTTCCCGGCCATCTGTACCAGACCGTCTCGTTCTCGCGCTCCGACCCGCTTCTGATCCGCCGTCTCTACGCGCCGTCGGGTTATGTGGAAGGATGGGCAACTTACGTTGAATCATATGCCTGCCGCTACGCCGCACGTAATCTCGATGCAAACACGCAGGCGCTCTGCCGTCTCTGGTATCTGAACCGCTCGGTGCATCTTACCCTCTGCTCGCTGCTGGATCTCGGAATCCACAGCCAGGGATGGCTCCTCTCGGATGCGTCAGCCTTTCTGGCGCAGTTCGGAATCACGGATGCGTCGGCCGCTGCCTCTTTATATCAGTATATTCTCGAGACACCGGCGAACTATCTGAAATACTGTGTCGGATCGCTCTCGTTTTCACAGCTCCTCTCGGAAGTGCAGGAACAGGAAGGTGACTCATTCTCATTGATCGGTTTCCATGAAAAACTGCTCCGTCTCGGGCCTCTGCCGTTTCCGCTCGTAGAAAAATATCTGTAAACGGTTCGCCCTGCTGAAAAAAAGATCCCACAAACTTTCTTCTATAAATAATAGAAAGTTCTGTGAGATCTTTTTCATTTTCAAAATTCTTTAACCTAAATTGTAAAGAGATGGATCTGTCGGCCGCTGCGGATCAATAACAGAGGCAGAATCAAACAGATCGCTTGTTCTGTCCTCGCCGCCTCCGTAGAGGTTCTGGTACAGACGGTATCCATCCAGGTTTCTTCGTCCCATACGCAGGTAATTGTCTCTTACCTGAACGAAATACTGGGAGGAATCTACGTTGCAGTAGATGTTGAAGCCCTGACTCTTTAAGTAAGCAAACTTCTCATTGTCCATCGTGTAATCGTGCCAGTCGGAAAGATCCTGTCCATGTGCAAAGATGATGATATCGCTTCCGCCGATGAGCGGTGCAACATACGTCAGCCATTTCTCGGTATCCGCCTGGATCGTCTCGATCGGTTTGTCGCCGACGCGGATATGGCCCCAGGTATGGCTTGCGAATGTCCAGCCGTCTGCTTTGATCGCATCGGCTACTTTTTTCGCCTCCTCGCACTCTTTATCCCAGTCGAAATCCGGGTGTGCATCAAGCCATGCTACCTGATCATCCGTCAGATCTTCTCTCGTCTTGTAATCACCGTCGGTGCGGTATCCGAGGATTCCATCGTAGCCGGTCAGTGCTACGGTTCCGCGCGCATTGTGGTATACGGCATCCGGATGCGCTTCGATAAACTGATCCATCAGCGGGATGCAGTCGTAAGCACCGGTCACAACAGTTCCGTCATCCTGAATATATTCGCAGGTCGGTTTTCCGTCGTCGCCGACTACCATCTTGCTGGCAATGCCGCGTCCGTCGTAAGAGTGGTAATAGGAAAGGTCATCCAGAGAAAGAACGAATGCTTTCTTGCCCTCCGGCAGGTAAATGTCCCCTTCCTCGTAATGAACGGTTCCGTCATCATCTACGGTCTTTTTCACGAGATCGTTGATCGAAACCATGACATATCCTCTGTCGTACATCTGCTGGGTAATCGCGTTGAACTCATCCACGGTGGTCATCCACTCGCAGAAGCCTGCGGTCTGTGCGTTGTCCTGATAGAACGCTTTCTGCGGATCGACTACAAGAGAATGATAGAAAATGTGGGTTACTTCGTTGATGTTGACGCGCACACAGGCATCTCTCGTGCTGGTGTACTCTGCTACTTTTGTGATGATATCCGCGTCGGTTGCTGCGCCCTCTACGCTCTGGAGCTTTTCAATGGCTCCATCGTAATCGTATGTCTGCGCAAGTGCATCGGCTTCCGCCATAATCTGTGCTTTCGTTGTCGGCGCTTCAGCACTTCCCGTGCTGTCCGACGATACGGAACCGTCCACCTCTGCTGTTTTCTGATCCTCTTTTTCCTGTGCTTTCTGCTGGATTTTTTCTGTTCCTCCGGCCAAAGCCCATATTCCAATGCCGAAGATGACAAGCAGAACACATAGAATTCCTGTTTTGATCATCAGCGCACGCTTCCGCTTTCTTCTTCGGAGCTCCTTTTTACTGATGTTTTTTTTCTCACTCATTTTTCCTTCCTCCCAAAACAGCTTTTGCTTTTCTGGCAAATATTACAGTTTTACCGGACTGACAGAAATTCAGCCCGGACTCTGCTCTTTCTATTTTAGCTCAAAATACCGGTTCTGTCGAGTAGGTTTCCGGCAGGTTAAGAGAAATGTAAGAAAACCGGTAACGCTCTTTCTTTTATGCGCGCTGGCCGTGTGCCTCATACATGAGAACGGCGGATGCAATCGCTGCGTTTAACGACTCCACTTTTCCTTCCATCGGAATACGGATCAGGCACTCGGCGGCCTCTGCCATTGCATCGGTCAGGCCGTTTCCCTCATTTCCGATCAGGAATGCCGTTCCTTTTGTGTAATCCTCCTCGCGGTAGGAATGCACGCCGTGCAGATGTGCCGCGTACGTACAGATCTTCCGCGCTTTTAAGCCTTTTACAAATCCGACCGCATCGTCGACGATCAGAAACGGCATACGGTAGATCGAGCCCATCGTCGAGCGAATCGTTTTCGGATTGAAGATATCCGCGGTACCGCGGCTCATGATGATGCCGGTGACTCCTGCGCCCTCTGCGGTGCGGATGATTGTTCCGACATTTCCAGGGTCCTGCAGATCCTCAAGTACCATCAGAAGCGGTGTCTTTCCGTTGTCCATCACCTCCTCTTCGGTGTAATGCGGCATGCGGATCACACTTAAAACACCCTGCGGCGTCTTCGTGTCGCACATGGACTGGAACACGCGGTCGTCCACTACTTCGTATTCTGTCCCGTCGGACGGCATTTCATGCATTTTGCTGCCGCTCTCAGACACATATACTTTTTTCAGCCATTCCCGCGGCGCTTCCTGGAACATTTTCCAGCCCTCCGCCACGAAAACGTCCTGCTCCCGGCGTTCTTTTGCTTTTTTGTTCAGCGCAATAATGTTTTTTACCTGTGCATTGCTGCTGCTTGTAATCATGAATGGTCCCCTCATTTCCTGTTTTTCATCAATTTGGCAAGTTCTTTGTTTTCGCCGATCAGAATCAGCACTTCCTCTGCGCGGAGCAGCGTCTTCGGATTGACCGTGACACGGATGTCTTCCCCGTCCTTGACGGCGATTACGTTGATACTGTATTTCTTCCGCAGATCCAGCTCCTCGAGGTTATGCCCCGTCCACGCTTCCGGCACGGGAAGCTCTACCATGGAGAACGAATCCGACAGCATGAAGAAGTCCTGGAAGCCGCCGGAAATCAGGCTTTTTCCGAGGCGGATGCCCGTCTCACTTTCCGCCATCACGACGCGGTCCGCGCCGACTTTTTTCAAAATATTGGCATGCATCTGGCTCATGCCCTTTGCGATGACGAGCGGCACGCCCGCCTCTTTTGCCTGCAGGGTGGCGAGGATGCTCGACTCCATATTTTCAGAGATGCCGACGATCACGACATCCATGTTGCTGATGCCAAGCGATGCAAAAACACGGCTGTCGGTGATGTCCGCGCGCGCCGCATAGGTAACAAGATCGGCAATTTCCTGTACCGGCTCAGCGTCTTTATCAACGGCAAGCACTTCTTTTCCTGCCTGCGCAAGTGTCGTTGCTACAGAAAAACCAAACTTTCCAAGTCCAATGACTGCATACTGTTTACTCATTTCTTTTCCTCGTTTTCTGAAATCTGTCCTGTTTTTTATTTTCCCAACTATCCAATCAGAATCCGCTGCTCCGGTCTCTGAATATCGACATCTTTTCTTCCTGTTCTGCGGCGCAGTGCGACAGCCAGCGTCACCGGCCCGATTCTTCCCATAAACATAACCAGAATAACAATCACCTTTCCCATAAAAGGAAGCGTCGGCGTCAGGGAACGGGTGAGGCCCACCGTTGCAACCGCAGAAATAATTTCATACGTACAATCCAGCAGCGGGCTTCCGGTTACGGAAATCAGCAGCACGGTGGCAGTAAAGACTGTCGTCAGTACAAAAAAGAAAATGACGACAGCGGTACGGATATTTTCTTCCATCACTTTCCGCCCCCAGGCCACCGTATCTGAGTCTCCGCGAATATAGGAGGCAACCACAACCAGAATGGCAACCGTTGTCGTCTTAACACCACCTGCCGTTCCCATCGGGGAGCCACCGATGAACATGAGAACCATACTTACCATTGCAGAGCTGTCCGAGAAATCAGCCTGCGGGATCGTCTCAAAACCTGCCGTTCTTGTCGTCACGGACTGAAAAAAAGCCGCCATGACCTTCTGCGCCGGTTTCAGGCTGCCAAGTGATGGCGCGTGATTCCAGTCCAGTGCAAGAATCAGCAGTGCTCCACCGAACACCAGAATCATGGTTGTCGTTAAAACCAGTTTCGTATGAAGCGTGAATCCTCGCACAAAATTTTTACGGGGCCGTTTTCCCTTCACAAGCTCCTGCACCCGCTCCATAACTTCCCACCAGACGGGAAAACCAAGACCGCTCAAAAGAATCAGTCCCATCGTCGTAAAGTTTATCAGCGGGTTCGTTACAAACGGAGCAAAAGAGGCTTCGCCAACGAGATCGATTCCCGCATTACAGAAAGCGGAAACGGCGTGAAAAATACTGTAGCCGATTCCCTTCCAGAAGCCATACTCCGGCACAAACCAGAAGCTATACAGAACCGCCCCCGCAATCTCTACGGTTGCTGTTCCAATCAGAAGCCGGCGCACGATGCCCACACTGCCCTTTAAAACCGGCAGATTATAGGTATCCTGAATTAATTTCCGGCTCTGCAGACTGATTTTCCGGCGCAGGATCAGAAACACCATCGTCAGGCACGCCATGATGCCAAGACCTCCGAACTGAATCAACCCGAGGATCACAATTTTTCCAAAGGTACTCCATGTCGTCGCCGTCGGAACGGTGACAAGGCCCGTCACGCAGACAGATGTCGTTGCGGTAAACAGGGCGTCGAGCCAGTAAACGCTTTTCCCGTCCGCCGCAGAAACCGGCAGGCAAAGAAGAATCGTTCCCAGCAGGATTACCGCCGCAAATCCCAGCATCATAATCCGCTCCGCCGGTGTGTGCCATTTATTTTTGCTTTGTTTTTCGGCCATCGCTCCTCCTATTCTGCCGCTTCATTTTCTGCTTCACCGCTGTAGTAGAGCTTTCCGGTCTCACTATCCGTCACGGTAATATCCGCAAAATATTCCCCGCAGGAACCCTCACACTGGTAATAGACGTCAAACGAAACCGTCATGTCATCTTCTCCTTCCAGGTATTCCGCGTGAACCTGATTTTTCGCGGTCCCCGTCGTTCTGCTCCACACTTTATCATCCGCAAGAAGCTCCTTTTTGATCTTCACAGGAAATTCACTGGATGCAATTTCGTGCTGATTGGACTCGTTTTTGATCCGGTAATAGAGATTCATGTACAGCCCGTCATCTTCCTCATGGAAAAACCAGCCGTAGATATCATCCTCCGCAACAATCGTCGGCTGGATCAGCTCAGCGTTTGTTTTGGTCGTGAATGCATTCATCTCATGCGTAAACTCATTCTGCATCCGGCGATGCTTCATCAGCCAGCTGCCTTCCTTCACACCGGCCGCAGCCACGACAAGAACGACAGCGCCGATGCAAAGGCCAATGATTTTCTTTTTTGTCATTATTTAATTTCCCCTTTTCTTTTTGAAATACAAAAATAAGATACCCCTAAGAACATACTTATGAGTATCTTATCAGTTTGCACATATAAAGTCAACGGAGCCGGTGGAGACTTTCCTGCCACCGTTGTGTGTAGTTTAAAATTATCCTGAAGCGAGGAATATCCCCGTCAATGACGAGGATATCTTCGATGCTTGTGTTTAATAATCTGCTTAAAATGAGAAAGTTGTCCAGACTTGGCAGGCACTTGCCGGAAATCCATTTATAGACCGCCTGTGGATTTTCAAAACCCATGGCATTCTGAATGTCTCTCACGGTGTATCCGCTTTCACGAAGAAGGGATTTGATGCGGCTGCCAGTTTCTTTCTGCTGGATTGACAAATAAATTGGTTCCATCCTGCACCTCCATATGTTTAAGCCATCCCGAAACACAGTTTTATCTTATCATCCGGTACTGGAAAAATCCAGTTTTTTCTTCCTGTTTCTACACAACCCGAATGATCTGTTCGTACAAAAGGATTTTCTTTTCATCTACATTCCGATTGTCGTGTGCTGCAAGATTGTTCCGTCCCTCTTCCATCTCTTCTTCGGATGCAAGCTCCTCTTTCCACCAGCTCAGGTGATTGATCCGGTACGGCTTCCAGCCGCGGTCAAAAATCTCATCTCAACGACTCTCTTGCATATGCGCTTTCTTTTTTACCGGAAGAAGAGGTTTAGATCTCCTGTTTCTTTTCTTCTATCAAATGATGATTCAGCCATTTTCCTGATTTGAAACGGATGGTAAAGAGAATGGACCGCAGGCTCCAGTCTGCCGCCAGACCGATCCAGACCGCAATCGGGCCGAATCCCCATACGCGGCACAGGTAAATACAGAGACTCACACGGCACAGCCACATCGTACAGCAGGACGTGATCATGGAGAATTTTACATCCCCGGCAGCCCGCATGCCGTATCCCGGGACAAACGCCATGACCCAGCAGAGCGGCTTTACAATCGTGATAAAGATCATCATCTGCATGCAGAGCTTTGCACTCTCTGCCTCCATACCGCCGATCATCGTAATCGGTTTTGTCAGCACAAATACCAGCAGACAGCTTGCAACGATAACCACTTCTGACAGCCAGCACAGTTTTTTAATATAGTAGATTGCTTCATCCTTCCGGCCCGCACCGAGACACTGACCGACTACCGTCATCAGTCCGATGCCGACACCGATCGCAGCGACACCGTTCAGGTTCTCAAGGATGTTCGTCATCGCCTGCGCAGCAATGGCAACCGTGCCAAGTGTGGACACAGTGGACTGAATCGCCAGCTTTCCAAACTGGAACATACTGTTCTCGATTCCCGATGGGATACCGATGAACAGTATTTTTTTGATCAAACCAAAGTCCGGCCGAATGGAAAGATACTGCTTCACAAAAATCGGTTTGCTTTCATCCCGAAGCTTCCACAGTACGACAACCGCACAGAAAATACGCGAAATTAAAGTCGAAATCGCGGCTCCTTCGACACCCATGTGGAAGCCGAAAATAAGAATGGCATTTCCGCCGATGTTCATAAAGTTGGAAATCACCGAAATCACCATCGGACTGCGGCTGTTGTTCTGCGCCCGCAGAATGGATGCGCCCGCATCGTAAAGACCGATAAACGGGAATGACAGCAGCGTAAACAGGAAATACACCTGTGAATTTTTCATAACATCCGCTTCCACTGCCCCGAAAATCACGCGCAGCAGCGGAACACGGAAAATCAGACAGCCCGCGGATAATGCGACGGACAAAACTGTCATAACAAAAAGCACCTGTTGTGCCGAACGGATTGCTCCATCCCGTTTTTCGCTTCCAAGATACTGCGAACAGAGAATCGCTCCTCCTGCCGCCAGCGCAGAAAGCGCCTGAATGACTAAGATGTTAATGGAATCCACCAGCGAGACTGCCGAAATTGCGGCAGACCCGACATTGCTGACCATCATCGTGTCGACAGTTCCCATCAGGGAAGAAAGCAATTGTTCAATGATGATCGGAATTAAAAGCTTGCGAAGATCCGTGTTACTGTATAAATGAGTTTGTTTTGTTGTAGTTTTCATTGTTTTTGTTTCTGCATGACCTCATCTGCCGGATATGCTTTGCCAGCCCTGCCTTTTCCACACCTTTCTTTTTTCTCTCCATTCTATTCCATTTGACGATCCATTGCAATCATTTCGCGAATTTTGCTCTTATCTGATTATTTTTATCAAGCACAACATACTTTTCTATCT
>OOBO01001274.1_pt1 | contig 17803 bp, 15 predicted proteins | sample 1671031 | NCBI WGS metagenome assembly OOBO01 (sample SAMN06348115, study PRJEB24527) | human gut metagenome | biome: human gut; feature: ankylosing spondylitis patient; material: feces | host: Homo sapiens | place: China | collected 2015-10 | reverse complement strand
GAAGTGCTCCCGGAACTGAGCGCCGCCCAAGAATGAATGTAAAGCACGCCGCCCGAAAGGGCGGCGTGCTTTACAGACTGCGGATTTGGTTTTGGATGAGGGATCCCACCGTGTCGGCGAACTGGTCCAGGGAACGGATGCGGGCGAAGTTCCGGCCATAGACGGTGTGGGCGGCGGGCAGGTCGTCGTCATTCCCGGTGAAAACGCACATGACGTTGATGCCCTTGTAGGTCAGGGACCGGATCTCCATGGCGGTGTTCTGGATGCCGTTGTCCGCGGCGTATTCCACAAAGCTTCCGCTGTGGTTCATCTGGATCACGTCGTTGGGTTTCACGTCGGAGAGGAGGATTACCAGCTTGTGTTCGCTGGGGGAGTCCTCCAGTCCCTTGGCCAAGGCCCGGATGGCCAGGCCGTCCCGGTTGCAGCCGGTGGGGAAGTAATTGAAGATGCGGTCGTTTTTGTCCGTCTCATAGTAGTCCCGATAGCGGGTCACCACGGTGTATCCGCTGAGGGAGCAGAAGGAGGATACTCGCACCGGAATGTGGCAGCGGGTAAGACTTTCGGCAATCATATAGCCTTGGGCGGCCACCACCGCCTGCCGGTCGATCTGGGAGCTGGAGGCATCCAGAAGAATGTCCACCGACAGGTCGCCGGGATCCGACTGGAGAATACGGGTGAACACCTTGTTGTCGTCCAAGTACACGCCCCGCCAGATGCGGCCGGCATCCAGTGCGCCGGAGGCGGCACGGACAGGGGTGGGCTGGAGATAAGCCAGCATGGCGTTGCGGATGCGGGCGGTGAGGCGGCGGATGCTGGTGCGGTGGCGGGTGGCGTCGGCTTCGTAGGCGGCCCGGTTCAGCTCCATCTGTCGCAGGGCGTTGCGCCGCTGGGCGGCCACATAGCCCTTGAGCTTTTCATGAGTGTCGTCTCCGGTGGCGTAGTACAGGTGGCAGCCCTGGTGCTCGTCCACGCAGAGCTCCCGCTCCAGGCTCTCCAGCTGCGACTGGTCGTATAGGGGGGCGCCGAAGTAGCCCCGCATGTATTTTCGCAGGGCGGCCTCCGTCTGGGCCAGGTTGTAGTCCGTCAGGCGGCGCTGGACCGGCTCTGCGTTGGCTCCGCCGCCCTGGCCCTTCACCAGATGCTCCCCGAACCCGTGGCCAAAGGCCCGCACGGCGGGCAGCAGGTCCGCCTCGGACCGGCGGCGGAAGGCGAAGAGGGGGCGGCGCCGTTTCCGCTCCTCCGCCTCCTGAGCCTGGGTCTCGCCGGGGGTGAAATGGAAATAGGTGTGGAGGAATGCCAGGGCCCGCTCCGCAATGGCAGGGCCGTCCAGGTCTCCGGGGAACTCCAGGGCATCCAGCATTTCCCGATCCCTGGGCAGCAGGGGCGGTTCGCTCTGCCCCAGGGCCCGGCAGAAGTGGGCGTTTTCCAGCGTGGCCAGCAGGTCGCCGGGATCTGCCCGCTGGTCCAGAGCCACGGCCCGGCGGGCATAGCTCCGCCGCAGGGAGGGCAGCGCCGGCCGGCGGGGAGCCTCCCGCTGGTAGACGGCGTTTTCCAGCCCCAGCCACAGCAGCTGCTCAAAGAGCTGTTCCTTGGAGCAGCCGTGGAGGGATTCAAACAGCCCTTCTATGGTCTCTGCTCCGTAATTCTTCCGCACGGCGCCGATGATGCTGTTCCAATACAGGTCTGCACGGCCATCCTCGTCGTATGCCTTGAAGTCTGGCTCAAAGGAGTAATCCGCAGCGGCGTTCCAGATCAGGTTCCGGGCCCGCCGCTTCTCACTGTCCAGGATCTCCATCAGTCAAACACATCCTCACGGCGGAGCGTCTCCGGCAGGCGGGTGCGGATCACGTCCCGCACCAGCTGCCGCTCAAAGTCATCAAAGGACTTGTTGACAAGGCCCAGATCCAGCGCCCGGTTGCCCTCCAGCCCGGTGCGCATCAGTCGCACGGCGGCCAGCAGGCCCCGCAGGTCCAGAGGCTTGGTAGAAAGCTCTCCGCCGTCGCATTTCTTCTGGATGTCCTGGAACAATCCGGCGAACTGCTCGGCATACACGCCTTTCAGAGAGGGGAACTCCCGCTTCAGGAGCTTGATGAGCCCCTCGGTGGTGATGGCGGGCATGTCGATCACCACGAACCGGGAGGCCAGAGCCTCATTCAGCTCCCGGGTGCCGGCGTAGCCGTAGTTCATGGTGGCGATGAAGCGGGTGGCGTCGTGAAGGGGAATGCGTTCATAGCCAGGCATGTCGATGGAGCGGCGGAAGTCCAGCGTGGCGTGGAGCACCGCCAAAGACTCGTTCTTGGCCATGTTGATCTCATCCAACACGCCGAAGCCGCCGGTCTCCGCACACTGGTAGATGGGGCCCTTCCGCAGCTGTACGGCGCCGTTTTCAAAGGTGTCCGTGCCCAGCAGGGTGGCGGCGTCTGTGTTGATGTAGAAGGACACGTTCCAGCTGGGGCGGCCGAACACGGTGGCCAGGTTTTCCGCCAGCACATTCTTGCCAGTGGCCTTGGGGCCTACCAGCAACAGGTTCTCTCCGCAGAGGATGGCGGTGATGGCCTCCTCCCAGATGTCCTTTCCATAATAGAGATACCGGGGATCGGGGACCCGGCGCCGCAGGGTCTCGTCCTCCTCCGGATAGGCGTCCCGAAATTTTTCGATCTCCGCAGTGATGTCGGCGCTGACGCCTTCATCCCGCAGAAATTCCAGCATATCCAACATAGTGTGAACCTCCCGTGTTTTCTGACTCTATCATAGCATGATTCCTGAAAATGGCAAGAGAAAAAGGCGCGCCCGACATTCACCGGGCGCGCTGAAAGGATCAATCTGTATTCTCCAGGGGAAAAGTCACTTGCCAGAGGCCCTCCGTCAGGGTGGCGGCGGTATAGAAGTTGCCGTGGAGGGTGCATCCTGCCAGCTCCTCCGGCGGGACAGCAAAGAGAAAGTCCATATAATCCGTCCGGCCGCCAGCCGTCTCACCTGTAAAATAAGAGATACCGGTACAATGGAATTCCCTGCCGTCGGCATCTTCCATCCACAAAAACGCGTGGTTGTCCGTCCTGGAGGCGTCTCCCCGGCACAGCTGGATGTGGAAGAGGCCGTCTGCGTAACCGGCGGCTGTGATGGGCAGGCCCTCCGCGGGCTCCGCCAGGACTTCACCGGGTTGCAGCATTACGGAAGCCAGATCGCCGCTTCCACCGGTGGCAGAGTAATAGGTCACCTCCGGCTCCCTCACCCCTGCGGCAGGGGGATCAGCCCCCCAGGTGAGGGCGGTCTCCGCCTCTTGGGCATAGTTCGTCAGCTTCAGGTCCACCGTCACGCCCTCCATCGCCTTCTTGCCTGTCAGCAGCTGCCGGACGGAGAAGGTCATCTTGCCGCCGGTGGGAATGGGGGAGCCGTCCATGGTTTTCACAGTGCAGAGAAAAGTGACTGTCCCGGTGGCCTCGTCCCAGGCCACCCGCTCACAGCGGCCGGTCTGGTCAAAGGGCAGGTGGAAGGACCAACTGTCAAACAGGTCTGTGGTGGCGTCCACGGGACCGCCGGAGAGGACGATGTACGCCTGGGCAGTGTCTCCCTCCACGCGGACGGCCGCTACCTCCATGGTGATGCCGCTGTCCGTGCAGGCTTCCTGCACCGGCTGGAAGAACTGGGCTACGGCGGGGGCAATCCGGTATAAAACCGCATATCCCGTCTCCGACCGGACCGCCAGGGCTGGGGTAGCCAGCAGCACTGCCGCCACGGCAGCGGCCGCCGCCAGCCGGCGCAGGGGGAGGCGGTGTCGGTCAGGGTGGGAGAGAGTCTTGCGGATCAGGTCCGGCGACGGGCCGACAGGCTCGTTCATCCGGCGGTAGGTTTTGGAAAAGTTCATATATCCTCCTTCAGCAATGTCCGCAGCTTCTGCCGGGCCCGGGTCAGCTGTGCCCGGACGGTGGAGGGAGACCGGCCCAGAATCCGGGCGATCTCCTCCGTCTGATAGCCCTCATAGTAGAACAGGTGGATGACGGCCCGGTATTTGCCGGGGAGATGGGCCAGAGCCTCGTCCACAGCGGATTCCACGGAGTCTTGGTAGGAATAGACATCCTCCAGCGGGAGGGTCCGCATCCGCCAGGGGGAGGCCAGCAGGCTCCTTGCGCAGTTGGCCGTCACCCGCAGGAGCCACGCCCGCCGGTGTTCCTCATTCGCAAAATCCGGAGCGGACCGGTGGAGCCGGAGAAAAACCTCCTGAAACACGTCGTCGGCGTCGCTGCGGGAGCGGGTCATGGCGTAGGCCAGCCGGTAGACTGCGGAGCCGTATTGCGCCACGGCTTCGGCGGTATCGGGCATGTGATCACATCCTTCTGTAAGGAATACCCGGCAGAGGGCGGAATTGCTGCAAAGAGAAAAAACATTACATTTGTTTTGGCGGGAATGTTGCGTTTGGTTGCGGCGGTGTCAGGTGGCTGTGGTGGACTTTCCCGGCGGCGCTTGGTATGATGGGACCAGCGAAAGAGACTGGAGGAGGAAGACTGATGACCTTTGGAGAGAAGCTGACCGGGCTGCGGAAGCGGGAGGAGCTGAGCCAGGAGGCCCTGGCGGAACAGCTGGGCGTCTCCCGTCAGGCGGTGAGCCGCTGGGAACAGGGGGCGGCCCTGCCGGACGCGGCGAAACTGCTGCCCTGCGCCCGGCTGTTCAGTGTGGACGTGGAGTGGCTGCTGGATGAGGAACAGGATGGGGAGGATCGGCTTTCGGCGGCGGAGTTCCTGCAGGGAACGGAAAGGCCCTCTGTTCACAGAGACTGGCCCTGGTATATCGCCGGCGGCATCGTCACCGGCGCGGGGTCTTTGGGTATGGTGACCATGGGGATTCTGAGCGCCGTCTTTCCTGTCGTGGTTTCCGAGGCTCCGGCGGGGGTGGAGTGGGTCCGCATCTACACCGGCCTGGCTGGTTTTCTGAAAGCTCACGGCGTAGAGTGGCTCTTTGCCCTTTGGGCGGCGGTGGCCCTGGCGGGGCTCTGGCTGCTGGCCCAGCCGCCTATCCGGCGACGGGAGCAGACGGCCTCCCAGTTTTCCTCCTGGTACGCCGCGGGCGTGGCGGTAGGGCTGTACGGCGTCGGTCAGACCGCCTGGTATGTCCAGCTGGGCAAGCTGAGAGACCTGCCTGTGCTGGCCCTTTTCCTGGCGGCGGCGGTCTGGTGCACGGTGCGGCAGTTTTGGCGGCTGGGCGGGGAGCCGGACGAGACCCGCAGGCGGCAGGAACGGATCATTGCCCTGCTATACACCGTCGCACAGGGAGTCCTTCTCCTGCTGACGGCGGAGGCGGGCTTTGGCCTGGTGGCGCTGGTGCTCCATATTGGGGTGTATTTCATCTGCGCTGCAGCCATAACCTGGAGGCGGTCCGGCAGGGGAAAGCACTAAACACAAAAACAGGAGGCCGGTCTCCCGGCCTCCTGCCTTTGTGTCTGTTCGGTTATCCCATCAGATAGGCGTACTTGGTCAGCACCGTCCAGATGAACACCTCGATGTCGGCGGGCAGGTCGTTCTTGGCGTCCAGATCTGCCTCGAACACCTTGCTGTCCAGGCGCACCAGCACCTTCTTCCCGCCCAGAGGCAGGAAGCCCTGATTGTTTACACTCTCGTCAAAGCCCTCCCGGGTCAGGAACAGGGTGAACTTCTCCCGGTAGGGGGCGGAGTCGTAGGGGCAGAACACGGCGCAGTTGCCGCACTCGTTGCACATCCGGTCCACATGGAGGATCTGCTGGCGGCCGTCCGGCAGCTCGATGACCACATTGGCCCGGTTGGGGCACACGTCGGCGCAGACCTGGCACACCACGTTGCAGGTCAGGCACCGGTCGCCCTCGCACTTGGCGCTCTCGCAGAGGACGCCCTTCTTGGCGACGGCCTCCTCCCGGGTGGCTACGGCCTTGGCGGGGATGGCAAACTTGTGGGCCTCGCCGATGACGGCATTGGCGAAATACTGGGCGTCGGCAATGCCCTCCACCACGGTGGCGGGCCCGCGCATGGCGTCGCCGCCGGCATAGACGCCCTCGAGATTGGTCTTGAAGGCGGGGATGCCCTTCTCGTCCACGGTGATGCCGTTCCGGGTGAAAACCTCGCTCTCAACCTTCTCGCCCACGGCGGAGACCACGGTGTCGCAGGGGATCTCCACCATTTCGCCGGTGGGGACGGGCTTGCGGCGGCCCTTGTCGTCCGGGTCGCCCAGCTTCATCTTCTCACAAATCAGCTTGCCGTCCTTCTGCTCCACAGGGGCTACCAGCTCCAGGAACTCCACGCCGTCGGCAATGGCCATCTCCAGCTCCTCCGCATCGGCGGGCATATACTTCTTCGTCCGGCGGTACACCAGGGGAGAGGATTTGGCCCCGGCCCGCAGAGCGGCCCGGGCGGCGTCCATGGCGGTGTTGCCGCCGCCCACCACGGCCACATGGCCCAGGGAGACGTCCTTACCCGCCTTCATGTCGCGCAGCCAGCCGATGACCGGCACCACGTTGCCGGGGATGTCCAGCCGTCCGGCCTTCCAGGCGCCCACGGCGAAGAAGATGTGGGTATAGCCCTGTGCCTTCAGCTCTGCCACAGAGGGGGCCTCGGTGTTCAGCTTTACCTCCACGCCCATCTTCTCCATCAGAGCCACGTCCTTGTCGATGGCCTCGTCGCTGATGCGGAAGGCAGGGATCACCTGCCGGACGATGCCGCCCAGGCGGTCCACTTTTTCAAACAGCGTCACGGGGATGCCCGCCCGGCCCACGAAGTACGCCGCGGACATGCCGGTGGGGCCGCCGCCGATGACGGCCACCTTCCGGCCGTCCGTCACCGGCGCGGGAGGCGTGATCTTGGACATGTAGGCGTCATAGCCCTTTTCGGCCGCCACCAGCTTGGTGGCCCGGATGTTCACGGGCTCGTCGTAATAATTCCGCATACACTTGGTCATGCAGTTGTGGGCGCAGATGGTGCCCGTGATGAAAGGCAGGGGATTCTTCTCGGTGATGAGCCGCAGGGCGGAGGCGTACGCGCCCTTCCGGCACAGCTCGATATACTCCGGAATGTCCTGGTGGATGGGGCAGCCGCCCTTGCAGGGAGCGGTGAAGCAGTCCAGCAGGGGAACCTTTTCATAGAGTTTGCGGCGGGGCAGGGGCTTGATGGCCTTCACGTGATACTTGTCGGACCGGGCCGCCAGAGAGAGGGCCTCGATGCCGACCACGTCCACGCCGGTGAAGGGCTTGAAGTCCAGAGCGTCCAGCTTGTCTCCGATCTGGGTGAACCGCTGGTAGCCGCCGGGCTTCAGCTCGGTGGTGGCCATGGTGATGGGCCAGATACCGCAGGCGAACAGCTTGTCAATGTTGAAGGCGTCGGCACCGCCGGCATAAGAGAGGCGCAGCTTCCCGCCAAACTCCTTGGCCATCATGGCGGCCATGGTGGTGGTCAGGGGGAAGAGGGACTTGCCCGCCATGTACATCTCCTCGCTGGGCAGTTCCCCGGCCTTCACGTCCACAGGGAAGGTGTTGGAGAGCTTCAGGCCGAATTCCAGCCCCTCCTTGTCTGCCAGGGCCTGGAGGCGGTGGAACATGGGCACCGCGTCGGCGTACTGCAGGTCCTCCTTGAAGTGGTGATCGTCGAAGGCGATATAGTCATAGCCCATGGAGTCCAGAATGGACCGGGCGGTCTCGTACCCCAGGATGGTGGGATTGCACTTGACGAAGGTGTGCAGGTGCTTCTTCTCCAGCAGGTAGCTGGCGATCCGCTCGATCTCGTCCGGCGGGCAGCCGTGGAGGGTGGACACCGTCACGGATCCGGACACATGGGGAGTGATCGTGTCGATATAATCGCTTTCTCCCGGGAAGAACTCCTTCAAAACGGCGATGCACTCCTGGAAGATGGGCGTCTTGGAGGCGTCCACCATGCCGTTCAGGAAGGTGTCGATCTTCTCACCCTGGATGCCTGCTAGGTCATAGCCCACGGACATGTTGAACACGAATCCGTTGGGATCGCCCAGACCATAGACCTTTGCCATGATCTTCAGGGCGCACCAGGCCTTCACATACTCCTCAAAGGCCTGCTGGACATACAGCTCCGTGGACCACTCGCAGTTGTAGCACTCATCCTCCGCCAGAATGCAGGGGCGGTTGATGCAGGCGGCCAGATCTGCGCCGTCCATCTTCTGGACGGTCTTCAGCTCGAAGAACCGGGCGCCGGCGAAATAGCCGGCAATGATGTTCTGGGCCAGCTGGGTGTTGGGGCCGGCGGCGGGGCCGAACGGAGTCTCGATGGTCTCCCCGAAGATGGGGAGCTTCTTCACGCCGGCCTTGTAGGGCTTGTGGACGCCGAACACGGCGCCGTCCCGGCGGTATTCGGTGGTGATCCAGGTCATCAATTCCCGAAAGGGAATGGGGGTCATTAACTCAGACATAGTTTTTCCTCCTCAGAATAACTCCTGAAATACGAATGCGCACTGCTTCCGCAGGGGCACATCGGCCGGTCATCAATACTCCTTGTGGTTCAGCCGGCCCCACAGACGCTTGCTGCTCTCCAGAATGTGGGCATTCACGGCCTCCTCGTCGATCTCCGTCAGGACCCGGTCCTTCATCAGGATTCTGCCGTTAATCATGGTGGTCTGGCACTGCCGCCCCGTCATGCCGAAGAGCATGTGCCCGTCGATGTTGGCATCAGAGAACGGTGTGAAGGGCTTGTAGTCCATGACGATCACGTCCGCCGCCGCGCCGGGCTTCAGCACGCCCAGAGTGGGGAAGCCGGTGCGCTCCGCCATCTTGGCGTTGTTGCGGAACAGCATGTCCGTCACCTCGCACCAGCCCACGTTGGGCATACAGGCGTTGTGCCGCTGGGAGCACAGGGCCACCTTGATGGACTCCAGCATGTCGTTGGTGTAGGCGTCGGTACCCAGACCGATCAGAATGCCCTTCTTGTAGAGCTGCAGCACCGGAGAGATACCCACGGCGTTGCCCATGTTGCTCTCCGGGTTGTTGACGCACATGGTGTCCGTAGCCTTGATGATATCCATTTCCGCCGTGTTCACATGGATGCAGTGGCCCAGGATGGTCTTGGGTCCCAGGATGCCGTGGTCCTGGAGCCGCTGGACGGGCCGGCGGCCGTAGTTCTGGAGGGAGTCGTACACGTCGTTCATGCCCTCGGACACGTGGATGTGATAGCCCACCCGGCCGCTGTTGGCCGCCGCCATCCGGTCAAAGGTCTTGTCGGAGATGGTGAACAGGGCATGTCCGCCGAACATGGCCTTCAGCATATCGGAGGGGTTCTGCTCGCAGTAGTCGATGAAGTCCTTGTTCTCCTGCACGGACTGAAGGGATTTCTCCTCTCCGTCCCGGTCGCTGACCTCATAGCACAGGCACGCCCGCATCCCGAATTCCCTCGTCACCTCGGCGATCCGCATCAGGGAGCCGGGGACCTCACAGAAGCTGGCGTGATGGTCGAAAATGGTGGTGACGCCCTGCTTGATGGAGTCGATCACCAGGGCCTGGGCGCTGGCCTTGGTGGCCTCCAGGTCCAGATTCCGGTCAATGTACCACCACTGGCCGTCCAGCACCTCATAGAAGCTGGTGGGGTTGTACCCATCGATGGAGAGGCCCCGGGCCAGGGCGGAGTAGATGTGGGTGTGGGCATTGATAAGGCCCGGCATGATGACGCCGCCACGAGCGTCCACAAATTCCGCCTGGGGGTACTTGGCCTTCAGATCCGCGGTGGTGCCGACCTCCACGATCTTGCCGCCATCGGTGACCACGCCGCCGTCCGGCAGGTAGCCGATGCCCTCCGGATCCCGGGTGATGACCTTGCCGTTTGCCAGTAAAATCATAAAAATGACCTCCTTTTGTCCGTCTTTTGCATATCTGATAAAAAGAAAAGGCGCTTCAAACCGCTGTCGGTTTGAAACACCTACCAAAAGACCGGAATGATAGGTGTCAGCCCGTGCGCGCAGCACTTCGTTGCAGCTATCATTCTTCCCTTGTACTTGTATTTTACCGGACAGCAGCCTAAAATGCAAGCAGGGAAGCTCAAAAATTTTCAGATGGATTTTGTGTAGTTTGCCGGAAAGCGGCGGAACTTATTCCCAACCGGGTCCGTCTACATGAAATAAAATAAAGAAAGCGATGGAATCAGAGAAAGAGGAGGCGTCAGAATGAAACGGCTTTGGATTTGCCTGCTGGCTTTTGCGCTGCTGACGGGATGCGGCGATTCCGGCGACATTGCGGTGACAACGGTATACGAAACAGATGACCCGCCCCGGACCGCCCTGACCACGGAGTGGGAGACTTACGACCCGTCGGTGGAGACGGTGTGGTGCATCCTGTCCTATGAGGGGGAAGGGGAATCTCTGGAGTATGGGGCGCCCTATTGGCTGGATGTGCGGGAGGCGGACGGCAGCTGGACCCAGGTGCCCCTGGCTGAGAACGCCGGATGGGATGCCATGCTGTATACCCTGCCGTCCGGTGAAAAGCAGGCGTTTCCGTGCATCCTGTCCCTGTTTGACTACGACTTCTCCGGCGGCGGTACGTTCCGCGTCATCAAAGAGATCGGAGAATATACGGCCGCGGCGGAGTTCACCCTGACAAAGGGGGCGGTCATCTCCGCAGAGACGCCTTACGGCTTCGGCCCCATGGAGGAGGTACCGGAGTACGGCGACCCGGCGGAGCTCTCCGCCGGCGGTGCCGTGGTGTTCACCGAGGCGGGAACGGAGAACGCGGATGCGGCGGAGATATTTTTGGAGAAGGTCTCCCTGGGCATCCCCTGCCAGCTGCGGACCCTTCAGAACTACTATGAGAGCTGGCCCATGCTGATCGACGTCATCTATGACGGCCGCGGCTTTCTCTGGCGGATGCGGACCGGCGGAGAGATCACGGAGAAACGATTTTCCTACATCGTGACGGACGGCACGGACGTATACCTCTCCAACGGCGCAGACTGGGAGAGCACAGAACAGTACGACAGTGAGAAGGCGTTTCTGCTGCCCTCCGGCTCCGGATCCTTCCTGGTACCCGCGGCGGAAGCGATGACAGATGACCGGCTGGCGGAAAAAACCGCCCGCTATCGGATCTGGTCAGGCGACGGGATGCGGGCTGCTTCCCTGACGGAGGACCCTGCAGAATTCAGCGTCATACGCTGTGACCCGGAGAGCGGAACATGGAGCAGGTCCTGGACCATCCGGGAGCTGGATGACCGGGCCACGGCAGTGAGGGACCTTTCCTGGCTGGAATCCGGAGCACTCCTGCACATCACTTATGAAACGGAGAAGGACGGCACGCTGACGGTTGACTTTGTGCCGGACGCTGAACTGACTGATCCCGGCGATCTCTGCGGCTATCCGGCGGAATAGAGACTGCGGGGCCGGCGGTTTGCCGGTTTTTCCGTAGAATACTGCAAAATCTTGGGATTTTCCATTGACAAGGGCACAAAAGCTCTGATATTCTATTCGGGCTGATTGAAACGATTTCCCGACCATTCCCCAACATTAAAAAGGAGAGAGATGCACACATGCTGGGAGAGATCATTGCGGATTTGAGCAACTGGATGTATACCTACCTGCTGGTGATTCTGCTGGTGGCCGCCGGACTGTTTTTCACCATTCGGAACCGGTTCCCGCAGCTGCGGCTGCTGCGGGAGGCCATTCGCGTGGTGGTGGAGCGGCCGGAGAAGGAGGGAAGCGTGTCCTCCTTCCAGGCGCTGATGGTGTCCACCGCCTCCCGGGTAGGTACGGGCAACATTATCGGCGTGTCCGTGGCCATCTGCATGGGCGGCTACGGCGCCGTGTTCTGGATGTGGCTCATCGCCCTGCTGGGCGGCGCCACGGCCTTTACCGAATCCACGCTGGCGCAGATTTACAAGCGCCGGAACCCGGAGACCGGCGAGAGTTACGGCGGCCCTGCCTATTATATTGAGGCGGCCCTCCACAGCCGTCCCCTGGCGGTGCTGTTTGCCCTGAGCCTCATCGCCACCTACGCCGGCGGCTTCAACATGCTCTGCTCCTACAACCTCCAGTCCACCTTCTCCGGATACAGCTTTTATTCCCCGGAGTGGACGCCCTGGATCATCGGCGGCATCGTGGCGCTGCTGACCGGGTACTGCGTCATGGGCGGCGGCAAGCGGATCATCGCCTTCGCCTCCACTCTGGTGCCCATCATGGGCGGACTGTACGTGCTGGTGGCCCTGGTGGTCATCGTCATGAACGTGGGGCTGATTCCCCAGGTGTTCGGACGGATCTTCTCCGAGGCGTTCGATTTCCAAGCCATCTTCGCCGGCTTCACCGGCTCTGCCGTGATGCAGGGCGTGAAGCGGGGCCTCTTTTCCAACGAGGCCGGCGTGGGCTCCGCCCCCAACGCTGCCGCCTCTGCCAATGTCAGCCATCCGGTGAAGCAGGGGCTGGTCCAGATGCTGTCTGTCTTCCTGGACACGCTGGTGATCTGCTCCGCCACCGCCTTCATGCTGCTGTGCTCCGGTGTGGAGCCCGCAGTGGAGCTGCAGGGCGCCCCCTATGTGCAGTCGGCCCTGGCCGCCTCCTTCGGCACCCTGGGCCCCGTTTTTATCACCGTGGCCATGGTGCTCTTTGCCTTCACAACTCTGATCGGAAACCTCTACTATGTGGACAATGCCCTGGCGTATCTGCTGGGGCACGTGCCCTCCAAGCGGTTCATGGTGGTGTTCCGCCTGATTGCCATGGGACTGATTTTCCTGGGCGCCGGCCTCACGCTGGATCTGGTGTGGAACCTGTCTGACGTGCTGATGGGCGTCATGGTGCTCATCAACATTCCGGTGATCGCGGTCCTCTCCCGTCCGGCGGCGGCAGCCCTGCGGAACTATACCGAGCAGCGCAGGGCCGGCAAGAACCCCGTGTTCCGGGCCGCGGACATCGACCTGAAGGAAAAGACCGAATACTGGAACTGAAATGAAAACGGCGGGGTCTTTTTCCAGTGTGGTTCTGCCGGGTGCAGGCTGCGGCTGTGGCCCGGCCATTGCAGGGACTTGAAAGCGGACGCTTCGGCGTCCGCTTTTTTTGCATAGAATGGAATAGAAACAGAAAATTCACAAAAACTACTTGAAATAAAAAGCGAAATCGCTTAATATAATATCGAAAACTATATTATATGATGCGGACGGCATGATGCCGGATTTCAAGAAGGAGAGACCATTCCATGCGCAAACTGTTTGCAAAGGCCCAGGACCCCATCAGCTGTGAAACCCATGCGCTCGGCGCGGTGGCCGCCCTGGGGGGCGGTCTGCTGTATCTGCTTCGGGGCGTCTGGACGGATGCGGCCATACCGGCGGTGGCGGCGGCCCTGTGCTTCTGTCTGTCTATGGCGGCACTGTATGCCGCCAGCGCCATCTATCACTACTATCCCGGCACTGCCGCCAGCGGCGGAGTGAAGCGGGTGCTACGGAAAATGGACCACAGTATGATCTATGTGTTGATTGCCGGCAGCTACACGCCCTTCTGCGTGGTGCTGCTGCCCCAGCCCAGGGGAACACAATTCTGCCTGATCCTCTGGGGCGTGGCCCTGGCGGGGGTGCTGGCGAAGATGCTGTGGATCAACGCACCGCGGATGCTGTCCACGGCAGTATATCTCATCATGGGATGGTCCGTGGTGTTTGTGGCAAAGGACTTCACCGCTCTGGGCCAGCCCTGCCTGACGCTGGTGGCCCTGGGCGGGATCTGCTACTCGGTGGGAGCGGTGTTCTACGCCGTCAAGAAGCCAAACATCTCTGCAGAGTGGACCTTCCACGAACTGTTCCACCTGTTGATTCTGGCGGGGGCTTTCTTCCACTATCTGGCGGTATATCTGTATGTGCTGTGACGCAGTGGCGAAAAATCTGACTGAAAACGAAAGCAGCCCGGCGGATATTCCGCCGGGCTGCTTTTGGAATCTGTGCAATTGGAACACTGGCGCGGTTTATTGCGGGCTTTCATCCGGTATCGGAAGGCCGTGCGACTCCATCAAGCCGTACGACTCCAGCAGAGCTTTTGCCTCGTTCAGGGACACTGCGGGGGCTACATAGACGGAGGTGTCGGGCTGGTATGATACCGTCCCTTCAATTTTGCCGGGGACCCGCTCAAAGGGGAACAGGAAGAACTGCGTATATTCCCGGTCTGTGTACAGTTCCCCGAAAAACGTGTGGGCGGGGAACTTTCCGTATTCGAGCAGGCCCCGGTTGAGGCCGCCGCCCTCATGGGCCATGGTCAGCCAGACCTTGCTGGCTTCCTCAGAGGTGAAGGGCTGTTCCTCCAGTTCCAGATAGCCGCTGAAGCTGTCATCCTGCCCCCACTGCTTCACCATCTCCCCGTGGAAATGCAGAGTGGTGTTCACGGCCGTGGCCTCGCCATCCTCCCACAGGACCGCCGGGAGTGTCACGTCCACCTGTGACCGGAATTTCACCATGCGGGCAATGACCAGTGCGGCAGCGAGAATCAGTACCAGACAGATCACCGTCGTGGCCCGGTTGGGGCCGTGCCGTTTGGCGTTCGTCTGCTCTGGGGCCATGGTATGCTCCTTTCCGCCGGACGGGACCGGCCTGCCGTGCATCACACACGTAAAGGGAGAGCGCCTTATTTTGTCCCGAAGATCCGGTCACCGGCATCGCCCAGACCGGGGACAATATAGCCGTGCTCGTTCAGATGGTCATCCACGGCGCCGCAGTAGATGTCCACGTCCGGGTGGGCCTTCTGGATGCGCTCCACACCCTCCGGCGCGGCCAGCAGAACCATCAGCTTGATGTTTTTGCAGCCCCGCTTCTTCATCTCGGTGATGGCGGCCTCGGCGCTGCCGCCGGTGGCCAGCATGGGATCCACGATCATGATGTCCCGCTCCGCAATGTCCTTGGGCATCTTGCAGAAGTAGACATGGGGCTCCAGCGTCTCCTCATCCCGGAACATGCCGATGTGGCCCACACGGGCGGAGGGCACCATCCGCAGCACACCGTCCACCAGCCCCAGGCCCGCCCGGAGGATGGGCACCACAGCGAACTTCTTGCCCTTCAGGGTGGGGGCGATGGTCCTGCAGATGGGGGTCTCCACCTCCTTGGTGGTCAGGGGCAGATCCCGGGTGGCCTCATAGGTGATCAGCATGCCGATCTCAGAGACGATCTCCCGGAAATCCTTGACGCTGGTGTCCTTGTCCCGCAGGATGGTCAGCTTGTGGGCCACCAGGGGGTGGTCCATCACATGCACTTTGCCGCTCATACTTATAAACTCCTTTTCTCTGATATCCTTGATGTAAACCGTTCCCTACGATCTAAACCGTTCCCTCAGATCTGGGGCGGCTGCCGCAGACGCTGGGCCTGGGGAGGGCGGAGATAGACCGGAAGCAATTCCTGGGCGGAGACCAGCTTTCCCGCCCGGGCCAGGTCCTCGGCGCACAGGGCCACGGACATGGCGTTCTGCATCACCAGTTGGGGCGGTGCCAGGCGGCAGGGCAGTCCCGACTCTGTCAGCGCCTTCTCACAGAGGACGGCGCCGTCCCCCACGATCACCAGGGGCAGCGGCTCGCTCCGCAGCTCCTCCGCCAGCTCCGCAAGGCCGATGGCGCGATCCGGCGTCCGGCGGGTCAGGCGGCCATGTTCGGAGGTGAAGAGGGCGTTGTAGATCTGGCTGCGCCGGGCGTCCATGGCGCAGACCACCAGGGCGTCCATGTGGGCCACGTTCCGGGCCATGGCCTCCAGGGTGGAGACGGCCGCGCAGGGCTTGTCCGCGGCAAAGGCCAGTCCCTTGGCAGCCGAGACGCCGATGCGGATGCCGGTGAAGGACCCCGGGCCTGCCGCCACAGCGACGGCGTCGCAGTCCTGGACGGTCAGGCCGGTGTTTTTCAGCATGGCCTCCACAATGGGCATCAGGGTGCGGCTGTGGGTGAGGCCGGTGTCCTGATAGCCGGAGCAGAGGACTTTCCCATCCTCCGTCACGGCGGCGGAGACCGCCTTGGCGGAGGTTTCCAGTGCCAAGATCCTCATTGTGCAGCACCTCCTTCCACGGTGATGCTCCGCCAGCCGTCGTGCTCCGGATGGCGGGTGAGGGTCACATAGACCGTGCCCTCCGGCAGGGCGTCCGCCACCTGCTCGCTCCACTCCACGGCGCACACGCCGCCCCGGGCCAGATAGTCCTCCCAGCCGATGTCGAACAGGTCCTCAGACCCGTTCAGCCGGTACATATCGAAGTGGAACAGAGGGGTAGGGCCCTCATATTCGTTGACGATAGTGAAGGTGGGGCTGGTGACCCGACCTCGGCATCCCAGGCCACGGGCAAGGCCACGGGTAAAGGCGGTCTTGCCCATGCCCAGACCGCCCCGGTAGGCCACCACGGCGCCGGGAGAGAGAGCGGCGGCCAACCGTTCACCAAAGGCCTCCGTCTCCGCCTCGCTGTGGGAAATATACTCCACGAAGCAGCGCTCCTTTCCAGTGATATTTCCAAATCCGATTCAGTATACCATATTTTGAACAGTCTGTAAAAACAAATTTGCGGCGTTTACACATCTTTTCATTTGTGGTATACTGCATTCGTCAAATTCTGCGCCGGAGGAAATGGAAACGCCCATGTGGAACCGACTGAAAGCCATTCTGGCAGACTTCATCCAGCAGGCCGACCTGGTGCTGCTGGGGCTCTGCTGCGCCGCCACCCTGTACGGCATGGCGCTGATCGCCAGCGCCACCAGATACCTGGGCACCGGGGGCATCCTGCGATATGTGGGCGTCCAGGGGGCGGCCATGGTGCTGGGCATCTGCGCCTATATCTTCATGTCCATGTTGGACCTGGAGCGGCTGATGCGACGGTGGAAGTGGCTTGTGGCCTTCAACGTCGTGTTCATCGCCCTGCTGCTGACACCCTTTGGCGTCTCGGACAACACGGGCAACACCGCATGGCTGAAATTTCCCTTTCTCCCCTTCAGCATCGGCCCGGCGGAGGTGGTGAAGATCACCTTCACCCTGCTGCTGGCCAAGCAGTTGGAGTGGCTGCGGGAGGTGAAGCGGGATCTGAAATCCTTCCCCTCCGCCCTGATGGTGGCGGGGCACACCATCGCCCTGATGGGGTGGTACGTGGGGATTTCCGGGGATATGGGCAACGGCCTGACATTTTTCTTCATCTTTCTGTGCATGGCCTTTGTGGCAGGCTTCGCTCTGCGGTGGTTCGTCCTGCTGTTCGCCGGCAGCGGGGCAGCCATTGCCGCCTCGGTGGCTCTGGGCCTGATGCCGGACTATATGATCAACCGTTTCCGGGTCCTGTTTGACCACTCCTATGATACCCTGGGAGCAGGCTGGCAGCAGACCCGGGGCCTGCTGGCCCTGGGCTCCGGCGGCCTCTTCGGCCAGGGATACATGCAGGGCACCCAGACTCAGGCGGGGGAGGGGTCCCTGCCGGCCCGGCACACGGACTTCATCTTCTGTGTCTGCGGGGAGGAGCTGGGGATGATCGGCTGTCTTGTTGTGATCGCCCTGCTGGCGGCCATCATCATCCGGGTGCTGCTGGTGGCCCGCCGGGCTGAGACGCCCTTCCACTGCTATGTCTGTGTGGGTGTGGCGGCCATGCTGATCTTCCAGACTGTGGTGAACATCGGTATGTGCCTGTTTGTGATGCCCGTGATCGGTCTGACCCTGCCGTTCTTCAGCTACGGTGGGTCCTCGCTGTTGACACTGTATGCCGCCATGGGCGTGGTGTCCGGCATCAAAAAGCGATCCCCTGTGGTCCGCCGTCCGGGCAGGCCCCTGGGGTGAGCGGAAGGATCTCCCAAACACGGCCGGAGTGCGCTCCGGCCGTGTTTTTCTGCATATTTCCGGCGGGCGGGAAGAAACTAGCGGTGCACCCAATTCAATAC
>OOBO01001264.1_pt1 | contig 17933 bp, 12 predicted proteins | sample 1671031 | NCBI WGS metagenome assembly OOBO01 (sample SAMN06348115, study PRJEB24527) | human gut metagenome | biome: human gut; feature: ankylosing spondylitis patient; material: feces | host: Homo sapiens | place: China | collected 2015-10 | reverse complement strand
GACTGCCGGGAGGAGAGAGCTTCCCGCTCCTGATGACCCGGAGAACAGGGCGGACCGCGCCGTTCCTGTGGGGCAGAATATCGGAAAAACGGCCGTGCGATCAAAAATCGCACGGCCGTTTTGCGTCTGCGGGCCAGGGAGGAGGGGAGCGGCTGCCCGCCATCCAATGCCCGGCACTGCAGGCCCCGTTCTACCGTTGGGCAGAAGTTTCCCGGGCAGGGGGGAAAGCGGCTCCATCCAGGCATCTGGATGGAGCCGCAGTGGTTTGCGGGTATAAATCTTACTGCATAAAGCTGCCGTCCACCATCTGGTCCAGGGAGCCCTGATACTTCTCCTGAACATCGGCGGGCACCAGGTCGCTGAGGGCACCCGCGGACAAGGCACCGTTCTGCAGGGTGCCGTAGATGACCTCGCCGCCGAAGGAGCCATCCTCCACAGCCTCCATGCACAGGCCCACAAGGGAGGCATTGTCCGTCACCTGGCTGCCGATGATGCACTCGTTCTGGCCCAACAGATCGGAGGGCTGGGCGATGTCATAGATGCTCACGGAGCCGCTGGCGGCATTGGCTTCGTCAATGGCCTGCCGTGCGCCGGAGTCCACAGCGGAGGCGTCGCCAAAGAACACATCAGCGCCCTGGTCGATCATGGCCTTGGCAAACTCAATGCCCTTGTCGGCGGCGGAAAAGTCGCCGGAGTAGACCACATCCAGAGTGGAGACGGTTTTGCCCTCCTGCTGTCCCACATAGGCGGCGGCTTCCTTGAATCCGTTATACTTGCCCAGGGTGGTATCCAGTTCCATGGCGCCAATGAAGGCCACCGTGCCGCTCTTGGTCATAAGACCGGCCAGGGCACCGGCGATCCAGCCCACCTGCTGGGCATTGGGCAGCAGGGAGGTCACATTGCCGTTGACGGCTTTGGCGGGAGTGTCCTCGCCGCCGTTCAGCAGGGCGAAGGCCACATCGGGGAACTCCTCCGCCGCCTGAAGGACGGCGTCGGTGTACTGGTTGCCAGGGGCGTAGATCAGGTCATAGCCCAGGTCACAATAGGAGATGATGGTGTCATAGTAGGCAGACTGGGCGATGCTGTCGGAGACCTCCGTGGCCCAGCCGCGCTCTGCGGCGGCATCCACCATGGCGTTGTAGCAGGACATGCCCCACCCGCCGTCGGAGATGCTGGAGTCGCAGATCATGGCCACCCGGTAGCTGCTGTCGCCGGAGTCTTCGCCGGTTTCTCCGCTGGACGTGTCAGTGCCGGAGGTGTCGGTACCGGAGCCGCCGCACGCCGCCAGCGACAGGCACATGACCAGGGTGAGAAGCAGAGCCAATAATTTTTTCATGTTCTTTCCTCCCAATTCTTCATAAATGTGGATGCCTTCTATTGATAACAGCCGCGTGGGCGGCGATTATCCTCAGCGCTCCTCCTTGAGATAGGGCTTGCCGGAGCTCTTGGGGCCGGCCTTCTTCATGCCGATGCCGGCCAATACCACCACGGTGGCGATGTAGGGGATCATCTGGAAGAACTGATAGGGCACGCCGAAGCTGCCCACCTGCAGCCGGATCTGCAGCGCGTCGCAGAAGCCGAAGAACAGGCACGCCAGCAGCACGCCGGCACCGCTCCACCGGCCGAAGATCACCGCCGCCAGGGCGATGAAGCCCCGGCCCGCCACGTTGCCGTCCACGTAGGTGTTGGCGTAGCAGGTGGTGAGATAGGCACCGCCGATGCCGGCCAGGGCGCCGCAGATGACGCAGGCGGCGTACTTCACGCCAATGACGTTGATGCCCAGAGTTGCCGCCGCCTTGGGATACTCGCCCACGGCCTTGTAGTTCAGGCCGGACTTGGTACGGTTGAAGTAGATAACCGTGAAGATCACCAGGCCGTAAGCCAGGTACACCATGGGCGTCTGGTCCAGCAGGAGGCGGACCAGGAAGTTGTCGGAGGTGATGCCCAGGGAGGAGGACAGCGTGTTCATCAGACCCACCTGCACCAGCTCGGACCCGGCGCCGAAGTAGACCCGGTAGATGAAGGCCGCCAGGGCCGGGGCGAAGATGTTGATGGCCATACCGTAGACGATCTGCTCCGCGCAGAGGGTGACGGTGGCGTAGGCGAAGATCATGTTCACCAGAATGCCCACCGCCGCGCCAGCCAGCACGCCCAGCATGGGGCTGCCGGTGATGAGGCTCACCAGAAAGCCCACCAGAGAGCCGATAGAGGCCAGGCCCTCCAGTCCGATGTGGACCAGGCCCGCCCGCTGGGAGTACAGCTCCGCCAGCGCCAGAAAGATCAGGGGCGTGGCCATGCGAACGCTGGAGAGGATGATGTTCATGACAAATTCCATATCAGGCCGCCTCCTTCCGTCTCTCCGTCAGCCTTCCCAGGAACGCCTTGAATCCGGGCAGCTTCACCATGGCCAGACCTGCCACGGTGAACACGATCACCAGGGCCTGGATGATGTCGGATACGCTGGTGGGCACGCCGGTGGCCGCCTGCATGGTGGTAGAGCCCACCCGCAGAGCTGCGAAGAAGATGGCCACCACAATGGTCGCCAGAGGATGCAGCTGACCGATCAGGGCCATGGCCACGCCGTCGAATCCGTAGCCGTTGCCGAAGCCGTTGATGAGCCGGAACTGGGTCCCCAGCAGCTCGGCGCTGCCGCCCAGGCCGGCGATGGCGCCGGAGACGATAAAGCTCATCAGGATGTACTTCTTCACCGCGAAGCCGTTGAACTCCGCCGCCGTCATGTTCAGGCCCACGGCCCGCAGCTGGAAGCCCTTGGAGGTGTAGAACAGGAAATAGTACACCAGCAGTCCCACCGCCAGGGCGATGACGAAGGCGGAGGTGACCCGCAGGCCGAAGAGGCGGCTGAGCTGAGTGGCCTCCGGCACGGCCTGCGTCTGCGGAACGCTGCCGTCCCGCAGCCAGTCGGTATATACCACGCCCATGAACAGCGTGGCCACATAGTTCAGCATGATGGTGATAATCATTTCATTCTGGCCACGGTAGACCTTCAGCAGGCCGGAAATCAGGGACCAGAGGCCGCCAGCCACGGCGCCGCCCACCAGACACAGGAGAGTGGCGGGCAGTCCTTCGATCCCGCTCTGGGTGGCAATGTAGCAGCAGACGATGGAGCCCATCAGGAACTGGCCCTCACCACCCAGGTTGAACACGCCGCAGCGGTATGCAAAGCAGGCGCACAGGCTGGTGAAGATCAGCGGCGTGGAGCGGGCCAGGGTGGTGCCTACGTTCCGCAGGCTGCCGAAGGCACCGATCCAAAGGGACTCCAGCGCCACAAAGGGATTGGCACCCAGCACGGCCATGATGATGCACCCGATGACGAAGGCCAGCAGGATGGAGATGATGGGTACCAGGAAACTGACGAGTTTTCCGCTGTTTTTCATGCATTCTCCCCCTCCTTATTTCCCGGCCATGGCCAGGCTGATCTCCTCAATGGGAGGATTTTTGCCGGAGAACACGCCCATGATCTGCCCCTCGAACATCACCACAATGCGGTCGGAAACCTCCAGGATTTCGTCGAAGTCCGCGGAGATCAGCAATACGCCGCAGCCCTTGTCCCGGGCCTCGATCATGGTGTCGTGGACGAAGCGGGTGGCGCCGATATCCAGGCCCCGGGTGGGGTGGACGGCCACCAGCAGGTCCGGGCTGCCCTCCAGCTCCCGGGCCAGGATCACCTTCTGCTGGTTGCCGCCGGAGAGGTTCCGCGTCTCCTGCTCCACAGAGGTGCAGCGGATGTCGTACTTCTCCTGCATCTTCAGGGCGTAGTCCCGGATGGCCTTTTTCTTCAGAAAGTAGCCCTTGGCACTGGAGAACTCCGGAGAGTCCGTGGCCTTGAGCACGATATTGTCCTTCACGGACATATTGCCGATGAGGCCCATCTTGTTCCGGTCCTCCGGGATGTGGGATACATTTTCCAGAATAAAGCCGTTGGGGGTGAACTGAGCCACCTTGGAGCCCTTCATGTCCACCTCACCGCCGTCCGGCGTCAGCACGCCGGTGACCACCTGGGCCAGCTGGCTCTGGCCGTTGCCGTCCACGCCGGCAATGCCCACGATCTCGCCCCGGCCCACGGTCAGGGAGACGCCGCTGAGCCCTGCGTGCTTGGATTCTTTGTGGTAGTCCACGCTCCGCATCTGGATGACGGGATCGCCCGGCTCCTCCACCTTGCCGTAGTGGGAGGGGGCCAGCTCCCGGCCGATCATCAGGTTGGCCAGCTCCTGGCCGTCGGTCTCGGAGCGATCCAGGGTGGTGATGACCTCGCCGGTGCGCAGGATGGTGATACGGTCGGAGATCTGCAGCACCTCCCGCATCTTGTGGCTGATGAAGATGACGCTTTTGCCCTCCTCCGTCAGCTTATGGATGATCTGGAACAGTCCCTCTACCTCGATGTCTGTCAGGGCGGCGGTGGGCTCGTCCAGAATCAGCAGCTCCGCGCCCCGATACAGGGTTTTCAGGATTTCCACCCGCTGCTGGGCGCCCACGGCAATCTCCGTGATGGGCCGGTCCAGCTCCACGTCCAGACCATAGCGCTCCGCCAGCTCCAGGATTTCCTTCTTCCGGGCCTCCTTGTCGATGAAGATGCCCTTGGTGTTCCGGTCCCCCAGGATGATGTTCTCGAACACCGTCATGGCCTCCACCAGCATGAAGTGCTGATGCACCATACCGATGCCCAGCTTCACCGCCTGGGCAGGAGAGTCGATGCGGACCTCCTTCCCATTCAGGAAGATCTTTCCCTCTGTGGGCTGGTATAGCCCGATGAGGACGTTCATCAGCGTGCTCTTTCCCGCGCCGTTCTCCCCTAACAGGGTATGTACCTCGCCCTTGCGGACGGACAGGTTGATGTCCCTGTTGGCGTAGAAATCGCCGAAGCGTTTGCTGACGTGCTCCATTCTCAGTAACTCATCCAAAGTTTCAGCCCCCTCCTTACATGCGGTGCTTCCCCATGCGGGCAAGCATCAGCTCCTTTTTCTCCTGCAGCGTGCAGACCATGGGCTCCGCCCAGGAATACTGCTGCATGAACACCCCCTGAAACTGGCAGATGGCGTCCTCATCGCCGCTCATGAATGCCTGAAAATCCGAGTCCGCCAGGTCCATCCGCACCCGCAGGCTCCCCCGGCTGCGCAGGAACATCTCCTCCGCGCCATAGTCCCGCAGGGTGTCTGCCAGCTCCTTGATGGTGCGGCGGTAGCCGGTGCCGTCGGCGTTCTCTCCCCATAGGTTTTCCACGATCTCGTGAATGGACACCGGCCGCCCGTCCCGATACACGCACAAGGCCATCAGCTCCTTGGCCTTGCCGGAGCGGAAGTGCACCGGCTCGCCGTCCACCAGCATGTCGAAGGCCCCGAAGGTGTGGAAATGGATGCGCTTGCACTGGCGGCGGCGCAGCAGCTTGGCCCGCTCCATCACATCGGCGATGTCCTCCCGATCAAAGGGCTTGAAGATGATGTAGTCCGCCTTCATCTTCAGCGCCTCCACCGCAAACTTCGGGTGGGCTGTGGCGAAGACGATGATGATGTCGCTCCGCAGCCGCCGCAGGGCCTGGGCCAGATGGATGCCGTCCATCCCCGGCATGTCGATGTCCAGCAGGGCAAAATCCACCACATGGCCGGCGGCGTACTCAATGGCCGCGTTGGGATCGGTGAATTTCCCCACAATTTCAAAATCAGGCATGTCCGCACATTTCAGCTCGAAGAGCTGCAGATCCAGCAGCATGTCGTCCACCAGAATGGTTTTCAATCGCGGTCACCCCTGTCTTATGTTTCTATTGTACCAGATGGAGCGTACGGAAACCGTACGCTTTCAGGTCGATTTTGAAAGATTTTCCATGTTTTTCCCCCGCTTTCCATAAGTCAGGACAGCCTGTGTGCCCATGCCCACTGTGCTGGTGATCCGCAGCTCGCTGCCGGGGAAGCGGGCTATGCGCCGCCGCACATTCTCCAGCCCGATGGAGCCCTTCTCTCGGACAGCTTCCAGGCCGAAGCCCACGCCGTCGTCCGTCACCGTGACCTGCCAGTGGTCCGGCAGCTCTTCCAGCTTCAAAGAGACGGTTCCGCCGCCCACCTTGGGCTTGATGCCGTGGAGGATGGCATTCTCCACAATGGGTTGGATGGTCAGCAGGGGGATGGGAAAGTCCACGTCGGGAATCTCGTAGACCATGTGCAGCCGGTCCCCCAGCTGCTGCTGGTTGATATCCGCATAGGCCCGGACCGCCCGGATCTCCTCCCGGAAGGAGCCGATCCCGCCGTCGGCAGTGACGGAGTCCAGTGTGAACCGCAGGTAGCGGGCGAAGTCTCCGGCCATTTTGTAGGCCGCCTCCGGCTTCAGGACGATCAGGGCCTGCAGAGCGTTGAGGGTGTGGTAAAAGAAGTGGGAGCGGATCTGGTTCAGCAGCATATTGCCCTGTTCCCGCTCCAGCTGCTCCTGCAGCTGCTGGATGGCCCGCTGGGATTTTTCCAGCTGCAGCTGCCGCAGCCGGCCCGCGTAGTAGACGCCCGCCGCAGCCAGCAACGCCACCAGCAGGCTCACCGCCACCCCCAGCCACAGGCTGATCTGGAGATACCAGGGCCGCAGGGGCGCCAGGGAGACGGTCCAGACAGAGTTGAACAGCTCCTGCGCGTGGTCCACAGTCCGCACACCCTCCGGCAGCGGGTCCGCCGTCTCGAGAATCACCTGTTTCTGTCCGTCGTCCGGATTGATGCGCCAAATTTGGCAGGCGAAGCCCTGGGCATTTACCCGCTCAACGGAGCTTCCGGATAGGGCGGCCGGAAAGTCCAGCGTCACGGAGACAATGCCCCAGAAATACCGCTGGCCCTGTTCGTCCGTCAGAAAGACCGGCAGCCGCCCGGCGATGCCCAGGCCGCCCTGGATCAGCTGGAAGGGGCCGGCGATATACAGCGCCTCTTTTTCGATGGCAGCTTGAGCCTCCAGATTGCCGGCCCCGTCCCCGTACATGTTCAGCCCGACGACATCCTCGTTTCCCTCCAGGGGAAAGACACCGTCCACGATCCCGTCCGGCGCGAAGAGGACGTTTCGCACATAGTCCTCCCGCAGCAGGACATGGGCGACCCTGCCGAAGTCCGAATAGTCCCCGCTGGTCTGGATGAGATAGGCCTCCAGAACGCGGGTTTTGCTCATCTCGGAGAGCATAAACTCATACGTCTCCGCCCCGATGGCGCTGGCGACATAGCCCATGCGGTCCCGCTCCTGGTTCCGGCGGCTCCACTCCATGCAGCCAACAAGCACCAGTCCGGCCGCCAGGGCCAGTACAAAGGCCCGTCCGGCGTGAATCAGAGGCGTCCGCTTTGCGGTCCGCACCAAGGCGATCCCTCCCTTTTTTTGGCACCTGCCTTTTTTATTAAAGAATACGTCAAATCGGCCCGCAATGCAAGCAGAGGGCCGGGGCCTATCCGTCGGTGTCAGAGCAGTGTTCTGCCGCGCAAAATCCATTGGATACATAGACAGCCGGCCGGAAGGTAAAATATAGAGGATAATTGTACGGGAGGCGATATGCAGTGCAAGACTATACCATCACAGGAGAACAGCTCCAGGCGTTCAGGCAGCGCCTGGTGTGGGAGGAAAAGAGCCCCGCCACCATTGAGAAATACCTGCGGGATGCGGCGGCTTTTACCGCCTGGCTGGACGGCCGGGCGGCGTCCAAGGCGGCGGCGGGGGCCTGGAAGGCCGCCTTGCTGGAGGCGAAGCTGGCGCCGGCCACCATCAACGTCAAGCTGGCGGCGGTCAACCGGTTCCTTGTATTTCTGGGCTGGCCGGCGTTTCGGGTGAAGCCCCTGCGCATCCAGCGGCGGCTGTTCCGGGACGACAGCCGGGAGCTGACGAGGCCGGAGTACCTCCGCCTGCTGGAGACCGCCCGCACCCAGGGCCGGGAACGGCTGGCGCTGCTGCTGGAAACCATTTGCGGCACAGGAATCCGGGTGTCCGAGGTGCGCTATGTCACCGTGGAGGCCGTGTACCGGGGAAGGGCCGAAATCTCCTTGAAGGGCAAGATCCGGACCATCCTGCTGCCGGGCAAGCTCTGCCGCAAGCTCCTCAAATACGCCCGGAAACAAAAAATCGCTTCCGGCGAGATTTTTCTCACCAGAAACGAAAAAGGCATCTCCCGCCGGCAGATCTGGGCGGAGATGAAAGCACTGTGCGACAAGGCGGGCGTGGCACCCAGCAAGGTGTTTCCCCACAATCTGCGGCACCTGTTCGCCAGGACGTTCTACCGCGTCTGCCGGGACGTGGCCAAGCTGGCGGACGTCCTGGGCCACTCCAGTATTGAGACGACCCGGATTTACCTGATCTCCACGGGCACCGAGCACGCCGGGACTCTGGCACGGCTGGGGCTGGTCTGTTAGAAATAGGACAGAATCGCCATTCCGATGCGGATGGCTGCAAAAAAATAACTAGACATACATAATTGATTTTAACAGTAACCAAATTCTAGCACAAAGCACCGCCAGCCGCAAGAGCTTTTACCGATTTGGGCAGCATAAAATGGCCGGAAAAGCGTCGAATTTTGTCCGGCTGCTGTCTTTGCGCCATTTTTGAGCCCGCGCAGGCTGCGCGGGCTTTTTTGCGCACATTTGCCCCTGGTCTGCAGGCCCCGTTTCGGTCCCTTACAGGAGGAAATGGCGATTCTGTTGACAGGAGGCGGGGAGATGAGGAGTCCAGAGGCTCTGAAGCCGCGGGAGACACACCGCACACCGGACTGGCCCGGCGCCGAGCTCAGCATGGAGACCATCCGGGCTTATCTGGCGGACCTGTCCGGCAGGGGACGCCGCAAGGGCACGGTGCAGATGTACAGTGCCAAGCTGCGGGCCCTCTATGACTACCTGCCCCCGGACAAGCAGATCTCCCGGGGAACGCTGGCTGCTTGGCGAGCATTCCTGCTGGAGGCAGGGTATTCCCCCAGCACCGTGAATACCCACCTGTCTGCCGCCAACGGGCTGATGGAGTACATGGGGCGGCGGGACCTGCAGTTGGTGGGGCAGCTGGAGGCGGACAAGGGCCTCCAGCCGGAACTGAGCCGGGTGGAGTATCTGCGGCTGCTGCAGGCTGCCAGGATACTGGAAAAGGAGCGGACCTACCTGCTGGTGAAAATATTCGCCCTGGCGGGCATCCGGGTGGGAGAGTTGCCTCAGGTGACCGTTGAGCGGGTGCGGGCCGGGCGCCTGCCGGTCCGTACCGGCGGGGAGCGGCGGTACTGCTCCTCCCGGGGGAGGCGATGCCCCAGCGCCTCCCCGACTGCCTCCGGAGGGAGCTGCTGGACTACGCCCGGCGGCAGGGCCTGACGGCGGGGCCGGTGTTCTGCACCCGGAACGGGAAAGGCATGAGCCGGACCCAGGTGACGGAGGAGATCCAGACCCTGTGTCATGACGCCCGGGTAGAGGAGGAAAAGGGAACGCCCCGGTGCCTGCGGAAGCTGTATCTGGCTACCCGGGCGGAGGTGGAGCGCGGCGTGCGCCTGTTGGCGGAGCAGTCCTACGAGCGGATGCTGGACACGGAGCAGCTGGCCGCCGGGTGGGCGGAGGGAACCGGTCATTCCATCCATAAGGATGTTTACATATAAGATCACTGAAATATAAAAGGAGGAGAAGTGATGAAGAAACGGATCTTGTCAGCATTTCTGGTCCTCTGTATGATGCTGACAATGGTTCCCACTGCTGCCTTGGCGGCAGAAGACCCTGGCGGCGGCAACGGGAGCGACCGGGTCCACACAGAGAGCAACGACGGTGTCGTGGTGGACAAGACGGTCAACTATGATGAGGACGGAAATTATTCCCTGACCCTGGAGGCCTATGTCACCAACGAGGTGACCAAGGGAAGCAAGACCACACCGCTGGATATTGTGCTGGTGTTGGATGTCTCCGGGTCGATGGATGATGACCTGGGAGAGAGCACGTGGGAATATACCCCCACTGATGAACAGAGATGGTCGTATAGCGACATCAACGGGTCTCGGTGGACGACGTATTATTTCCGCGATGATGACGGCAACTACTACGAAGTGGAAGCTGAAAGTGATGGTTCTTGGAGGAACCGGCAATATTCCATCGGGTATTATACCGGCAGCGGGTTTTACCGGGACTGGAATCAGCTCGGTACTACCAGCAGGAACCAGAATGCCAACCTTTGGACAGGTAGTCTTTACACGCGCCAAGAGATAACGACTTCCAAGATGGAGGCCATGCAGAGCGCTGTAAACGGCTTCATTGATCAAGTGGCCGAAAACGCGGCGGGTGCAGACAATGACGTGACCCACCGAATCAGCATTGTCAAGTTTGCTGGCAGCAGCACGGATTCGGTGGGAAACGATACCTACAATGATTGGTTCTATACTTATAACTATTCCCAGGTTGTGAAGGATCTGACTGAGGTAAGCGGTAGCAATGTCCAAGTATTGAAGAATACGGTCAATTCTTTGGAGGCTTCCGGCGCCACTCAAGTGAACTACGGTCTGAACCATGCTCAGCGGGTTTTGACAGGAGAAGGCCAGCTCACAGGCGCTCGAGAGGATGCCAAGAAGGTCGCGGTAGTCTTTACAGACGGTAACCCTACTTCCGGCAGTTCTTGGGAGGGCGGAGTAGCCGCCGACGCTGTCAATCTGGCCTACGATTTGAAGGACGGCGGCGTGACCGTGTACACCATCGGCATGTTTGATGATGCGGACCCCAGCGATACGGACGGCCGCTTCAACAAGTACATGAACGGTGTGTCCTCCAACTATCCGAATGCCGAAGTTACAAACTGGAGGGGGGACCGCACTCAAGACTGGGATGACTGCAATCTTGGCACCCGCGTGACGGAAGGCAACTACTACTTCGCGGCGGACGATGCCGAGGAGCTGGAAAACGCTTTCAGCACCATCGCCGATAACGTGAGCACCTCCAAGGTGGCGGCCGGCGCGAACACGGTGCTGTCCGACACGCTGTCGGAGTTCTTCACCTTCCCGGAGGGGCTGACAGGCAGTTCTGGCGGGGTGACGGTCCAGTATGCGGAGGTCAAGGGCCAGGACGCGGACGGCAGCTATACGTGGTATGAGCCAGAGAGGCTTACAGGCGTTACCCCTGTGGTAAATGCCGACAGCAAGACCATCACTGTGGAGGGCTTTGACTATACAGACCATGCGGTGACGAAGACTACTGAGAACGGCAACGTCACTTGGTCCGGCGGCAAGCTGGTCCTGACGTTCCCTATCCAGCCCGATGTAAACGGCAGCTGGAGCGCCGCCGAGACCTATGTGACAAATGACACGGACGAACACAAGGCCGGTCTGAGCGGCTACATGGTGGATGAGAAGCCGAATCAGTCTCTGGAGCTGACGGAGTCCCCCGAAGCGCCGGTGGAGACGTATCAGGTGTTGTATGATGCCAACGCCGATGATGCCGACGGTACGGTCACGGACCCCAAGTACTACATCACCGGCGGCGAGGCCATGGTGCTCCAAAACATGTTCACCCGGCCGGGGTATGAGTTTACCGGGTGGAACACCGAGAAGAACGGCGCCGGAACGCCTTATGCGGCGGGGAGTGCCATCACTATCAAAAACACCGATGTGACCCTGTACGCCCAGTGGAAGTCCTCCACGGCCAGCTATCGGGTAGAGTACTATCAGCAGAATTTGAAAGATGATAACTACTCGATCGTTGCAGCTGATACATTGACACCCTCTGGTACTGTCGGAGATACTGCCACTGCTGAAATCAAGGAATACGAAGGCTTCACTTATAATGAAAGCCGTTCGAATTCCTCCGGTATCATCGCCGAGGACGGCACGCTGGTGCTGAAGCTGTACTACGACCGGAACGAGTACACAGTGACGTATGAGTATGAAGGTACAGTCCCTGCGGGTGCGCCGGAAGTGCCGGGTGAACAGACCTGCAAGTACGGTGAGACTGTGGAACTGGCAAAGATGCCGGATGTCACAGATTACCGCTTCAGCGGCTGGTATTCTGAAGATGTTGCGCTGAGTGGAGGTTCATTTACAATGCCCGATCATGCTGTTGTGATCGAGGGCAGCTTCTCTCAGCTCAACAGCTATACGGTGACTTACGACTTGAATGGCGGCACAACAACAAGTCCCCAGACCGTATTTCCCGGGCTGGCTTACGGCGATAAGACACCGAGAATTGAGGATCCGACTAAAGAACCCAGCGAACTTTATTCGTATGAGTTTACCGGATGGTCTCCTGAAATAGCGGATACTGTAACCGGGGACATTACGTATAGAGCGGAGTATACGCGCACAGAACGGGAATTTACCGTAACCTATTATCTGGACGGGACTCTCTACGCTGAACCAGAGTCCTACACCTACGGGGAAACCGTTGTAATCAAGAAGCAGGCAGAAGACGCTACTGAATGGACTACAAATGACCTTCAGGAAAGCGACATTATTGAAGGCCTGTTCTACATGCCTGAGCACAACGTTGTCTTCACCGCAACCACCGACGGCACGGTGACGCCCGACGAGTGCACATACACTGTCGTGTACCATTATGTGGACCGAGATGGGAATGAAGAAACAGAGACCACACCCGAGAATGAATCGTCCACGACAGGCACGCCGGTCAGCGGGTTGTATGACACGAACAGGACGTCTCATAGCGATAGCACCTACATCTTTGACCGGGCGGAACTGAACGATGTCGAGATTATAGACGGTGAGACTCTCCAAGCAGGCCATAACTCCATCGACGTCTACTATGACATCGACGAGCTGGGTCCCGACGACGAACCCGACGGGACCCCCGACAAGGACCAGATTGTCTTCACCTATGTCAGTGCCGATCACGCTATGGGCTTTGTGAGCCTGGAGAAAGAAGTCGTCACCAGAGACCAGACCGGCATGGCCTCTCCGACGGGAGCTGTGGCGACAGCAGAAGAGGGCTGTGAGTTCGTGGAGTGGACCGATGACTACTATCATAGAACTGACACGAACGCGGGAATGAAGTACCTGGCAGGCTTGCCCTACGACGAGGACACCACCTTCACAGCGAAGTTCCAGAAAGCTGGAGAGGAGCCGGGGAATACCATCTCGGTGATTTTCCTTGCGGAAAACGGCACGTTCAGCAATGGGCAGACCACCTACACGGCAATCGTGGAGGTTAATGCAGATGGCAAGTATCGCCTGGCCGAAGGCGATATCTTGGAGGCAACACCTGATACAGGCTATGGGGATCCCAGCTGGACCTGCAACTATGAGGACTGTGATGCTCCGAAGATCGGAGACCCGGTAGAGGATTGGGATCTCTTTGTTGTGACCTTCCACCCCGCAGGGGTCGTGCCGACCCAGGTCACGGTTACCTATGCGTGGGCCGGCGATCACCCGGAGAGCGTGGAACTGCCTGAAACGGAAACACTGGCTGCCGGCAGCGATTACACCATTCAGCCGCCCAGTGAATTGCAGGTTTCAGACGAGCAGGGGACCTGGTATTTTATCGGCTGGTATGACAAAGTCGGTGTCCCTTATGGCGGAACGATTTCTGCCATCGATGCCGACACCACTTTGTACGGGCGCTGGGATTTCCAGGCGACTCCCGAAGAGCCCGAGCCCGATCCCGGAGACGGCCGTTTTATGGTGATCAAAGAGCCGGATCAGACCTCTGTCACCGTGGGCGATCCCATCACTTGGACCATCACCATTGCCAGCATGACGGATGAGACGTTGACCCTGGATGTGACTGACAAGTTGGAGGGTGTGACGCTGACAGATGAGGAGGGCAATACGGTCACCAATCCGGTTATTGTCGAAGGCTGGACCTATGCAACGCTGTACGCCAGCTATCAGACCTCACTGGACGATGTGAACCAGAAGATCGTGAACACCGTGGTAGTCACGGACACGGAACATCCGGAGGATCCCCCGGTGGAGGTCCCGGCGGACCCCGTGGAGGTGAAGCCCTATGCCATCACCATCACGCCGGCGGACATTGTGATCTACACCGGCGGAACCGGATACAGCGGTGTGCTGGACGATGCGGGCGATTTTGTCGGCAGCATGGAACAGGGCCTGCCGGAGCCGGGTTATCACATCGATCTGCCCGACTCTGTGGAAGCGTGGCTCACCAGCCATGGCGTGGACCTGACGCAGGCTGCAAACCTGGCGGACTACCTGAGCTTCTACTATTATGACCAGGAGACTGGTGCGGCGATCCGCCGCTGGGATCTGATGGACCAGGGCGTCTACTCGAGAGATGCAACCGGCAACGTGAGCCGCTATGTATATAGCCTGAGCCCGAACCAAATCGAGGGTGAAAATGAAGGCGTCAAGGTCCGGCTCCAGTTCACAGATGACGGCAACATCATCACTACCGACAACATCCGAATGGAAGAGGGCGTTGTTTCTGCCAACTATGAGATGACCATCTACGACGGCGGTCTGAACCAGAGCGAGATTCAGGCGGTGTTCTCCGCCGGCGGTGATACGCTCGTCTGCAGCGTCGATATCGGTACCGGCCATCTCTTGGTCAAGAGCGTCACAGACGAGGGCACTTCCACCAACGAGATCGTGACCAGCGCCGACACTGTGGACGCGAACCAGATCACTGCCGTTGACAACGGCAATGTGACCTATTATGTCAATGACAGTGAGGTCCAGGTGGATCCCGGCCGCGTGCAGCTGCTAGTGGACAGCGTCTCCAACAGCGACGCGTTCGACGCCGCCATGGGCGCTGACGCCCTTGCAAAAGTCGCGGCCACGGACAACACGCTATCCGCCCCCCAGTACGAGATGGCCTATCTGGACCTGGTGGACACCCAGAACGGCAACACCGTGGTAACCCTGGGCAACCAGCAGGCGCTGACCATCTACTGGCCCATGCCCGCCGACGCCGACGAGGACGGCGCGTTCTACCTGGTACACTATACCGGCATGGACCGTGAGAGCGCCAGCGACACAGGCGACTTGGCTGGTACCGCGCATACCGTGGAAAAGATCCAAGCTACCCGCGACGGCGACCATCTGGTCTTCACTGCCGGCAGCTTCTCTCCCTTCGTGCTGGTGTACGAGAAGGAGAGCAGCGGGGGCGGCGGCAGCACCGGAGGCGGCGGTGGAGGCGGCAGCCGGCCCACCCTGAACACGGAGGACCATTACTCCTATATCATCGGCTACTCCGACGGCACGCTGCAGCCCTACGGCACCATCACCCGGGGCGAAGTGGCCACCATCTTCTTCCGCCTGCTGACGGACGACACCCGGGAGGAGTACTGGAGCCAGGTCAACGACTACACGGACTGCAGCTCCGACCTGTGGTGCAACAACGCCATCTCCACCCTGACCAACATGGGCATCATCGACGGGTTCTCGGACGGGACCTTCCGGCCCTATGCCAAGATCACCCGCGCCCAATTTGCCAAGATCGCGGTGGGCTTTTTCGAGACCACCCGGGAGGACTACCAGGGATACTTCACCGATGTGGATATTAACGCCTGGTACACCGAGTACGTAGAGGCGGCAGCCCGCGTGGGCCTGATCGAGGGCTTTAATGACGGGACCTTCCGCCCCAACACCAACATCACCCGGGCACAGGCCTGCGTGATCGTGAACCGCGCCCTGGGTCGCAGCCCGGATGAGGATCGGCTGCTGGACGAGGACGAGATGATCACCTGGCCCGACAACAATCCGGAGGACTGGTTCTATGCCGACATGCAGGAGGCAACCAACAGCCACGACTACACCTGGGTGACCGTCAGCGGTGACAAGGTCGAGAAGTGGACGGAGAAGCTGGAACAGCGCGACTGGGCGGCTCTGGAGCACGCCTGGTCTACGGCTCACTCTGCCCCCGGCGGCGAGGTGACCAAGTAAGCGCGTACTCTGGCAGAATTTGATTCCCCAAAGGCCGTGGGAGAGGCATTTGCCTCTCCCACGGCCTTTTGACGGCCTCCGATGGCGCATCGGGACTCTTCGTGGCCAGCGGTCGCGCCGGCGACATTCCGGAGGCGTGATCCTCCGGAGGTGGAAGAGGAAAAGCGGCCGCCAAAACTTTTTTGCCCTTTGGGGCGTCTTATAAGACAGCCGGAGTCCCACAGAGGATGACGCCGGCAAACATCTTGAGGAAAGGATCATAAACGATGCAGAAGAAGCTCATTTTCTTGGCATTAACAGGGCTCCTGTGCCTGTCCCTCGCAGGCTGCGGCCAGAGCGGCAGCACCTCGCCGGAGGGGGGCAGCTCTCCGCAGGCGGAGCAGCCCGCGGAGGAGACCACTGGAGAAGATGGGGGCCGGACCCCTGAGGAGGACGGTACGGATACGGAAGCGCCCCAGTATACAGATAATTTTTCCATAGATACGGAGGCTGTTACAGCATTTGCAGAGCAGATCCAGGCCGCAGTGGCGGAAAAGGATCTGGAGGCGCTGGCGGACCTGGCGTCGTATCCGCTGTACATTGGCTTTTCCGATGGAGGGGAATCTGTGGAGTCCCGGGAGGACCTGATCGCACTGGAAGCGGACCGGATCTTCTCAGAAGAGCTGGTCTCTGAGATCGCCGGGGCGGACCCCGGGGGGCTGGCCCCCAGCAAGGCAGGATTTGCCCTGTCCGCCAGCGGCAGGCCCAATGTGGTGTTCAGTGTTGTCGATGGCAGACTGGCCATTGTGGGAATAAATTACTGACCTGCTCTTCCGCAGGGGGCAAAAGGCAGCTGGCGGCGGGGGAGGCGTCGCTGCCGGAAAAGCTGGAGCTGCTGGGCAGGACCATCCGGTATCCGGAGCTGGACGCCTATTCCGCCACCCAACTGCTGGAACAGACGGAGGAGCATAGCAAGGCCCAGGCGGAGGCGGCGTGGTGTATATCCAGGCCGACGGCAGTCTGGCCGCCGGTATGCTGTATTTGCGGGGCGGCCCGGAGCACCGGGATGACCATTGGATGATGGTGGACAAGGGCACGGGGCTGCCGGTGTGGATCGACTCCACACTCCGCTCGGCAAGGGATTCCCTGGGCACGGCGGAAGCGCTTGGACAGGCCTTCCGCAGAGGTCTCAGGCTGGAGATCTGACAGTGCGGCCGGCCCTGGATGGAAGGTGGGGGGCCGCAGCGGGCGCGTCAGTGTGGAGCTGATGGGATTTGTGTGGGACCTCTCCGGGGAGGAACCGGCCTCCCGTGCCGCAGAAGGGAAATGATGCAACAATGATGCCTTTTTGCGGCTGCTTTGCCGGAAACAGGGCTTATGGTATCAGTATCAAAAGGGAACAGGCGCCCGGACGGGTGCTGCGGATGAATATGGAATGGAGGAATTCATCATGAAAAAGAATCGGCTGCAGATTTCCACGCTCCTCACACTGCTGCTCTGTATGCTGCTTCTCACTGCCTGCGGCGCGTCTGCCGCGGAGAGTGAGGGGACGGATCCGGAGACTCCGCCGCAGGAATCGACGGCTGCGCCGGAGACGGAAGAACCGTCTGCCCAGCAGGAGGACGTCACGCTGGAGGATCTCCTGGGAGAGGACTATGTGAATTACCTGACGGAGACGATCACGATGCAGATGGCCAACCGCATGGAGAAGGACCCGGAGGTCCGCTACTTCCCGATTGAGGACAACGCGCCGTTGAGCGACTATGTGACCATCGGCGGGACCACGAAGTTCGAGGTGGACGAGGAGGGAAATCCGGTGATTTACTTCCCGGCCGGAACCGTGACGGATGAGGCAAATGGCGAGCAGAGCTTTCGGATCCCGAAGCTGTATCAATAACCGGAGAAACTGAAAACAGGCCGTCGGCTGCAGCCGACGGCCTGTTTCATTATTTCTGGGCAGAAAAGGACTGCCGTCCTGAAAGGGGTTCTGCATTGCCGCCATCAGAGCAGGAATACTTTTGCAGACTCCAGCCAGAGTGGGCACAAGATCAAAAGGCGCCGGTTTACACTCCGGCGCACCCTGGTGGCAGGCGCCAACATCGCCGGCTTCAAGCGGGTGGCTGAGGCCATGATG
>OOBO01001263.1_pt1 | contig 17945 bp, 10 predicted proteins | sample 1671031 | NCBI WGS metagenome assembly OOBO01 (sample SAMN06348115, study PRJEB24527) | human gut metagenome | biome: human gut; feature: ankylosing spondylitis patient; material: feces | host: Homo sapiens | place: China | collected 2015-10 | reverse complement strand
CGCCTTGACACCGCGCTTGTACTCATGGTAGAGCTGGGACAGGCAGACCGCCATCTTGCCGCTGCCGGGGCCGGGGGCCGTGATGACCACCAGCGGGCGCTTGGTCTCGATGTAATCGTTCTTGCCGTAGCCGTCATCGCTGACGATGTGGGCCACGTCGTTGGGGTAGCCGGGAATCTTGTAGTGGCGGAAGGTGCGGATGCCCAGGCCGTTGAGCTTCTGCTCAAACGCCGTGACCTCGGGCGCATCGGTGTACTTCGTCACGCAGACGCTGCCCACAAACAGGCCGACGCCCTGGAAGGCATCGATCAGGCGCAGCACGTCCACATCGTAGGTGATGCCGTAGTCACCGCGCATCTTGTTGGCGACGATGTCCTCGGCGCTGATGACGATGACGACCTCGGCCTGCTCCTTGAGCTGCAAAAGCATCTGCAGCTTGGAATCAGGCTGAAAGCCCGGCAGCACGCGGGACGCATGGTAGTCGTCAAACAGCTTGCCGCCAAATTCCAGATAGAGCTTATTGTCAAACTGGGCGATACGCTCCCGGATATGGGCGGACTGCATCGCAAGATATTTGTCGTTATCAAATCCGATCTTCATCTACATTCCCCTTTTCCTGTGCTTAAACCATTATGAAATCAGTATACCATTTTTCGCGGCGGCTTGCAATGGGGTGGGCGCGCTTTCCTGGCCGGAAGAGGCCCTGCGCGCCAACATTATCGCGCAGGTCAGTCTGGCGCTGAACCGCATCTGGACCGAGTGGTACCCCAGCCGCGGGTACAGCTTCAACATCACGGGGTCGCCGGGGTACGACCAGGCCTATGTCAACGGGCGCACGGTGTTTGCGGTCATGGAGCGGCTGACCGCCGAACTGTTCAACACCTTTGTCCAGCGCAGCGGCGACGCCGAGCCGTACTTTACCGAATACTGCGACGGCAAGACTGTGACCTGCCCCGGCATGAAGCAGTGGGGCACGGTGGACCGCGCGCGGGAGGGCATGAACGCGCTGCAAATCCTGCGGTACTACTACGGAAACCGCGTGCAGCTGGTCACAACCGACAACATTGCCGCCATCCCGTCCAGTTATCCGGGCAGCCCGCTGCGGCGCGGCAGCACCGGGACGAATGTGCGCATCCTGCAAAAGCAGCTTTCCCGCATTGCCAAGGATTACCCGTCCTTCGGCAAGCCCGCCGTGACCGGCACCTTCGACGAGGCCACCGAGAACAGCGTGAAGAAATTCCAGAAGCAGTTCAGCCTGACGGCGGACGGCGTGGTCGGCAGGGCAACGTGGAACAAGGTGAGCTTTATTTATGTCAGCGTCAAGGACCTGGCTGAGCTGACGAGCGAGGGCGAGACTGCCGAGGGCACCCAGAGCACGGGCGGCTGGCCGGGGACTGTTCTTCGGCGCGGCAGCACGGGCAGCAGCGTGGAGCAGGTGCAATTCTGGCTCTCGGATTTAGCGCAGTTTGATTCGTCGCTGATGCGCGTGACGGTGGACGGCAGCTACGGCGCGGCGACTGAGCGGGCCGTGCGGGCGTTCCAGCAGAAGCAAAGCCTGACGGCGGACGGCGTGGTCGGGCAGCGCACCTGGAACGCGCTGTACGCCGCGTGGGTCGACGCGCAGAGCGACCTGGGCGGTACAGCGTGGCCGGGCACAGCGCTGCGGCGGGGCGCCGCCGGCATGGAGGTGCGGCTTGTGCAGTTCTGGCTGCGGCTGGCGGCGGACAACTACAGCGCACTGCGCACCGTGACCGTGGACGGCAGCTACGGCGCAGCGACGGTCAGCGCGGTGGAGGCATTTCAAACGCTGTTTGGGCTGACGCCGGACGGCGTCGTCGGGCGCAGCACGTGGAACAAGCTGAAGGAGGTCGGGCTGGCCGTGGCAAACAAAATTGTGGCCGCCAACGTCGCGCCCGGGCAGTTCACGACCACCACGCGGGCGGGCAGCAGCGGCACCGCCGTGCGGGCCGTGCAATACTACCTGCGGCGGCTGGCGGCCTACTACAGCGATGTGCCGCGCGTGGCCGTGGACGGAAAATTCGGCGCGGCGACGACGCGGGCCGTTAAGGCGTGGCAGTCCCGCGCCGGACTGACGGTGGACGGCGTCGTCGGGCGGCTGACGTTCCAAAGCCTGTACGACGCCGCGCAGGCACTCGAAGCCAGCGGCCCCGTTGTGCGCACGGTCAGCCTGCCCGCGCCCGCCGCCACGCTGCGCCCCGGCGACACCGGCGCGGCGGTGCTGCGGCTGAATCGGCTGCTGCTCTTTTTGAGTCAGTGGATACCGGAAATCAACTTTACGGCCAGTGACACGCCCGACAATACCTTTGACCTCGAGTTGGAAACTGCCGTGCGCAGTGCGCAGCGGTACTTCGGGCTGACCGAGACCGGCGCGGTGACGGCGGCGGACTGGAAGGTGTTCCGCGATGCCGCCGAGCAGCTGTTAGCCGCGAACCCCGCCGGGCCCAGCCCCGAGCCGGGCGGCGTCTGGCCCGCCAGTGCGCTGGCACCGGGCAGCGCCGGGCCCGCGGTCCTGCAGGTGCAGAAGTGGCTGAACATTATTGCCGCTGCGGACCAGACTGCCGATTTTGTGCCCGAGACCGGCCTGTTCGACACCGAGACCCAGGCCGCGCTGGAAAGCTACCAGCTGACCGCCGGGCTGGAAACACTGGGCGTCGTGGACGCCGACACATGGGAGAGCCTGCGTCTGGCCGCGCAGGGGCTCTGCCGCGAATGTCAGGAGGGATAAGCTATGCCAAAGGTCTACGTGTATGACTCCTATGACAACAAGTTTTTCCGCTATACTTTGCGTGAGAACGACCCGATGCCCTACAGCACCGATACAACGCTGCGGGTGCGGGAGTTCCGCGGGTCCAGCAAGAGCAACGTGCTCTGGACGACCACCGCTGCCATGGAGGCGTGGAACCTGACCCGCCGCACCTACGGCAGCGGTATCCCGGTGGGGTACGCCTTCAAGCGCATCTGGGAGGGCGGCCACGGCACGACGAGCCAGCACTATGCGGGCGTGGCGTTCGACGTGGGGCAGAGCAGCACTGCCGCAAATCGCCGCAAAATTTACAACGCCGCTGTGCGGACCGGGGCGTGGGGTTACGTGGAGCCGCTGTCGATGACACCCACCTGGGTACACTTTGACCGGCGGTACGGCAAGCCCGCGTGCCGCAGCACGACGGCAGGCTACCCCACCGTGCGGCGCGGCAGCCGCAGCACCTACGTGCTGATTTTGCAGGACGCGCTGAACGCGCTGGGTTATTCGACGAACACGCTGGACGGCATCTTCGGCCATGCGACGGAGAACGCACTCAAGGCGTGCCAGCGGCGATTCGGCCTGACTGCCGACGGCGTATGCGGCTGCGCCAGCTGGAAAAAGATTGCCGAGGCGACGGTGGGGATTGGCAAAACGGCGACGGTTATTGATTCTTGATTTATCTGCTGGTATAATAAACTTGCCTCCCTCTGGGAGGGAGGCCAAGGAGCTGTACTGTATTATATAAGGAAGTGTTCCCACATGGATATGCTGGAGTTTTTGCGCACCCGCCGCACCTACCGCCGCTTTGAACAGCGCCCTGTTGCGCCGGAGATCCTGACCGAGGCCGTCGATGCGGCACGGATAGCCAGCTGCGGTGCCAACCGCCAGACCGTGCGGTACATCGTTGTGCAGAGTGCCGACGCCGTGGCCGCTGTGCAGCCGCTGGTACACTGGGCCGCCTACCTGCCGCCCGAGCAGGGCCAGCCGAAGCCTGACGAGCTGCCCACCGCGTTCATTGCGGTTTTGCAGGACGACAACCTGCCCGGCGCGTCCGATGTGGACGTCGGCCTGGCACTTGGCAGCTTGACCGCCGCAGCCTGGGCACACGGCGTGGGCAGCTGCATCATGGGCGCGATTGACCGCCCGGCCCTGACCAGGCTGCTGGCCCTGCCCGATGGCGTACGCCTGTGCTACATGGTCGCGCTGGGCTACCCGACGCACGCGAGCAAGCTGGTCGAAATGCAGGACGGCAGCGTCAAGTATTATCTCGATGAAAACCGCGGCTACTGCGTGCCGAAGCGCAGCATGGACGAGGTGCTGCTGAAAACGCTGTAAAAGTAAAAATCGCAGTCCCGATGATAAAATCGGGGCTGCGATTTTTTGTATCCGTCAGAAGCGGCGTCTTTCAGCCTTATCCCAAAATAGCAAAGCTCTGTGCGCCCAGGGACAGCGTGTCGTTGACGATCTCCGCCTTGCCGATCGTGTACTGAATTTTCAGATCCTCGGCCAGCTCCAGCGGCAGCTCGATGGAGACACCCGCCGGGTTGACGGCGCAGATCAGATCGCCGCGCTGCCAGACGAACGGGCGGTAGTCGTCCTTCGCCTTGGGTGCGTACAGCACCTTGAACGGCGCGTCTGCGTTCAGGTCAGCGTGTGCATGACGGAAAGCCAGCAGCGACTTCACGCTGTTCAGCAGGCTGTCGGGGTCGTCCGCCTGGGCGGCCACGGTGGGCGCATCGGCGGCAGTGTCCACAGGCAGATAGATATCCTGCGCATCGGCGGTGGAGAAGCCGTGGTTGGCCGTGTCGTCCCACTGCATCGGCGTGCGGGAGCCCGTGCGGAAGTAGCCGCCCTCCTTGGTGGGCAGCGGCAGATAGCGCATACCGATCTCGTCACCGTAGTAGACGAAGGGCGCACCGGGCAGCGTGAAAATTGTCGCGTAGGCCAGCCGCAGCTCGTCAGTCGTCAGGCCCGCGGAGGGGCGGATCGTGTCATGGTTGCAGGTGATGAAGCACCACAGACCGTCCTTGTGGGTGGCCTTGTAGGCCGGCAGGTACTCGTCCAGGAATTTGTCAATGCCGGTGCCGGAGTTCTTGCAGAAGTACGCCTTGCCGATGTTGTGCGGGTTCGAGTCCATCGCACCGTCATAGTTGCGCATGAGCCAGCTGTAGCCGTTGCCCTGCCAATTGAGATAAAAGTCCATGTCAAAGCCGTTTTTCAGCGACATGCGCGGGCCGTTCCACTCGGCGATGAGCGCGGCCTCGGGGTACTCGACGTCCAGCATATCCCGGATATTGCGCCAGATTTTGCAGGTATACTTTTTGTTCTTAGTGTCATTCTTTACAAGGCTCGACGCCATATCGACGCGGAAGCCGTCGCAGCCCATGTCCAGCCAGAACCGCATGACGTCCTTCATGGCCTCCACCGTCGCCACGCAGGCGGGGTCGTCGGTGGGCTTCTGCCACTTCTCGTTGATCTTTCCATAGCCGTAGTTCAGCGCAGGCTGGCACTTGAAGAAGTTCAGGATATACGTGCCGTTGCGCTCGGTCTCGCCGCCGATGAACGGCATCCCGTCGCCGGAGGCAAAGCAGGAATCCGTCCAGATAAAGCGGTCCGAGTATTCGTTGTGCCCGGGCTTGCAGCTGGCCTTGAACCACGGGTGTTCCTCACTCGTGTGGCCGGGCACCAGGTCGAACAACACACGGATGCCCTTCTCATGCGCAGCCTTGAACAGCGCGGCGGCGTCCTCGTTCGTGCCGTAGCGCGGGGCGATCTTTTTGTAGTCGCGCACATCATAGCCCGCATCCTTGAACGGCGAATCAAAGCAGGGGTTGATCCACAGGGCATTGCAGCCAAGGTCCCTGATATAGTCGAGCTTGGCAATAATGCCCTGCAAATCACCGATGCCGTCGCCGTTGGTATCATAGAAGCTCTGGGGGTAGATTTCATAGAACACTGCGTCTTTCAGCCACTGTTTCATGAGATGTCTCCTTTACTATAATAGACAGATAGAATATCCACGGCAGCCCGCAGGGGCGCATTTCCTGTGCGCTCGGGAGGTTTTCCCCGCCGCGCACGGCCACGGGCGGATAGGAAATCCGCCCCTGCGGCGCTCCCTGTCAGTTTGCCGCTTCATGAGTATGGAAACGTTTCATCCGTTTCTACCCCTATACTATCCCCTTCTTCTCCCTTTGTCAACGCAGCAAAGCAGACAAAATAAACCACAAATTTTCTACATTTTGCATCAAAAACTAACATATTGCCAATTTGTGAACGTTTCATTGACAAATTACGAACATCGCGGTAAAGTAGTAGGCACAAGCGATTGTAAAATTTAATAGGAAAGAGGGATTCATGTAATGAATACGCTTGTAATCGTTCTGATTGCCGCGGTTGTCCTGGTATGTGCGTACGCCGGATATGGCCGCTGGCTCGCCAAGACCTGGGGTGTCGACCCCAACGCCAAGACTCCTGCTGTGCGGCTGGAGGATGGCAAAGACTACGTTCCCACCAACGGCTGGACGGTGTTCGCCCACCAGTTTTCCTCCATCGCAGGTGCAGGCCCTGTCACCGGTGCCATCCAGGCTGCCGCGTTCGGCTGGCTGCCTGTCCTGCTGTGGGTCCTGATCGGCGGCGTTTTCTTCGGCGCTGTCACCGACTTCGGTGCGCTGTACGCCTCCGTCAAGAATGACGGCAAGTCCATGGGCCTGCTGATCGAGAAGTACATCGGCAAGACGGGCCGCAAGCTGTTCCTGCTGTTCTGCTGGCTGTTCTGCGGCATCGTCATTGCTGCTTTTGCAGACATGGTTGCCGGCACCTTCAACGCCTTTGACGCCGACGGCGCACAGGTCGAGGCCGCCTTCACCAACGGCTCTGCGGGCATGGTCTCCATCATGTTCATGGTGTTCGCCGTCATCTTCGGCCTGATCCAGAAGAAGTTCAACTTCTCCGGCTGGAAAGAGGCCGTCGTCGGCATCGCCTTTATCGTGCTGTCCTTCGTGGTCGGCATGAACTGCCCCATCATCCTGGGCAAGGCTGCCTGGAGCTACATCACCTTCATCTACATCTTCTTTGCGGCGGTCCTGCCCATGTGGCTGCTGAAACAGCCCCGTGACTACATGACCACCTTCATGTTCGGCGCTATGATTGCCGGTGCGATTGTCGGCCTGCTGGTCGCCCACCCCACCATGAACCTGCCCGTTTTCACCGGCTTCAACAATGAGAAGCTCGGCACCATGTTCCCCATCCTGTTCGTCACGGTTGCCTGCGGTGCGGTCTCCGGCTTCCACGGCCTGGTTTCCTCCGGTACTTCTTCCAAGACCGTTGAGAACGAGAAGGACATGCTGAAGGTCGGCTACGGTGCCATGGTGCTCGAGAGCCTGCTGGCTGTCCTGGCCCTCTGCGTTGCCGGTGCTGCCGCTGCTGCGGACGGCACCCCCGCCTCCGGTACCCCGTTCCAGATCTTCAGCCGCGGCGTCGCAGGCTTCTTTGAGATGTTCGGCGTGCCCGTTTCCATCGCTACCGTCTTTATGACGATGTGCGTTTCCGCTCTGGCCCTGACCAGTCTGGACGCCGTGGCCCGTATCGGCCGCATGAGCTTCCAGGAGCTGTTCAGCGTGGATGACATGGAGCACGCCGAGGGCTGGCGCAAGCTGTTCTGCAACGTCTACTTCTCCACCTTTGTCACGCTGGTGTTCGGCTTCCTGCTGACCCAGATTGGCTATGCCAATATCTGGCCTCTGTTCGGTTCCGCCAACCAGCTGCTCAGCGCTCTGGTCCTGGCTACCCTGTGCGTCTTCCTCAAGGTCACGGGCCGCAACAACAAGATGCTGTTCCCGCCGCTGGTCATCATGCTCTGCGTCACCTTCACCGCTCTGGTGCAGCGACTGATTGCAATGGTCAAGGCCATCTCTGCCGCTGCCGCCACTGCCATCCCCGCCGGTGAGACTACCTGGGGCGCTGTCTTTATCGCCAACGGTCTGCAGCTGATCCTTGCGATCCTGCTGATCGTCCTGGGCCTGAACATTGTGTTCCACAGTGTCAAGAGCTACAAGGCCAGCGAAAAGAACAGCGAAAAGGCTGCTGTTTAATCCAAACAGCACTTGACAAATATACCGTATTGAGGTAATATTTATTCGGCCGCAATGGCGCGGCATTACACTGCACCATTCGGCAGTCATAAGGCATTTGGCCCCCGTGATCCGCACAGTGGAACACCGAGGCTTTTTGCATAAAAATGAGGGAAATTTATAAAGGAGACCATGAACCATGAAGCTTAAAAACACGCTGGCCCTGAGCCTTGCCGCTGTGATGGCCGCCGGTCTGACCGCCTGCGGCTCCGGCGCCGACACCGCCTCCCCTGCTGCGGATTCCACCGCAGCCGAGAGCACCGAGGCCGCCGCTGACACCGCCGCCGCCCCGGACGGCGACGGTGACCCCACCACTCTGACCGTTGCCATGGAGTGCGCTTACGCCCCCTACAACTGGACCCAGAACGATGATGCCAACGGCGCTGTGGAGATCCGCGGCTCCAGCGACTACGCCTACGGCTACGACGTAATGATGGCCAAGAAGATCGGCGAGGCGCTGGGCCAGAAGGTCCAGATCGTCAAGCTGGACTGGGACAGCCTGATCCCCGCCGTCATGAGCGGCGACGTGGACTGCGTCATTGCCGGTCAGTCCATCACGGCGGAGCGCGCCGCGCAGGTCGATTTCAGCGACCCGTACTACTATGCCTCCATCGTCACCCTGACGAAGAAGGACAGCGCTTATGCCAATGCTGCAAGCGTGGCTGACCTGGCCGGTGCCACCGCCACGAGCCAGCTGGGCACCATCTGGTATGACACCTGCCTGCCGCAGATCGAGAACGCCAACATCCTGCCCGCGCAGGAGACGGCCCCCGCCATGCTGGTAGCCCTGAATAGCGGTGCGTGCGACATCGTCGTCACCGACCACCCCACCGGCCAGGCTGCTCTGACCGCCTATCCCGACCTGGTCATGCTGGACTTCGGCGGCGGCGACGGTGACTTCCAGGTCAGCGACGAGGACATCAACATCGGCATCTCGATGAAGAAGGGCAACACCGCCCTGAAGGACGCCATCAATGAGGTGCTGGCCACCATGACCACCGACGACTACAACACCATGATGGACGAAGCCATCAGCGTACAGCCCCTGAGCGAGTAATTTTGCCCGCCTGCCCCTGCCGTTTTGCGCGGCAGGGGCCTTGGTGTTGGTGAAGCTGAGGAATCATAAAGGAGAATCTCATGCAAGACTTTTTCGCAAACTGTGCCACAGTGCTGCAAAAGTACGGCTTCTCGTACCTGCGCGGCGCGGGCACGACCCTGCTGCTGGCGCTGGTCGGCACGTTTTTCGGCTGCCTGATCGGCTTTGCGGTGGGCGCTTTGCAAACCATCCCCGTTGACAAGCAGCGTGACCCCGTGTGGAAGCGCGTGTTGCTGAAGATCCTGCACATCTTCCTGCGCTGCTATGTGGAGCTGTTCCGCGGCACACCCATGATCGTGCAGGCCGTGTTCATCTACTACGGCCTTTTGCAGGTGTTCGGTATCAAGATGGGCATGTGGCAGGCCGGCTTCTTCATCGTGTCCATCAACACCGGCGCGTACATGGCCGAAACGGTCCGCGGCGGCATTGTCTCCATCGACCCGGGCCAGACCGAGGGCGCGAAGGCCATCGGCATGAACCACTGGCAGACGATGCTGCACGTCATCCTGCCGCAGGCGCTGCGCAACATCATCCCGCAGATCGGCAACAACTTCATCATCAACATCAAGGACACCTCGGTGCTGTCGGTTATCTCGATCACCGATTTGTTCTTTGTCCACAAGAGCGTGGTCGGCGCGCTGTACACCTATTTTGAGAGCGCTGCCATCGTCATGGTCATCTACCTGACGATGACCCTGTTCGCCAGCTACCTGCTGCGCCTGTGGGAAAAAGCGCTGGACGGCCCGCAGAACTACGACCTGAACACGACTGACTCGCTGGCCTACACCAGCGGCATGTACAATGCCCCGGACCCGAACCATGAGTCCCAGAATCTGGATATGAAGGGAGGCGCAGCCCATGTCTGAGCCTGTTATCGAGGTGCACCACCTCTCCAAGAGCTTCGGCACCCACGTTGTTTTGCGTGACGTGGACTTTACCGTCAACGCGGGCGACGTGACCTGCATCATCGGCGCGTCCGGCAGCGGCAAATCCACGCTGCTGCGCTGCATCAATCTGTTGGAGACGCCCACGAACGGCAAGGTGCTGTTCCACGGCAGTGACATCACGGCCAAGGGGAGCGACCCCTGCGCCTACCGCGCCAAGGTGGGCATGGTGTTCCAGAGCTTCAACCTTTTCAATAACATGACCGTGCTGGACAACTGCACCGCGGGCCTGCGCTACGTGCTGCACCAGGACAAAGAGACCGCCAAAAAGACCGCACTCGAGAATCTGGAGAAGGTCGGCATGGCCCCCTACATCCACGCCAAGCCGCGCCAGCTTTCCGGCGGTCAGAAGCAGCGCGTTGCGATTGCCCGCGCCCTGGCGATGCAGCCCGAGGTGCTGCTTTTCGACGAGCCGACGTCCGCCCTTGACCCGCAGATGGTCGGTGAAGTGTTGGCCGTCATGCGCCAGCTGGCCAAAGAGGGCCTGACGATGATCGTCGTCACCCACGAGATGGCCTTTGCCCGCGACGTTTCGAGCCACGTCGTCTACATGGCCGACGGCGTCATCTGCGAGGAAGGCACCCCCGCCGACATTTTTGAGCACCCGCAGAATGCAAAGACCGTGGAGTTCCTGAGCCGGTTCCGGCAGGCGTAAATCGGTATAAATACGAAAGGTCGTGCTGACGATGGATCGTCGGCACGACCTTTTTGTTTGTGATATTGGGATACGGCCTGGGAGGGAGGAATACCGCCCCATGATGCAAAAGCTAAAGGGGGCAGTACTTGCAAGGCCGCGGGCCGGGCATGCCCGGCCCCTGCGGCGTGTTTTTACGCCAGCGGCACGTCGATCTCATCCTCGATGGCAAAGCTGTAGATCGTCAGCTTTGTCACCGGTACGGCCAGCCGCTGGGCAAATGCGCGGCGGTAGAGCCTTAACTGCGCGGCGTACTCGTCAATGTAATATTGGGCATCGCGGCTGCGGTCCGTCTTGTAGTCAAGGATCTCCGCGTGCTCGTCAAAGACCAGCACCAGATCGGCAATGCCCTGCACCAGCACCTCCGCCGCAGCGGCACTCCCCTGCCCTGCGGCGGGCGTGACCTCGGCGGCGGGCAGGGCCGTGATGAACGGTTCCTCCCGCAAAATCTGCTTTGCCAGCCGGATGCGCCGCCAGACTGCACTTGCAAAGAAGGGCCGCACGGCGTCCAAATCGAGCTTGTCCGCCAGCGCAGGGTCAAGCAGCTGCAAGTCGGTCTGCCGCCTGACCTCGGCGTCCAGATCGGGCGCGGGGCCGTCAAACGGCACGCTCTGCATAAAGGCGTGGATGGCTGTGCCGCGCTCGGCCCCGGTCATGCCGGTTTTCTGCAAGAACGCGGGGCGCTCCAGCGCTACGGGCCGCGCCGCATGGGCCACGGCGCTGACGCTGACCTTGGCGGGCACCTTTTCCAGCGCCTCGCGCGGACTGCGCCAGGCAAAGCTGGCCTTCAGCATTTCCACCACTGCCGGATCCGCCGCGGGGGCGGGCGGTGCGGGCGGCTGTTCGGTCTCCTCCGGCAGGGGCAGCACGCGGATGGCCAGCGGTGCGCGGTGGAGCCCGTAATGCGGCAGAAAGCTCGTGTACTCCCACAGTGCGCTGCTGTCCGGGTGGAGCAGCGCCGCGGTCAAGATCCAGCCCGCCCAGCTCGTCATGCTGCGCATGGCCTCGGGGCCGGTGGCCTCGGCGGCAGCGCAGAGCGCCGGGAGCTTGAGGGAGGACGCCGTCTTTTTCAGCGGCACCGTGATAATTAAAGCGTCCTGTGCGCGGGTCAGCGCCACATACAAAACGCGCATTTCCTCGCTCAATGTCTCGGTGCGGATGGCCTGTGCCAGCGCCGCGTAAGGCAGCGTTTTGAACCGCTTGGCCGCACGGGGCGCGCGCAGCATGACGCCGACGCCCAGCCGACTGTGGGTCAGCACCGGGCGGATGGCGTCGCTCTGGTTGAATTTGTGGTCGGTGTCGGCCACGAACACCACGGGAAATTCCAGCCCCTTGGAGCGGTGCACCGTCATGATCGAGACGCACCCGGGCCGGGTCTGGCCGCCTGTGCTCTGGCTCAAACCGCCGTTGGCCGCAGCGGCGTCCATGGCGCGGATGAGCGACGGCAGGCCCGCCCGGCCTGCACCGGCAGCCCAGGCCGTAAAGCTCAACAGGTCCTCGCGGCAGCGCGGGCCGTCGGGCAGTGCGCCCACCGCGGCCAGATAGCCGGTGCGGGCCAGCAGCTCCTCGATCAGCTCATCCACCGGCAGCGTGCGGGCCAGGCGGCGGTATTCGGTCAGGGCGTCGGTGAACTGCGCAAACCGCTGCGGCTCGCTGTAGAGCACCGCGCCGTACAAACTGCCTGTGGGCCGGGCGCGGCGCAGCGCCACAAGGTCGTCCGCCGTGTAGGGAAACATCGGGCTTAACAGCACCGCCGCCAGCGGGATGTCCTGCGCGGGGTTGTCGATGACGCGCAGCAGTGCCGCAAACGGGCGGATGTGCGGCTCGTCCAGCAGGTCGGTGGCGGAGTCCGCAAACACCGGGATGCCCGCGGTGCGCAGCGCACCCTCGTAGGCCGCAAAGCCCTTGCGCCCGCGCAGCAGAATGCAGAAGTCATCGTACCGGCAGGGCCGCGGGCCGTCCTTGCCGCGCACGGGGAAGCCCTGCCCGACCATCTCGGCAATGCGGCGGGCAATGACGGCGGCGTCGCCGTCCACGTCTGCGCCGTCGATGACGTCGATCTCGCACATGCCCTGATAGGCCGCGTCCTTATCGCCGCCCACCACAAGCCGCTGGCCGTCGCCGTAATCGACGCCGCCCAGCCCCCGGGAGAAGAAGGTCTCAAACAGATAGTTGATGCCCGCAATGACGCCGGGCGCACTGCGGAAGTTCGCGTCCAGCGCCAGCGTGGACGGCAGCGGCGCGGGCTGCGGGTGGGGCTGCCAGCGCTGCTGCTTGTCCACAAAGATGCCGGGGTCGGCCAGTCGGAAGCGGTAGATGCTCTGCTTGATGTCGCCGACAAAGAACAGATTGTCGGCCTCGGGCCGTGCCAACGCAAAATAAATCGCGTCCTGCAGTGCATTTGTGTCCTGGTACTCGTCCACCAGCACGGCGGCGTAGCGTGCGCTGAACGTGGCGCAGAGCGGTGTGCGCTCGTTGGTCTCGGTCAGCAGCAGGTCCAGCGTCAGGTGCTCATAATCCGCGTAGTCCAGCACCTTTTCGGCGCACTTGGCCGCAAAGCAGCTGTCGGCAAACGCCTGGGTCGCCCGCACCAGCGCGGCCACCAGCGGCGCGGCGCGGCGGCGGTCTGCGGCGAACTCCTCCGCCGTGCAGAGTAGCACGTCCTTTTGCAGGCTCGTCATCTGGTCCTTGGCACGGTCCCGCAGCTGGGACGCGGCGGACGCACACTGGTTGGCATCCTTGCCGCCCTTGACGCTGCCCGCGCGCCGCCAGCCGGTCAGGACGGCGTCCAGCGCGGCCAGGCTCTTGTCCCAGTCGCCTTCCTTTAGATAGTAGCAGAGGTTTTTCACCCGCGCGGCGTCGTCCTGCATGACGGCGGTGTAGGCCCGGTCTGCAGCCTCATCGCGGGCCGCAATGGCTGCGCCGCTTTCCAGCAGCGTTTTGGCACCCTGTGCGCGGGCCAGCGCAATGCCCAGCAGTTCTTTGCCCCAGAGCGTATCCTTCGGCGGGGCGTCCTGCTGCCACATTGCGGCAAAGGCCGCCAGCGATGCCGCCGGGTGGGGCAGTGCGCGGGTAAAGTGGTAGAGGTCGAGGATCGCATCCCCCGCCGTATTGTCGGTGCGGCCCCGGTCATACAGGTCGGCAAAGGCGCGAAAGTCAGGGTCCTGATAGGCAGTCTCCAGCGTCGCGGCCAGCGTCTCCTGCTCAATACGGGCCAGATCAGCCTCGTCCGCCGTCTCAAAATCCGGCGGTACATCGAGCATCGCAAAGTGCTGCTGCACAAAATGCAGGCAGAACGCATCCACCGTGCCGATGGACGCACGCTGCAACAGCAGCTGCTGGCTGCGCAGATGCAGATCGCCGGGGTGGGCGCGGACCTCCTGCGCCAGGCGGGTCGTGATGTCGGCGCGCAGCTTGGCCGCGGCGGCATTCGTGAAGGTCATAATGAGCAGCTGGTTCGCGTCCACCGGGTGGACAGGGTCGGTGATAAGCCCGACGACGCGCTCGACCAGTACGCGGGTCTTGCCGGAGCCGGCAGCCGCCGAGACCAGCAGACTGCCGCCCCGCGCGGAGATGGCCGCTGCCTGCGCCGGGGTAAATTGAATTTTGGGTTGTTCGGGCATGGGGGTGTCTCCTTTATATGAAAAGGCTTCCCCTGCGGGGGAAGCTGTCGACGCAGGCGACTGATGAGGGGCAGCCTTGCCGCGGCCTCCCATTCACGGGCTGCCATGGCCGCGCCGCCCCCCGTCTGCGGTCGGGGCCGCAGACACCTTCCCCCAAGGGGGAAGGCGTTCTCATTCCGCAAACGGGTCATCCTTGATGTTGATCGTTCTCTCGTGCTCACCGTCGCGGTGGGTGCAGGCGCAGCGGAACTCACAGTAGGTGCAGGGGGATCTGCCGCCGGTGCAGAGCGGCTCGGCGTCAATGCGGCCGCTGTACAGATTCTTCGCCATATCGATGAGAAGTCCGTCCAGATGGTCGCGGATGCGGCCCAGCTTGGCCGAGTCGGCCAGCGTGCTTTTGGCGTTCAGCGGCTTTCCGGTCTTGGCGCTGAAGGACAGCGGCACAAACTCGCCGGTGCCCTTCGTGTCCATGGCGCGGTAGATGCTCTCCTCGTCCAGCAGCAGGCCGTTCATCGGGTAGGTCGGGGCGGGGTCGGCATCGTCGCCCAGCTCGCTGCGGTCCACGCTCTTGGGCGCGGGGTCGGCCAGCAGGTATTCGACGCCCGCCGCCGTCGCGCCCGGGAACTGCCGCTTGGCGTTGCGCTCCAGCGTGAAAAGATACAAAAGCATCTGGCAGTCGAGGCCGCAGTAGACCTCCTTCAGCTTAAACTCCTTGCCGCCGGTCTTGTAATCGACGACGCGCAGATAGGTGCGGCCCAGCTTTTCCAGCGGCATGGCATCGACGCGGTCCACCGTGCCGACGATGCGCACGATATGACCCGCGCCGTCGTCCAGCTTCACCGGGTCAACACGGGGCGCGTCGGGGTCGTCGGCGTCGGGACGGTCATCAATGCGCAGCTCAAACGCGACGGGCTGAAAGCCCGACTGCCGCAAATCGCGCTGGATGAACCCCAGCAGCCCCACCAGATTGCGGCGGATGCGCCCGACAAGGTACTCCATCCGCAGTGTCATGCCGGGCAGGTTGGCTGCGGTGTACTCGTCCACCAGATCGTTGACGAGCGTCTCCAATTCCTCCGGTGTCAGGTCCTTAAACGCCTCACCCTGGCGGCGCAGGGCGTTTTCCAGTACCCAGTGGGTCAGCGTGCCGCTGATGTTGGGGGCCAGCTCGGCCTTCTGGCGCGGCGCGGCCTTTAAAATGTACTGCAAAAAGTAGCCGAACGGGCAGTATTGGTATTTTTCGAACCGGGTCGGGCTGATGTGCAGCCCCGGGCTTCCAGCGCAGCGGTGTCCTCAACGCGCTGCTCCGCACCGGCGGTGTCGGCGGCGCGGCGGACGGCCTCATAGCCGGGGGCCAGATTCGGGCTTTCGTCCAGCACAGCGCGGACGGCGGCACCTGCAGCGCCCTGCCCGGGGTCCTGCGTCAGCGTGCCGAGCATATCCAGCGCGGCGGCGGGGGCCGCCGCCAGCTGCACCGCGGTGGGCGCACAGGGCGGCACGTTCAGGTATTGCAGCACCGGGGCCAGCGCTGCGCTGGCGGGGGCCGTGTCCCCGGCATGGGCGGCGGTGGGCCAGCTCAACCAGAGATACTTCCGTGCGACGGTCAGCGCCTTATAAAAGCAGATGCCTTCGCGCAGGACTTTATTGGCAAAGCAGTCGGGCAGCTCGGCCCCCTGCGCCATCATCAGGTCGCGGTCCGCGTGGGTCAAAAGCCCCTGGTCGCCGGGCGTCTGTGGGAACTCGCCCTCCAAAAGGCCCACCACAAACACGGCATCGGTCTCGGGCAGACGCATACGGCCCGCCGTCGTCACGATGACGCTGTCAAGGCTCTGCGGTATGTGTCCCATATCCGTCGTGCGCAGCAGCAGCGTGAACAGCTCGGCGTAGTCCGCGGGGGCAAAGACCTCATCCCCCAGCAGCCGCGCCAGCTGGTCCAGCAGACCCATGACAACGTTCCACTCCCGCAATACCTCATCTGCGTCTGGCAGACGGCCCCGGTCACGCAGCGCGGCGGCCAGATGGTTCAGCGCATCCTCGGCTCCGAGGGACTGCAAGAACAGGTAAAGCTGCTTTGTCAGCGCGGCGGCGGGCGCACCGGCGGCTTTTTTCACAAAGGCAGCGACGCGCTCCATCAAAAACGCGCGGGCGGCCTCGGCGTCGGCAAGCGTCTGCACGTCCTGCTCTGTGTCGCGCCCGGCATAGCCCGCCGCGCTGCGGGTGAAGGTCCCGCGCCAGTCGGCGGCAGTCAGCGGCCAGGTGTAGGCGTAGTTTTCCAGTGCGCACTGCTGGGTGTCAGGCAGGTCAACAAGGCCGGTTTTCAGCAGACGCAGCACGCTGCGGCTTGACACACCGCGCAGCAGATCCAGCGCGGCGTGCACGGCGCGGGCCGGGGCGGTATTCTCGGGGCTGGTTGCCTCGTCGCAGAAAAGCGGGATGTTCTGCAGGCGGAACTCATACCGCAGCGGCGCTAAGTACTGGTCGGCATTGCGGCAGATGACCGCCATGCGGCTGTAGGGCGTGCCCTGCCGTGCGCGGGCGGCGATCTCGGCGGCGACGGCCTTTGCCTCGGCCTGACGGGACGCTGCGGCGTGGTAGGTGATAGCCGGGTGCGCGGGGTCAACGGTAAGCTCCGGCGTGTAGGCCGGGTCGGCCAGCAGCAGGTTCAGCTCGGCCAGCGCGGGGGCGTCGGCGTGGCGTCGGTCCGCGGTCAGGACCTCGGTGTGGGTGGGGATGTTCGCATCGTTCGCCATCCGCTTTAACGTGTGGATGACATGCTTCGCGCCGCTGAACAGCCCCATGCCGCCGTCTGAATCCTGCTCACCGTCGCAGCACAGGCAGACCGTCACGTCAGCCACCGGCAGCATGGCCGCCAGCAGGGCACGCTTGGGCGCGTTGAAGGTGTCGAACTCGTCGATGAAAACGGCCCGGTCCGCGAAGAATTCCGCGTCCAGCCGCTCCGCCGCACGCTGCTGGCGGTCCCCCGGGTCCATGGCGCTCTGGGCCAGCAGTCCCTCGTAGGCGTTGTAAATGAGTGCCAGCTCGTCGAGCTTTTCGCGGTCCGCGCCGGGCGTTTTGGCGTATTCCGCCAGCATTTCCGGCGTGACACCCGCGCTTTTCAGCTCGCTGATCGTCTGGGCGGCCTTCTCACAGAAGGCCGCGCTGCGGCGCTGGCGGCTGTAGTAGACGACCTTGTCCAGCAGCGAGTCCGCCGCGCGGCGCAGCAGCAACGCGCGGCCCGCCTCGGTCAGCGTCGGCACCGCCGCCCCACCGTAGCGGCGCAGCAGCGCCTCCGACAGTGAGGTGAAGGAGTAGCTTTCCACATAGGCGGACAGGCTGTCGCCGAGCGTGCGGTAGAGCACGCCTTCCGTGGAGGAGGTGAACTGCTCCGGCACGATCAGGATGCTGCGCTCTCCCCGTTCCGCGCGGGTGCGCAGCTCTGCCAGCATTTGATAGGATTTACCGGACCCGGAGGGGCCGAGGATAAAATGTAACATGGTGGTTCCTTTTACGTAAGCCTTCCCTCTTGGGGGAAGGTGGCTGAGGCTCCGCCCGAGGCCGGATGAGGGGCGAGTTTGCCGCGGCAGACCGTCAACAGGCAACCATATCGGGCTTGCCCTCATCAGTCAGCGGGCGGGGCTGCTGACAGCTTCAGTCTACGCGCTAAGAGCCGCCTTCGGCGGTTGCGCTCCGACACGCGC
>OOBO01001232.1_pt1 | contig 18365 bp, 18 predicted proteins | sample 1671031 | NCBI WGS metagenome assembly OOBO01 (sample SAMN06348115, study PRJEB24527) | human gut metagenome | biome: human gut; feature: ankylosing spondylitis patient; material: feces | host: Homo sapiens | place: China | collected 2015-10 | reverse complement strand
TCGACTGCGTCTGGTCCGCGAGGAATGATTTGCGATAGTCTGCCGGGCTGATGCCATACGTCTTGCGGAAAGTCCGGTTGAGTGAATCGCTCTTCTCGTAGCCGCAGGACTCGGCGATGCTCGCAATCGAGAGGTGCGTGCTCTCGAGCAGGTACTTGGCGCGCGTCATGCGGCAGAGCTGGATGTAGCTGCGCAGCGTCATGCCCGTCTGGCTGCGGAACAAGCTGCTGAGGTAGCTGCGGTTGAGGTTCATCGTCGCGGCGATCTCTGCCGTGCTCATGTGCTCGTGAAGGTGGTGGCGCACGTAGGTCATGACATTCGCGATGTAGGAGTTGACACTCGCCAGTGGCTGGTTGACCTGCCGCTCCTCGCTGAGGATGGCGATGAAGCGGTAGAGGGTGCTCATGCGGAAGTAGTGGTCCGTCATCGTCATCTGGCGATGCTGCAGCATGTCGCGGACGCAGTGAACGAGGCGGTCTCCCTGATGGCAGGAGAAGATTGGATTCGCCTGACTCAGGCCCAGCACGTGCATGAGGTGCTTCATCTCCTCACCGGCCGCACCGACCCAGATATAATTCCAGGGCTCGTCGCCGTCGGTCTCATACCGCGTCTCGAAATCGGGCGCGATGAAGAAGCCCTGCCCTGCCTGCAGATGGTACGTCATGCCATTGACCTGGAACTTACATTTGCCTTTCGTGATGTAATGCAGCAGGCAGTACGAGCGCACCCGGGGGCCGCAGACCTGGCCCGGCATCATTTCCGCCTCTCCGATCGTTGTCAGATAAAGCCGGTTCTCATGTTCTGTTGGCATTGCCGCAAATTTGATCTTATCCATTCACTATCATCTTGCTATCATCTCTAACACACTCATATTCGTACTTACATTCTATATTTGAACCTTATTGTATCATAAGATGGCGCAACAAGAAAGCCAGCTCGATGTTTTTCATCAAGCTGGCTTTCCCATGGTGTGGTAGAAGTGCTATCAAGGATCAGAGGCTACCTTTCACGACAGCGTTCGTCTTCTCAATGCACTGATGTGCTTTATCGATGGAGAGACCAAGCGTGCGCATGATCTTGTCCGGGTTGTGGAAGCCCATGCCATTCTCAGCAGCGACCCAATCCCAGTACCACTGCGCTTCGCGAACGAGCTGGCGCGACTCTGCGAGCTGCTCATCCGTTGCACCGGCATCCATGGCGGCCTTGATGGTCTTGTGGGCCTGTGCGACGGTCTGGCCAGCGATGCGCTGGAGCTTGAAGGTGTTGTCGCCAATCGTCTGGACGCGTGCCTTCAGCGTCTCTGCACTCTCATCGTGGCACTTAAGGCAGGACTCTTCCGTCGTCTTCAGCGGGTTCGTCATCCAGTGCGACGTGTACTTCTGGCCATTCTCTCTCATGTACGGCATATGGCAGTCAACACAGGTGACGCCGGCGTCAGCGTGGACGCTCGTTGCCCAGGTCTCGAAGTCCGGATGCTGCGCCTTGAGCATCGGAGCCTTGGAGTCTGCATGGATCCAGTCCTGCGTGAAGCCGCCGGCCTGACCGGACTGATAGAACTGGTACTCGGATTCCGCATCGAGTCCATTGTCGAACGGATGATTGACGCGGCCGTCTTCCTTCATGAAGTAGTACTCGTTGTGGCACTGTGCGCAGACGTAAGCGCGCTTATCGTTATGCGAGGCATTGTTGACATCGATGCCGCGGCGGGCCATCGAGTCGATGAAGCCCTGCTGGTAGACGCGGAGCTCCATGGTCTCCGGATCATGGCAGGTCGAGCAGCCAAACCACTGATCGTCCTCAATCGGGGCCATGGCTTCCTCGATCGGCTTGGATGCATAATCCCAGCCGCTCTGCTTGTAGTAGACGTCGTACATGTACGAGCTCTTGCAGGTGATGCAGTTGCCCTTCTGGCCCGGCAGGCGCTTCGTGTTCTTGAAGTCGATACCTGCATACGTATGGCCGCGGTCGTCATCGTACTGGATGGCGAACTTGTAGCCCTTGAAGTTCTCGACCATCTCCGGCTGTTCCGTCAGGTGGGAGTTGCCCTCCTGCGCACCGCCGTACCCCGTCGGTGACGGTGAGGTGTCGTTGTTCTTCATGAATGAATTGTACTCCAGCGGGTAAGCTTCCTTGTACGCTTCCTTGCCGAGCTGTTTTTCCTGGGGAATCTTAGCGAGCTTGACACTCGTATCGTTCGGTGCCGCGACGATGCGGACGACGACAAAGCCAAAGAATACAACGCAGACTGTTATGATTCCCGCCAATATCTTCTGCAGCTTACTCAACTTTTATCCCCCCTTCGAGATGATTCGAACCATGTGCGATACTGCTGTGGCACTTGAGGCAGTCACCGCCCGTATCCATGCTGACACCGACATCGGCGTGGACCTCGCCCATCGTCGTCTGATGGCAGCGCAGGCAGTTGTCGTTGACCGTCTGCCGCCCATCTGCCGATATCTTGGTGTTCGCCGGATAATCATGCCCGTGCGGCCCTTCTCAAACATGTAGTGCACGGCATTGTCGTGCGGCAGGTGGCAGTCCGTACATTCCAGCGCGCGATGCGAAGACATCGCAAAGGTCGCCGCCTCACTCTTCATCGCATGGCACGATCCGCAGAACGCCGGCGATCCCGAGAAGGCCATTGCCGCTGAGCCGATACCGCAGACCGCCACGCCGATGACGAAGCCGCCCGCCAGGCAGGCCAGCGTATGCTTCTGAAATAATTCCTTGAACTCCACTCTGGACTCCCTCCTCTCTTATTCCGCCTTGTTTGTTCTCATTATATCATTCAACAAGAGAAAAAGGTGTTGCTGACGCAACACCTTTCAGAATCTTTTCATATTTAATATTTATGGAACAACAGTCTTACGATTTACCAGAGGCCAATGACATGCCACCAGAGCGAGCCGATGCCGAGCCAGATGACGAGATTGACCGTGACGATGATGAAGCCGAGTTTCCACCAGGTCCCCTGCGGCACGTAACCGGCACCGTAGAGGATTGGGGCCGCACCTCCGCCGTAATGCGTCAGCGGAATCATGATGTTCGATAGCGCAGCGAAGGAGATCGCGGCGAGGAGCGGCGGCGTGCCGACAGCCACGGCCACGGCGAGGAAGGCCGCATACATCGCACCGATATGAGCCGAGACACTCGCAAACGCATAGTGTGAATAGACGTAGATGAGCACGAGGATGATGAAGGCTGCAAGCCAGCTCAGGCCTGCGCTCTGGATTGCCGCACCGGCCATATCGGCTACCACCTTGATGAAGCCCGAGCTCGAGAGCGCACCGGCCAAGGCAATCAGGGAGCCCATCCAGAACATCGTGTTCCAGGCACCTTTTTCCTGCAAGACATCCTGCCAAGTCAGCACATTCGTCAACAAGAGGACCGTGACAGCCAGCATGCCTACGCCCGTCGCATTCATATGCGTCAGCGATGACGTGGCCCAGAGGGCGAGGGAACCGACGAAGACGGCAAGCACGACCTTCTCCATCCAGCTCATCGGACCCATCTTCTCGAGTGCCTCCACCGCCATCTGCTTGGCGTGCGGCATCTCGTGGATCTCGGGCGGGTAGAGCTTGTAGAGTAGATACGGCATCAGCAGGAGCGAGAGCAGCCCCGGCACAATGGCGGCCGTGGCCCAGGCGCTCCAGGTGATCTCGACGCCGATGGTCTTGGCAGCAAGCTCAACAGCCATCGGGTTGCCTGCCATCGCCGTCATGAACATCGCGCAGGTGATGGCATTGGCCTGATATTCGATCTGCATGATGTAGGCGCCAAATTTCCGCGCCGTACCATCATCCGGCTCTGAGTGGAGCGCGGACGACAGACTGCGGATGATTGGGTAGATGATGCCGCCCGCACGGGCTGTGCTCGAAGGCGTGGCCGGCGAGATGACAAAATCCGAAAGCGTGATGGCATAGCCGAGTGTCAGGCTCGACTTGCCGATAGCCTTGATAATGAGATACGCGATGCGGCTGCCGAGGCCACTCTTGATGAAGGCTCGGGCCAGCAAGAAGGCGCAGACGATGAGCCAGATCGTGCTGTTGCCGTAGCCAGAGATCGCGACTTTGACGCTGACGACACCCAGCAGCGCGGCCACTGAGACGCCGATGAAGGCGACAGCGCCGATTGGCAATGGCTGCAGGATAAATCCTGCGATAGTCGCCGCAAAGACAGCAAACAGGTGCCAGGCAATCGGCGTGATCGCATCAGGATGCGGCAGGAACCAGATCACCGCGCCGAGCAGGATGACGCCAACCAGCTTTTTCTTTTGACTTGCATCCATTTTCATTCACCTCTTGCGAGTGCTCAGGCTTCTGCGTAGGCAGCGTACTTGGCGAGCACGCGGTCGCAGAAGACTGGCGCGAGGCCGAGGTAGTTGTGCGGATCGAGCATGTAGTCGATCTCTTCTTCCGTGAAGGCATCCTCGACTTCCTTCGTCTTCATGAGCACGTCCTTCAGAGGGATTTCCTTCTCATAGGCTTCCATGCAGGCATTGTAGACGATGTGATGCGAGGTCAGGCGACCGAGCTTGCGTGCCAGGTGCATCATGACGCACTCACTCATCATGAGGCCCTTCTGCACGAAGAGATTGCGCTCCATGTGCTTCTCGTAGACGATGAGGTTCTCGAGGATGTACTTCGTCTTGTGCAGAGCCGTGGCCATGAGCTCGCAGGCGCGCGGGATGGCTTCCCACTCAGAGATGAAGCAGCCCCAGTCGCGCTCATTCTCCGAGACCATGCTCTCGACGACCGTCGGCGCGATGCCGCGGACATTGCGCAGAAGTGCCAGGACATTCTCGAGCACGGCTGGATTGCGCTTGTGCGGCATCGTCGAGGAACCGACCTTGCCCATGAAGAACGGTTCCTCGAGCTCCAGGATTTCCGTGCGCTGCAGCGTGAAGATCTCATGCGCGATGCGGCCGAGCGTGCCGGCGAGCAGCGCGAGCATGCTGGCGAATTCCGCCTGATTGTCGCGCGCGACATGCCAGGCAATCGTCGGGACCTCGAGGCCCAGGATCTCGAACATGCGCTGCTGCGTCTCAAGCCCTTTCTCCGGCTGCGAGGCGAGCGTGCCGACGGCGCCGGCCATCTCGCCGACGAAGACGCGTTTCTTCATGCCCTCGAAGCGCTCGATCTGGCGGCCCAGTTCATCGGCCCAGACGGCTGCCTTGTAGCCGAATGTGATGGGGATGGCATGGACGACATGCGTGCGGCCGGCTTCCGGCGTATCACGGTATTTCTTGACGAGCTTGAGGATGGCCTTGAGGCATGCCTTAGCATCGCGCAGGATGATATCATAGGCATCGCGCTCCAGGAGAACCATGCCCGTGTCGACAATGTCCTGGCTCGTAGCACCCCAGTGCACGTACTCGCCGGCATGCTCCGGCAGGATTTTCTTGAAGGCATTGAGGAGCGGCACAATCGTGATGGAGCTCTTGTAGCCCTCACCGATGGACGGAATGTCGATGAGGTCGGCCTTCGCATACTTCACGATGATATCGGCCTTCTCCTTCGGGATGACGCCGAGCTCACCCTGAGCCTGTGCCAGAGCTGCTTCCGTATCCAGCCATTTCTGCACCCAGGACTTCTCCGAGAAGACTTCATTCATTTCCTCCGTACCGAACAGGAAACCGTGGATCTGGCTGTCGATGACCGTTGCTGACATGTGAAAAACCCCTTTCTTATCTCTGACGGCAGGCTCTCGCGCACCTGCCCTTTCCTTATCTGGCTCTATCGTACCATCAGATGCCCTGCCAAGGGAAATACCGGCCCCTTATCCAAGGATAAGGCAGATGGCCTGCTTCAGAGCTGAATTGATGGCATCCCGCGTTTTCTCTGCTATTTTGGATAAGTACAGGTTATCAGATTATTCGTCTATCATCATCTCAGATTATCCTATAAGTTTTTCTTATCTTTTCCAGCAGATTTCTTATACCCCGCCAGAAGGTGTCTCGCGCGGATATGACGAATCCTGTGTTAACAGCTCCCAACAAGTGGATTTGAACCGTAAAGACCGTAAAGGAGGTATATTTTGGAAATCCGACAACTCGAATACTTTCTCATGGTACGCGAAGCCGGCAGCTTCACTCGCGCGGCGGAGCGCCTCTATGTCTCTCAGCCTGCTGTGACCAACGCCGTCCGCAGCCTCGAGGAGGAACTCGGCATCCAACTCTTTGACCGCAGTCAGAAGCTGGTCACGCTGACGGCCGAGGGCCGCATCTTTGCCAGCCACGTCGAGAAAATCATGCACGGCATCACGACGACCGTCGAGGAAATCCACGCGCTCAAGAATCTGACGAGCGGTGTACTGACGCTCGGTCTCACCCCGCTTGGCGCCATGCGCGCCATTGTCCATCAACTCAGAGAATACCATCTGGCTTTCCCCGACATCCAGATAGCCCTGCGCGAAGAGGACACGAGCCGCCTGCAGCAAGCTCTGCTGGAGGACAAGCTCGACCTCGCCATCCTGCCAGCCCCCAAAGATAATCCCGCGCTCTCCAGCCTGAGCTTCACACCAGAGGAACTCGTCATCTGCTGCAGCCGCAGCCATCCCCTGCACCGCCGCAATACGCTGGAGCTCAAGGAGCTCTCCGCCGAACAGCTGATCCTGCTCAAGAAAGACTGTCTCTACCGCCAAGAGCTCATCGATGCATTCGAGGAGACCGGCAGCCTGCCCCGCATTGCCTTTGAATCCCAGAGCGTGCAGACCATCAAGGGCCTCGTCGCGGCCGGCTGCGGCGTCTCGATCCTGCCGGAAAGCCTCGTGGAAGACGACACGGCGCTTGCTTCCATCCCGCTGGAACCGCCACTTCGCCTTACGAACCGCATCTTCTGGAAGACAAATCACCATCTCTCACATGCCGCTGAGGCATTTCTCAACCTGTTCAAAAAAGGAGGCTCATCCCATGAATAAGCCCCGTCTGATTGCTGTGGGCAGCAGTGCATTCGTGGCCCACGAAATCGCCGGCATCACATCGGCCTTGCTGGGACCATCTCTGTCGATTGAGACCATGCTGACCACCGAGATTGAGGCGCCAGCGCCGGATACGTTCTATATTTGCGCCGTCACACAGGAAGACCGTCTGCGCAGGGTATTGCCTGCCGCGCAGCTCTATGTCTTCGACCTGCACCCGACGACGCGGTTCTTCCTCGACATCGCCAAGATTCCCACAGGCGAAACGGTCTATGTCTTCAACAACCTCTATCCATATACAGAGCTGTTGATTAAAGAGTGCCATGAACTCGGCATAAATGAGCTGCACTTCCGCCCATTGGCATTTGAGGAGATGCCCCTGCCTGCCTTGCTAGACGAGCTCGAGCAGGCCCGCTGGCTCATCGGTGTCGAGCCTTTCGTCGGCAAAGACCTTCTGCTAGCACCGCCCTATCGCGAGCATCTGCGCCCTGACCTCACCATCATCCCGGGGCGTCGCACAGCCTCTGTCACCTCTGCCTGCCAGTTACTGACGGGCCTGGCCGAGTATCATCAGCTACATCTGAAGAACGAGTATCAGGCGCTGCACACCACGGCTGAGCAAACGCCGAAGCGCCTGCTCGCCCTCGCCCGCAAGATTGAGGGCATCACGTGCCTACTCCAGCGCGCTTCGCTCGAGGCCATCAAACAGCAGATTGGCAATACGACAGCATCAGATGCAGGCGCGATCTCCGACTGCCCGCCAGAAGGGACGGACGATGGCGATCTCTGCGCGCTCATCGAGGACCGCTTCGCGACGCTCGCCTACCTGACGGACCGGCTGCACCGCCTGAGCCTGCCGCCAGAGCACTGAACCCGCATCAAAAAACAGGAGCTGCTGCTCTCACGGATATCCCAAAGGGTATTCCATGAGAGCAGCAGCTCCTGTTCGTATAGAGAGATATTCTCGAGGCTCAGCGGCGCATGGCCACGAAACAGCCGACCGATGCGGCGACTGCCCCGATCCAGAGCAGGTAGATGAAGGGCTTCGTGCTGACGGAGGCGGTCACGGCGACCTGTGCCTCCTCCTCAGCGGATGGCAGGAGCTCGATGCGCGCCTGCGAATCGTTGCCGGAGATGCCCGTCAGGCGGATGCGCTTCTGCCCGCCGAAGACGGGGATTGGCGAAGAGGTGCCGCCGTCGCGCGTCGCGATGATAGTCGGCTGCACGTGCTCGACCTTCTCGCCGTCCGTCACAGCAATCGAGGCCGTCACGAGCGTCGTGCCGTCTGGTTGTCCCTCCATCGTGACATCGTCGTAGCGGTAGGCGAACAGGTCGCCCATCTCCATGCGGCCGCGCTTGAGGATGAGTTCCATGCGGTCCGCGCCCTTCGGTGGCGTCGGCGCGATGTAGATGTCGCCGAAGAGCGTGTGGGCGATGGCCGGCTCGCGCGCAGCATCCTCACCGTTCTTGTGGAGCTTCGTCATCGCCCGCACCTCACTGCCGTCGACGAGGTAGCGGTAGAACTTCATCGTGCCGTCTTCGGCGAAGAGCTGGCCCTCATATGTGACCGCATAGCCGCCGATTGTCACACTCTCGCCGGGCTTGAACTCCTGCGAGAGCGACTGGCTGGCACCGCCCGAGAGCACCATCGCGAAGAGCGCCAGGGCGACGCCGCCGTGCGCAATCACGGCGCCGAGGCGCAGCATCCCGCGATGCCAGCCGACGAAGGTCGCGCCGAGCAGCAGGATGGCGACGGCCGCAAGCACGAGCAGCCCCGGGGCGTGCACACCCGCCACGAACGCGAGCGCGATGCCGATTGCGAGCAGGGCAGCGGGCAGGATCTTGCCGAGCTTCTCTGCCTGACGGCCGTAGCGCAGGCAGCCCGCCGCCGCCATGATGAGGCACATAGCGATGGCCAATGGCAGCGTCGTGCGCACATAGAAGTCCGTGTCGACGGCGGCCGGCTTGCCGATGAGCTGCGTAAAGAGCGGCATCGACATGCCGATGAAGATGATGGCAGAGATAAACACGAGCACGAGCGCGCCCAAGAGCAGACAGAACTCGCGGCTCGCATGCGCCTCATAGAGTTTTCCCTGAGGCAGATTGCCCGCCTTGATGGCAAGCAGCGCCAGGCCGCCGATGAGCACAATCGCATTGACGACGGCCAATGTCATGCCGATGCTCGTGCCGCTGAAGGAGTGCACTGAGAAGTCGCCGAGGATGCCGCTGCGCGTCAGGAACGTGCCGTATATGACGAGCGCAAACGTGAAGATGACCGAGAGGTGCAGCACGGAGAGCGCCGCCGGCCGCCGCTTGGCGACGTGCAGGATGTGGACGAAAGCGCCAGCGAGCAGCCACGGCACGAGCGAGGAGTTCTCGACAGGGTCCCAGCCCCAGTAGCCACCCCACCCGAGCACCTTATAGGCCCAGTAGCCACCGATGAAGACGCCCGCGCCGAGGAAGCTCCAGGCAAATAGCGCCCACCTGCGCGCCGGCTCCAGCCAGCTCTTCTGATCCTCATCCTTGAGCAGCGCTCCCATCGCGTAGGCAAATGGCACGGCGAGCAGGGCGTAGCCGATGAAGATGACGGGCGGATGCACCGCCATCCAGGGGTCCTGCAACAGCGGATTGAGGCCGACGCCGTCCTGCACGGCCGTCACCGAAGCGACGAACGGGCTCTTGGCCAGCACGAGGATGACGAGCAGCGACTCGATGAGCGCGTAGACCAGGAGTCCCGCCGCCTTCATGTGCTGCCGGCAGCAGAGGTAGAGCGATGCCAGCGCGTGGATGAGCAGCCATAAGAGCAGCGAGCCCTGCTGGCCGGCCCAGAAGGCCGAGATCTTGTACATGAGCGGCAGTTCCTTCGAGGAATAGCTCGCCACATAGGCAATCTCGAAGTGGTCGCCGAGAATCATCACCCAGAGGTAGATCGAGGCGATGACAGCGGCTAGGCACGAGCCGAAGAGCGAGACGCGCCCCCAGCGCTCGGCCCGCTCCTGCTCCTCCTTCACCTTCATCGCATAGCCGTATGCCATCGCGGCCAGCAGCGAGAAAAATAGCGATGTTGCCAGAGAAATTGTTCCAATCATAATGAGTCCCCCATGAATTGTACTCACTTCTGCTGCTCGTACTTCGACGGGCACTTGATCAGCAGCTTGTCCGAAGAGAAGACGCCATCCTGCATCCTGCCGATGGCCACGATGTGATGCGCTTCATCGAACTGGTCCGGCTTCGTGCCGTGATAGTGCACGAGAAGCTGCTCCCCCGTCTCCTCGTCCTGCAGGGTGAAGACAAAGTCATCGCCCTCCATGTGCGGGGCCGGTGCATCCTGCGCCAGAAGGCCCTTGACCTGGACATTTGACGAAGTCGCCGCCTTCGCCTCCTTGATGCCGACGTACGGCGTGACCGAATCGGCAAAGCTCCAGCCGGCATAACCGACGAAGGCTAGCAGGAGCACGATGAGCAGGATCTTACGTTTCATGATGCACACCTCTTTCAGAGTTCACGCGATGGTAGAGCACGGCGATGTAGATCAGCGTCATGTCCAGCAACGACGCCAGGAGCGTCTTGAGCATGACGGGGTCCATGTCGATGGAGCCGCTGCCGTTGATGACAGGTGCCGGATGCAGCGAGAAGTAGAACCGCGGGATGATGAAGACGAGGAACGGCACGGTCAGGAATGAGAACAGCGCGTAGATGGCCGCGACGCGCGCCCGCCTGTGCGCATCGGGGATGACCGAGCGCAGGGTCAGGTACGCCGCGTAAATGAGCAGCAGCACGAAGATCGTCGTCTGCCTCGGGTCCCAGTTCCAATAGGAGCCCCAGGTCAGCTTCGAGAAGACGGCGCCGCTCAGGGTCGCGAGCACGACGAAGATGAGTCCGAGGCGGGCGGATTCTGCGCTGAAGGCATCGAAGCGGGCGCTCGGCCGACGCAGGTAACGCACGGCGTACCAGGCGCTAACGAGGAACGCGAGCACCGCGACCCAGGCCACCGGGATGTGGAAGAACGCGATGCGCACGAGGCTGCCAAGCCCCATGGCCGGCGGCACAAGGAAGAATACGGCATAGACGACAGCGGCTGTGAGCAGCAGGATGAGCAGCCACAGTCCCTTCTCATAGGACCTCATCAAATCATCTCCTTATCGTTTCAGCTTATCGCAGCAATCCTCATACCAGAGGAAATCAAAGAGCAGAGAAGCGGCCAGTGTCATGATAGCATCGTAGAGCGCGATGCCGACGAGATACGAGCCATGTACCGCCTCGCCCGCAAAGCACGAGGCGGTCAGCACGATGGCCGGCAGCAGGATGGGCAGCAGCACGGGCAGCATCAGGATGGAGAGCAGTCCGCTCTGCACTTTCGCGCCGGACATCAAGGCCGAGAGCAGTGTGCCTGCCATCGCCATGCCGTACGTCCCGCCGAGCAGGGTCAGGAGGAATGCCGGCCACGAAGCGACCGCAATGTCCATGAGCACGAGGTACATCGGCACGATGAGCAGCGAGAGCACAAACAGCAGTACTGCCATGAAGAGCCCCTTGCCGAAGAGCACGGCCTGCGAACTGCCGTAGACTTGCAGGGCCATCAAGGTCCCCGCCTGCTCCTCATCGGCAAAGCCGCGTCCGGCGCCCGCGAGCAGCGAGAAGAACAGGATGATCCAGAGCATCGAGGCCGCGAGCCGCGGCGCAAGGATATCGCCCTGCATCAGCAGGCTCACGCACGAGAGCGTCGTCAGCGCGAACATCAGCACGACGAGCCACGACGACCGCGAGCGCAGAGAGATGCGGGCTTCCTTGCGGAAGACTGACTCAATGGCCCGATAGAGAGATGCATGCATCTGCCACCGCCTCCTCTTCTCTGTCATTCGTCGCGAGCAGCACGAGCTTCCCCGCATCCGCGGCCCTGCGCGCCTCCCGGCGCACCATGCTGCGCCCGGCATCATCGAGGTTGGCCCCGGGCTCATCGAGCAGCCAGATGTCGGCCTCCGAGGCCAGCAGGATGGCGAGATGGAGCCGCTTCCGCATGCCCGTCGAAAAGTGCTCGACAAACTTGCCAGCCACCTGATCGGAGGCGAGACCCACGCGCGCGAGCAGCTGCTCGTACTGCACAGGCGAGAGCGGCGCCGCGCGGCGGAATCCCAGGAAGAAATCGAGATTCTCCCGCGCCGTGAGCTTCGGATAGGCGTGGAACTCCGGCGTGACGAGCCCGATGCGCGCGCGGTAGGCCGCCTTGCTGAGCTCCTGCCCGCCATCTCTGGCCACGATCTTTCCCTCATCCGGCAGCAGCAGCTTCGCTGCCATCTTCAGGAGCGTCGATTTGCCGCTGCCATTCGCGCCCGTCACCGCCGTGACCGTGCCGCCCGCGAGCTCAGCCGAGAGATGTTCGATGACGGTGCGGCCGGCAAAGCGCTTCGTCACATCCGAAAAAGTCAGGCTGACCATACGATCACCTCTCCTCGCGAAGGCGCGCCTCGTCGAGACGCATCCAGTCCGGGCCGCATTCTAAGAGCCCCTTCTCCTTCATCAGGCCGATCTCGCGGGTCAGGGCGCTCCTGTTGCACTCGAGTTCCTTGGCGAGCTGCACCCGCCCCGGCACTTTGACGCAATCCGTCTTCTGGCGGCCCGCCTGCTGCAGCAGGTAGAGGATCAGCCGCTCGCGCAGCGTCTTCTGCGAGAGCACCTCGAGCTTCTGCATCATCAGGACATTCTTGCGGCAGAAGGCCACGAGCAGGTTGCGCATGACGATGCCGTGGATGCGGCCGAGTCTCGGGCCGGCCACGAGAAGTGCCGTATAGGGCACCCAGAGCACGAGGACATCCGAGACGGCCTCGATGGCCGTCGGACTCGCATACCCCGGCAGGATGGCCGTCGTCGAGCCAAATAGTGCGCCGCGCTCCAGGCGGTGGCCGACAGTCTCATTGCCGAAGCGGTCCTCCGCAAGGACGAGTGCCTCTCCCTCGACGATGATGCCGATCCGGCTGTTCGTCTCGTACGCCTTGAGGATGCGTACCTCCTTGCCGTAGCGCTTGACCTTGGCCTCCGTGGCCTGGATGAACTGCTCCACCTCATCGGCCTTGAGCCCTTCAAAGAGAGGCAATTCCTGCAGGTCCAGATCATAGATTCCCATCGTGTCCCCTCCCCCATTCTCTCGAATTGTATAAATCATTTCATTTATCTGTATTATAGCAACAAAGAAATCATCTTGATGTTGCAGAAGCAACACCAAGATGATTAAAAATAGCCAAGTTTTTCAAGAAAGAGCAACATGCAAAAAGAGCTGCCGTGCGGCAGCTCTTTGCAGGTGTATATGGATTTGAGAGAATACGTGAATGGAATCAACCGATCATCGTCTTGATGTCGTCCTCGACGGTCGTGATGCCGCCGATGCCGAAGTTCTCGACGAGGACCTTAGCGACATTCGGAGAGAGGAATGCCGGCAGCGTCGGTCCGAGGTGGATGTTCTTGACGCCGAGGTGCAGCAGGGCGAGGAGGACGATGACAGCCTTCTGCTCGTACCAAGCGATGTTGAAGACGAGCGGCAGCTTGTTGATATCATCGAGGCCGAAGACTTCCTTGAGCTTGAGCGCGATGAGGGCGAGGCTGTAGGAGTCGTTGCACTGGCCGGCATCGAGGACGCGCGGGATGCCGCCGATATCGCCGAGGTTCATCTTGATGTACTTGTACTTCGCGCAGCCAGCCGTCAGGATGACCGTATCCTTCGGCAGAGCCTTGGCAAACTCTGCGTAGTACTCGCGGCTCTTCATGCGGCCATCGCAGCCAGCCATGACGACGAACTTCTTGATGGCACCGCTCTTGACAGCCTCTACGACCTTGTCGGCCACAGCGAAGACCTGCTCGTGTGCAAAACCGCCGACGATCTGGCCCTTCTCGAGCTCCTTCGGAGCCTGGCACTTCTTGGCCATCTCGATGATAGCGCTGAAGTCCTTCGTGCCATCTGCCTTTGCCTCGATGTGCGGGCAGCCCGGGAAGCCGACAGCGCCCGTCGTGAAGACGCGGTCTTTATAGGAATCCTTCGGCGGGACGAGGCAGTTCGTCGTCAGGAGGACCGGGCCGTTGAATGCCTCGAACTCTTCCTTCTGCTTCCACCAAGCGTTGCCGTAGTTGCCAGCGAAATGCTTGTAGTGCTTGAACTTCGGATAGTAGTGAGCCGGCAACATCTCGCCGTGCGTGTAGACATCGACGCCCGTACCTTCCGTCTGCTCAAGCAGCATCTCGAGGTCGCGCAGATCGTGGCCCGAGATCAGGATGCCCGGGTTCTGGCGAACGCCGAGGTCAACCGTCGTGACTTCCGGATTGCCGTAAGTCTGCGTGTTGGCCGTATCGAGCAGGGCCATGCCGTCAACGCCGTACTTGCCCGTCTCGAGCGCGAGCGCCGTCAGCTGCTCTGCCGTCTGGCTGTCGTCGAGCAGGCGCGCGAGAGCCGACTGGATGAATGCATCGACTGCTTCGTTCTCCTGCTTAAGGGCGTTAGCGTGCTTGACATAAGCGGCGAGACCCTTGAGGCCGTACGTCGTGAGCTCGCGCAGGCTGCGTACATCCTCATTCTCCGTGGCGAGGACACCGACCTTCTTGGCCTTCTCGTCGAAGCCATCGCGGCCGTCATTGTAGAGCGCTGCTTCCGGCAGGTTCTCGCGGCTCGCGAGCTTTGCCAGGCACTCTGCCTTGACCTTCAGCGTCGTCTCGATGGCCTTGATGATGGCCTCACGGTCGAAGTTCGCATTCGTGATCGTGATGAAGAGGTTCTCCGTCACGAGGTGGTTGACCTCGCGCGAGACCGGCTTGCCCTCAGCGCGCAGGCGTGTCGTGACAGCGGACAGGCCCTTCGTCACATAGATGAGCAGGTCCTGCATCGCAGCGACTTCCGGCTTCTTGCCGCAGACGCCAACCTGCGTGCAGCCCTTGCAGCCGGCCGTTTCCTGACACTGAAAGCAAAACATCTTGTTTTCCATGATCAACTCTCCTTATATCAAACACACATTGGACTCTCTTGTTTCATTGACCTTATCATAGCAGAAAGGCAGGGTGGATTTCTGTAACGATTGTTACAATAGAAAATCCCGTCCCATTCGGATGAACGGGACGGGATGTCTTTTCATTCTGGTGCGATTGGTGAGAGTCGAACTCACGACCTGCCGCTTAGGAGGCGGACGCTCTATCCAACTGAGCTACAACCGCAACAATATTATTGTAGCATACGAGTGGCCTCTGATGCAAGCCGTTCCAGTCGTTCCATCTCAATGCCGACTCGATGCCGCTGTCAGTCACCACCGCCCTGCTCGACCTTGTGGATGTCATCCTTCGAGGCGTTCGCGAGGTCTGCGTACTGGAAGGCCTGATTGCTCGGCAGGTCGAGGATGAAGCGGTCCGTCTTATTGAGTGTCGCCGTGCCATGCACCATGTCGACGTCAAAGACGTGACCGCCGAACGTGCGCGCAGCATTGATGAAGTGGAAGTGCCAGCCCGGCGTGTTGACGCCGTCCATGAACGATGGGAAGTAGAAGCAGACGAGCGAGCCCTCGACATTCTCGAAGGCGAAGCGGCGCTCATCCGTCTCGAGCACCTCGGCGAACGGCTTGTAGGGTTCATGTTGATAGAGCTCCGTACGCGCGGCCACGCGGTTGAAATAACCGTCGATGCGCACGACGTACATGCTGTTCGGTCCGAGCAGTTCGATGCTGTCGTCGAGCGCATTGCGCAGGGCCTCTGCCGTCGCCATCGCACCGAACTTTATGGTATGGCCTTCCTCGAGGTACGCTATGCTCGCAAAAGGCGTCGTATCGAGCGGCTGCGCCTCGATGACCGAGCCGTCCGCGAGGATGCGGTAGCAGTGGCCGTCGATGACGATGAGCTCGCCCGCGACAGCGTGGAACGTGCCGATGCCCGTGTCGCCGTGCTTCAGCAAATCCTCGATGTAGAGGCAGCCGTAGTAGTTGCCGAGAATCAGCGACTGGAGCGTCGAGATCTGGTAGACGGGATCGCGTTTTTCCTTGATGCCGCTGACATCACGCGGGTGCAGAGAATGTTGTGTCATAAGAGTTCCTCACTATGATAGACTATAATTTTTCTTAATTCAGTACAATTGTATACAATTTGCTTACATTATAGCATAGACCTGAGTGAACATGCTATGTCTCGCGTCCACATGGGAAAGATTATCGAAAAGATTCTACCAAAAAAGCCCACAGTTCCCTGTGGGCTGAGCGGAGTCCTAGACTCACTCCTTGATTGCGCCGAGGACATCCTCAGCCGTCAGGTTGTTCTGCTCCATGTACTCGACGAGCACTTTATAATCCTGCTGAGCCTTCTTCGTCTTGACTTCTTCAAGCTGAGCTTTCAGGTTTTTGAGCTCTTCCTGTTTCTTCGTGATCTTTGCCTGCAGGGTTGCAATCTTTTCCTCATAATTTGCTTTTCTTGCCATAATCGAATCTCCCTTTCTCAAAAAGAATGAAAATTTCTTTTTTCATTATACGCCTAAGACACGCTTTTGCTCAAGAAGAAATTATTTCTTTTTTCGCTTCCAGAAGTTCGGCTTGATATCAGGAATATCTTCTTTTTTGACCTCGTTCCACTTCTGCGCCTGGCGCAGGCAGAACCAGGCGCCAGCAAGGCCGATGATCAGCAACAGCGCGCCGGCTAGCAAGTTCCCCTGCATCAGGAGATAAAATCCGCCGAAAGCCAGAAAGCCGAAGAAAATCGTGTTCCACGATTGGATCAGGACGTTGAACCACTTCGTTATGCTTTGCATGAGAACCCCTCCCATTCTCTTGGAAATCCCCCAAAAATCCTATCTCGTATTATAGCGGATTTCCTCCATTCTTGCACCTACCTGTGCGCAAAATCCTTCGCGAAGGATTGCCAGCGATGTGACAGAAAGGATTGCCAAGGAACGGTTCCCTGCTGTAGAATAGGATAGGATTCATTACATCATATTGATTTGAACAGAAGGGGATTCATCATGAGACAATTCTATCAGTGCCTTGTCATCGGCCTCGCCCTCGCGCTGAGCGCAGCTGCATCCTTGCCGGCAGCCTCTGCCGCACCGGCAGTCGGCACGGTGACCGGCTCTGTCTACACGCACGGGTCCGAGCGCGGCATGAAGATTGCTTCGGCGCCCGACGCTTCGGCAGGCGGCATCAGCTGGGACCTCGCAGCGCCCAAGAACAAGTTCCACGACAAAGAAGCCGACGTCTGGCTGATCGGCAGGGATTTCACCTACGATGAGCTCAGCGACAGGGAGATTGACGATTGGTACCGCTTCGGGAAGATTCCCGCCAATACGCCAATCTACCATACTGAGACGGATAAGAAGACCGGCAAGTACGAATTTCACGACATCCCCGAAGGAACGTATTTCCTCGTTATCCTCGACAGCTATGGCCGCGATGCCGCGCAGAACCTCACCGAGCTTGACGACAAGCAGCGGCTGCGCCAGAAGCTGCCAAACTGGGAATCCTTCGAGCTCTTCAACGTCGGACCACGCAGCTGCCTCGTGCAGATGGTCACGGTCAAACGAGATGAGACAGTCACCGTAAAGCCGGGTGTCATTTGAGTCGCGATAACTGGACAATGTGGAGGGATATCTTGGAGAGAAGATACACGCGTTTCCTGATTGCTTTTATCTCCTTATTCTGCGGCCTCAGCCTCCTGCTCATGACGGTGCGTGCAGAAGCGAGGCCATTGCTGCGCGTGGGAATCCATCAATTCGGCTCGGAAATCACAGAAGATACTTCGGGCAATCTGCACAGCATTGAGACGGACTTCATGCAAGCACTTGGCAGCTATGCAGGGCGTGAAGTCATCTTCGTACCAGGCACTGGGGATGAGTGTCAAGAACACCTGGTTCCAGAAGCAGCGCCACGCGACGGGGATGACCGTCATCTGCGAGGGCATTGAGACGCGCGAGCAGGAGGACATGCTGCACAGCTGCGGCTGCGATCAGGGACAAGGTTACCTCTACGGCAAGCCGATGCCCGAAGAGGAATTCGAGCGCTTCCTCCTGCAGCACATCTAAACGCATACCGACAAAAAGACCTGAGACTTCATGTCTCAGGTCTTTGCTTTCTCTGTATATGTCAGTACGGCAGTGCTTGCACGGCCATCAACTCTCCGCGATGCCAGCCGCCTGCTGCATGATGCGGCTGTTCTCGACGGCGTCTTTCTCCGGGTCGAACGCCTTGATGGCCTTGGCCTGCTGCATCTTATCCTGGCAGAGGACGAGCTCGACGCGGTCGCCGAGGAGGCGCTTGGCCTGACGGAAGGCCAGGCGGAAGTCGCGGCTCCACGACAGCATGACGTACGACGAGGCGAGGTCGCTGTGCGCCGCATTGACGAGCTCCCCGACCGACGGGCAGCTGCTCTCGCCGCCGCTCACGATGATGTGGACGCCGGCTTCCTGCATCTCGCGCGCCTGCACCTTGTTCTCGGCAACGGCC
>OOBO01001210.1_pt1 | contig 18616 bp, 17 predicted proteins | sample 1671031 | NCBI WGS metagenome assembly OOBO01 (sample SAMN06348115, study PRJEB24527) | human gut metagenome | biome: human gut; feature: ankylosing spondylitis patient; material: feces | host: Homo sapiens | place: China | collected 2015-10 | reverse complement strand
TCTCGCTCTTCTTCTCCTTGAAGCTGTGGCCATTGACCACGGCCAGGTCGTTGTCATAGTTCTCCTGTGCCACGAAGCCGCCGGGGTTCTGGCAGAAGGTGCGGACCTTGTTCTTCCAGGGCTTCGGGTAGCCGATGAGCTTGGACTCATACAGCACCTTGTTCACCTTTTCCATGACCTCGTTGCGGCACTCGACGCGGACACCGATGTCCACGGTGCCGGGCTTGTGGGCGATATGGTGCTCTGCACAAATTTTCTCAAGCCAGTCTGCGCCGCGGCGGCCGGTGCCGATGACCACGGTGTCGCCGTAGACGGCGCGGGGCTCTCCGTTGCCCTGACGCAGCAGCACGCCCTTGCACTCCTCGTCTTCGAGGATGATGTTCTCGCACTCGGTGGAGAAGAGCATCTCCACGCCGTTGTCGGCCAGATAGTTCTGGATGGCGAGATAGAGCTGCTGTGCCTTCTCGGTGCCGAGGTGGCGGATGGGGCAGTCCACCAGCTTCAGACCGGCGTGGATGGCGTTCTTGCGGATCTCCTTGATGTCCTCGCCGGTGTAGATGCCCTCCACATGGGGGTCAGCGCCGAACTCGAGGTAGATCTTGTCGGTGTAGTCGATGAGCTCCTGTGCAAACTCTTCGCCGATGAGGCTGGGCAGGTCGCCGCCGACCTCATAGGAGAGGCTCAGCTTGCCGTCGGAGAAGGCGCCTGCACCGGAGAAGCCGGTGGTGATGGCGCAGGTGGGGCGGCAGTTGACGCAGTGGCCGATCTCGGCCTTGGGGCAGTGGCGCTTTTCCACCGGCTTGCCTTTTTCCACCAGCAGGATGTGCTTCTTGCTGCCGCGGCGCAGCAGCTCCACAGCGGTGAAGATGCCGGCGGGGCCGGCACCAACGATGATGAGATCGTACTTTTCCATAACTCTTTTTATCCTTTATATTGAATTGATTTTGGGTTTCGTTTTTCAGCAGAGGGTTAGTCTTTCGCCTATCGGGAGCAGACGGAGAGGGCAAGCCCGCTAAAAAGTTATTTGTTCTCCTGCTCCACCTCGGCGCTCTCATCCACATAGTCGAGCTCCACAGCGGTGGACTCCACATCTGCGTGGGAGACATCCGGGGCGATGACGCCGTCGCCGTTCAGATCCTGGCCGGTGATGGCTTCCAGCATGGACTGGGTCTCCGGATGCAGCTTTATAAAGCGCCGGACGGCCAGCATGGTGTACAGGGCGCTCAGCAGGTTCAGTGCGCCTTCCAGGATGAGGATGAGGCCGATGGCCATCACCAGCGTCTCCATGGTACCGAAGGGGTCCACCACCATCACGATGCCCAGCACGACGCTGAGCACGGCCAGCAGCAGAAAGATCTTCCAGCTCGGATACTCGCACCGGCGCAGCTCGAGAGCGTTCTGGATGCGGCCCAGACTGTCAAAGATGACGAACAGGCCGAACACGATGGGCAGCACCCGCACCACCACATCGCTGCGGATGATGAGGAATGCGCCCAGCGCCAGACAGACCAGCCCCGAGATGAGGGTGAGCTGGCTCTGGAACACGCCGCGCTCTACGACAAAATACCGCACCAGCTGCACTGCCGCGCAGGCCAGCACCACGCCGCCCAGCGCGCAGCAGACCACATTGAGAGCCGTGCCGGGCACCATCAGCAGGAAGATGCCCAGCGCCAGATAGAGCAGGCTCATGAGGATAAGGTTCCACTTCAGCTTTTTTGCCATAGAGTTCACGTTCCTTTCAGGTTATACGGCCGCGTCCTGCTTTTCGGAGAGCGGGACGATGACGGTACGGTTGATGCGGGCCATGAAAACGAGGCTCAGCGCAAGGCTGGCCACCTCCGCGATGATGAAGGCCCACCAGACCATGTTCACCTCGCCGGTGCGGCTCAACAGCCATGCAGCGGGGATGAGCACCACCAGCTGACGGCAGATGGAGACGGTCAGGCTGAACACGCCGTTGCCCAGCGCCTGGAACACCGAGCTCAGCACGATGCCGGCACCCGCCAGCAGGAAGTGGGGGCAGATGATGCGCAGCGCCGGGACGCCGATGGCCAGCATGGCGTCGCTGGCGGCGAAGAGGCCCAGCAGCTTATCCGGCAGGAACTGGAAGATGCAGAAGCCCACCAGCATGATGCACTCGGCGTAGAAGACTGCGAGGCGGATGGTCTTTTTGACCCGCTCCGGCTTCCGTGCGCCGTAGTTGTAGCTGATGATGGGGACCATGCCGTTGTTCATGCCGAAGATGGGCATGAACACGAAGCTCTGCAGCTTGAAGTAGACGCCGAAGACGGCGACAGCCGTGGCCGAGAAGGCCATCAGGATCTGATTCATGAAGAAGGTCATCACGCTGCCCACGCACTGCATGGCGATGCTGGGCAGGCCGACGGTGTAGATGCGGCCGATGGCCTTTGCGCTGGGCCGGAAGCCCCGGAAGCTGATCTGGATGTCGGGGTTCTTATTGAGGTTGAAGTACAGCGTCATGCCCGCGCCGCAGAACTGGCCGATGACGGTGGCCGCGGCAGCGCCGGTGGTGCCGGACAGGGCCTCGCCGCAGTAGCCGAAGATGAAGATGGGGTCGAGAACGATGTTCACGACAGCGCCCACCAGCTGGCTTATCATGCTCAGATGGGTGCGGCCGGTGGCGGCCAGCAGTTTCTCGCCCATGGTCTGGGTAAAGAGGCCGAGGCTGAGCACGCAGCAGAGCTGCAGATACTGGATGCCCTGCCGGGCGATGTCCATGTCCGAAGTCTGTGCGTAGAAGTAGGGTTTCATACAGGTGAGGCCGATGACGAGGAAGACGGCGTAGCTGCACAGGGACAGGAAGATGCCGTTCTCGGCGGTCTGATTGGCCCGTTCCTGGTTCTTTTCGCCGAGGCTCTTGGACAGCAGGGCGTTGACGCCCACGCCGGTGCCGACGCCCACGGCGATCATGACGTTCTGCAAAGAGAACGCCAGCGAAACGGCGGTCAGGGCGCTCTCGCTGACGTGGGACACGAAGATCGAGTCCACCACGTTGTAGAGGGCCTGCACCAGCATGGATACCATCATCGGCACGCTGAGCTTGATGAGCAGAGGGTTGATGTCCATGGTACCCATGATGTTTTCCCGCTCACCGGCGGGAGAGGATGAGGGATGCTTGTTTTCCACGATTTCTCCTTTTGATGTTGATGACTTGGGGATGCAGAGTTCTTCTATGCCGCAAACGTGGGCAGAGCGCAAAAGCACCCCACCCACGCAGCATCATTATTTATTTTGCCCCTTCCGGGGCGGCGGGCATCAGCCCTCCATGGCCTTCTCCTTGGCCTCTGCGGCGGCAAGGATCATCTGCACACAGGCGTCATGGCCCAGTGCGGCGTTGATGGCGAGGTCATAGTTGTGGGCATCGCCCCAGCGGTTCTGGGTGTAGTAGTTGTAGTAGGCGGCACGGTTGCGGTCGGTCTTGTCGATCTCGTCCTTGATGCCCTTTTCGTCTTTGGCCTGCAGCATGTTGTTCTCCTTGCCGTAAGCCAGACGCCACTCCTTGGGGGCGTAGACGAAGACGCGCAGCACGTCTTTGCGGTCGCGCAGGACATAGTCGCCGCAGCGGCCCACGATGACGCAGGGGCCTTCGTCGGCCAGCTGCTTGATGATGCGGCTCTGCAGGATGAAGACCTGGTCGCCCAGCGGAAGGTCATTGCCCATCGTATACAGGCTGTACAGCAGGCTGTGGGTGTGCCGCTTCTCGCTGGCGGCCACGGCCTCCTCGGACAGTCCGGAATTCTTGGCGGCCATCGTGATCAGTTCCTTGTCGTAGAGCTTGATGCCCAGTGCGCGCGCCACGTCCTTGGCGATGTAGCGTCCACCGGTGCAGTACTCACGGCCCAAAGTGATGATCGTCTTTGCCATAATATGTTCCTCCCATGTTGATGATTTATCCCAAAAAGCTCTTGGCTGTGCTGCCTCTCAGGAGACAGAAGGCGCGGCGCTTTGGTTTGCTTCCAATAGCGGCAGCGCGGGCGGCGGAGGGGCTGGCAGGCGCACCTCTGCAAACTGCATGGTGCCGGTATGGTCCACGATGTAAACGCTGCACCGCCCGCCTGCGGCGGTCTGCTCGGGCGGGAAACGGAAGCCGCCGGTCCGTGTCCGCTCCATCCGCCGGAAGGTGCGGTGGGCTGTGGTGGCGTGGGCTACTCCGTCGTGGGGGCTGCAGGCCGCCCAGCCGGAAAATTCGGCCGGGAGCAGCTGCCGCTGACCTTTCTGAGCCAGATACCAGCAGTCATCCTCGGCACTGTACACAAAGTCGCAGGAGACCCGCCGGGGGCGGTTGGCCTCGGTGTCCCGGGGCTTGGGGCGGAGAGCGATGGCCCGCCCGGTGAAGTAGCGGGCAAAATCCGTCACCGCCATCGTGCAGTTCACGGCCCCGTCGCTGTCGGCGGTGGGGTCGTTGAGCAGGACATAATCGGCGAGGACCGCGTCGTCGTGGCCGAAGCCCCGCAGACCCATCCAGACCCCGATGGGGTCCCGCTGGCCCCGGATGCGGCGCTCGATGCGCACGGCCACAGAACAGCCGTCGTGTATCTGCTCCCGCAGATCCTGCAGGTCCATCCACGCCTGCCAGCAGGGAAAACCGCAGCAGCCCGCTGCCGCGGCGGCGAAAGCGCCGTTGCTGGTGCTGCCGGTGGTCTTGTCCTCCATGACGTAGGCCACCTCTTCGGGCAGGATGTCCTCGCCCCAGCGGTTCATCAGGGCCGCCATCACCAGCGGCAGGTCCATGTCCCGGCCAAAGCTGGGGTCATGGGCCGGGAGGCAGTATTCCGGTAAGTACAGGCGGCGGTTGATGGGGTGGCCGCTCTGCTTATCCCACGCAAGGGGGCGGACCGCCGCCGCCAGCAGCCGGAGCGCCGGGGTGACTTTGTCGTCGTTGGTCGAAAGATTGACCTGAAGCTGGACGCCGGTGCCGCCGCCGGGCAGCGCCACCGTCACGGTGTCGCCCATCAGGAAGATGAGGCCGTCGTCGCTGTGGGTGCTGATGCTGGCCCGGGGATAATCCGGCGCCCACTTGCCAAAGCTCATCCAGCCCGTCCAGCTGCCGCCTGCATAGACGCGGCAGCGCACCTCCACCATCGTGTTCTGGGGCGCGTGGGCGTTCCAGCTGACGTTCAGGTTGCAGAAGGCCGGCATGGCGAACTCGGGCGTCGTGTAGCTGCCGTATTGCAGGTACCGCCCGGCCACGCTGTCCAGCACGACGCTGCCGTTGTCCAGCGCCACATTATCGAGCTGTCCGCGGGAAAATGTCTCCGTGCCCTGCAGCACCAGATTGTTCCGCTGTTCCATTGCACGCATCCCCTTTCCGCGTCAGTGTGTCGTTTATTCCTCGTCGTCGCTGCGCTCCTCGGCCATCTCGGCTTCATACTCGGCGTCGTGGAGCCTGCGGATGTTCTCCTCGATGTGGAATACCCGGTCGAGGTCGCCGTAGACGATCTGGCTGGTGATCTCCACCTGGAACCAGAAGCCGAACACCAGCATGAGCAGCAGGCCCAGCGGCATACAGAGGATGACGAGGCCCCAGAACAGTACCGTCACGAGAGACGCAGCCAGTGCGTGGGGCAGGAAAGCAATCATGCAGTTGACGCTGTTCTTGAGCGTCTGGCCGAAAGGCTGGTCCAGCAGGACCACCTGAGGCCACATGTAGGAGAACAGCATGTGGAAGATGACGAGGTTGAGCACCGTGGCCACCCACATGCCTACGCCGACGTTGGTGCCGTGGTAGAGCAGGTTGAAGCAGAAGTACACGAGGAAGATCTGCACCGTGACCACGACGCAGTAGAGCACGCCCGGCAGGATGCTGGCTTTGAAGTTTTGCTTGAAGGCCTTGCGGTAGGTGGTCCACCAATAGCCGGCCTCGTCGCGCAGAGCGCGCAGGACGGTGTCGTACATGCCTGCCAGCACCGGCCCGGCCAGGATGCCGCCCACGGCGGCGCTGAGCACCATGACGGGCAGGCTGTTCATCAGAAAGCCGATGTACACCAGACAGATGACGGGCAGAAAGCCCAGACAGGTGAGCAGGTTTGCAAGGAACATCCCGCTCATATCCCGGCCCACCAGCTCGAAGAAGCGGCCTACGCCGGTCTTGCGGGGGGCGTCCTTTTCGACGCCCGGCCCGGACTTGAAATCGTTTGCAGAAGGGAACAGACTCATGTTGTATGGTTATCCTCTCTCGCCGTCCCGAAAGACGGCTTGCATTGCACAGCACGGTTTTGGCAGGAAGCGCCATTGTGCTGGCTTTCTGATTATAAATATACCCGGATTTTGTGGATTTTGCAAGCCGCAAAGCCTTCTAAATGTAAAAAAAGTATTTCCTCTCCCTTTTTGGGGCGGAGTGTGATACAATAGGGACGGCTTTTTGAGCCAGAAGGAGGTATCGCTCTGTGAGCATTTTCCGCACCATTGCGTTATTCGTTTATCTGTTCGGGTACATGATCGTCCATTACAGTGTGCTGTGCAAAGCCGAGCGTGCGCTGGCCGCAGGCGACACCGAGACGGTGCGCCAGCTGGTAAAAAAGCACATCCCCCATTGGAGCAAAGGCATCCTGAACGTCACCGGCGTCCGGCTCAGCGTCGAGGGACTGGACAACATCCCGAAGGATGGCCCCTGCGTCTTTGTGGCGAACCACCGCAGCTATTATGACATCCCGCTGCTGCTGGCCGGCCTCGATGAGCCCTACGGCATCCTCGCCAAGGAAGAGCTGGGAAAAATTCCTCTGCTCAACCGCTGGATGAAGCTGCTGGGCTGCGTTTTCGTCCAGCGCGACGATGTCCGCGCCTCGGTGCGCGCATTGAACGACGCCACCGCCATCGTGGAGAGCGGCCGGAGCTTCATCATCTTCCCTGAAGGCACCCGCTACAAGGGCGAAGAGGGCGGCGCCGGTGAGTTCAAGGCCGGTGCCTTCCGCATCGCGGTCAAGACCGGCGCGCCGGTGGTGCCGGTGGCCATCTCCGGCGCACGGGGCCTGTTCGAGGCCCACGGCAACCGTGCCACCCCCGGAACGGTATACGTCCGGGTGCTGCCGCCCATCCAGACGGCAGGCATGAGCCGGGCCGAGCAGAAGCAGCTGCCCGACGCCGTCCGCCAGACCATTCTGGCAGAGCTTTAAGACTTTGGAGGACACTGCCTCATGGCAAGCTACCGTTACGAGCGCGACATCGACCCGAAAGACATTGCCCCCCGCAAGGAAAGACGGTACACCCGCAAGGAGCGCTGGGCCAACTGGTGGGACTATAACCTGAAATGGGTCATCATCATCGGCATCGCCGCGGCCTTTGTGGCCTACAACTTCATCGGACAGTATTTCTTCGTCACCAAGCCCGATTATAACGTGGCCGTGGTGGCCCCCTACTATCTGCCCGAGGACACCGTGAACGCTTTGCAGGATGCACTGGCCGCCTACGGCGAAGACCGCAACGGAGACGGCAAGGTGGTCGTGACCCTCAACGTCTACACCCTCGACTACTCCGACACTGAGACCCAGACCGAGAGCGCCGCCTATCTGACCATGGCCGGCACCACCAAGCTGGCCACCGATGTACAGGGCGGCCTCAGCTCTGTTTTCCTGCTCTGGGACCCGGCGGGCTTTGAGGAGAGCACCGGTTCGCTGCGGTATCTCGACGGCACTCTGCCCGCCGCCGACAGCGACGAGGACTGGTGGAACATGGTGTACAAGTGGGACGACTGCCCGGTCCTGGCTGGCCTCGACCTCGGTGACTACGGCCCCGACACCACCCAGAGCAGGAGTGGTTCCAGTCAGGAGTATATGTCCCAGTTCTATGTGGGAATGCGGGGCGCGTGGAACAGCGGCACGGCGGATAACCTCGCAGGAGGCGAAGAATTCTGGCAGAAGCTGACCGAAGGCGCTGTCTCCACGGCAGCTCCGGAGGGCTGAGCCATGCGGTACCGTGTTCTCTCCAGGGGGAAGGCAAAGCATCTCAGCATCCCTGAAAAGCCTGCCGAAAAAACTGCATCTCTGAAGGCTGCCGACCTCGACAACCCCTATGGCCGGGTGTTCGGAACCCCTCGCAGCAGGGAAGACCTGCGCAAATAAGCAAGAACGCCCTCTCCGGCATTGCCGGAGGGGGCGTTCTTTGTTTATCGGCCAAAGAGCCGCTGCGTTTCCTGCAAAAAGAAGCGGGCCGGGGTGGAGGGCGTGACGTTCTGGGGATAGACGACACAGAAGGTCCAGGACGCTTCATATTTGTCTTCCAGATAGAAATAAGCGAGCTCTTTCTGTACATTGAAAAGGGGGATATAGCTTTCCGGCGCAAAGGTGATGCCGAGGTCGTTGGACGCAAAGCAGAGGGCGCTCTGGACGCTGCTGGTCTCCAGCCGGATCTTCGGCACGATGCCTGCATGGCGGAGGATGCGGTCGGAGATCTGCCGGACGCGCTGCTGCGGGTGGGCGAGGATGAACTGCTGCTCTGCGGCCAGCGCTGGGTCGAGAAAGAGGTGCGCAAAGCCGGGTTTGGAGTAGGCTTTGCGGGTGAGGGGATTGTCTTTCGCCATCGCTATGACATAGCGGTCGTCGCTGACGCGGGTATAGCCTGCGTGCTCGCAGAGCAGAGGCAGATGCATGAGGGCCAGATCCAGCTCGTTGTTGTCGATGAGCTTTTCCAGCGTGAGGGAAGTCCCCTCTGTGATGGCAAGCTGGATGTTCGGATAGCGGTTCTGGAAAGAAAAAAGCACCTCGGGCAGAACGATGGAACCGATATGGGGAGAAGTCCCGAGGCGGAGGATGCCTTTGCGCTCGGCCTGTATCTCGCACAGCTCCTGGTCGAAGCTGCGGCCCAGCGCGATGGACTGACGGGCAAACTCGATGTATTTCTGGCCCGCGTAGGTGGGGACGAGCCCCCGCTTGGTGCGCTCGAAAAGCTGGGTCTGAAGCTGTGTTTCCAGCCGTGTGAGGAAAATGCTGAGCGCAGGCTGGGTGATATAGAGCTTTTCGGCGGCTTTCGAGAGGCTTTTTTCCTGATAGATGGTCAGAACATATTCAAAATCTCGGTATTCCATGAGACAGCTCCATTCTGCCAGAGAGGGCGTTGCGTCGCTTTTATCATAGCGCAAAACGGGAAAAATGAAAAGCAGAACTGGCCGGTGCTCTGCATCGGCCAGTTCCGGGAAGAGGAAGGAGCGAGAATGTGTTTCAGACGACGATGGTGCCGATGAGGCAGCCGAAGACGATCATGATGAGGCCGATGATCCAGTGGGGGAGGAAGTTGGTCTTCATGACGTCCTTCAGGGACATACCGGACACAGCCAGACCGAGGTAGGTGGAGGCGATGACCGGAGCCATCGTGAAGCAGGAGTCGGCGCCGACGCCGAACGCGATGGCGACGCTGGTGGCCGGGATGCCATAGTTGCCGCAGACCTCGATCAGCACGGGCAGGATGCCGTAGTACAGCGGGTCAGGAGAGACGGCCAGACCGATGAAGCCGCCCAGGAAGGCGAAGACGAGATGCAGATGCTTGGCCAGTGCGGCGGGCAGGATGTTGATGATGAACTCTGCCATGGCGACGATCATGCCGGTGTTGTTCAGGATGCCGACCATGACACCGGCGGCCAGAACGGTGGCGACCAGAGAGATGGCTTTGGGAGCGTGTGCGGCGAGACGGGCTTCCTGCTCTTTGGGGTCAGGGAAGTTGACGACGAGGGCGAACACGCAGCCCAGCATGAAGATGAAGTAGTTGGGAAGCTTGGTGGTGAAGAGGAGCACGAAGACGACGACAGTCAGCAGGACGTTGTACCAGAGCAGCTTGGGGCGAAGGAGCTTTGCGGCGGCTTCATCCACGACTTCGGTCTCTTCTTCCTGCGTGGCGGCGACGTCAATCTTACCGGCACCGCGCTTGACTTCGACACGGGCCATGATGACGGCCAGACCGACACAGCAGACGAGGCCGCAGATCTGCAGAGGCAGATACATATGCCACAGCTCGTTGGAATCCATTGCCAGCGTGATGGACTGACGATTGAGCACGCCGCCCCAGGGCACGAGGTTCATGACGGTGATGGTGGCCGTGCAGACCATCATGATGGTACTGATGCGGATGTTCAGCTTTTTGCACAGGGGAGCCATTGCGGGGATGACGATGAGGTAGGTCGTGGGGCTGTTGCCGTCCAGATGGCCCAGGATGGAGACGAGGACGACGACCAGAAGGATGCCCAGCACCCGGCCGTTGGCAATCTTGATGAGCTTTTTGACCAGCTTATCAAACATACCGACATCGGTCATGATGCCAAAGTAGGTGATGACGAAGACGAACAGGGCGGCCATGCCCCAGGTGGTGGAGACGCCGGATTTGATGTAATCGGTGATGTCTGCGATGCCGAAGCCGTTGATGAGTGCACCGATGATGGGAAGGACGACGAAGAGGGTCACGGGGATGGCCTTTCCCTTCAGCAGGAAGTACATCAGCAGGCCTATCATGACGAAACCTGTGAGCGCGAGCAGCATTGTTTTTTCCTCCTTTTTCGTGTGGTGTTTTTATTTTTGGCGGAAGAGCGCGTCGGCTTTCCGCACAAAGTCAGCGAGACAGGCGTTGAACTTTTCCGCCTCGTACAGGAACATCAGGTGGCCGCTCTTGTAGAACTTGTGGACCTCACTGTAGCCCCGCACTTCGGCAGCAAAGCGGTCTACCATGTCCAGACCGTAGGCTTTGGACTGTGCGCCGAATACGGCGTAAGGAACGGTAATCTTTTTCAGATTGCTGAAATTATCGGTCAGGCAGAAGTCGTAGTGCAGTTCCAGCGCCGTCCAGGGCATCGTCTTTTTGCACTCGGCCTCGAACCAGGCCCGGATCTCATCGTCCATTCCCTCCGCACAGGAAACGCGGGCGATGAATTTGTCGTAGAAGAGCTTGGGGTCGTAGTAAAGAGGCAGGTAGGTGTCGAACCAGTTCTGCAGGTTATAGTCACGGCCGCGGTGGTGGTTCCAGTCGGCGTCCGAGAACGGATACAGCGAGCCGTCCATCGTCACGAGGCCGTTGAGCTTGTACTGCTCAAATTCGGCTGCATAGCTGACAACGATGGAGGAGGCCAGCGACCAGCCCAACAGGACGACGTGCTCCAGACCGAGATGGTCGATGAGCTCCTTGATGTCCTGCGCATTGCGGCGGATGGTGTTGCCCTGGCAGGTCTTGGAGGAGTTGCCCTGTCCGCGGGGGTCCATCGTGATGACGCGGAACTCTTTGGAGAGGACCTCAGCGTTTTTTTCGAAAAATTTGGTGGTGCATAAAAATCCGGGGACCATCACGATAGGAAGCCCGGAACCTCGGTCTTCGAAATAAATGTGGATGCCGTCCGAGGTGGTGAAAAAATTATCTGCGGTGATTTTCACTGAAATTGCCTCCTTTCTGTTGACAATTTCATTATAACTTGCCACGGTATAAAGTCAAATTTATGATTTTTATGTCAGATATTAGCGCAGAGTAATAGGAGGGCGCAGGGCATAAAACACAGCGCAGGCCCCGGAAACAGGAGAGTCTCCCTGTTGCAATCTCTTCGCGTTGACGGCCCCGGATTTGAAATATTATCTACCCTCAAAGAGAGCCGGGCTTGTTGTTTCCTCATCCGGGTTATGGTATACTTACTAAGTATCATCGCTGTAGGAACTGAAATTTTACCCAAAGGATGTGGAAAGATGGACACACTGGAACAAGCCCGCGCCGAGATCGACGCGGTGGACGCGCAGCTGGCCGCCCTGTTTGAGCGGCGGATGGCCGCTGTGCTCAGCGTCGCCCAATACAAACAGGCCCACGGCCTGCCGATTTTTGACGCCGCGCGGGAGGCGGTGGTGCTGGAAAAGGCTGCGGCCCGCATCCGGAACGCTGCCCTCCGGCCTTACTATAAAGACCATGTCCAGAACATGATGAACGTCGCCAAGCAGTACGAAGCTGAGGTGCTGGGCCGGAACCGCGCCGCCTATCAGGGCGTGGAAGGCGCTTTCGCCCACATCGCGCTGCGGGCGCTCTTCCCCCACGCGGAGGCCGTCAGCTGCCCGACGTGGGACGAGGTGTTCGATGCCGTCAGCCGGGGCGACACCGCCCACGGCGTTGTGCCGTTTGAGAACAGCCACGCAGGCGATGTCTCCGCTGTTCTCGACTTGTGCTACAACCACCCCGAGCTGTGGGTGGTGGACGTCTACGACCTGCCCATCTCCCAGAACCTGCTCGTCCTGCCCGGCACCCAGCTGGCCCAGCTCAAGCACGTCTACAGCCATCAGCAGGCCATCGCCCAGAGCGAGACGTTCTTAAAGCAGTTCCGTCTGCCCGCCACGGCCATGCCCAACACGGCTATGGCCGCAAAGTTCGTGGCCGAGTCGGGCGACCCGTCCAAAGCCGCCATCGCCAGCGCCGAGACAGCCGCCCTCTACGGCTTGGAAGTCCTCGTCCCCAGCATCAACACCGACGGCGACAACACCACCCGCTTCATCGTCCTCAGCCGCGAAAAGCCCACCGTGGGCAACCGCTTCTCGCTGCTGTTCACACTGGACAACAAACCCGGCAAGCTGGCCGAGGTCATCCAGGTCATCGGCCGCTTCGGCTACGACATGGAGTCCATCAAGAGCCGTCCGCTGCCCCGTGTCCCCTTTGATTATTATTTTTACGTCGAGCTGGTGGGCGACCCCTCCGCCGACGAGACCGCCGCGCTGCTGCGTGAGCTGGACCATACCTGCCGCACGGTGCGGCTGTTAGGAGTGTATACAAAATGAGTGGATTTATCGGCACCAAGCTCACCATGAATCTGGGTGAGCGCAGCTATGACATCATCCTGAAAAACGGCGCACTGGAAAATCTGTACCAGTTTGCCCGCCTCGACCGCCGGGTGGCGGTGGTGACGGACGCAGGCGTTCCCGCCGAGTACGCACAGCGTGTGGCCGACCAGTGCCGCGACGCAAAAATCATTACTGTCCCGCAGGGCGAGGCCAGCAAGAGCATGAAGATCCTCGAAAGCGTCCTGCGCCAGATGCTGGAGTTCAACATGGGCCGCGGCGACCTCGTCATCGCCGTGGGCGGCGGCGTCGTAGGCGATCTGGCGGGTTTTGCCGCTTCCATCTATATGCGCGGCATCGACTTCATCAACTGCCCCACCACCACCCTCTCGATGATCGATTCCTCCATCGGCGGCAAGACCGCTGTGGATCTGGGGGAGACGAAGAACATCGTCGGCTCCTTCTGGCAGCCCAGGCTGGTCATCGTAGACCCCAGCACCCTCGCCACCCTGCCCCGCCGCCAGTACATCAACGGTCTGGCCGAGTCGGTGAAGGCCAGCCTGCTGGCCGACCCGGAACTGTTCGCCATCTTCGAGAAGGGCGACATCGACGAGCAGATCGGCGAGATCATCTACCGCAGCCTCCGTTTCAAAAAGAGCATCGTCGAGCAGGACGAGACGGAGCATGGGGTGCGCAAGGCCCTCAATTTCGGCCACACCATCGGCCACGGCATCGAGGCCGTCAAGGGCGTCAAGGGGCGCCGCACCGTGGGCCTCTACCACGGCGAGTGCGTGGCTCTGGGGATGCTGCCGATGATCGAGTCCAAGGCACTGCAGAAGCGCGTCCGTGCGGTCTACCGCCGTCTGGGCCTGCCCCTGCGTACCGCCTACAACAAGGACAAGGTCTACGCCGAGATGCTCCACGACAAAAAGGCACAGGGCGGCCAGATCACCGTCATCAAGGTGCCGGGCCTGGGCTGCTGGCGCGCGGAGACCATCCCGGTGGAGGGTCTGCGCCCCCTGCTGGGCATGGAGGACTAAAGCCATGAAAAACACCTTTGGCAGCGCATTGGCGCTGACCATCTTCGGCGAGAGCCACGGCAGGGCCATCGGCGGTGTGCTGGACGGCATGGCCGCTGGTGTGCCGGTGGATGAGGGATTCATTGCCGCCTGCATGGATAAGCGCCGTGCCCGGGGCGACGGGCTTTCGACGCCCCGTGTGGAGGCCGATAAAGTTCAGCTGCTCTCCGGCGTCGTGAACGGTCACACCACCGGCACGGCCATCGCCCTGATGATCGAGAACCAGAACACCCGCAGCGGCGACTACGCCAAGACGGCTGACCTTCTCCGCCCCGGCCACGCGGACTATACCGCCTACGCCAAATACCACGGCTTTCAGGACGCCCGGGGCGGTGGACACTTTTCGGGCCGCATCACTGCCGCGCTGGTGGCAGGCGGTGCCATCGTGCTGGGTGCGCTGAACCGCGCCGGCATCGACATCACCACCCACATCGCCCGCTGTGCCGGCATTTCCGATACGCCCTTTGCGCTGGACGATGCCGCCGCACTGGCCGCTCAGGTGAGCGTGCTGGAAAGCAGGGACGAGGGCTTCGCCCTGCTGGATGCCTCTGTCGAAGAGGCGATGAAAACGGCCATCCGTGCCGCCGGTTCGGAGGGCGACAGCGTGGGCGGCATCCTTGAAACAGCCATTCTCGGCCTGCCCGCCGGTGTGGGCGAGCCGTATTTTGACAGCGTGGAGAGCCTTATTTCCCACATGGCGTTCTCGGTGCCTGCCGTGAAGGGCATTGAGTTCGGCACCGGCTTCGGCTTCGCCGACCTGAAAGGCTCTGAGGCCAACGATGCCTTCCGCATGAGGGGCGATTCGGTGGTCACGGCCACCAACCACAACGCGGGCATCAACGGCGGCATCACCAACGGAATGCCGGTCGTCTTCCGCACCGCCGTCAAGCCGACGCCCAGCATCTACAAAGAGCAGGAGACGGTGGATTACATTGCAAAGCAGGATGCGCCCCTCTCCATTCAGGGCCGTCATGACCCCTGCATCGTGCCTCGCGCCGCCATCGTCCAGACCTGCGCCGCCGCGCTGGCTGTGGGCGATTTGATGACTGCCCGTTATGGCACCGCATGGATGGAGCGGCCCACCAGCTACCGCAGGGAGGGACTGTGATGGAATACGGACTCATCGGCTCGAAACTGGGCCATTCCTACTCGAAGATCATCCATGAGATGCTCTGCGGCTACCACTACGACCTCTGCCCGCTTCCCACCGAAGAGGAAGCCCGGGCTTTCCTGACCAGGCGGCAGTTCAAGGCCATCAATGTCACCATCCCCTATAAGCGGCTGGTGATGGAATACTGCACCTACATCGACCCCCGTGCCAAGGCCATCGGCGCGGTGAACACTGTGGTCAACAAGAACGGCCTGCTCTACGGCTACAACACCGATCATCTCGGCTTTGCCCACCTGTGCGACGCCCACGGCGTCGATTTTGCGGGCAGGACCGTCCTCATCCTCGGCACCGGCGGCACCCACAACACCACCAGCGCCGTCGCCCGCGACAAGGGCGCGGCCAAGGTGCTCACCGTCAGCCGGACGCCGGACGCCGCCAAAGGCCAGCTCTCCTATGAAGAAGCCGTTGCCAGCGGCGCACAGATCGTCATCAACACCACCCCCGCCGGAATGTACCCCAACGTGGGCGTGTGCAGTCTGGACGTGGCAAAAATGCCCGGGCTGGAAGCTGTGCTGGACGTGGTGTACAACCCCGATAAGACGGAGCTCATCCTCCGGGCCGAAGAGGCCGGGGTCCCGGTGGCTGTGGGCGGCCTCGAGATGCTGGTGGCGCAGGCCGTGTACGCCGCCGAATACTTCCTCAGCCGGAAGTTCGACGACGCGGCAGGGGAGATCGGCCGCATCACTGCCGCACTCCGCCGCGATATGCTCAACGTGGCCCTCATCGGAATGCCCTCCAGTGGAAAATCCACGGTGGGCCGTGCATTGGCCGAAAAGCTGGGTAAAAAGTTCATCGACCTCGACGAGGAGATCGTCAAGGCCGACGGCCGCAGCATCCCCGACATCTTCGCCGCCGAGGGCGAGGACGGCTTCCGCGCGAAGGAATCCGCCCAGACCGCCCGCTTTGCCAAAGAGGGCCGACAGCTGCTCTCCTGCGGCGGCGGCATCATCAAGCGGGGCGAGAATCTGCGGGCGCTGCATCAGAACGGCGTCCTGCTCTTCCTCGACCGGCCCCTGGATGCGCTGACGGTGGGCGGCGGACGTCCGCTCTCGTCCAGCACCGAGGCGCTGAAAAAGATGGAGGCGGAGCGCCGCCCCCTGTATCTCGCGGCGGCAGACGCCGTTATCCCGAACAGCGGTACGGTGGAAGACGCCGTGACCGCCGCAATGGAGGCACTGGATGAAATTTTTAGTCATTAACGGCCCCAACCTCAACATGATGCACTTCACCGAGCCGGGCGTGGCCGGTCAGCTGGATTACAACGGCCTGCTGGATTACCTCGAGCTGTGCTGCACCCAGATGGGCATGGAAGTGGAGTTTTTCCAGTCCAACCACGAGGGCGACCTCATCGACGAGATCCAGTCTGCCGCAGGCCGGGCCGACGGCATCATCCTGAATCCCGGCGGCTACGCCCATTACAGCGTCGCCATCCTCGACGCGCTGCGCCTCTGCGGCGTGCCTGCCGTGGAAGTGCTGCTCAGCGAGCCCGACGAGCACGAGCCCTTCCGCAAGACGGACATCGTCTCGTTCGGCTGTCAGGGCCACTTCATCGGCGAGGGCATCAGCGGCTATCTCCACGCTGCCGCCTATCTGGCCCAGCTGCTGCGGCTGGACGGCAGTGCGCACACCCATTTAGTGATGTAAAAATCGACTCTCTTCTGCTGGAAAGCGGAGCAAAGAGGGCGTGGAAAAGAAGGATAGAAAGGAAAAATTTTATGATCATCTCCACCAAAAAGGGTACCCCGAAGGAAGAGCTCGAGAAAATCGTTGACCGCTTCGAAAAGCAGGGCCTCGACGTCACCCTCATCACCGGCAAGGACTACAATGTCTTCGGCCTCGTGGGCGATACCACCAAGATCGACGAGCGCGACGTCCTTGCCAACCCCTGGATCGACAACGTGACCCGTGTTTCCGCCCCCTATAAGCGTGCCAACCGCCTCTTCCACCCGGCAGATTCCGTCATCGACTGCGGCGGCGTCAAGATCGGCGGCAAGGAGAAGATCGCTGTCATGGCCGGCCCCTGCAGCATCGAGAGCGAAGAGCAGGCCCTCCGCATCGCACAGGGCGTCAAGGCCGGCGGTGCGACCCTCTTCCGCGGCGGCGCTTACAAGCCCCGCACCTCTCCCTACTCCTTCCAGGGCCTCGAGACCGAGGGCATCCTTGACATGGTAAAGGCCCGGGAGGCCACCGGTATGCCCATCGTCTCCGAGCTGATGAGCGAGGAACGCATCCCCGAGTTCGAGGAGTATGTGGACGTGGTGCAGATCGGTGCCCGCAATATGCAGAACTTCCAGCTGCTCAAGGCCGTGGGCAAGATGCACAAGCCCGTTCTGCTCAAGCGCGGCCTCTGCAACACCATCGAAGAGTGGATCATGAGCGCCGAGTACATCATGGCCGGCGGCAACGAGCAGGTCATCCTCTGCGAGCGGGGTATCCGCACCTTTGAGACCTATACCCGCAACACCCTGGACCTCTCCGCCGTGCTGGCGGTGAAGCAGCTCTCCCACCTGCCGGTGGTGGTGGACCCCTCCCACGCCTGCGGCAAGGCGTGGATGGTGGAGCGCATGAGTCTGGCGGCGGTAGCCGCCGGGGCGGACGGCCTCATCATCGAGGTGCACAACGACCCGCCCCACGCCCTCTGTGACGGGGCCCAGTCCATCACCCCGGCCCAGTTTGACACCCTCATGGGCAGGCTGACCGCCCTGGCCCCCTGCGTGGGGCGGGAGCTGTGACCGGCCCTCAGTAAAGAAGAGGAGTGCGCGATGAAACAAACGATGCTGATTGTGGGCCTCGGTTTAATTGGCGGCTCACTGGCCCTTGCCCTGAAGGGCTTTGAGGATTTCGAGATTGTGGGCGTGGACGTGTCCCAGCCCACCCTGCGCTACGCCGCCGAGCACGGTGTGGGCGACCGTGTGACCGAGGACGCCGCCGCCGAGCTCCCCCAGGCCGACGTGGTGGCCCTGGCCCTCCACCCCCAGGGGATCGTGGACTTCCTGGCCCGGTATCGGGATGCGTTCAAGCCGGGGGCCCTGGTGTGGGACGTGTGCGGCGTCAAGACCGCTATTTTGGAGGCGGCCCAGGTGCTGCCCGGTACAGTGGATTTTATCGGCTGCCACCCCATGGCGGGCACCGAGTTCTCCGGCGTGGAGCACGCCTTTGCGGAGATGTTCCGGGACTCCCACTTCCTGCTGGTGCCCCGGGATGACAGCAGGCCGGAGCACATTGCCCTGCTGGAGCGGCTGGCGGCCTATATCGGCTGCAAGGACGTATGCCGCACCACCGCCCAGGCCCACGACGCCCTGATCGCCTACACCAGCCAGATGATGCACCTTATCGCCGTGTCGGTGTGCGACGATCCGGAGCTCTTTCAGTGCAGGGGCTTCGAGGGCTCCTCCTTCCGGGGCTGTACCCGGGTGGCGGCCCTGGACGTGGGGTTGTGGACACAGCTCTTCTCCCTCAACCAGCCCGCCCTGCTGGCGGCGGTGGACCGGCTGCTGGACAACCTCCAGTCCTACCGGGACGCGCTGGCCTCCGGAAACCGGGCGGCCCTGGCGGAGAAGCTGGCCCACTCCGCCGCCCGCAAGCGGGAGATGGATCTGCCCGGGCCCGATCTGCTGGCATGACAAAAA
>OOBO01001167.1_pt1 | contig 19034 bp, 15 predicted proteins | sample 1671031 | NCBI WGS metagenome assembly OOBO01 (sample SAMN06348115, study PRJEB24527) | human gut metagenome | biome: human gut; feature: ankylosing spondylitis patient; material: feces | host: Homo sapiens | place: China | collected 2015-10 | reverse complement strand
TATAATCGAAGATACCGGCATCGGTATCCGCAAGGAAGATCTTCCACGTATCTTCGAAAAAGGCTACACCGGAGTAAACGGACGGGATGATAACCGCGCAACAGGTATCGGACTGTATCTCAGCAACAAGATTATGCGCAAACTGGGACCTCGTCTTTATATAACTTCTACGGAAGGAAAAGGAACGAAAGTATTTCTTGAATTTTCAGTTGAAGATTTGAGTATGTATTAGAGCGTGTCTGAAAAATTATTTCCGCAATTTGCGAGATACACTCTGGTTGTAATTTCATTTTAAATGAACTTCTTACTATTGTCAATTTACTCTACAAATTCCCTATTATTTTCTTTTTTTTGTTCCAAAATATTTTCAGACACAAACAGCAGCCGGACCCCTCTCCCGGATCCGGCTGCCGTTTGTCCTGTATCGTATGCTTTTATTCTGCAGTGCTTGAAGACGTTGAAGCAGTGCCTGTGCTGCTTGTCGATGTCGTTTCGGTACTGCCTGATGTCGTGCTGTCAGACGTTGTACTGTCCGTTGCGGTACTGTCCGTTGTTGTGCTGTCGGTTGTGGTTCCATCTGTGGAATCTGTAGAAGCGCTGTCAACTGTCATCGTATACAGATCTGCGTCCGTTACTTCAAGTTTTTTCCAGTTGGATGCGACCTTGATATCGCTCTCCTTTACCCATCCATCCAATGTATCGTTGTACTTATCCGATTTGCGGTTGGAAATGATAGTCTGTCTTCTGGACTCGGTTTTATCCTCGTCGAATGCTTTATCTACACGGATCACATAATATGCATCGTCGCCTTCGATGACACCGTCATAATACTCGCCATCCTTCAGCTTTGCTGCTTCTTCCGCTACTTTATCTCCAAGAGAACAGGTATCGTCATCGTCTTTCTCCGATCCGGTTCCAAAGGATGTCTCGGAAGAGGTCAGATAAGAAACCTCAGAGGAGGAATCGCTGTCGGAACTGCTCGATGTGCTCGCGCTTGAAGCGTCGGATGCGCTTGTGTCGGAAGCATCGGAAGAAGAGCTGCTCTCATCGGAGCCATCTGCAGAATCGGTGGAATCTGCGGTATTCTCCGCATTTAACTGATCGTTCAGCTCCTTGCGCAGATCGGTAAACGATGCGGCTGCCGGATCCTCAGACTCTTTTAAGAGATCCAGGAATCTCTGTGCGATTTCTTTCTTTGCCGCTTTTTCCTCGTCCGTCAAATCAATCGTTTTTCCATCGTCATCCTTCTCGGTTCCTGCTGTGGATACCGTGATGTAGCTGATGGAGGTCTGCTTTGCCTCTTCATCGGATACCTCGGTATCTACATCTGCGATGATCGGATCATAAATTCTGGTCTGAATAACATACAGCTCCAGTGCATCCTGGATGTCCTCAACGGTTGCGTGCAGCTTTTTCATCACATCGTCACCGTTCTTATCTGCGAATGCCTGTGCAGCCTCTTTCGCCTGCTGTTTTTCCTCGTCTGTCAGGGAAATTCCGTATTCCTCTGCGTGCTGCCGCATCAGAAGCTCTTTTTCGATCGTATCAAGAGACTGCTCCTTGAACGTTTCCCCGGTAGTCTTTCCATCGTCGCCTTCCTTGTCGTACATCTCAGACGGCATCTGCATTCCGTACATAGAGTACATCTTGGAATAATAATTGTACATGGTTGCCTGCTGATATCTCAGCATGAAATTTGCCTGTCCGAGTGTAATCGACTCGTCATTTACAGTAACTGCCGTTTTTGTTCCGTCCACATTGTCGGAACCGCAGCCGGTCAGTCCCATCGCTGCCATCGAAGCACTCAGCATAACGCAGACTGCTTTTGCTTTTAAATTTTTCATTACTTCCTCCTCATGCAGGGCGAAATGTATACTCAAAAAGAGTTTTTCTTTTTACACGTTCGAATTTCCGGTCCTGCATCGATTTTTATAAACGCTTTTCCTATTATACCCTTTTTGTTGATACAGGGCAACTTTTTTCTTCCCTGTTCACGCCTTTTTCACACGATTTTGTGGTTATGCGAGTATTTCACTCCTGTGTGATCTGCAGCAGATCTTCCACCAGTGCATGGCTCTTCTCCAGCAGATCGATCTTTTCCTTTGAATTTCTCCGCCGCGGCGTGTAGACAAACGCCAGCGACTCCATCTGGAATTTCAGTTCGTCGCGGTATTTCTGCAGCAGCTCCGGAATCCGCGCCACATCGATTTTTGCATGCTGCTGTAAGGTGACTCGTACCGAATCGCCCATCTGTTTCAGCTCCGTCACATACGCACAGTGCGCCAGCGCTTTCAGTTCTGCAACAGCCAGAAGATTCTGTACATTTTTCGGCGGTTCCCCGAAGCGGTCGGTCAGCTCCTCCGTCATGTCCTCATACTCTTCCTTATTTTCAATCGCCGCAATTCGCTTATAGGTGTCAAGCTTCAGAGACTCGTTGCTGATGTAGCTGTCCGGAATATAGGCACTGACATTCAGATCAATCGTTGTCTCGAACGCTTCTGCCGGTGCGATGCCCTTCGCCTCCTGGACAGCCTCTGCGAGCATTTTACAATAGAGATCGTATCCAACCGATTCCATATGGCCCGACTGCTCTGCGCCCAGCAGATTTCCGGCGCCTCGGATCTCAAGATCACGCATTGCAATTTTAAAGCCGCTTCCCATCTCCGTAAATTCACGGATCGCATGGAGACGTTTCTCCGCTACTTCTTTTAGCATCTTGTTTCTGCGGTACATCAGAAACGCATACGACGTCCGGTTCGACCTACCGACACGGCCACGGAGCTGATAGAGCTGTGACAGTCCCATCTGGTCGGAATCGTGGATAATCATCGTGTTGACATTCGAAATATCGAGTCCTGTCTCAATGATCGTTGTTGACACGAGCACATCGATCTCTCCGTTGATAAAGCCGTACATGATCTTTTCCAGCTCACGCTCTTTCATCTGTCCGTGCGCAAAGCCTACATTTGCATCCGGCACGAGCTTCTGGATCGTGTTCGCCATATCCGCAATCGACTGGACACGGTTATAGACATAGTAAACCTGCCCGCCCCGCGCAAGTTCACGGTTAATCGCCTCGCGGACCATTTCTTCATTGTATTCACAGACAAAGGTCTGGATCGGCTGTCGATCCTGCGGTGCTTCCTCGAGCACACTCATATCCCGGATGCCGATCAGGCTCATGTGCATGGTACGTGGAATCGGCGTCGCCGTCAGTGTCAGAACATCCACATTTTTTTGCAGCTGTTTGATTTTTTCTTTATGCGTCACGCCGAACCGCTGCTCCTCATCGACAATCAGAAGGCCAAGATCTTTGAACTTTACGTCCTTCGACAGAACGCGGTGTGTTCCGATGACAATATCCACGAGTCCTTTTTTCAGATCCTCCAGCGTTTTTTTCTGCTCTGCCGGCGTGCGGAACCGGCACAGAAGATCAACGCGCACCGGAAAGTCCTTCATGCGCTCAACGAACGTATTGTAATGCTGCTGTGCCAGAATGGTGGTCGGAACGAGGTAGACGACCTGTTTGCTCTCCTGTACTGCCTTGAACGCTGCACGGATTGCAACCTCGGTTTTGCCGTATCCGACATCGCCGCAGATCAGGCGGTCCATGATCTTTTTGCTCTCCATGTCCGCCTTTGTCGCCTCGATCGCCGCAAGCTGATCGTCCGTCTCCTCAAACGGAAACAGTTCCTCAAATTCCTTCTGCCAGATCGTATCCTTTCCGAACTGATAGCCGGATGACGCCTGCCGCTCGGCATACAGCTTCACGAGATCCTGTGCGATATTTTTTACCGCATGGCGAACCCGTGTTTTCGTCTTATTCCATTCCTGACCGCCGATTTTATTCAGCTTCGGCACCTTTGCAGCTTCGCCGGACGCATACTTCTGCAGCGTATCGAGCTGGGTGGCCAGCACATAGAGGTTCGATCCGCCCGCATACTCGATTTTCATATAATCACGCGTTACGCGGTCCATCTCAATTTTCTCGATACCGCGGTAAATACCAAGACCGTGGCTCTCATGCACGACATAGTCACCGATCGATAGATCCGCAAAATTCTGGATTTTCTGACCGGAATACTCCGATTTCTTCCGGTTTTTCTTCTTCTCTTTTCCAAAAATATCCGTCTCTGTGATCAGCACAAATTTCTGCATCGGATATTCAAAGCCTCTGCGGGCCGCGCCGTGGATCAGCATGACCTCGCCCTGTTTCAGAACACGCTCCTCATTCTCGCTGTAGAAGGCCGGAATCTCCTCATTCTGCAGGTCCTCCGCCAGATGCTGCGCCCTCGTCCGCGACGGACTCGCCAGTACAATACGGTAACCCGCTTTTTTCCAGGATTTCAGATCTTTTACCAGAAGCGGGAACTGATTGTTATACGAATTGACCGATTTTACCGTCACACTGAACTCGTCACGGATATTCCACTCGCCCTTCTGCGGCTCCATCAGCGATACGGCAACACAGCCGCGGCGGTTCAGTTTTGCCACAAGCTCCGCCGTACTGCACATCAGCTTCGCCTGTCCCGGCAGGAGGTATCCCTTTTCGAGACGGTGGCTCACGCTCTCCTGAAATTCTGCTTCCAGCGCATCGGCACACTCGATGATGCGGTTCGGCTCATCGAGGAAAATGCGGCTGTTCTCCGGCAGATACTCAAGAAACGAGACGGTCTCCGGATAAAAATAATGAAGATACTGCTCCGCTCCCTGCAGAATTTCGCCTTCTCCGATCCGGTCGCAGATTTCCTCTGCTGCACGGCGGATCCTTGCCGCTTCCTCTGTCATCATTTTGTCGCGGAATTTTGTGCTTTGCGCTTTCGCCTCTTTTTTTATAGCTTTTACGCCGCGCGCAATCGTATCCTCTGTTAAAATCAGCTCCGATGCCGGATAGATTGTGATCTCCTCGAGGTTTTCAATCGACCGCTGGCTCTCCGCATCGAAGCTTCGGATGGAATCTATCTCATCGCCCCAGAGCTCAATCCGGATCGGGTTCTGTTCCGTCAGCGGATAAATATCGAGAATGCCGCCGCGAACGGAAAACTGGCCGGTCGACTCCACCTGAAAGGTACTCTCATAGCCGAGCCGCACCAGCTCTTTTCTTATTTTATCCAGATCGAGTTCGCTGTCATTGCGCAGATGGATGCAATGTTTTTCGAACACGCCAAGAGGCAGAAGAAAGTCCATACATCCCCCTACACTGGTGATGATGGTAACTTCCTTCCGCTCAAGAAGTGCCTGGATCACCTGAAGCCGCTGCCGGATCAGCAGATTTCCGTGAATGTCTGCCTGATAGAAAATCAGGTCCTTCGCCGGATAATACAGCGTCTCCGCATCGTACAGCCGGTAATCCTCATATAATTCTTTTGCTTTTAATTCATTTTCCGCGATCAGAAGCCGCACCGGGGCATCCTCGGAGAGACCTGCGATCATATGGGCTTTCTGGCTTTCCAGACAGCCCGAGATCACCGTCACACCTGCGGTTCCTTTTTTCAGATCACGGAACAGCTCGTCAAAACGGGCAATTTCTTTGATCGGTTCTAATAACGCTTTCATTTTCCTTACTCTGCCGGGTTTGCAGATTTGCGGTTATACTCATTCATAGCTGCGTCCACATCCCCATTCAGCATCTGCTCAATTGCTTTTGCCGTATGCTCGATCGCCAGATTTACAAGGGGACGTTCGTCTTTCGTAAACGGACTTAACACGTAGTCCGCCAGATCCCAGTTTTTCGGTTTCTCACCGACGCCGACCTTCACACGCATAAAATGGTCGGTGCCAAGATTGGCGATGATGTTTTTGATGCCATTGTGGCCGCCCGCGCTTCCTTTTTTGCGGATACGGATCTGTCCCGGCGCCAGGCTGATATCATCGTAAACCACGATCAGCTCGCTCTCCGGATCCACTTTGTAATAGTTCACCAGCTCCCGCACGGACTCACCGCTCAGGTTCATATACGTCATCGGCTTTGCAACGATAACCTTCTGACCTGCGATCATGCCTTTTCCGAACAGAGCCTTGTGGCCTGTACCGGAGGAAGGGATCTGATATTCATCGATCAGATAATCGATGGTATCAAATCCGACATTGTGCTTCGTCCCTTCGTACTGGCGCGTTGGATTTCCCAGACCTACTATAATATACATAAATTCTCCTGTCATCAGACCATTTTCCGGCGCAGTTTTTGTTCACGTCACGGTCAAAACGGATATTCTCCATCCACTTCGCTACTTGCGCATAACCGAATAGCTGCTTCGCCGCACCGAAAAATAATATATTGTTTTTCCATCTGTCATAAAGAAAGAACACGAACAAAAGAGCAGCCTTTTTCCTGCTCTTTTATTCGCTGAAATGCTTCGGCAATGTTTAGTTAAAGTATACCAGTTCGCTCTCCGGTTTCTTGGCCGGTTTGATTTCTTTTGCATACAGAACCGGGCCTTCGCCGTCGTAAACCTTCATATAGCCCCATTTTACAGTTGCAGTCACGTCAACCCAGGAACCCATCACGAGAGATTTGGCGCTTGCGCATTTGCAGACATAGCCGATAAAAGAAGTATCATCTGCACAGCAGGTCATTGCCATACGACCCGGAACAAAGAAATCGGCTCCGACATCCTTGCTCTTTAATACCATACCGCGGAAATGAACAGTCTTGCCCTCGTAACGCTCCGGGTTGTCGCCCATATCGACATACCAGATTCCGTAATCGGCGTCATCAATCTCGATCACATCGGCATCGGTATCAAACGGCATCTGATCCTCAAAAATGTTGTCAATTTCGCCTTCTTCGTTCTCAAACAGAACGTCGCACGCCTGGTTGACTACTTTGATGCTGCGGCGGAATGCCGGAAGCGGATCTTCCGGACGACAGCGGTTGAACATAACCATATCCGCATTTTTTGCCATCTCCATGAAAACAGATTTCATATTCTGCATATAAATCTGGAAGCAGCTTGCATCGACCGTCACAATCTCCTGTACAATGCCCCAGCCGCGCGGCAACTCCATTTCTTCCAGTTTTTTTACACTCCAGAGCGGATTGTATTCCAGAATAATACGCTCCGGGCGATATTTACGGTTCAGTTTTTTCAGGTAATCTAAAGTAAACTGCTCCGGTCCTTCTACGATTTCCAATACTGTATTGTGTTTGAGCAGTTCTTTTTCGTCGTACTCTACTTCACCTTCTTCGGTTGTGATCAGAAGGGTCGGTCCGTCGATCTGGAAATAGTCCTGTGCTACGGTAAAATTGATAAAAGAGGTTTTTCCACTCTCCAGAAATCCTGTTATGAGATAAATCGGAATTTCTACTTCGTCTTCTTCGTACATTTTGTACCTCCGTTGTCTTTGACGTACTCCCGGAATCTTTCTGCACTTGCTTTTGCGGCTAAGATTCCGGGCGTACCTTTTGCTTTGTCTCTAAATCAAGAAAAAAGCTGCCACATCGGATTTTGTTTCTGATGCGGCAGCTTCACTACAGTTCACAGGTACCCTGCGGACCGTAATTTTCGCAGCTACTTTGTATTTTTACAGTCCGAACAGCTCTGCCAGCTTATCTTCTGCTAATTTGGAACCGATGACACAGATTCTTCCGGTGAATTCCGGTGCTCCGTCACGTACTTCGTACTCTTCCGGAACCATATCGAAATAGATCCACTGTCCGTCGGCGCCTGCTACCATACCTTTGGCCCGAAGAACCATACCATAAGCGGTATCCTCGGAAAGTTTCTTTAAGATGCCTTCGATCTGCTCTTTGGTAAAGGTCTTCACAGTCTCCTGACCCCAGCTTGTGAAAACTTCGTCTGCGTGGTGATGATGGTGATGCTCGTGACCGCAGCCACACGCATCATCGTGATGATGATGCTCATGGTCGTGATCGTGACCGCAGCAGCATTCGTCATCATGGTCATGATGGTGATGCTCGTGTTCCTCGTGATCGTGACCGCAGCAGCATTCGTCATCATGGTCGTGATGATGGTGCTCGTGCTCCTCGTGATCGTGACCGCAGCAGCACTCGTCATCATGATCGTGATGATGGTGCTCATGCTCCTCATCGTGGTCATGGCCGCAGCAGCACTCGTCGTGGTCATGATGATGGTGATGATGCTCTTCCTCTTCTACCTGCGCAAGGTTGATGATGGCACCTTCCATCGTATCGAGTACTTTCTTACCACCCAGTACTTCAACCGGTGTGGTAATAATGTGTGCTTCCGGATTCAGTTCGCGGAGCATTTTTACAGCTGCCTCTACTTTTTCCGTATCGGCTTTATCGGTACGGCTCAGGATGATGGTTCCTGCGCTCTTTACCTGATTCTCGAAGAATTCGCCGAAGTTTCTGAGATACATTTTGCATTTCATAACGTCGACTACGGTTGTTGCGGAATTCAGGGCTACGCCTGCTTCTTTTTCTACGCCGTCAACCGCTTTGATGACGTCGGAGAGTTTACCTACGCCGGACGGCTCGATGATGATGCGGTCCGGGTGATATTTGGTGATAACGTCTTTTAATGCTGCGCCGAAGTCTCCCACAAGAGAGCAGCAGATGCAGCCGGAGTTCATTTCACGGATTTCGATACCGGCATCTTTTAAGAAGCCTCCGTCGATTCCGATTTCACCGAATTCGTTCTCGATCAGGACAACCTGCTGGCCTTTCAGTGCGTCTCCGAGGAGTTTTTTGATCAGGGTTGTTTTTCCTGCGCCCAGGAAACCTGAAATAATGTCTATTCTTGTCATTGATTTAACCTCTTTATCTTGTTGATTCCGTTTATAGTTAGCTGCAAAAGGGCCGAAGTTTATCCTCCGCCCCACACTCACGCTTATTATAGCAACCATAGAACAAAAAATCAAGAGAATTTCCCTTGCTTTTTCTGCATTTCACCATTATAATATATTACATGTCTTTTCTACTTTAACGCGTTGAATGGGCAAATCATTTTACCTATGAATGGGGGATTTTTTTATGAGCGGAACGAAAGAAAAAAAACTCAATCTGCCACAGTCACTGCTTTTGCTGCTGCTGATCATCGTATCCGTCGCAGTCTGTATCCGCCTGAAAACCGGCGGTCCTATGATCGGCCTGTTTGCAAGCTGGATTTTTATCTATCTGTTTTGTAAGATTTTCGGTATTTCTTACGCCAACATTGTTGCCGGCGCATACGATGCCATCCGTATGGTCGTCCCGACGCTCTGCCTTCTGATGGCCATCGGTGTCATGATCGGCACCTGGCTGCAGAGTGGCACCATTGCCACCATCATTTCCTGGGGCTTAAAAATGATTAACCCGTCCTGGCTGCTGCCTCTGACGCTGCTGTTCTGCTCCATTTTGAGTATTGTAACCGGTACTTCCTATGGTTCCGCCGGAAGCGCAGGTGTTGCCATGATGGCGATCGGAAACGCCATGGGTATCCATCCTGGCATGGTAGCCGGTGCTGTCATCTGCGGTGCCATGTTCGGTGACAAATTAAGTCCTCTTTCCGATACCACAAACCTTGCTCCGGCCGTTGCAGATGCCAAACTTGGCGATCATATCCGCTCGATGCTCTGGACCACCCTTCCAACATATGTGATAACCTTAATTCTTTTTACTATTCTCGGTTTCCAGCAGACCAGCGGAAGCTATACCGAGGGAAGCATTACCGTTTACATCGATGCTTTAAACGGTGAATTCCAGCTCGGATGGATTACCATGATCCCTGCCATCCTGATTATTGTATTGCTCCTCTGCAAAGTAAATGCGATCTCTGCACTTGGTCTTTCCAGCTTCGCTGCCGGATTTGTTTCCTATTTTGTGCAGCACGATACTCTGCAGGGCATCATCCGCACAGCTTACAACGGTTACACAACCACAATCGAAGAACCGGTATTACAATCCATCTTAAACCGCGGCGGCATGGGAAGCATGCTCCAGTACGTAGCCATTATCTGCTTTGCTGTCGGCATGGGCGGCATGCTGGAAAAACTCGGTGTACTGGATCACATTCTTCAGGCGATTGTAAAGAGAATCAACAGCGATGGAGGTATGATCCTTGCAACGATGATTGTCGGTTACGTGACCAGCCTCATCAGCTGCTCCCAGCCGATGGCACACGTTCTGACCGGCCGTCTGATGGCACCTGTCTTTCAAGAGCGCAAGGTTGCACCGGAAATTCTTTCCCGCTGCCTCGAAGACTCCGGAACTATGGCTGGTCCTATGATTCCATGGCATGGCTACGGCGTATACATGGCCGGCACACTTGGTGTTGCATGGTCGGCATTTTTCCCGTACTTATTCCTGCTTTACCTGACCCCGGTTTTCAGTATTTTCTATGGATTTACCGGAATTTCCATTAAGCATCTTCCGGAAACCAAAAACAATGAATCAAAAGAAGAGAAATAAGGCAAAAGCAGAAATCGTAACAGAAAATCAGAAACAGAAACAAAAAAAGAAAAGGAAAAGAGAAAGAATGCAGACAAAACTTGTTCTTCTCGGAACCGGCACACCAAATGCGTGTCCGAATGCCAACGGACCTTCCTCCGCTGTCGTGGTCGGTGACCGTGCTTATCTGGTAGATTTTGGCCCTGGCGTTGTCCGCCAGGCCTCAGCCGCCTATTTTAACGGCGTGGATGCCCTGCGGCCGGATCTTCTGACCGTTGCCTTCTGTACGCACCTTCACACAGACCATACCGCAGGGTACCCGGATCTGATTTTTACTCCGTGGGTGCTGGAGCGCCCGGTTCCATTGAAAGTTTTCGGGCCAAAGGGCTTACAGCACATGACCGATCATATCTTACAGGCCTATGAAACCGACATTGATTTCCGAATTCACGGTTTCGAAAAAGCAAACGAATCCGGCTACCGCGTTGAGGTAACAGAAATTGAATCCGGCATTGTCTACCGGGATGACCTGGTTACGGTGGAGGCTTTTCCGGTCAGCCACGGAACACTGGAATGCTACGGCTATAAATTCACCACACCGGACCGCACAATCGTCATTACCGGCGATACCGCTCCGCTGGATCTCGTGGCAGAAAAATCGAAAGGCTGTGATATCCTGCTGCACGAAGTGGAATACGCCGCCGGAATCTCCTGCCGCGAACCAAAATGGCAGAAATACCACCGGGAAGTGCATACGTTAAGCACGGATCTTGCCGGTGTTGCAAAAAAGGCAAATCCGAAACTGCTCGTTACGTATCACCGGATTTACCATATGAATGTACAGGATAACCACAAAAACCTTGCCGCCGAGATGGCATGGCGCGATACTGCGATCCTGGATGAAATCCGGGATGCAGGGTATGACGGATATGTCGTGAACGGAAAAGACCTGGATGTATTTTAAAATACGGGGCAGCGTACCAATTCTGGTTTACGAATTGGTACGCTGCCCCGTTCGTTTTCTATTTTCATTTACCCGACTGGCAGATTCTTCCATACTCTGCGTTATTTCAAACTGTTTTTTCTTTGACATTAACCTCCTCAGAACGTATAATCATAGTATTACAACTCTGGCAAAACAGCAGGATTTTCTGCTGTTTGTCGTTACAGGAACCTGATCCGCAGACGGCTTGCACAGTCTGCCTTTCGTTTGCGTTCCAGAAAGGATGTTTTATATGGCAGCTACTACTGCGAAACCCGTAAAAAGCGCCGGTAAAATTCCCGGCAGTACCTTGAAAATCATTGCGATGGTCTGTATGCTGATCGACCACACTGCAGCTGTACTTTTCGACCGAATCCTGATTTCCCGCGGTCTTCTGAATGCGGTGAACGCTTCGGACGGAGGCGCATCATTTCTCTCTACCGGAAACACAGCTGTGATTTATTATGCGGATATGATTATGCGCGCCATCGGAAGGATCAGTTTTCCGATTTTCTGTTTTCTGTTGATTGAAGGGTTCATGCATACGCATGATGTGAAAAAGTATGCGCTGAATCTTGGGATTTTTGCACTGGTTTCGGAGATCCCGTTCGATCTGGCATTTGCAGGAAAACCGTTTTATCTGAATTATCAGAATGTATTTTTCACTCTGTTTATCGGCCTTGTGATGATGATTTTTCTGCAGAAAATCGATTCAAAAGCGCAAAAAGATGCCGGTGCATGGCAGAGGGCGAACTGGAAGGTTTCGGTTGGCAAGCTGCTGGTGATTGTGGCAGCCTGTGCAGTGGCCACGCTGTTGAAGACAGATTACAGTGCAATGGGAATTCTGACGATTGTGCTGATGTATAATATGAGAAAGAATAAAATGTACTGTATCGGAATCGGGTGTGCGGTGCTTACGCTGTTGAGTCTGAATGAAATCACCTGTTTTCTGGCTATGATTCCGGTGCATTTTTATAACGGAAAACGGGGATTGAATCTGAAGTATCCGTTTTATGCGTTTTATCCGGTGCATCTGCTGGTGCTGTTTGCGATTGCGGCGTTACTGGGGATGGCGGGGGTTGCGGTTGTTTAAAAAACGGACACCCGGAAGTGCACCTGCGCCGCCTGGGACTGTGCCCTGGGGCACAGTCCCAGACGACACAGACGCACTTCCGGGCTGACATTGAGGCGGGCGGTGGAGAGGTCTGGATTTGCTGCGCAAATCGGCGTGAGATTCTACTTAATATACTTCTTAACTTCCAACGGATACCCCAAAAGCTCTTCGCTGCGAATCACTTCAAAATTCTCCGGTTGAAAATCTTTGCGTAACGTCACAGTGTTCAGGCAATGATATCCCAATCTATGATAGAGTTTCATCGCTCCAAAATTTCGCGCAGCTACCTCAAGATAGACAGATTCAGAATACTTTTTTATCTCGGCTTCGACCAGCGCAATCGCATGACTTCCGTATCCGTTTCCCTGGTATTCCGGAAGTACGAAAAGATCTTCGATCCAGTCAACTTCCGCCCCGCGGCTTCCGAGATGCACAAATCCAATGGGGATCTCTTCTTTTAAGATAAAATAAAACACATGCCCTTTGTCTGTCCAGGCAGCAAGATTCTCCGCGGCCTCTTCGTCGGTTATAACATAATCACCATGAGCCAGCCAAAAGCCTCGAATCAGCTCTTTTGCAAGTTGCGCTTCGTTTTCATATTTCTGTAAAGCTATAATTTCATTCATTTTTTCATCTCCCTTGTTTTTTTAACCGAATCAAGTAAGTCCCAACCCCCTACTTATTGCTTCGCGCAATGGAAGCAGGTGACTTGCTTGATTCGGGTCAAAGCGGATATTCGCAATCCGCTTCGCTACTTGCTCATAACCGAATAGCTGCTTCGCAGCTTATCAGAAGTGGCTTGTACCACTCCTGATACAAGCAAGTCCCCACCCACTGCTTATTACTTTTCGCAATGGAAGCAGGTGACTTGCTTGATTCGGTTAAACTATGATATACTCAAATCATCATGATACCAGGCTCAAAAAGCTAATGCAAGCTCGCTTGCAAGAGGATTTTTGAACTCTTGACCTGTCCGAGGAGTGCAATGATATGAAAAAAGCGACAAATTTGATATCCTTTCTGATTTTAATGATGGTACTGGTCGGCTGTAGCAAAGAAACGGTCCATATCGACTTTCCTTTTGAAGTTGGAGATGTTGAAAATATCGAAATGTACCACTATGCGGGAGCACCGGTATCAGCAGAAAAGAAAATAATCGTTGCAAAAACTGATATAACAGACTTGTATCATATGTTTGAAAACTTATCATTGACAGACAAACAAGTCGAGGAAATCACAGGAGCAGATGTGACCAGTTTTCGATTTAACCTTTCGGATGGGACAAACTACGAACTGGTTTATGTCTGCAATGGAGTCAAGAACGGAAAGCTGAAATCTTCCACGGGCAATTTTGAATACTTCACAAGTTCAGATATCGGCTCATATTGGTCAAATATGGATCTTGAATCAGTTCCAGTGAAAGAAAGTGAATTGCCGAAGTGGCATAACTGATTCAGCCTCGAAGGACTCCCTGTCATAAGCGCTGGGGTGTTTTTATATATGATTCATCTCGTTTCCGTTTCTCATAAATCGCTTCCATCCATTCCAGCACATCCTCTTTGTTCTGCTGAAACGGTTCACTGTGGCTCAGGAGAAAATACGGCGCACGCACGTTTTTCAGAACTCGGATTTCTGCCAGCAGGCGCTCGGCATTATAAATGGTCTGTCCGTTTTTCTGCGTCGCATATGCCGCATCTCCGAGAAAGCACCACGTCTCATCCACTTCCAATGCAAGCGATCCTTTGGCATGACTCGATGGAATCGGAAATAAATGTAACCGCACGTCACCGTCCTGAAACCACGTATCTTCTTCTATCACAGTTCCTGTTTTTGTATAACGAAACGTATTTTTCCCCTGGTAAACCGCTTCGCACAAAATCTCCGACAGATTCCCGATATGGTCGGGATGAAAATGGGATAAAATCACCCGAATTTCTTTTCCTGTCTGTTCTGACTTTTTCTGCAGAATTTCTGAAACCGCAGGATGATTTCCTACGTCATATACCCAGAAAAATGCATCACCCTCGATGATCACAACATTTGCCGAAAGTGGATGTTCTGTCGGTGTAAGATAGGAAATGTGATCGTTGATTGTCTGGATGTGCGGAATCTGTATCGGCTCTTTTCTTTCTTCTTTCATCAAATCAACACCTCTTTTCCTTCGAACACAAAACACAATGACCGACAGATTTAAGAAATCTCTTTCGTTCTCTGCCGGTCATGATATTAATGAAAATTAGTAGCTATCTTATTTTAGAAGCTGAACACCGCCACACCATACGCCGGAAGTGCATATGCAATCCGATATGGCTGGCCATCGCATTCTCCCTCTTTGGCACGGTAGGCTACCTGGCGTTTTTCGGTCGGGCCGCCGTATTTCATATCGGAGCTGTCGAGTATCAGGCGGTACTGTTTTTTGCGCGGTACGCCACACATGTAGTCCGGTCTCTCGACTGGTGTGAAGTTGCAGACAAACAGCAGATTGTTCTTGCCTGTCGGTGACCAGCGGACGAAGCTGTAAATGCTGCGGTCGCCGTCGTTGGCATTGATCCACTGGAAGCCTTCGTAGCCGCAGTCGTTCGCGTAGAGTGCCGGGTACTTGCGGTACATTTTCAGCAGGTCACTGAAGAAGGTCTGCAGATGCTGATGCCCCTCATCTGCCAGCAGGAACCAGTCGATCTCGCGTTCCTCGCTCCACTCGCGGAGCTGTCCGAAATCCTGTCCCATGAACAGAAGTTTTTTGCCCGGGTGCCCGAACATGAAAGCATAGCCTACCATCAGGTTCTGGAATTTTTCCTTCAGATCGCCCGGCATTTTATTGATCATCGAGCATTTCAAGTGGACAACCTCATCGTGCGAGAGCACCAGAATGTAGTTCTCGGAAAATGCATAGGTCATGCCGAAGGTCATCTTGTTATGGTTGTATTTGCGGAAGTATGGATCGAGCTTCATGTAATCGAGGAAGTCATGCATCCATCCCATGTTCCATTTGTAGGAGAAATGCAGGCCGCCGTCCTCTACGCTTCCCGTTACCTTCGGCCACGTTGTGGACTCCTCGGCAATCATGATGACACCTTTGTTTCGTCCGCGCACCAGGGTATTCAGGTGTTTGAAGAACTCGACGGCTTCGAGATTTTCATTTCCGCCGTTCTTGTTCGGCACCCACTGGCCCGGCTCTTTTCCGTAGTCGAGATACAGCATCGAAGCAACAGCATCGACACGGAGACCGTCTACGTGGTACTCTTCTACCCAATAAAGCGCATTTGCCAGCATAAAGTTTTTCACTTCATTTTTGCCGTAATCAAAGATCTTCGTTCCCCACTCCGGGTGCTCGCCCTTTCTCGGGTCGGCGTACTCATACAGCGGCTGGCCATCAAAATCAGCAAGGCCGTGCGCATCTTTCGGGAAGTGTGCCGGTACCCAGTCCAGAATAACACCGATTTTATTTTTATGCAGATAATCAACAAGATATTTAAACTCTTTCGGTGTTCCGTAGCGGGAGGTCGGTGCGTAATAGCCCGTTACCTGATAGCCCCAGGAACCGTCAAACGGATGCTCTGCAATTCCCATCAGCTCTACGTGGGTATAGCCCATTTTTTTTACGTAATCGGCAAGCGAATGTGCGAACTGAACGTAATTGTAAAATCCGTCCGGGTTGGATTCGGACCACGGATGTTTCATCCAGGAGCCCGGGTGCACTTCGTAGATGGAGAGCGCGGATTTCTGAACGTCAAATTTTTTGCGGTTCGTCAGCCATTCGCTGTCACCCCAGCGGTAGCCTTCGATTTCCGCTACTTTTGACGCGGTACCCGGCCGTTTTTCGGATGCAAATGCGTATGGATCTGCTTTGTACAGTTCTCTTCCGTCCGGTGTGCGGATGTAATATTTATACATCATTCCCTCGGTCACGCCCGGAATGAACACTTCATAAACGCCGTCCTCGCCGACTTTCCGCATCACATTGGCATGGGCATCCCAGCCGTTGAATTCGCCGATGACAGATACTTCCGCCGCATGCGGAGCCCATACGGTGAACCAGGCTCCTACTTTGCCGTCTTTTTTGTCCAGGTGCGCACCCATTTTCCGGAAAATATCGTAATGGGTTGCCTGTCCAAATAAGTACTGATCCAGTTCAGAAAATCTTGGCTGATAGCCCGCCGGTTTTTTTGGCGCTTTTCTGGTTTTTGCTGTTGTTTTTGCCGTTGTTTTCGCAGTTTCCTTCATAGAAAAAATCCCCTTTATGCTTCTTTTTCAATCAGAACACAGCCGCACGGAGGTACTTCAACAAAAAGTTTTCCATTTTCCGGAGAAATGGCTTCTCCGGTTACCGCGTTTTTCCATGTTCCGTCGCAAGATGCAGGAATCCAGACTCCCGCACTCTGGTTTTCATCATTATTTACTGCTGTGATCAGAGCGTCTGTCTCATCCAGGCGTGCAAAGGCATACTGGCGGTTGGTCAGCATGAGTTCGCGGTATCTTCCCGTTCGTGCTGCAGGATGTTTTTTTCTGACGTCTGATAATGTTTTGATCCATGCCGGAAGTTTTTCTGCCGGCGGATTTTTCTCCAGTTCTTCCAGATTCAGCGCCGGACGCAGCGGATCGTCGTTTCCGCCTTCTTTTCTTCCCTCGATGCCGAATTCCGATCCGTAATAGATGGACGGGATGCCCGGCAGGAAGTACAGCAGCGCATAAATTGGAATCATGTTTTCTTTTACGTTCAGCTTGCTGGCCAGACGGTCTACGTCGTGATTGTCAACGAAGCTGTACAGTTTCTTTCCTTTGTAAATGCCGCCGTTTTCGTCAAATTCGCGGCGGATCGTATGTGCAATTTCGAAGTAGTTATGATCGTTATGTCCCGAATAAAGTCCTTTGTGAAGCTCGTAGTTTGTGACACTGTGCAGCAGATGCTGGCCGTCTCCGATGTAGCGCGCATAGTCGCCGTGGATGACTTCGCCCATCAGCCAGAAGTCCTGTTTTTTGGCGGATGTGCGTGCGCGCATCTGCTCCATGAAGCCGAAATCCAGGCAGTCGGCGCAGTCGAGACGGATGCCGTCGATGTCGAATTCGTCGATCCAGAAGTCGATGACATCAAGGAGATAGTCGCGGACCTGCTGGTTCTGGAGATTCAGGTTGACGAGTTCGAAGCAGTTTCTCCATGCTTCGTAGGAGAATCCGTCGTTATAGCAGGTGTTTCCGCCGAACCAGATTCCTTTGTACCATCCGCAGTACGGGGACTGTTCTCTTTTTTCCTGAATGTCGCGGAAGGCAAAGAATTCGCGGCCGGTGTGGTTGAAGACACCGTCTACGACGACTTTGATGCCGAGTTCGTGGGCTTTTTTTACGTATGCGGCAAAGTCCGCGTTGTCGCCTAAGCGGCGGTCTACCTGTTTGTAATCTTTTGTGTCGTATCCATGTGTGGTTGATTCAAACAAGGGGCCGATATAGATTGCGGTACAACCGAGATCTGCGATGTGCGGAAGCCACTGTTCCAGTGTGGAAAAGCGGTGTACGGTTTCTTCCGATTCATTTTTTCTCGGCGCGCCGGTCAGTCCGATCGGATAGATGTGATAAAATTCTGCCTCTTCATACCATGGTGCCATTTTGTTTGTCCTCCTTGTTTTTGGGTTATGAGTAAATTCCATACATGAACTGGTGTACCAGACGGTAGACTTCTTCGTCCCGGACGACGAGGTTGGAAAGATCGGATTGATCTCCTGCTGTCATCATCAGGTAGTGCATCAGGATTCCGGAGAAGCCTACGGCGAATTGTTCCTGACGGCCGTTCATGTTGCCGAGTTCGGCGCTGGCGTTGTCGAAGACGTCGACGCACAGGTGATAGAACCGGTCAATCATTGGGTATACGGTGCGGAAGCCTTCGCTTTTTCTTCCGGAATAGAACAGTGCCATCATCAGCATATGGAATTTCGGGTCTTCGGAGGCTCCGTTGAAGAAGGCACGCGCGATGCGGTACAGTTTTTCGGGGATGTTTTTCCCGGTTTCGGAGGCTTCGATGAGTTTTTGTTCCATGGGCTGAAAGTGCTCGTTTAGCAGGGCTTCGAGGAGGCCTTGTTTGCTGCCGAAGTAATAGTACAGGGTTGGTTTGGATACTCCGGCGGAGTCTACGATCTGCTGAACACCGACGGCGTCGTACCCGCTTTCGTAGAAGAGGGTCAGAGCTGAGTTCATGATTAGCTGACGATTGTCCATTTTGAATCCTCTTTGTTGCGGAAGGGACGCTCTCTGGAGTTCGCCTGGCCGCGGTGTGTTTGGGTGGTTGTTTGTTACGTGTGAGTTGGCATTTGTTTTGGTTTAAAATGCTTTTGTTGATTTTGTATTTAAGAAGTCTGCTTTTGTGTGTGATGGTCGAATTGCGTGAGTTTTTGGCAATTTTGACGAATTTTGTTGGATTTTGCAGGTTTCTTATGTGTGTTTCTGTTATCATTATACCAATCGGTATATAAAAAGTCAATGCGAAATATATAATGGATGAAAATAGATGCATAGAAAAAGAACCGGCGGGGAAATCTTTAGTTTAGTTCTCAGATTTCTCTGTCGGTTCTTTTCTTATTTTCCGATACTGTTTTTAT